>JYMV01023942.1_pt1 | contig 164950 bp, 160 predicted proteins | sample 338911 | NCBI WGS metagenome assembly JYMV01 (sample SAMN03354496, study PRJNA234377) | hydrothermal vent metagenome | biome: Deep sea; feature: Hydrothermal plumes at the Eastern Lau Spreading Center, Western Pacific Ocean; material: Seawater | place: Tonga | collected 2009 | depth 2000 m m
CGTGTTTTATCGTCACTCATCCGTTTTGCGGGTGCAAATATACAACCCTTTTTTAAACCCGCAAGGGTTTTTAAAAAATAAATCAAAATAATTTCTGAACGTCGTAATCTTCACTCTCAACCCATCCAGATCTCTCCTTCAAAGCGGGTGCAAATATACGCTCACATAAATCATTCTACCAAACTTATTTTAAACTTTTTTTAAAGAAAATGTAACATCAAACTCCAACCGTTTGATTTTAGAAGATTTACATTAAAAACTTTTTTTGATCCCCTTTATACCTTTATATATAGGCAATAATCTAAAGTCTTTGTGTAAAGGATGAAAACGGCCCGCCCGAACGTGCCTTTTCGGCACAGACAGGCATCCCCCGTCCCGATAAGTATCGGGGTCGGGGGGAACGGCCAAAATATACCAATAGAATCTTATGGCGCATATTGTGAGACTTTGAAAACCGTAGTATCTTTGCCCCTTAAATGAACAAACTATGATAGGGATTACCCTGCCTGACGGCACTGTGAAACAATTTGAATCGGGATCTACACCTATGGATGTAGCGATGAGTATTAGTGAAGGGCTAGCACGAAATGTGATTTCTGCTTCTTTTAACGACACAAAAGTGGAAACCACCACCCCACTCACCACAGATGGAACCCTAACCCTATACACTTGGCGAGATGACGAAGGAAAACAAGCCTTTTGGCACTCTTCTGCCCATATCTTGGCGCAAGCACTTGAAGAATTGTATCCGGGTATTAAACTTACCATTGGACCCGCCATCGAGAATGGATTTTATTACGACGTAGATTTAGGAGACCACACGATTTCGGAAAAGGACCTACCTACCATCGAAAATAAAATGTTAGAGATTGCCCGTGGGAAACATACGTTTACCATGCGCGAGAGCTCGAAGGCGGAAGCGCTCGATTTCTATAAAAAGCAAGACAATGAATACAAAGTAGAGCTGATTGAGAATTTGGAAGACGGCACGATTACCTTTTGTGACCATGACACCTTTACCGATCTGTGTCGTGGCGGTCATATTCCGAATACCGGAATAGTAAAGGCAGTGAAGCTGATGAGTATTGCAGGTGCATATTGGCGTGGTGATGAAAACAACACCCAACTAACGCGAATTTATGGTGTAACATTTCCGAAGCAAAAAGACTTAAAGGAATATTTGGAACTTTTAGAACAAGCCAAACAACGCGACCATAGAAAACTGGGCAAAGAACTAGAGCTTTTTACCTTTTCGCAAAAAGTTGGTCAAGGCCTCCCATTGTGGTTACCCAAAGGTGCTGCATTGCGGGAGCGGTTGGAGAATTTCTTAAAGAAAGCACAGAAGAAAGCTGGATATGAAATGGTAATCTCCCCACACATTGCCCAAAAAGAACTGTACGTTACTTCTGGACACTACGAGAAGTATGGAGAAGACAGTTTTCAACCCATAAAAACTCCTAATGAAGGTGAAGAGTTTTTTCTGAAACCGATGAATTGCCCACACCACTGCGAGATGTATAAAAACAGACCGTGGTCTTATAAAGATCTTCCGAAGCGCTATGCAGAATTTGGAACAGTGTACCGTTACGAACAAAGTGGCGAATTACACGGGTTGACACGTGTACGCGGATTTACCCAGGACGATGCCCATATTTTTTGCACACCCGACCAACTGCATGAAGAATTTTTAGGTGTGATCGATTTGGTATTATATGTTTTCGGATCGCTTGGTTTTGAAAATTTCACCACGCAGGTTTCCATAAGGGACATGGAAAAACCAGAAAAGTACATTGGCGATCTAGACACTTGGGACAAAGCCGAGGCAGCTATTTTAAACGCTGTGAAAGAAAAAGGCCTTGATTATGTGGTGGAAACTGGTGAAGCTGCTTTCTACGGCCCAAAATTAGATTTTATGGTGAAAGATGCGTTGGGACGCAGTTGGCAGTTAGGAACGATACAAGTAGATTATAATTTACCGAAGCGTTTTGAACTTACCTACAAAGGAAGTGATAACGAATTACACCAACCCGTTATGATTCACCGTGCTCCTTTTGGAAGTATGGAGCGATTTATTGCGATTCTTTTGGAACATACAGGTGGAAATTTCCCGCTCTGGCTCATGCCTGAGCAGGTTAGTATCCTGTCACTGAGCGAAAAATATGAGAATTACGCCCAAAAAGTTTTAAATTTGCTGGAAAATGACGAAATTCGCGCCCTTGTAGACAACAGAAACGAGACCATCGGAAAGAAAATACGGGAAGCAGAAATGAATAAATTCCCATATATGTTGATTGTAGGAGAACAGGAAGCGAAAGACGGCACAGTTTCTGTAAGGAAACATAGTGAGGGAGATCTAGGAACGATGACCGTTGCTGAATTTTCAGAACTCATTAACACTGAAATTGAAAAAAATAGTGTAGATTTTAACGTTTAACCAAAATAATTTAAGCCATAGCAATACGAAGAAAAAGAAGTAGAGGTCCGGCAAGGATCGTAAAAGAAGACCAACACAGAATCAATAAGAAAATTCGTGCTGAAAAAGTACGTCTTGTTGGAGACAATGTTGAAGTTGACATTTATCCATTATCGAAGGCATTAGCCATTGCAGAAGAACAAGGATTAGACCTTGTAGAGATTTCGCCAAATGCGGAACCTCCTGTTTGTAAAGTAATGGATTACAAAAAGTTTGTCTACGAACAAAAGAAGCGTGACAAAGCCATGAAGGCGAAAGCCCAAAAGGTGACTATTAAAGAAATTCGTTTCGGTCCGAATACAGACGACCACGATTACGAATTTAAAAAGAAGCACGCCGAAAAATTTTTAAAAGACGGTGCCAAATTGAAAGCATATGTTTTCTTTAAAGGGCGCTCGATTATATATAAAGACCAAGGGGAGATTTTACTGCTTCGTTTGGCCCAAGAATTGGAAGAAGTTGGAAAAGTAGAACAGATGCCAAAATTGGAAGGAAAACGAATGATCATGTTTATTGCCCCGAAGAAGAGCAAATAAGCGTATTTAAAAATATTGTCGGCCTACGGCAGACAATGCGAAATAATAAATAAAAACAAGGACATGCCTAAACAAAAAACAAAATCTAGTGCCAAGAAGCGTTTTAAGCTTACGGGTACAGGAAAAATTAAGAGAAAGCATGCGTTTAAAAGCCACATCTTAACAAAGAAAAGCAAAAAACGTAAGCTTGCCTTAACGCATGATGGACTCGTTCATCAAGCAGATGAGGACAATGTGAAACAAATGCTTCGATTGAAGTAAACGTTACACCGGTTAAAACAATTATTTAAACCCTGGAGTTGGGCCTACACTTCGACTGCCCTCAGTGTGACAGTTAGAAGTAAAAGATTAAAGTGTCGATTATAGACCGCCTGCTACAAAAACAATTAAATTATGCCAAGATCAGTAAATTCAGTTGCTAAAAGAGCCCGAAGAAAAAAGGTGATGAAGCAAGCCAAAGGATACTTTGGAAGACGTAAAAACGTATGGACGGTTGCTAAGAACGCTGTTGAGAAAGCAATGTCTTACTCATACAGAGACCGCCGTGCAAAAAAGAGAACTTTTAGATCGTTGTGGATCACCCGTATTAACGCAGGTGCGAGACAACACGGAATGTCTTACTCTCAATTTATGGGAGGGATGAAAAAATCAGGAATTGAATTGAACCGTAAGGTTCTTGCAGATTTAGCGATGAACCATCCTGAAGCTTTCGAAGCCATCGTTAAGAAAGTAAAATAAATTAGAAACCTTATTATTTCGCAAAAGCCCCGCTCAATTGAGCGGGGCTTTTTTTATGACTTCACTTTACTAAGATGAATCGGCTACTGAAGCGGTCGGAAACTCACCTCTGTTTTTGTTTTCAACTTATTATCGAAATACATCACATGGCCCTTTGGCAAAATTACTCTAGTTATTCTGGACGGATCGAGCCTAATTTTTTCTTTCACTTTTCCCTCATACTCAACACGAATAGAAAATTGATTTTCTCCTAGGTTTTTTACGATCGCAACACTCCCTATTTCCATAAAAGGATTGATTGCTCCGTCTTGTCCTTTCCCCTTTCCAGAAATACACATGCTCTGCCCTGGGTCTAATTCAAGTACCTCTTGGGCATTGGTGTCAATTTGAAACACCAGCATAATTACCACTATTAGAATAAATTTCTTCATTTGATTTCTTTTTAAATTATGTTTTTTGCTTTTTCTTCTTTGCTGCAGGAAACAATACATTGTTTAGAATAAGACGATAGCCAGGCGAATTAGGATGTAACCCTAATTCAGTTTTGGCATCTCCCACACGATGTTGGTAATCTTCTGGGTCATGCCCACCGTAAAATGTAAAGAATCCTTTTCCTTTAATTCCGTGGATGTAACGGGCTTCACCATTGGTTTTATTCTCACCCATCACCAGTACATTCGACTTCACAGTGCTTCTTCGGTACGATGTAGTCTGCCCCATAAATCCTTTGACCAACGAAGTATGGTTCTGTACCAACATACACGGTATGGGGTCCCACTTTGCACTGTAATCCATTAAACTGAAATAATCTGTTTCTTTCGGAATTCGCCTATCCTGTGTCATATCGATAGACGAGTATTCATAGACCATCGGACTTCGTTCTAGGGTAAACTCTTTAAAAGCAAATGTTTTGTTGAAATCGATTTTGCTTTGGTATCCAGGTTCACTTGGGTCACCATCGAACATGGGTTCACAAATATCGACACCTTCGGCAGCAAGGGCTATATCGAAACTATCGGTGGCACTGCACATCGCAAACATAAATCCGCCGCCAATTACATAATCTCTAATTTTTAAAGCGACGTCTCTTTTTTCTTCGGAAACTTTATCATACCCCAATTTGTTAGCGAGCATTTCTGACTTCCGTTTTTCTTCAATATACCATGGTGCTGCTCGGTACGCACGGTAAAACTTTCCGTACTGACCCGTAAAATCTTCATGATGCACATGCAGCCAATCGTATAACAATAGTTGGTCGCCCAATACTTCTTCGTCATATACTACGGTATAGGGAATTTCAGCATAGGTAAGTACCATCGTAACGGCATCGTCCCAAGGTTGGTTGCCTTTTGGTGAATATACTGCAATTCTGGGTGCTTTTTCTAGCACTACAGCCTCCATGTTCTGCGACGGACTCGAAATTTCTAATAAAATTTGTTCTGTTTTACTATCGGAAAGCACTTCAAAAGAAACACCACGTATCTGGCATTCTTTTCGAATTTCTTCAACATCTGGCAGTAAGAAGGATCCACCACGATAATTCAGCAACCATTTTACTTTTTGGTTTTTTTCTAAGGTCCAATAGGTAATTCCGTAGGCTTTTAAATGTTCTTTTTGGTCTTCGGCATCCATCGGGATGAGTATGTAAGACGCCGATGCAGTTAGGCTAAAGCCGAAAAACACTAGGGCGATAAGTATGCGTTGTATCATAATGGGGAAGGTACAAATTTTGAGCCAAAAATTTTGCTGTCGTAATTATGAATGTTTGGGCAGTTTCACGAAAAAAGGAACTACTTTTTTCGAGCAATTCCTTCCAGCTAATGTTTTCAATTTTAAAACTTGAAAAAATTATAAGTTTGGCTCCCCTACATGCTTTTTATAAAATTTCCATGCTTCACGGGCCACATTTCTTCCCAATTCTAAACCGGCTACATTGTCTGCCTGAATATGATAGCCCCCCAATACTCTAGAAATCCCTGCCATTTCAGCTGTTTTTGTAAAGGTCGGAAACTTTAGTGTGACGGTATCACCCAGATTGTCCAATTCGGTCATGGCTCCTGCAACTAGCGTAACTTCAGAACCAAATGTATCACTGCCCGTCCATAATTTTAATGCTTCGGCACAACCACCACTTATGGTGCTATGCCCCGATGTGTAACTCGGAAAAGGTGGACATAAAAAGGTTTCTGGCGAATAAGGTCGCCATTGTGTACCATCTATTTCCATCATACCCTTGCCTTCGCCACCCCAAGCTTTAATTATTTGATCTTGGTAGTATTCATGTACCAAAGCATAGGGCCTTGCATAATCATAATACATTTTTGAATCCCAAGAAGCGATAAAAGCATCCATCGCTACCACTTGATTGTAGAAATACATCTTTACATCCTGATCTAGCGTATGGTTATCACGGATAGAAACCTCTTGCGCAAATTTAAGCCAATGCCCGGCCTGTTGTACCGATTGCGGACCGTCACGCATAAACTCGACCAAGGCTTTTTGTTCATCTGTTAGGTTGGCTTGCATTTCAATTACTTCTTTTACTTCAGCCTCCAACTGAGGAGAACCTATCTTTGGCGGAGGACCCGGCCTGAATTGGTCACCAGATTTTAAGGCTACGGGTGTTACTTTATCCCAAAAAGGCGTGAGACATTTAGGAGCAAATTTACCTCCCTTTCCATCTGAAAAATATTTAGGTTGCCAACGGTTGGGATCTACATTTTCATCTGCTGAATTTACAGGTTCGTAGCCCACATAATTAAAATACGGTACTCCGTTAGAACCCTCCTCTTCACCATATTGATTCGCCCCGTCTCCCTTTCTGGCTTCTATCACTGCTTTAGCTGCCAAATTACCTACCCCTTCAGGAGTATTTGGGTCTTCGGAAGCATTGGTTGGATCTAAGCCTAAGTCTTTCATGAATTGTACAAACAGGTCTTTATCTGATGCATAATATTCATTCATGGCTCCAAAAGCGGCGTAACTAATTGCAATTTCTTTGTTATTGAGGGTACGTTCGTCGCTTGGTCTACGATCTACACCTTCAAGATAGACTGGAATCGCTTTTTCGTCATAGCGCGACCAAGCGTCGAAAACGGCAACAAATATTAACCCAAGATATCTAGATGTTACAGTAGGCCTTGGCTTGAATTTTTCGGTGTCATTTGCTTGGGCCGTGATTGCCATTGCCCCCCATTTATAAGCTAGATTTTCAGCTCCTGTTGGTTGTTCTATAGGTTGTATTCTTGTTGTCGATTCACTGCCTTTGCTCTTTTTGCAACTCACAACAACAACTAACAGCGCCATCACTAGTACGAATTTTTTCATGGTAAATTATTGGTTGGTTGAATATAACGCCTAATGTAAAAAAAACCAGCGGTTTACAAAAAAAATATCCTTTGGGTTTTTAAAGTTTAATTAATTCCACAATGTATTTAAGAAATAATGTGTTAAAGTTCGATACAATTAAAAGCGCTATTGGCTTAATGCTCGGGCCCGAGCAAGGTCCATTGTTGTTCTGTAGGTTGGTGGCTTTTTGCAAATTCTTGTGGATGCATCAAAAAAAAGGAGTCGTCAAAGTCAAATTCGAATAAATAGGTATTCATATCAATAATACCACTAGACCAGGTAGCATCGCACAAATACCACTTTCCATTAAGTTTTACGGCGTTCCATGAGTGATTTGCCATTGCAGTATCAGCAAATTTTGCACCATTCATTCGGCCATATCCGTGAACAATTTCACATTCTATTCCCGCCAAATTAGCAAGTTCCTTTATTAAAAAAGCATAACCGGTACATAGTGTTTCTTTTTCTTCCCGTAGTCTTTTAAAGACTTGCCGCTTACATAGTTCATTCCACAACGCTAATGCTTCCGGGCTGTCTTTAAATTTTCTACGTTTGTGCTCATTTTCGGAAGTTAGATTGTAATCGCCCTTAATATTGCGGCACACCCACGAATAGATGGCTCGGAAACGCTCAACATCAGTTTCTAATTGGGCGGTTAATCGCAATGTAAGAATGGGCAAACTATAAAGATCTTCACCTTTGTACTGTTTTGCAATTTTGTCTGCCTTTTCAAAACTAATTTCATTGAAATCGGTTCGCTGGGCATGCAACATTAGTGCAAAGGTGAAGATTAGAAAGTAAAGAATACATTTCATTGGGCTTTACATTCCGTCCTTGTTATCATCAACCATAGCAGCACCATTTTTGGTGCGTAATGCACACTCAATAATAACTGGAATATCATCCAAAAAAGGTTCAACGTAGGTAGTGGCGTTACCAATTTTAATTTCACGATTTTTGTAGCCTAGATAGCTTACCACCAAGACGTCATTTTCTTTTAGCATCTTCGGAAACTTGAAAGTGCCGTCATCGTTAGAGCTTACACCAACAATAGTGCCTTTTAAAACAATGGAGGCACCAAATAACGGACCGTCATTGCTGGTGACCACGCCAGTCACAGTTCGTTCTGTACTTTGTGCAATTATGGGATTGGCAAACAGCCAAAACACCATAATAAGTGCGATTGTACCTACGCTTTTAAAAACGTTTTGTTGTGTTGTAATAGTTTGTGTTTTCATACTATAATGGTTTTAATTTATCCCAAACATAGTATGGTTCTCATCACGGTAAAAGGTAGAATTAGCGAACAAAGCAATCAGCTGAGCCAAACCTCGTTCTGAATGAGTCTCAATTTAAAAACTCCTTTAAAAATAATTGATAGTACTTTTTTATGTAAGCTGAAAGTTCCTGCTAGAAAGGCACGTCATCATCATCACCCTGAGGTGAAAGATCATTGTTCATAGCACTTCCGAAGGCTTCGTCTGCACTAGGCAGGTTATCTGTTTTGAAGGTGTCGTCATTGGCTGCGGCGTTCATGCTACTATGGAATTCTCCTGTGAAATCGAAGGTTTCCAGATTTTCAAAACGTCCTAAATGCCCAACAAACTTCAGGCGAATTTCGTCCAGACCTCCATTACGGTGCTTGGCCACGATAAATTCTCCCTGTCCTTCGGTTGGCGAACGTTCTTCATCATCCCACTCTTCTATTTTGTAGTATTCTGGGCGGTAAATAAAACTCACAATATCTGCATCCTGCTCGATGGCTCCAGATTCACGCAGGTCACTCAACAACGGGCGTTTGCTTCCGCCTCGGGTCTCAACCGCACGTGATAACTGTGAAAGTGCAATTACAGGTACGTTCAATTCTTTGGCCAATGCTTTTAGGTTCCGCGAAATGGTAGAAATTTCTTGTTCGCGGTTTCCTCCTTTTTGGCTTCCTCCAGCAGTCATGAGTTGCAAATAATCGATCATGATCAGTTTGATACCGTGCTGTGACGACAATCGACGTGCTTTTGCCCGTAAATCGAATATCGAGAGTGATGGCGTATCATCTATAAACAGCGGTGCCTTTTCAAGTCCGTTTACCTTAACATTTAACTGTTCCCATTCGTGCTTTTCGAGATTTCCAGTTCGAAGCTTTTCTGAAGAAAGTCCCGTTTCCGAAGAAATCAATCGTGTAATAAGCTGAACTGACGACATTTCTAACGAAAAGAAAGCTACCGGAATGTTGTGTTCTACGGCAACGTTACGTGCCATGGACAAGGTAAGCGCCGTTTTACCCATACCCGGGCGCGCGGCAATAATAATTAAATCTGACGGCTGCCAACCCGAAGTAAGCTTGTCTACTTTATCAAATCCAGAAGGAATCCCGGAAAGACCTTCACGGTTTGCGATTTCCTGTATTTTCTTTTTTGCCTGAATCACCAATTGCTGGGCCGTTTCAGAAGAACGTTTTATGTTGCCTTGGGTAATTTCGTATAATTTACTCTCTGCTGTGTCTAGTAAATCAAATACATCGGTGGTCTCATCGTACGATTCTTCAATGATTTCGTTTGAAATTTTAATCAGTGACCGCTGAATGAATTTTTGCAAGATAATACGTGCGTGAAATTCGATATGTGCCGAAGACGACACTTTTTGGGTAAGCTGAACGAGGTAAAACTCACCTCCAGCCGCTTCCAAGGTAGCATTCTTCTTTAATTGCGATGAAACCGTTAATAAGTCTACAGGTTCACTGTTTTCAAACAGCATATGGATGGCGTCAAAAATGTGTTGATGCTGTTGTTTGTAGAACACATCAGAAGAAAGGATGTCGATTACCTCATCTACCCCTTTCTTGTCTATCATCATAGCGCCCAGCACAACTTCCTCTAAATCAACTGCTTGCGGCGGGAGTTTTCCCTTTTCCAACGAGATTACCTGCGAGGAACGTGATTTATATGAGGTTTGAGGTTGCACTTTTTCCATGGAGCGAATGTAACTAAATTGTTAAGGGGGGACATTATGAAGCCCCTCTCTAATATTAACGTGTCATCAACAATTGCATTGTTGATAACTCAATTTTTCTGTTGATAACCTGTAAAAAAATCCGAAGTGCTGACTTCGGATTTCGGTATGCGTTGGTATGGTTGCATCTAACCTTTGAACACACCCATATGTGAATATTTATCCATACGTTGTTCCACTAATTCGGTTGGGGATAAGTTCTTAAATTCTGAATATGATTTTTCGATAGCGGTGGCCACATTTCTAAATGTTTTTTCCCGATCGCTATGTGCTCCTCCAATAGGTTCTTTTACGATCTGATCTATCAATTTCATTTTCTTCATGTCGGTAGCCGTAAGTTTTAGCGCTTCAGCTGCCTGTTCTTTAAATTCCCAACTACGCCATAGAATAGACGAGCAACTTTCAGGTGAAATCACCGAGTACCAAGTATTCTCTAGCATGAGTACCTTGTCTCCCACTCCAATTCCTAAGGCACCACCACTGGCACCTTCGCCAATAATTACTACAATGATTGGCACTTTTAGCTTGGTCATTTCAAAGATATTTCTCGCAATCGCTTCTCCTTGTCCGCGCTCTTCTGCTTCCAATCCAGGATAGGCTCCAGGCGTATCAACCAGGGTCACCACTGGTACGTTAAATTTTTCGGCAGATTGCATCAGGCGCAATGCTTTTCTATAACCTTCAGGGTTTGCCATACCAAAATTACGGTATTGGCGGGTTTTAGTGTTGTACCCTTTTTGCTGACCGATAAACATATAACTTTGGTCACCAATTTTACCCAAACCGCCCACCATGGCTTTGTCATCCTTAAAATTGCGATCTCCGTGCAATTCTAAAAAAGAATCCCCACAAATGGCTTTTATGTAATCCATAGTGTAGGGACGGTTGGGATGGCGCGACAATTGTACACGCTGCCAAGGGGTAAGGTTTTTATAAATTTCGGTTTTTGTTTCTTTTAGTTTCTTTTCAATCTGTTTGCAGGTGTTGGTGACATCTACATCGCTCTCTTCACCAATCTGGCAAGCCTTTTCGTATTGCTCCTGCAATTCCTTAATAGGTAACTCAAAATCAAGATATTCCATTGTAGTTCTTGGTTTTTTTGGCTAAATGTTAGTTTACAAAGATAAAATTTTGTCACTAGGTATTGCCTAAAGTACGCTTTTTTCTGTCTATTCTGTTTTTTACAATACCATTCGCTATTACGGTTACTATGATTATCAGGGCACCATAGTAAAATTTCGGACTCATATTCTCATCTTCACCTAAAATAAGTAGTGCCAAAATAATTCCGTACACAGGTTCCATATTTATGGTAAGCATTACGGTGTAAGGGCTTATCCATTTCATAACATGTACAGATGCTATAAAAGCATAGGCGGTACAGGCAGAAGCAAGTATAAAAAGGTAGCCCCAATCTGTAGCTTTTAGCTGAAAAAATGCTGCGGAAAAGCTCCCGCTGAAAGCCAAGTAGATGGTTATACAGAGCATTCCGAAACCTAATTCATAAAACGAAATGGCCGAAGCATTGTACTTTACAGCAAACTTTCCGTTAATAACGGAAAACAAAGCACCTAAGAATGATGCCAATAAAGCGAGTAAAATTCCGTAGAAATAATCGCCTTCTACATTAAAAATAATATACAGCCCCACAATTACCAAGATTCCGAAGAACACTTCGTAGCCAATAATTTTTCGCTTGTAAAACAATGGTTCTAGCAACGAGGTGAAAAAGGCTCCCGTAGACATGATTGCCAGGGTCACCGATACATTCCCCACCTTGATGGCACCAAAAAAAGCAAGCCAATGCACCGCAATTATCAATCCTGCCAAGGCAAATCCGGCCAGTGTTTTCTTTGGAAAATTGTACTTTATTTTTCTAAATTTCAAAAATAAAAACACAATAAAAGTGGCCATCAGCATGCGATACCAAACCAAGGGAATGGCTTCTATAGATATGAGCGCCCCAAGCACTGCAGTGAAGCCCCAGATAAAGACAATAAAATGTAGGTGCAGGTAATTAAGGAGCTTATCGTTTTGCATTTCTCAACAGATAGACCGCTAAAATAGCAAATACAAAATTGGGAAACCACGTAGCTACAAAAGGTGAGAAATCACTTTGCTCTGCCATGGTGCCAAAAATTTTGTCGAAAAAGATAAAAACCATTCCAATAGCGATACCAATGGCAAGGTTAACCCCCATTCCGCCACGTCGTTTAACCGAAGATACGGCTACGGCTATCACCGTTAAGATATAGGCAGAAACAGGCAAACTCCAACGTTTATAGCGCACTACTTCGTAACGGTTTATGTATGAGGAACCCCGTGCTTTCTCACGTGCAATAAACTTATTGAGTTCTACAATGTTTAACGTTTCAGCTATATAATCTACTGGCGTGAGGTCTTCCATTTCAAAATCGAATACCGTATCCAACCTTTTCTTACGCTCAATTATATCGTCATCTTCACCAACAATCCTTTTGGTATAGTTGTACAGTGAGTAGGTGCTATCTTTGGCGTGATATCTAATTTGGCTAGCGGTTAATTTATAGGTCATTTCATTCCCTTCAAAATGTTCGAGGGTGAAATTATTTCCGCTCTTTTCCTTTACATTAAAATAACTCGCGTAAATGTAATCGTTGTCATTAATCTGCCTAAATACATTGGTCTGGTCACGGTCTTTTTTGCCTTTTTTAAGGTATTCATACTTAAACTCGTTAAAACCCTTACTGGCTGTAGGCGCAAAGTACATCCCAGAAGCCAGGGCCACTAAACAAACAATGGTAGCGCCTATCATGTAAGGTCTTAAGAATCGATAGTACGATACCCCGCTACTCAAAAATGCAATCACCTCTGTATTATTTGCCAACTTGGAAGTAAACCAAATCACTGAAAGAAATAAAAACAACGGAAATAATAAATCGGCGAAGTAAATGGTAAAATCTAAAAAATACTTTGCGACAATCGGGAAAGGCACTTCGTTCTCTAAAATCTTATCGATTTTTTCGGCCAAATGCACAATAATACCAATAGGAATGAACAACAGGAGCAACAAGATAAATGTGCCCAAGTATTTTTTTAATATGTACCGATCTAGTATGCTCAGCATCTACAAACGTTTATCCATTTGTTGTACCATTTTATTTTTCCACGGAGTAAAAGTTCCCGCTAAGATATGCTTTCTAGCTTCACGCATCAACCAAAGGTAAAACCCAAGGTTATGAATTGTACAGATTTGTCTCCCCAACATTTCGTTTACGGTAAAAAGATGACGCACATACGCTTTGCTATATTCGGTATCTACCCAAGTAATGGCCATTTCATCAATAGGCGAAAAATCTGCTTCCCACTTCTTATTTTTAATATTTATCGTTCCGTGTGCGGTAAAGAGCATCCCATTTCTACCATTTCGAGTCGGCATCACACAATCGAACATATCGATACCGAGTGCCACATTTTCTAATAAATTAATAGGCGTACCCACTCCCATTAAATAACGTGGTTTTTCCTTCGGAAGTATAGCCGTTACCACTTCGGTCATGGCATACATCTCTTCGGCTGGTTCTCCAACTGAAAGTCCGCCAATAGCATTCCCTTCAGCTCCTACCGAGGCAATGTACTCTGCAGATTGCTGGCGTAAGTCTTTATAGGTACTCCCTTGAACTATTGGAAAAAACGTTTGGTCGTAGTCATAATGTAAAGGTGTTTTTTCTAGATGGGTGATACATCGCTCTAACCAACGATGCGTCATGTGCATAGACCGTTTAGCATAATTATAATCGCACGGATATGGCGTACATTCATCGAAGGCCATAATGATATCTGCTCCGATCTTGCGCTGTATTTCCATTACATTTTCGGGCGTGAAGGTGTGGTAACTCCCGTCTATATGCGACTTAAACTTTACGCCTTCTTCTTTAATTTTTCGCCGATCTGAAAGTGAATAAACTTGGTAACCGCCGCTATCGGTAAGAATATTGCGGTCCCAATTCATGAATTTATGGAGTCCGCCAGCCTTTTCAATAATGTCGGTCTGTGGACGTAAATATAAATGGTAGGTATTCCCCAAGATGATGGGTGGGTCTATTTCCTCTTTCAATTCGCGCTGGTGCACTCCTTTTACGGTAGCCACGGTTCCCACCGGCATAAAGATGGGGGTTTCAACAAAACCGTGGTCTAATTTCATCGTTCCCGCCCTAGCTTGGCTTTCCGTATCTGTTGCTTCTAAAGTAAACTGCATGAAGGTGTTTTTCTTTCGGGCACAAAGATACCGTTTCTATTTGCTACTTGCGACATAAAAACTAGCTATTGGTTTGCGTTTCAACTAGCGAATGAAGAGGAAACAATTTTTTTCTGAAATTTTCAAGCTGCTGAAAATGCTAAGTTATTCAGACACTATCACGCTCTTCGGAAAGTTGATGCACTAATGCTATTTTACATTTTATTTTACCTCCGTATGTATGTACCATGTTAACAAAAGCCTGAAATCGTTAATAACTGCGTTATTTTCGCCTTTGCGGTGGAAATGGATTAAAGTATTTTTGAAGCAATCTAATTAAACAATACCATGGCAGATATAAAAAAACTGGAAGCACTTGTCGTTCAAGTGCGTAGAGACATCTTACGACAAGTACACCGGGTGAATTCTGGACATCCTGGCGGATCTTTAGGGTGTGCAGAATTTTTTGTTGCACTCTATCAAGAAATGATGGCTCGGAAAGACGGTTTTTCTATGGATGGAATTGGTGAGGATTTATTCTTTCTGTCTAATGGGCATATCTCGCCTGTATTTTACAGCGTTCTGGCGCGATCGGGTTATTTTCCGGTAGATGAATTGAACACATTTCGCCATATCAACTCGCGCCTGCAAGGCCACCCGACCACGCATGAAGGCTTGCCGGGTATTCGTGTTGCCTCTGGATCTCTAGGACAGGGAATTTCCGTAGCTATTGGCGCAGCCGAAACAAAAAAACTGAACAACGACAATCACCTAATTTATACACTTTGCGGTGATGGCGAACTGCAGGAAGGCCAAAATTGGGAGGCCATCATGTATGCTGCAGCAAACCAAATAGACAATCTGATTGTTACGATAGACTTGAACGGTCAACAAATTGATGGATCTACAGAAAATGTGCTACCAATGGGAAATCTAGCCGGAAAATTTTCAGCATTCGGTTGGGATGTACTTTCTATTGAAAACGGAAACGACATGGCTGCTGTACTAGAAGGTCTGAAAGAAGCAAAATCACGTACGGGCAACAAAACACCCGTTTGCGTACTATTACATACCGTTATGGGCAACGGTGTAGACTTTATGATGCATACCCACGCATGGCACGGAAAGGCTCCTAACGACGAACAACTGGAATCAGCCTTAGCACAAAACCCAGAGACGTTGGGTGATTATTAAAAGAAGATTAATTAAAAGACTACCGCTCGCGCGGGCAATAGGATGAAAAAATACACAGACACAGGTAAAAAAGACACGCGATCAGGATTTGGTGCAGGGCTCACAGTCCTCGGAAAATCGAATGAAAATGTTGTAGCACTTTGTGCCGACTTAACCGGTTCGTTAAAAATGGACGCGTTTAAGGAGAATCACCCAGAGCGGTTTTTTCAGGTAGGGATTGCAGAAGCAAATATGATGGGGATGGCAGCAGGTATGACCATAGGCGGTAAAATTCCGTTTACCGGTACCTTCGCCAATTTCTCTACAGGCCGCGTGTATGACCAAATTCGCCAGAGTATTGCATATAGCGGTAAGAATGTAAAAATATGTGCGTCGCATGCTGGGGTTACCCTTGGCGAAGACGGTGCCACGCATCAAATTTTGGAAGATATTGGCCTTATGAAAATGCTTCCTGGGATGACCGTGATCAACACTTGCGATTACAATCAAACCAAGGCAGCCACCTTGGCTATTGCTGAGCACGACGGACCTGTTTACTTGCGCTTCGGAAGACCAAAAGTGGCTAATTTCACCCAAGAAGACGGCACTTTCGAGATTGGAAAAGCTGTTCATCTGCAAGAAGGAAGCGATGTTACGCTTATTGCAACGGGCCACCTTGTCTGGGAAGCCCTTCAAGCAGCCGAGCAGTTGCATGGCGAGGGAATTTCCGCAGAAGTACTAAACATACACACCATTAAACCGTTGGATGATGCGAGCATTATTGCCGCTGCTAAAAAAACAGGTTGCGTGGTTACTGCTGAAGAGCATAATTACTTGGGGGGTCTGGGCGAAAGTGTAGCTCGTGTATTAGCGCTACAACACCCAACACCGCAAGAATTTGTAGCGACAGATGATACTTTTGGTGAATCTGGAACTCCTGACGAGCTAATGGACAAATACGGCCTAAACGCTGAAGCTATTGTGAATGCGGCTAAAAAAGCCATTGCCAGAAAATAGAAAGCCCTTCCTCATTCACATAAAAAAAGCCTTGAAGTTATGTATTTCAAGGCTTTTTTAATGTTTTATAGCTACGATAACAATTAGCTGTCTTCGTCTAAGTGATCTGGAATCCCATCACCATCTTCGTCTGGTAAGGTAATATTTCCTTCGCTATCAATAATAATTTCATCGCGGGTAGGGCGGCCGTCACCATCGTCGTCTGCATCGTCAAAATTGGGTCGTTGGTCACCATCTGTATCGTCATCTTCTTCTAAACCGTTACCGTTGGGGTCTTCCATAAAAGTTGGCAAGCCGTCGTTGTCTTGGTCGCCTGTTTCCTTCGCGTACATTTGGAAGGTAAAAATTAGCTGAGAATATAAAGGTATGCTCGAGGTTGGCGGCGGATTTACATAATAGCCGAGACCTGATTGCATAAACACTGCTCCTACACCAAAATCTTCAAAAGAAACTGTTCCGTCAGGATTGGTAGTAAAAGTTGAAGCTGTTTCAAACTCAATCAACGCATCTTGAAGTCCGTTTACGATAAGAGTCATATCAAACTTTACCGGTGAAGAAGACGCATCAAAAACCTTACTATAAGGCTGCGCTGCCGTTTCTTCATTTATATAAGTACCCTCATAGGTAATGGTAGCAAGATCTCCAAATGTAGGTTTTTCACCTGCTCCTTCCAGTGCATCTAGGTAATACAACTTATAGCTCACACCGTCGGTCACCCTATCTTCAACGATTTTAGATGAAACCTGGGTCAATAATGGAATCTTATCAGCATTATCTCCAGCTATGGTATCAAATTTAATCTGAAAGTCAAAGTCGGCCGGCGGATTCGCAAATTCTTCATAATTATAAAAGTGCGTTCTTAAATATTCTTCGACTATAGCTGTGCTTAAAGGAGCTTCTTCACCCCTATCCCTTGCTGGAATAAAATTAGGATCGGTAGGATCGTCATCATTTCCGCAGGCTACAAGCGTAAGAAGTATGGCAAGTAATGGAATGTAATATATATTTTTTTTCATCATCAATTTTTCAGGTGCGCAAGATACAATTTTCCGTTATTTTTGTATGCTTAGTTAACGCAGAATTAAGGGCTTTTGTATGAGGGTAGACAAATATTTATGGTGCATTCGGTATGTAAAGACTAGAAATATAGGAACACAGGCGTGTAAGAAAGGCGCTGTAAAAATTGGCGGAAGTACCGTAAAGGCTTCTAGAGACGTGTTTCCAGGTGATAGAATCAGTTTCAGAAAAAACCAAATCACCTATCAAATTGAAGTACTCGATTTGCCCCCGAGCCGGGTTGGAGCCAAACTTGTAGACTTGTACCGAAGAGATGTAACGCCAAAAGAAGCGTTTGAGCAGACAGAATTATTAAAATATTCAAAAACGTATTACCGAAAAAAGGGTGTGGGCCGACCTACCAAAAAAGATCGTAGAGATATTGAAGACTATACTACTTTAGGTGAAGAGGAATAATCTTAACTATGTATCTTTGAAAAAAACTTCCCAATGGCAGATATGGAAACGATGATATTGAACAAAACTGAAATAGCCCATAAGATAAAACGTATGGCCTACCAGATCTATGAGGCAAATGTTTCGGAAGATGAAGTAATCATTGCGGGAATTCAGAGCAACGGATATGTTTTGGCCGAAAAATTGAAACGTGTGGTCGAGAAAATTTCTCCGCTAAAGGTAAAACTCTGCAAGGTGAAAATCAACAAAAAGGATCCACTGGCACCTATAACTACCAGTTTATCTGCTGAAAACTACACCAATGGAAGTTTGATATTGGTAGACGATGTGTTACACTCTGGTACTACCTTAATATATGCCGTGAAACATTTTTTGAATGTACCGCTAAAACAATTTAAAACGGCTGTGTTGGTAGACCGAAATCATAAAAAATATCCTGTAAAAGCAGACTTTAAAGGAATATCATTATCGACTTCTATCAGTGAAAATGTTTCGGTTATTTTTGAGAGGGGTAACGATCGGGCTATTTTAGAATAGTTCTAGTACTATTTCAGAAACCACCTCGTCTACTTGCAAATTTGCATCCACTTTTAATTTTGCCTGTAAGTAGTAAAAATTTCGTTCAAATAAGTGTTTTCGAATAAACTCATTCAGGTCCTTTTTATTTTCTAAATGCGAAATAAGAGGCCTGTGCTGCTTTTCGGGAAAGAGGCGATTTGTTAAAGTTTCAACACCAACATTCAAAAACACACTTACTACGTCTTCTGTTTCATTGAGCGCTTCCATCACAGCACCATAACAAGGGGTTCCACCTCCTGTAGCCAATACGAAAGAACGACCATCCTCTAGCAGCTGCTGTAAGATTTCCTGTTCTTTTTTTCGAAAGAAAATTTCACCCTTGGTATTAAATATCTGTGGTATTTCCATCCCGACAGTGTCAGAAATTACGGTGTCCAGATCTATGAATGTAGTACAGAGCACTTTAGCAAGGCGGCGACCTACGGCAGATTTCCCACTGCCCATATACCCGATGAGAATGATTTTCATATTCACAAAAATAACCAATTTGAAAAGGTGGGGCGGTTTAAATAAAAAAGAAAAATTTTCTTGACAATAGCTTTGAATTATTAATTTAATGATAGTATATTTGCACCCGCTTAGGGGAAATAAAAACACCTTTTCGAATTGAAATTATGACTTGGTAGCTCAGTTGGTAGAGCACCTCCCTTTTAAGGAGGTGGTCCTGGGTTCGAGCCCCAGCCAAGTCACAAATTTATTGATATATTGGTTTTGGGCGAGAAGTTTATCCTGAGCGTGTGACGCAGGAGCACAGTCGAAGGGAGCCCCAGCCAAGTCACAAAAATTATAATAACGCTGTTGGGCGAGAAGTTTATCCTGAGCGTGTGACGCAGGAGCACAGTCGAAGGGAGCCCCAGCCAAGTCACAAGAAGTACTGCCCATAGCGGTACTTTTTTGTTTTTGAACTTTTTGTAAAGATCAACTACCCGGGTGCTGAAATTGGTAGACAGGCACGGTTGAGGGCCGTGTGCACTAGTTGCGTGTGGGTTCAAGTCCCATCCCGGGTACCATAAACCATCTCATAAGAGGTGGTTTTTTAGTTTGATATGACAGCCTTATAATTACCGCCCTCTTATTTTTGTGCATTCTAATTACTTAAATGGTATCTTTGGGGAGCAATAGCCCAGTTTAGAATGCTTGTGAAAACCAAATTCAGTATTAAAGATCTCGAGAACCTTAGCGGTATCAAGGCGCATACCATACGTATTTGGGAAAAGCGGTATGGGGTGTTAGAGCCATCTAGAACAGACACGAATATTCGCACCTATTCACTCGAAAATTTAAAACATTTACTGAATATTTCCTTCTTGTACGAGCATGGATATAAGATTTCAAAAATTGCAAAACTTTCAAAAAAAGAACTGTGTGGCTTAATCACCGAAATGGCAGTAGTGCATGAAGAACAACATGCCATCCATCAGCTGAAAGGTGCCATGTTTCAGTTTGATCAACAACTGTTTGCCAATACCTACCACGCTTTATTAAAAACAAAAGATTTCCCAGAAATCTTTACAAGTATTTTTATACCGCTACTCACCGATATCGGGTTTTTATGGCAAGTTGGTACTATAGACCCTTGTCACGAGCGTTTTGTTTCTGAAATGGTGAAGCAAAAGATAATAGTGAACATTGAAAAAATATACACCGAGCGCGCATTACAAAAACCGCCCTCTTTTGCTCTTTTCCTACCGCATAAAGAAATTCATGATATCGGCCTTATGTATGCAAATTACCTATGCATTAGCAAGGGAATAAACACCATTTACTTAGGAACAAATATTTCAATTACAGGTTTAAAAGAAATTGTAAACCATCATCATAATATCACATTTCTCACCTACCTCACAGTAGTGCCCTCAGATGGTACCGTTGGGCAATTTTGCAAAAAATTTAATGCTGAGTTTGGAAAAAATAAGACATACGACCTTTGGCTCTGCGGAAGTAAAATAAAGGATGCCAATCGTACCGAAATTCCTTCTAACGTATCATTACTTCATACCATACCAGATTTGGAGACCGCACTTGAAACTCTTAAAAATTAGCCAAATTTGAAGCAGTGCGACTTTTTTGTTCAAAAATTATATAAATTTGTTAAACAATAATGGGACAAAAAATTGCAATCATAGGTTCTGGCTTTTCCTCATTGGCAGCCGCGTCATATCTCGCCCAAGGAGGTCATGAGGTGACCATATACGAGAAAAACAGCACTGTTGGCGGGAGGGCAAGACAGTTAAAAAAAGACGGTTTTGTCTTCGATATCGGACCAACCTGGTACTGGATGCCAGATGTATTTGAACGATTTTTTGGAGACTTCGGTAAAAAACCATTAGATTATTATGAACTGATAAAACTAGGTCCAGCATATTCAGTCTATTTTGGCGAAAACGATTTCATTACCATAGAAGATACGCTTGAAAAAATATGCGCTGCTTTTGAAGCAGAAGAACCTGGAAGTTCCATTCAGCTTAAAAAATTTATTGCCGAGGCGCAAAACAACTACGAAATCGCCATTAAAGATTTGGTATACCGCCCAGGAGTTTCTCCATTAGAATTGGTGACACCTGTTACCATGAAAAAAATTGGGCAGTTTTTCAGCACCATCAGTAAACAGGTCAGAAAAAAGTTTGAGAATCCGCGCTTGGTATCCATCCTCGAATTTCCTGTATTGTTTTTGGGTGCAAAACCTTCAAATACACCGGCTTTCTATAGTTTTATGAATTATGCAGATTTCGGTCTAGGTACTTTTCATCCAAAAGACGGAATGTATTCTGTAATTGAAGGCATGAAACAATTGGCTTTGAGTTTGGGAGTAACGATTCAAACCGATCAAAATGTAGAAAAAATCAATGTCGAGCAGGGGCATGCAACCTCCTTAGTTAGCAATGGGCAGCATATTTCCGCAGACATCATCTTAAGTGGTGCAGATTATCATCATACCGAAACCTTACTTCCAACGAAATACAGACAATATTCTGAAAATTATTGGGAAAACAGAACATTTGCCCCTTCTGCATTACTCTTTTATGTAGGCTTCGATAAAAAAATAGAGAACGTAGAGCACCATACCTTATTCTTTGACGTCGATTTTGAAGCTCATGCCTATACGATTTATGATGAGCCATCATGGCCTGAAAATCCGTTGTTTTATGCAAGTTTCCCCTCTAAAACCGACAAGCATTGTGCCCCTGACGGGAAAGAAGCTGGTATCTTTTTAATTCCTTTGGCACCCGGTATAGAAGATACAGAAGCCATTCGGGAGCAATATTTCGATAAAATTATGACACGCTTTGAGTATCTCACCAACCAAAAAGTGAGAAATTTCGTTATATTTAATGAATCGTTTTGCATCAATGATTTTGTAGCAGATTATAACTCATATAAAGGCAATGCATACGGTTTGGCGAACACCTTGTTACAGACCGCATTCTTGCGACCTAAGTTGAAAAGTAAAAAGGTTGAAAATTTATATTTTACCGGTCAGTTATCTGTCCCGGGTCCTGGCGTACCACCCTCATTGATATCAGGAAAATTGGTGGCCAGTTTAATTGAAAAACATTTAAATTGAAAGAACTTTTTGACATAGTATCACAACGTTGTAGCAAGGAAGTTACCAATGCCTACAGCACTTCTTTTTCGTTGGCTACAAAAATGTTGGCCCCCAGTATTAGACAAGATATCTACAACATTTATGGGTTTGTACGTTTTGCAGACGAAATTGTAGATACCTTCCACGATTATGATAAAGCTTCACTTTTTAACCGGTTTGAAGAAGACTTAGACCGTGCGCTGGCAGAAAAAATAAGTTTAAACCCTATTTTAAATTCATTTCAACATACGTTTCACCAATACGGTATAGACCGCTCGCTTGTTAATTCGTTCATGAAAAGCATGCGCCTAGATTTAAGTAAGTCTGAATACCTAACCGAAGAAGAATACAAAGATTATATTTATGGGTCTGCAGATGTTGTTGGGTTGATGTGCCTAAAAGTATTTGTTAAGGGGAATGATGAAAAATACAATCTTTTAAAAAAATCGGCCATGCATTTGGGGTCTGCTTTCCAGAAAGTAAATTTTTTACGTGACCTCAAAGAAGATTATGAGGGCTTAAGCCGCACGTACTTTCCTAATACGAACTTAAATGAATTGGATGAAGCCTCTAAACAGCGTATTATAGATGACATTCAGGGAGATTTTAAATTAGGGTATGAAGGTATCTTGCAATTGCCCACTGAAGCAAAATTTGGTGTATTTATGGCTTATCGATATTATAGAAAGTTATTGAAAAAACTGGCAAACACTCCAGCACTCGAGATCAAAAATTCACGCATCCGTGTACCGAACTATCAGAAATTCGGTCTCCTAACGCGAAGCTATGTGAAATACCAATTAAAACTTGTACGTTAAGTTATGGCGATTCTTCTTTGGATACTGATTTTCTTAACCACCTTCTGTATCATGGAATTTATGGCGTGGTTTACACATAAATATGTGATGCATGGATTTTTATGGAGTTTACATAAAGATCACCATAAAAAAGATCACGACAGCTGGTGGGAACGAAACGATTTCTTCTTTATTTTTTATGCTGCGGTGAGCATTGGTTGTTTTATAGGTTGGCAATATTATGGGTTTTGGGCTGGTTTGCCCATCGGACTCGGAATCTTTGCCTACGGAGTGACGTATTTCATGGTGCATGATATTTTTATACACCAACGTTTCAAATTATTCCGGAACGCCAATAATTGGTACGCCAAAGGAATTAGAAGAGCGCATAAAATTCACCACAAACACTTAGGAAAAGATAAAGGTGAATGCTACGGCATGCTATTTCCACCATTGAAATATTTCAAAAAATAACCTATGGAGTACCTCTATCTTTGGTTAAACCTGGGGTCTTTTATCATTCCTTTTCTGTTCAGTTTTCACCCGCGACTTCAATTTTACAAAAGATGGAAAGGCTTTTTTATTGGCATATTGGTCATGATGGCCATCTTTATCCCTTGGGATGTACTATTTACTAATAATGGTTTTTGGGGATTTAACGACGATTATATTACAGGCTATAAATTGCTGAACTTACCCATTGAAGAATGGTTGTTCTTTTTTTGTATTCCCTATGCCTGTATCTTCACTCATTATGCACTTCTTGAGCTAAACCCGAAGTTTCAATTTTCCAAAAAAGTCGTGAATATAGTGTATATAGTACTGGTATCGGTTCTTATAATTACACTGTGGTATAACTACAATAAATGGTATCCGTTAGTAAATTTCCTCTATGTATTGATTCCCCTGGGACTAGCCTACAACTACTTTAGGCCATTGTTACAATCATTTTTTGCAACCTATCTTATCATCCTGATTCCCTTCTTTATCGTGAATGGAATTCTAACTGGAACCGGGATTGAAGAACCTGTAGTTTGGTATAACAACACCGAAAATTTAGGTGTTCGGTTACTCACCATCCCAATAGAAGATACTATTTACAATTTGGGAATGTTGCTTACTGTGTTGCTTTGTACAGAATATTTCAACAAAAAACTTCAGCGCGAGGTTAGAAGTTGGTAGTTGGTAGTTGGTAGTTGGTAGTTGGTAGTTGGTAGTAAAAATAAAAATACCTGAACTTTAGTTAATTTAGTTAGCTGAAATGTTAGTTTCCTACTTCGCTCAAGAATTTAATTCGGTAGAGGCGTAATTCTTCCACATCGTAGTCGCCATCAAATTCATTCATGGCTTCTTCAATATTGTCGGTTTCAGCTTCTAAGAAATATTCATGTAACTCTTCTTGTTGGTCTTCATCTAAGGTTTCATCTACCCAATAGCTAATATTCAACTTAGTACCGCTATATACTATCGCTTCCATTTCGTCGATAAGCGCATCCATCTCGATTCCTTTTGCCGAAGCAATATCATCTAAGGCCAGTTTTCTATCTACGTTTTGAATAATATAGAGTTTGAGTCCGCTGTTGCTACCCGTAGACTTTACTACAAAATCGTCTGGGCGGGAAATATCATTTTCTTCCACATAGTTGCTGATGAGTGAAATAAAAGAGCTGCCGTATTTTTTTGCCTTTCCTTCACCTACCCCGTGTACATTGGCCAGTTCTTCTAAGGTAATTGGATATTTCAGCGCCATATCTTCAAGCGAAGGATCCTGAAAAATAACATAAGGCGGTAAATTCAGCTTGTCGGCTACCCTTTTTCGTTCAGATTTCAGCAACTGATAGAGTTTTTCATCTGCTACAGCTCCTCCTCCCTTTTGGTTTGTGATGATCGCATCATCATTCGCTTCTTTGTACGAATGGTCTTCAGTCATCATAAAGCTTTCTGGCTTCTGTAAGAAATCTTTCCCCTTTTGGGTTATTTTAATTACCCCGTAGGTTTCAATATCTTTTGAAAGCATTCCTGCTACTAAAACTTGGCGTAACAATGCCATCCAGTATTCTGGCTCTTGGTGGGCACCAATTCCGAAGAATTCTTGTTGGTCGGTACGGTGTGATTTTATCATGGCATTCACCTTTCCGATGAGCACATTTACCACTTCTTTGCTCTTGTATTGCTGGTTGGTTTCACTCACTACCTTCAACAACTTTACAACATCATCTTTAGCTTCGCGCTGTGTTTTGGGATTGCGCATATTATCGTCCATCTCACCACCTTCTCCCGTTTCATTGTCAAATTCTTCTCCGAAGTAGTGCAATATAAACTTTCGTCTAGAAATAGAAGTTTCAGCAAAAGCAACCACTTCTTGCAGCAAGGCATGGCCAATTTCTTGTTCGGCCACAGGTTTCCCGCTCATGAACTTTTCTAACTTTTCGATGTCTTTGTAGCTATAAAATGCCAAACAGTATCCTTCGCCACCATCACGTCCTGCACGTCCAGTTTCTTGGTAATAACTCTCTATGCTCTTCGGAATGTCATTGTGTACCACAAACCGCACATCGGGTTTATCGATTCCCATACCGAAGGCGATGGTTGCTACCACCACATCGGCGTCTTCCATCAAGAACATATCCTGATGCTTTACACGTGTTTTAGCATCGAGCCCTGCGTGATACGGTATTGCCTTAATACCATTTACCTGAAGGGTTTGCGCAAGTTCTTCCACACGCTTTCTGCTCAAGCAATAAATGATACCGCTCTTACCCTCGTATTGTTTTACAAATCGAGTAATGTCTGCATCTACGTTTTTGGTTTTCGGCCTGATTTCGTAAAAAAGGTTGGGACGGTTAAACGAGGCTTTAAACGTATTGGCATCTTGAATACCTAGATTTTTAAGAATATCTTCCTGAACTTTTGGCGTAGCCGTAGCGGTAAGTCCGATAATCGGGATATTATCTCCTATACGCTGAATGATTTTCCGAAGATTTCGATATTCAGGTCGAAAATCGTGGCCCCATTCGCTGATGCAATGGGCTTCATCTATGGCTACAAAAGAAATGGTTTGTTTCTGCAAAAATGATACATACTCTTCTTTGGTCAACGATTCGGGGGCAACATATAATAATTTCGTAACGCCATCTTCAATATCACCCATCACCCGTTTTACATCGGTTTTATTAAGCGAAGAGTTTAAAACATGGGCAATGCCCTCTTCCGACGAAAGCGCACGCAGGGCATCCACTTGGTTTTTCATGAGAGCAATAAGGGGAGATACCACAATGGCAGTTCCTTCTTGCATTAAAGCAGGCAGTTGGTAGCATAACGACTTGCCGCCGCCAGTGGGCATGATAACGAAGGTATCGTCTTGTGCCAAAACACTTTTTACAACTTCTTCTTGAAGTCCTTTGAATTTTGAGAAGCCAAAGTACTGCTTTAGTGCTGCGTATAAATCAAATTCAGCCACGCTGCTTTTTTATAATTAAGGTGTTCTTTGTTTTTGGTTTGAATTATAATTGCGTAAACAGGGGAACAATTGTAATTTTGCAACCATTATGGTAAAACTGTATCTATTACCTGTATATTGTGGCCGTTGGGTTTTCACCCTATTGCCAATTTAAATATACTAATTTCTGAAACAGTTGCAAACTTATTAATGAGCAAATTTTGAATAGAACCTCACAAATTATAGCGGTTGCCAAGCAAACAATTGAAACCGAAAGCAAGGCAATCATGCATTTGGCACAACTAGTAAATGAAGAATTCGCGCAAGCTGTAGAAGCTATCTACCATTCGAAAGGTCGCGTAGTGATTACCGGCATCGGAAAAAGTGCGAACATCGCAACCAAAATTGTGGCCACCCTAAACTCAACTGGCACCCCTGCCATTTTTATGCATGCAGCAGATGCCATACACGGTGATTTGGGTACTATTTTAAAAGACGATGTGGTGATTTGTATCTCTAAAAGCGGAAATACCCCAGAAATAAAAGTACTTGTGCCACTTATTAAAGGCCGAGGAAACACCTTATTAGCCATTACTTCCAATCGTGAATCATTTTTAGGAGTACAAGCAAATTACGTATTGCATGCGTATGTTGAAAAAGAAGCTTGCCCCAACAATCTTGCACCAACAACCAGTACCACAGCCCAGCTGGTAATTGGCGACGCACTTGCTATGGCGCTGTTAGATCTTCGCGGATTCTCAAGTAAAGATTTTGCACGTTTTCACCCAGGAGGTTCTTTGGGCAAAAAATTATATTTACGTGTTAGTGATCTTACTTCATTGAACGAACGCCCAGAGGTACATCCCGATACCGATGTTAAAAATGTGATTGTTGAGATTTCTGAAAAATTATTGGGTGTGACTGCCGTGGTTGAAAACCATAAAATTGTTGGTATTATCACCGATGGAGATTTACGTAGAATGCTTACCAAAGAAGAAAGTATCACGGGTTTAACCGCTAAAAACATCATGACTGCCAACCCAAAGCGAATTAACAACGACGCTATGGCAGTTGAAGCAATGGAATTAATGGACAAACACGGTATCACGCAAATTCTCGCTGAAGAAAACGGTCGTTATTGCGGTGTTGTTCATATCCACAACTTGACCAAAGAAGGCATTATTTAATGGCCAGAACAAAAAATACAGATCCGGGCAAAGAGATGTCATTTTTAGACCATCTCGAAGAATTGCGTTGGCATCTCATACGTTCAACCATTGCGGTTGTGCTTGCGGGTACTGCAGCATTCCTGTTTAAAGAACTCATTTTTGAAGGAATCATCTTTGCGCCTAAACGGGCCGATTTCCCGACCTATCAAATTTTGTGCAAAGCCGCACGTTTTATAGGCTTTGAAGAGAGTTTTTGCTTTACTGAACTTCCATTCAGGGTGCAGAGTAGAACCATGGCCGGACAGTTTTCTGCCCATATTTGGACTTCCATCACTGCCGGATTTATTGTGGCGTTTCCGTATGTGCTCTATGAGTTCTGGCGCTTTATAAGCCCAGGTTTGAGAACGAATGAACGTAAAAGCTCACGCGGATTCATCATTGTGGCCTCCCTCCTATTTTTTATCGGAGTTCTGTTTGGCTACTATGTGATTACACCGCTTTCTATGAATTTCTTGGGCAGCTACCAAGTAAGTGAACAGGTGTTCAACGACTTCGATTTGAGTAGCTATATTGGTCTTGTTCGTGCGTGTGCACTGTCTGCCGGGCTTATTTTTGAACTACCCATCATCATTTATTTTCTGACCAAAATTGGCGTAGTCACTCCCCAATTTCTGAAAAAATACCGAAAATTTGCACTGGTGATCGTACTGATTATTTCTGCTATCATTACACCGCCAGACATTGCCAGCCAAGTGATTGTAGCCGTTCCGGTGGTTATTTTATATGAAATCAGCATCATTATCGCAAAAGTGGTGGTGCGCAACCAAAAAAGAAAATTAAAAGCCCATGGCAAACCAAGTTGAAGAATTTAATGCCTACCGTTCAAAAATGAACGAAAAGATGATGGCCGACAATAACAAAATTGTAAAGCGCATCTTTAATCTCGATACCAATGCCTTTGCTGAAGGCGCCCTTCCCAAGAAAACAAAAGAACTGTTAGGATTGGGAAACAGTTTGGTCTTGCGCTGTGACGACTGTGTAAAATACCATTTAGAGGCTTGCTACAAGCTCAATATTTCAAAAGAAGAAGTGGTAGAAGCCCTGAGTATTTCTTTGTTAATAGGTGGCACGATTGTGATTCCACATTTACGCCGTGCGTTCGAATATTGGGAAGCCTTAGAAGCAACTGTTTCGTAATTTTTACTTCGGAAAATTTAGCTGTACTTTTAACGTTCTAGAACAAACAGTGGCGCAACAATTAAAATTTTGCAATGCGGAAGCGAACGTCACGCTGTCACACAGGAAAATATCATGAAATTAAAAGCCGAAAATCTTGTAAAATCGTATAAGGGGCGTAATGTCGTAAAAGGCATCACGGTTGAAGTAAACCAAGGAGAAATTGTCGGACTCCTAGGTCCTAACGGAGCTGGGAAAACAACCTCTTTCTACATGATTGTGGGCTTGATTAAGCCCAACGGCGGAAAAATCTTTCTGGAAGGTACCGAAATCACCAAATACCCCATGTACAAGCGAGCGCAAAACGGTATCGGGTATTTGGCACAAGAGGCTTCGGTTTTCCGAAAATTAAGTATTGAAGACAACATTTTAAGTGTACTACAACTTACCAAGCTCTCCAAAAAAGAGCAGGAATTAAAAATGGAGTCGCTCATCGAAGAATTTGGTTTGGGGCATATCCGTAAAAGTCGTGGCGATCTTTTAAGCGGTGGCGAAAGACGACGTACCGAAATTGCACGCGCTCTGGCTACAGACCCACATTTTATACTACTAGACGAGCCCTTTGCAGGAGTAGACCCTGTCGCGGTTGAAGACATTCAGCGTATTGTGGCGCAACTAAAAAACAAGAATATCGGGATTCTCATTACAGACCATAATGTTCAGGAAACCTTGGCCATTACAGACCGCACATACCTTATGTTTGAAGGAAGTATCTTAAAACATGGCGAACCAGAAGAATTGGCCAATGATGAGATGGTGCGAAAAGTATATTTGGGGCAAAACTTTGAGCTTCGTAAAAAGAAATTAAATTTTTAGAATTTTAAGGATACCACTATCCCCTAGCTAGGCTTCAGTATTGAACTCAATTAGGCTTCCAGAAAAGAGAAAGTAGGATATAGACTCCTAGAATAACGGGTATGGCGATAAACTTCAGCAAAACGATTGCTAGCATACAAATTGCCAAAAATACATACCGAATAGCATTCGTTTTTAAATCCCAAGTTTTAAACTTCAGCGCAAAAAGTGGTAGTTCAGCATTCATCAAGACACATCCTAAGAGCGTTATTCCTGTAAGGGTATACGGATTCAAAATAAATTGTTCGGCCAAAGCAGACCATTGAAATGCCAAAATAAGTGGTAAACTGAGCACGAGCAATGCCGTTGCAGGCGTTGGCAAGCCTATAAAACTAGTAGTTTGCCGAGTATCTACATTAAATTTTGCCAAACGATACGCTGCCCCTACCGCAATTAGCAATCCGATAAACGGTATAAATTGATGCCAGCCAACATTCCAACCCTCGGTAACGAATAAATCGGTCATGACCAATGGTGCCCCATTTAAACTTTCAGAAAAAAGTTGTACCATAACCATGGCAGGAGCTACGCCGCTGGTTACCATATCTGCCAAAGAGTCTAATTGTAGTCCTACTTCGCTCTGTGCATTCAGTAAGCGGGCGGCCAAGCCATCAAAAAAGTCGAAAAAGATTCCTGTAAAAACAAAATACGACGCCGTTACCAAATCGCCAGAAATAGCAAAAAAAATGGCCACACAGCCACATAATAGGTTTAGTGAGGTAATTAGGTTAGGAATTTGTTTCAGCATAATAAAATTGGGTTACGTGTAAAAATAAGAAAGTATTTCCGTCTAAGCCCAATATGGCACAATATCTGGTCAAAATAATAGTTTAGTATTCTGTAAAATAATGAGATATTTGCTGAAATTTTATCACTTGAAAAAGTACCTGATCCTCGCCTTATTCCTATTGGCTTTATCGGTAAATGCGCAGACCGTTCGTAAATATTCAAACGAATTTATGAACATTGGCGTAGATGCTGCTGCTTTCGGTATGTCTAATGCCGTAGTTGCCTCTACAAACGATGTGAACAGTGGGTATTGGAATCCGGCGGGCTTGGTGGGCCTAGAAGACAATCAATTGTCGCTGATGCACGCTTCTTACTTTGCCAACATTGCCAATTACGATTACGCAGGATTTGCCATGCCGTTAGACAAACAAAGTGCGGTGGCACTTTCTATTATTCGTTTTGGGGTTGATGACATCCTGAATACGACACAGCTTATTGATGAACAAGGAAATATAGACTACAACCGTATCAGCCTATTCTCTACAGCAGATTACGGCGTAACGTTTTCGTACGCACGTGAACTCCCCTTAGACGGCTTGAATGTTGGTGTAAACGCAAAAGTCATTCGACGGATTATAGGTGATTTTGCTTCTTCTTGGGGTTTTGGTCTCGATGCAGGGGTGCAATTCACTACCGGAAATTGGAATTTTGGAGTGATGGCACGCGACATTACGACTACGTTTAATGCATGGGCGATAGACGAAGAACAATTTGCAACCATCCAAAATGCGGTAGAGGGGCAAAACCAAGAGTTACCTGAAACTACTGAAATTACCATTCCGAAATTACAGATAGGTGCTTCTAAAAAATTTGTATTTCATTACGATTATGTGCTTTTAGCTGAAGCAGACCTTAATTTTCGCTTTGCGCAGACCAACGATATTATTTCAACCTCGTTTGCAAGTATCGATCCAGCACTAGGGTTGCAATTTGGGTATATAGACATGGTATTTGTTCGGGCCGGTGTTGGAAATTTCCAAAACATACAACAATTGGACGGTAGTGATTCTGTAGGCTTCCAGCCCAATATTGGTGTAGGTTTCAAATACAAAGGGATTCAGGTAGATTACGCCCTTACCGATATAGGTGATCAAAGTGCCGCCCTCTATTCTAACGTATTCTCATTAAAATTAGACTGGAGTATTTTTAGGTAAATACCCTAATATTTGAATGACGTGCAAGAAGAATTTGTATTTTGCACCCACAAAACCGTAAGCTTTGTTCCGTAACCTTTTCTTCTTTCTATTTGCGCTAAGCACAATGATGCTACAGGCACAATACGTTCCCCTTTCCGAAGCAGCAAAAGTGAGCATCCTCACTATGGGTCCGGGAGAAAACCTTTATGACAAATTTGGCCATAGTGCATTCAGAATTGAAGACCCTACACGTGGTTTTGACGCGGTTTATAACTACGGCGTATACGATTTTGATACGCCAAATTTCTATACTAAATTCGCCCAAGGAAAACTTTTATACAAACTTGAAGGTGTTAATTCACAACCATTTATAGATCATTACATCGCACAGAATCGATGGATTAAACAACAGGAGCTCGATCTTTCGTATTCTGAAAAACAAGAACTTTTTACCTTCTTGAACAACAACCTAAAGCCAGAGAATAAATACTATAAATACGACTTCTTCTATGATAATTGTGCGACCAAGATAAGAGATGTGCTTGTGAATGTGTTGGGAGACGACATCATTTATACTGCCGATTTCACTTCGGAAGACAAAACGTTTCGAGAGCTGATACAACAAAATGTACACTGGAACACTTGGGGAAGTGTTGGTATGGATGTAGCCATTGGTGCGGTTACCGATAAAAAAGCGACTACTCGGCAATATCAATTTTTACCAGATTATGTGTTTCTGGCCACAGCAACTGCCGACTTAAGGCAGAATAACGGTATACAGCCCTTAGTGGCCAATACAGAAACTATTTACGAAGCAACTAAGAAGCCTCCAACTAGCGACTTTTTAACGAGTCCGCTCTTTATATTTATCCTCTTGGCACTAGCTATAATTGGTTATACCTACCGAGATGCCAAACGCCATGTGCGCAGCAGAGCACTCGACGTGCTTATTTTCGGGGTCACTGGTTGTATAGGAGTCATTTTATGTCTGTTGTGGTTTGCCACAGACCATAGCGCCACAGCCAATAACTACAATTTGTTGTGGGCATTCCCTTTTAACTTGCTGATTGCTTTTTTTATAGGGAAATCGCGACCTAAAGTTTGGGTGCGTAGGTACGTTCTATTTTTGGTATTGCTACTCGTGTTACTGGTAATGCATTGGTTTACGGGCGTCCAAGAATTCGCTTATGCTTTTATCCCATTGTTTGTAGCTCTTGCCATACGTTTTGTATATTTATTACGCGTGCTGAAAGATTAACGGTTTCAATAGTAGTAAGTCACATTTGTATTATTGCCCTCGGAAAAAGATAATGGTGCTCAAGGTCTTAATTACAATGCTGATGTCTAAGAACAAGCTTCTTCGCTTTATATAATACAGGTCGTATTGCAACTTTTCTAACGCATCTTCTTCACTCATCCCGTACTTGGCGTTTACCTGTGCCCAGCCGGTTACTCCGGGTTTTACGATGTGACGGATTTCATAAAAGGGAATTTTCTTAGATAAATCGGCAACAAAAACAGGGCGTTCAGGACGTGGCCCAATTACACTCATATCGCCCATTATAACGTTTATAAACTGTGGGATTTCATCAAAGCGAGAACGTCTTAAAAAGCGTCCAAATTTGGTAACACGCGTATCTTGTTTGGCTGCAAACTGGGCACCATCTTTTTCAGCATTGATTACCATGCTACGCAGTTTGTATATTTTAAAAGGTTTTCCGTTTTTACCTACGCGAATCTGGGTATAAAAAATAGGTCCTCTGTTTGCACATAGATTCCCTATAAGAATTACGGGAGATATAATGAGGCCGAAAACGAGGCCCAAAATTGAAAAAAGTAAATCTAAGATGCGGTGAAAAAATAAATAGAGTTTATTCTGGTTACTCCTGCTGAATGGAAAATAGCGATAAAAATCCCGCTCTACGTGTTGCACCGGGATTCGGTGGGTAATTTCTTCGTAAACCTGTGTATACTCCCTGATAGGAACCCCTTTTTCTAATAACGAAACCAACTGATTGTTAAGCGCGATGGTCATGGCCTGTGCTTCTGGTGTAGCAACAACAATTTCTGAAATATGATGGGTTGCCACCGTTTCTGCTATATTTTCGCTAGAATACCGCTGTAGCTCGTAAGGTAATTCGAAGTTCTCCTTCTTTTGGTCGAAATCGATAAATCCCACAATCTTATAGTTGGGATCAGATTTCTGGAGCGCTTCCAGAATGGGAACCACGGTTTTCGAATCTGTAATTAGCAACACACGTTTAAAAAATCTTGGCGCAGAGATTAGAACAATGTATGCGTATCTCCATAAAAACAGTGCTATATTTATCGATAAGAAAAAGTAAATGATCTGCATCCTGTTGGTAGGAAGCTCTGGCGTATAAAAAGGTGTAAGAAGGTAGAATAAAACGGTTACAGAAGAAGTAAGTATGATGTTCTGGACAACAATTTCAAATTTTGCTGCTTTCTGTAAGTTGTACAGTTCAAAAATGGTTGCGAATACGGTGAGGTATAATGCGAGAACTATAGACCAAACCCACCTACTACCATCAATTCTAAAATAATCGAAGTTAAATACCATTCCCACTACGTACAACAGCGATAACACGCTAGCAATATCGAAGATGCGCAGCAAGACTTTACGTTCAGAAATATCAAAATGTATATTCGATTTCTGGGACATGCGATGGTTGGTTTGGGGAGTTAAAAGTAGTTATTTATTGGGATAAAAGCGAAATCCATTGCTGTTTTACTTGCTGCCAATCAAATTGTTCGACTTTCTGTCGAGCGTTTTTAGCGATGCTTCTTGCCTTTTCTTCCTGCTTGCAGAGATCTGTTATAGCATCTGCAAAAGCTTTCGCATCATTCGGAGGAACTAAAACACCAGTTTTTCCAGATTCAATTAAGTACGGGAGTCCGCCAACATTGGTCGAAACTACCGGTAACCCCAAAGCCATGGCTTCTATGACACTTACCGGTGTATTATCAAAGTTGGTGGTATTGATAAAAATATCGTGCGCTTCAGAGCGGCGTATCCATTCGTCTTTAGGTAGTTTTCCAGTAAATTCTACAGAGATATCATATTTAGCAGCCATTTGTTTACAGGTTTCAAAGGTTGCATCATTTGTAGGACCCACCATTGTGAGCGAAGCATCCATACCTTGATCTCGCAGTATTTTTACAACTGAAATGGCCAACGTCGGATTGTAAATTTCAGCAAAAGAACGCACCCATAACAAGCGGGGTTTGATTTCCTTCCGAAGTAAAAAAGGATATTGTGAAATTTCTAAGGTATTTGGAATATGAATCAGATTGGTATACCCTTCCGCAGTAAACGCTTCCATTAAATAGTGTGAAGGTGCTACATTTACTTTAGCATTTCCGAAGAGTCTTTTACACTGTGCCTTATTTTGTTGCAATCTGTTAGGTAAATTCCCCCCATGCAGTATTGGTATGTATGGTACTTTTTTCATTCTACAAATACGAGCAGCATAGACCGCATACTGAAAATTAAGTGTGCTATAGGTATCGATAAGAACCATTTCGGAAGATGAAGCATGGCTTATTACAGCAGTCATCATGTGTATAAAACGCATGATTTTATTCTTTTTATCTGAAACAGCAACTACAGAAAACCCCTCATTTTGTAAACGAGGACCCAAGACATCTATGGCGGTGGCGTTGCTACCCTTCTGTGCCAATTTGTTTCCTATGTACAGTATTTTCTTTTTTTCCATAGTTTATATTCAACAAAGATAGGCCATAAATAAAGGCGGGTGCTGCGATACGCATAGAAGAATGGGCGATTGTTAAAATCCAAAAGATAATAAATGGGAAAAAGTAAATGTTTTTCCTGCCATTCATTTTTGATATGAGCGGTGCAAGTAATAAAATGAGCAACGCAATAATTCCGAAAGACCCGTGTTCTGAAAGCATTCTGGAAACCTCATTATGGGAAGGAATTCTCGTATTAAGATTTTCTTCGTAATAAGATTTTGCTCGACCTACTCCAATTCCGTATAATGGGCTCTCAGTAAAAGCTTGAAAATCGGCATCTATTAATTTGGCCCGACCCGTGGTGATATCCGACTTCTCTCTTCCCAGTGCATCTTTATTTGTATATCTATTGGCAATCAATCCGCCCGTTTGTAATACCGAGAACAGCCAAATGGCTAGAACGCCTCCAGCTACTGCAATAATCCGATACGATAGTTTGAATTTTGTGCGAACATTTGAAAGAAAATATAAGATCACGGCAAAGACGCCCATCATTGCTGCAGCAACAAAAACTCCGCCTCGAGAAAATGTTATAATTGCACGATGCGATAATGCCATGAGCCAAAACATCATCACCAAATGCACTAATTTATTCTTGTATGGGATCAAGAAGCGACTATATAATATAAATGCTCCCAAACCAAGGACTGTGGCCACCTGATTGGGTCCAAATCCGCCAGAAGTTGCAGAAGTAGAAGCGGTACCAGTTATTACAGCTTGAATGTTGATATTATAGAAGTACACATAAATGGTCATTGAAATTATCGGGTACACCATAAAATTTAAGATGGTGAACATCTGTTTTAACGTCACCGTTCTTCCATAGCAATACATAGCAGCCACGGTAAGACATATCGGACCGCTTAAATTAAACAGAATATTCTGCCTAAATTTATCATCATATTCTGTTTCAAGAAAAGAAACATAAACCCCCGGAAAGAGTAGTAAGAGGTAAATAAAATACGTTAGAGAAGTCCGTTTAAATCCTTGGTAAATCATCCCTATAACCAAAAACAAGATGACCATATACTTTCCCGTTTCATAAAAGAAATAGGCCTTGGTCATCCTAAAAAACACCTCTGCCCCCACCATATAAGCAGCCGCGATAAGCACTTCGCGTTGTTTGTCTGGTAACAGCACTATTCGATAGAGAAAGTAAGCTACTACAAACAAGAAATAGACTATCATTGCGGGTCTAAATGCTGTCGCCAACAAGCCTACGCCCACATGAAAGAGCACAAAGAACAGGGGATGGTTTACAATTTTGGTCGCGTTCAAAATGTGGAGCCTATTTTCAAGTTGCTATAATTTCGTTCAAGATACGGGAATTGTAATGTTCAAACGTGAATTTTGATGCTGTCGCATAGCCTTGGGTTGCTTTTTTTATTAATTCTTGTGGATTTGTTTGCTCAATTTCAACTAGAATATTCCAAAGTTCCTCGGCCGTAGTAGGTGTTACCACATACCCATTAGACTTATCAATATACTGCCCAATACTAGATACATTTGAAACAATAGGGATACATCCAAAATTCATCCCTTCGGCAATCACCTTCGGAAACCCCTCGGAAGCCGTGCTTGGCAACATCAAAAACTGACAATCACGATACACATCAAATACTTTTTCACGCGGTAGAAATCCATGGAATATTGCTGGAATCTGGTATTCTGCACATTGTTTTTTATAATCTACCATCTGGTCACCATTTCCAATAAAATGGAGCCTTGCCACCATCGACTTGTTTTCGAATTTCGAAAATGCATCAATGATTCGTTGTACCCCCTTCGCATTGTCTAGTCTACCCACAAAGCAGAAAGAAAAAGGACCGTCGTATTGTTTCTGTTTGATAACAGGTATTCCTTCAGAGCGCTCTGAAATGGTAAGACACGGATTCTCAAAAGTGTAACAATGTGCTGGCTGGTCTTCCCAAGATCCGTTTATCGTCACCTTTCGGGACTGTTTTTTTAAAAAATGACGTTGCAGGCGATAACCAAGGGGCGGATGCTCCTGATTCCAATTTCCAGCGTATTTATACCACCCTTTCTTTTGTGAGAACCATGTAAGATATGGCACTAGATAAACACCCATACCTGTAGGGGTTCGTAACTGGAACACGTCAACTTTTTTAAGGGTATTGCGAACAACTGCGATTGTTTTTGGAGCTTGGGCTATCGTTTTTAGCTTACTTAAAAACGACGTACCTCCAGAAGGTGGTAACGGCACAAACGTAATGTTGTCATGCAAATAGGGCAGCGAACTGGGTGGAGGAGCACTGTTATGAAGCATAGCCACGTGGTATATCTCGTCAAAATGGGTAGCCAAATGATTCAGTTCGCTAACCGTAGGCCCCCATCCCACAATACGACCCTGCGCGTTACGATAATGTTCGGTATGTGATATAATGGCTAGCTTCATGGCATCAAGATTTTTGCATATTGCTTGCTAATTTTGTCCCATGTAAATCGTTGCGACCATTTTTTAGCCGCTTGCCCGTAGTGATGGTAATTATCTAGAATTTCAGTGACGGCTGCCACCATTTGCTCGGGACTTTTAGGATCAATCAACACCCCAGAATTTTTATCTGAGATCGCATCTTCTATACCACAGCCCAAAGCACCAATAGCTGGCAATCCTAGGGCATTTGCTTCAAGAATGGCAATCCCAAAACCTTCTACGTCACCTTCAGGAGTGGTCTCGCTTAACATAACAAATACGTTTGCTTGTTTTAGCATGTTTATTTTTTCTTCTTCGGAAACTTTCCCGTGGAAAATGACGTTATCCCGAACACCCAGTTGTAAAGCTAATTCTTGTATCTTCTCCTTTTCGGTAGGAATCCCTACGATGTGATATTGCAACTTCGGAAAACGTGCAAGCAAGGCTGGCAATGCTTGTACAATGTTGTGTTGCCCTTTGCGTTGGGTTACATTTCCTACGGTGATAAGTTGTAGGGGTTCCGTAAAATCAGGTTCCCTTGGTTTACTTTTTGGTATCGAAAAACCATTGGGGACAATTATAATGTCTTTTAAGTTCCAGTTGGAAACTAACGAAGCCGTAAATTTCGAAATCGCAATAACCGTATCGCAACGTCGCAAACACCACTTGGTAAACGATTGTTTCAATGAAGGCGGAATCGCCACTTCAGATCCATGTATTACGGCCACTATTTTTTTTGAGGTAAAAAAGCGTACCAATCCGGCAATCCAAAGTGAAAATTTTCCAGAAACTAAAATAACATCCTGCTTTTTTGTGAGTTGTATGGCGAGATACATACGCTTCAAATAGGTAAACAAAAGAAAGGTTCTGCGTTTTACTCGCTTTACTGTGTATTCCTGATTAGCATCAAATTGGGCCTCATCTTCACCCGATTCTGATCGCTGATCTGCTAATACGGTAACTACAAATCTATGTGCACCTAAAGATTGAGCCACATGATGTGCATGATTGCCAATACCGCCCGGTTGTGGAGGAAACTCAGATGTAATAAGCAAAAGTTTAGTTGAATGCACGAATTAAGGGACCTTGGTTAATTTTTTTAGTAGCACGCCTCCAAGAAATCCATACCTGAATCGCAATAAAAGGAAGCAACACTATGGAGATAAAGATACCCAAAAGTAAAAGTATTTTATTTCTTTTGAAGCGGTAAGGTATGATAGAGGGCGGTACCGATTTTAATAAGGCAAGCATTGCTCTTTTATTTCCGAAATACCTTCTATAAAAATAGAGCACACTTGGGATGGGCCTAGGGGCAAACAATTTATTGGTTCGGAACGCATCCCAACTACCCATCTGTCTTAGACCACCAGATCCTACCTTTAGATGCAAACGCTCGGCAAACGGATTGGAAATATTTCTGAAGCCTTCTAAAAAACATCGGAGTCCGAATTCGCCATCTCCCATTCGTTGTTTTTCGAACTGTCTGTCAAATAATCCGGTAGTTTTAAACACCTCCTTTTTCAGCAACACATTGCCGGTGTCTATCTGGTCTGAAATTCTAAAAAACGAGTAATTTTTTGGAACCTCAGCTCCCAGGGTAGAAATAGAAACCCCAGAAGATATTTCAGCATTAAAAAAATCGATACATTTTAAATGTGCTATAATCCAATCGGGGCCTACCCTACTATCGTCATCAAAAAGTAATATATAAGATCCTTTTGAAATTTCTACTGCTGTATTCCTGGCAAGCCATAAGGCTTTTTCTTCTTGGTAGATCACGTTAAGATTCAACGAAAAATCATCGTAAAATTGTTTCTTAAAAGGTTCAGATTGATCTACAACAATCACTTCAAAATTTGTGTATGTCTGTTTTTCCAAATCTTCCAAAACATCTTTCAAATAACGGTAGCGGTTTAACGTTGGGATGATTATGCTAACTAAAGGAGTTTTTTCTACCAAAACCGACTTATAAGACGGCCAGTCTGGACAGGGAATTGGGTTTTGTAAATAGGTACTGCGCTTAACATTTCTAGAGCCAAGCCATGCCGAAATTTCTTTAAATGGATTTTTGAATGTTAGGATGCGTATTAAAACAACATAGATGCTCCAAACCGGGTTAAAATAAGTGCGTAGAAAAACATACTCATCTTCTAATGGGATTTTTTTGAAGTGGGCATAATTCTCTCCTTTACCAACATACCCCATGTTTACAGCCTGCCAAGAAATATCATAATTAGTAGCCAGTGTGCTCGAATACCGATTATCTGTCAAGACTTGCTCAATAATTTCCTTGGGTAGCGCCTCTTTTTTCGGAAATATAAAAGTACCGTCTTTCCGTTTTCTTGAAAAGTAATGTGTTGGCTGAACATATTTTAAAAATATAAACAAAGTCTCGTTTTAGTTGCTTTCAAATTTAGCGATTTACAATAGATTCAAATGCCTTCAAAATTGCCACTTTCGAGAATGTTTTGTCGTACATATTACGAACTGAAATCAGGTCAACATGGTGGCCCTTTACGTGTTTTTCTATTTTTACTGCTAATTCATTACCATTTTCAGGATTGAAGATTAGTTCAGAGTTTGTTACGAACTCCTCGGGTAAGAATTGCAATGCACCAAATACATTCGAAACTAAGAATGGGGTTTCTAGCGCCATGGCTTCAATAAGTACAAGTCCGAAGGCTTCATGTTTACTTGGAAACACCGCCAAATCTATTCTTTTATAAAAATAAGCCATCTCCTCTGCACTCAGCATACCCAAGAACAGCACTAGGTCGCTTAACTGGAGTGCTGCCGCTCTTTGCTTTAAATACTCAGTATCAGGGCCTGTACCAGCAAAAACAAGCTTAATGTGCGTTGTTGGGTTGTTTTTCTTTACTTCAGCAAAGGCTTCAAGTAGGGTACGTTGGTTTTTATCTTTTAATAATCTTCCCGGACAGCCTATATATAAAGCATCTTCTGCCAAGTCGTCAATTTTTTGTGGCTCGCAACCAGCAATGGCAGTAAAGAAAGGCAATCTGGTAATTCGATTCGCGGGAATACGAAATACTTCGGCCATTTCATCTCCCAAGAGCTTAGAATTTACAACCACTGTATCAGCCTTTCTTAAGAACCAACGCTTAATAGCGATTTGACGTTTCGACGATTTGTTATGCTTGGTAGAAGTATGCTGCCAGGCAATAATTTTACCGACACCCAATAATTTAGCAAATAATATAGACGGGTTCAGGTAATTAAAATTGGTGATGATTACAGACGGTTGTTCCTGTTTAAGAAAACGATAAATATTTGAATAATTTTTTAGGTAACTTCCTTTTTCAACCGAAACATAGCGTACATCATTTTTAATCTTGACAGCAGCAGAACCTTTAAATGAGAAGAGTACTACTTCGTGCCCCTTTTCTGCCATATAAGTAGCTAACGACTCGAAATACTTTGAGAGAAGTCCTTTGTTTACTGTAAAAAAGAATGCAATTTTCATTTCAAAATTTTCACGCAAACGCCATGGTTTTAACGTCGCGTATAATTTAACCTAATTTCATTTTCTTACTAGAGTGCTTAGCTATTAAAATTTATACCATTATTTGTAATTGAATCTATTATTATTCCGAAACATCTGATCAACCTATATCGAAAACGCTTAGAAAAATGATGTCTCAAGTTGTGAACAACTAGTTATTAAAGCTTCCTTTTAATCTTTTTAAGAACTTTAACGGTACGCACTGGCAACACTTCTATAAGTTTACCCTCAATCTTTTTGGTCCAAAATTTATAATTCAACATTCTGTCACTCTGAATGTGTTTTATCACCGCCTCATTTTTATGAACCCCTTTATCTAATGGATCTTCATAGTAATAATAGTGTGTTCTAAAATAGCCGTTTAAAAGTTGTCCAACATATTTATCATCTGCTAGTTTTTCTGGCTTATACCAGCTGAAATTTAAATTGGTTGCAATTTTACTTAAAATTGGAATGTATTTTTCTTTCACTTTCGGTTTTTGAACTTTTGCGTGAAAAAGTAGGCTAAAGAAATAATGATCGCTTCTTGGGATGAAAACACCGTTTAAAGTTACTTTCGTCTCGAGCATTTCTTTTGCCCAAGCAGTGTGATAATATTTGTCTCCCACGTACCGAATATCTAAGCTAACTTTTTCATTGTTTACCCGAATTTTACCTTTGTACGGTTGGTGCCCAAGTTGGGCAGCTCCCAAGGCTGATGCAAATCGCTGGTAATTATCGGTTAACACGTCTAAATCCTTTTCCGGATTTTCGTTGGGCAAACTCTCAAAACCCCTTAAAACAAGGTAGTTGTTGGTATAATTGAGAATATTGAACAGCTCTTGATAACTAGTCCAACCGTCGGCTCCCTCCAAATCTTTAGAAATCTTTTCTTGTATAATTTTTTGACCATTCAATAACTTTTGAAAAAGGTCTACACCGAGAATTAGAGGAGCTTGAAAGAAAAATTCATGAATGTTATTCGTAGAATGTACAGCAAATTTCGCTTTTACTTCGGAAAATATTATGGCACGAATTTCATTTTTAAGATTGACAACATTGAGGTTTGACAATTCAATTTTTTTTGAAACAGACCTTCCATAGGTATAGTTCGGGCTATTATCTTTAACAACAAATAAGATGAAACTTCTACTTCCAATCTTCTTTTCATGGCCGGTTGTCCATTTTGCATCTGGAATATTCGACCGTATTGGAGTCTCGTACAATCGTGCAGCGTTTTGTTTAAAATTTTTCTTGGACCATTCGATTTCAGTTTCCAGAAGAATTTCAAACTTCTCTTCGAGTAACGTTCTAATTTTATCTCGATAGGGTTTGGCCGATTGCCACAACGCAAAACAAGCAAAATCTGATGATAGATTGTGCTGATAGCTATTAGCATTCTTCTCAAAAAGAATATCAGAATAATACATAATTGTTTGGTTTACATCATTTCAGGCACACGTGCCTTGGTATATAAATTAGCGTATTTACTTAGTGACGATTGTAATATTTTATTTTTTCTGCTAATCTTTCTTCTAAATAGGTATAGGATTCTCTTTTGAAATAGGTTGCTAAAAATACAAACAGGAAAAAAGTAAAGTTTCTGTCAAACTGCTCCCAATCGTCTACCGTGATATCCTTTTTGAAATTGTTTTCTAACCATTCAGGAACAAGATTCTGAATCTTATCAGTGATTAACAAACGAAAGCAACAAAAGGCAACGTCAAATCCGATTGGGTAAATCCCAAAAGTATCAAAATCGATAATCATACTATTTTTAAACGCATTCTTTTCTTGTATATCGCCATGGGTGAATATCAGTTTAGAAGCTTTCACGGCTTTTTCAAACTCTTGGAAATCGACACCATGCCCTGTGAGTTTGTGTTTTGCTTCTGCCAATTTGTTTTTATACTCAAAATGTGATTGAAATGATTTTACGTATTCAGGAATGTCATTTCCATCTTTAATTGAATGTTCCTCTAATGAAGCAAGATATAACTTTTTCGAAATGCTGATGAAGTTTTCTTCAACTTCTGAATGTACCAACGGCAATAAATCCAAAAACTGAAAATAGGTAATGACAAATGCTTTTCCTTCGAATAGGTTGTGCAACGCTGGCGCCGTAATACCAAATCGAGATATACTATTGTAAGCGTTTAGATGAAACCACTTGATTCTCTTTAAGTCGTCGTGCTCGCTAAAGTATACCTTTTCGAAATACGAATTCCCGTTTATGTTTACACGACGATAACAATCTAAGCTACTCGCACCCATACCCGCCCCAAAAATAAATTGTGCAGCTTCAATTTTTATATCCCAATCTGGTACAAATTTTCGAAGCAACGATTGATAGAACGAATGGTTGTTAGCAACCTGTATACTTTTGCTTACTTTATTCAACTCATAATTCTGAATTACAATAGGTTTACTTTTCAAATGGTAATGAATGGCACGATCAGATGCATAGTACTGTGTATACACCCCAAATTTTTGAAGCTGTTTTTGAAGAATTTTGTAAAACTTTTTTTTCATCCTATAAATAGACATTAAGCTTGTGTCGTTCATCGCATTAAAAATCCAATACTATAACCTTTTAAGCGAGCAAAAAATGGGGGACTTTCGTCAAATTACAATTCTAATGTATCAATTGGTTCATTTGCTCGTTTTAAAGTCGATTCCCGCTCAAAAAAAGCATCTATAATTTGCCCTGTAAATAGTTCGGCTCCTTTAGCATTCAAATGAATTTGATCACTAAATAATTCCCGATGCCGAATACTATCTTTAAAATCATGATAATTTGGTAAGTACTGTCGAAGGGGAGCTAAGTCGCCTTTAAATTTGTATATCGGAGCTGTAACAAATATGAGTTTGATATTGTGTTTTTTACAAAGCTCAATCATTTTTTTAGAACTTGTATTCTCTTGCACAATAGGCTTGTCTTCTCGATACGTCAGTTCCCTTTTCAGCACTTGCGATCTTGGGTCAAACCCAGATAACATATTATACACATGCCCCTTTCCTAATGCGCTTGTAATCACATCACGGTATCCGATACGGGACTCAAATTTTTGAAAACGGTAAAAAGGAATGTGTTTATACAGTTTGTATTCTGTTCCGTAAGGTTCAAACTCTTCATAAACGTAGGGTTCATAAATAAACGGCAACCAAGATTTTTCTCCAATGGGATCAGGTTTTGTTTGGCGGTATCGAGAATCTACCTGTACAATTACCATTTGGGTTGTATTCTTTTTTAAAAATTCTTTCAGCATTAAATGAGATTCAAAAATAGAGAAAGCATTTACCCCAAGATTGAACCCATCTTTCCCTGTTTCCCGCTTTATTTGTGTAGGATCTATGTGGTTATTCATTCTAGAAGAGCCCAACAGTATATAATCTACTGCTTCTCCTTCCATCTCGCGAACCCACATAATTTTATTTCGATATGCACCCGTGTTGTAGACTTTCGTATAGAGCGCGTCCAACAAAAAGGCTAGCAATACAAGTATGCCAAGTAAAAGGGCGATATAAGTTACAAATCGTTTCACTAGAATTGAAAATAGATAAAATCTTGTATGGTCGAAAAACTTCCGAAGACAAGAATTAATAAAAGTACCAAACTTACTTTAGGCAACGCAAAACGATTGCTGAACAACGGAAATTCTTCATTTCTCGAAAACCATTCAAATAGTAAAAGTATGCCTATAAACGGAATAATTTCAAATGAATAGCGCTCTATATCCAACATGTCAAAACGGAAACTAAATTGAAATAGATGTTTTATGTAATCTGCAGCAACTGCTACCGAATCTGCCCTGAAAAAAATCCAACCAATGGTCACAATTCCAAAGGTGCCCAACATCGTAATACCCTCTCGAAAACTTGGAAGAAATCTCCCCTGTGCTACCGTATCGGTATGGTTCCTATTTCTTTTTGCTAATAATAAAGGTATAAAAAACAAAGCGTTAATTGCGCCCCAAACCAGGAAGGTCCAATTGGCGCCATGCCAAAAACCACTTACCAAAAAGATGATAAATACATTCCGTATCTGTTTTAATTGGCTTCCTCTACTTCCCCCCAACGGAATGTAAACATAGTCACGAAACCAAGTAGATAGCGATATGTGCCAACGTCTCCAAAATTCAGCAATATCACGTGAAAAATACGGATACCTAAAATTGGTCATTAATTTAAAATTAAACAATCGCGCCGTTCCTATCGCAATATCGCTATAGCCAGAAAAGTCACCATAAATCTGAAAAGCAAAATAAACAGCTCCTAAAAGCAGGGTGGCGCTACTCAACGAGTCGTAATTACCGAAGATCTCGTTTACATATTGGGCACAATTATCTGCAATCACTATTTTCTTGAAAAGCCCCCAAATAATCTGCTTGATTCCGATGATGGCCTGATCGGATTTAAAGGTGCGTTTCCGAAAAAACTGTGGTAATAAATTGGTAGCTCGCTCTATGGGACCAGCCACCAATTGTGGGAAAAATGACACAAAAGCTGTAAACGCAATGAGGTTTTTGGTAGGTTCTAATTTCTTGCGATATACATCTATGGTATAACTTAAGGTCTGGAAAGTATAGAACGAAATCCCAACAGGGAGTATGATATCCAATCGAGATGCTTCAAAGGAAGTTCCGAAGAAAGAAAACGCTTCTACAAAATTGTCCAGGAAAAAATTATAGTACTTAAAAAAGCCCAACAGTCCAATATTTACCAAAATACTTACCCCGAGCAATAACTTTCGGGAGCGTTTATTTTGAGCTGTACCCAATGCCCTACCAATAGTATAATCGACCAGCGTACTAAACAATATCAAAAATAGAAAGCGCCAATCCCACCAGCCATAGAATACATAACTCGCCACAACCAACAATAAGTTTTGTGCCTTGATGCTTTTATGGAACACAAACCAATAGAGTATAAAAACTATCGGAAGAAAAATGGCAAAATCAAACGAATTGAATAGCATAGTTCTGGTTAATGTGGCGTGTTAAAATAGGTTGTAAAAAATCCTCCCAAAGTTAGTTTTTCTTTCCAAAGGGCTCGATTCTCGGCGAGTAAATCTTCAAATTGCTGTGCCGAAAGCGATTCATGGAAGGCTGCTACCTTTTCTCCTACCCTATTTCGATCTTTGTACTCTACCCAAACCACCTGCTTTTTCCATGGTATGGTTTCTGCCAGCGGCAACAAACAATCGGTATTCACAAATACTGGGATTCTCCCCATGGCAAGGGTTTCGTAAAAACGAACTGAAAAATTTCCTGCGCCGCGAACACACACTACATAATCACTATCGCGCATATTCTCATAAAATTCAAGGGTAGTCTTTGCGCGCATTTCTGGGGTTGTAGCTCCAGCTCGGTATTGTTTTCGGTAGATAAAATTGGTTGTTACAATACTCGTTTTTTCTAGGGTACGCAAAATAGCCGCACGTAGATATGAGGTAGATAGCAGTTGTTGCGCTTGCCCTCTAGACATCCCTAATCTGCTACGAACATTACGAGCTGCCGTATACAACAGTTCCTTGGCGGCATTCAGCATACTTGCATTAGCCTGACCGCAAAAACCTATTACAGGCGTTTGGTTGTGGGCCCGTTTAAAATGACCTTCCGTTTTAAATATTTTCTGCATGGGATCTTCTACAAAAGCTGGCATTCCCACATGTGTTTCTGGCAACCAAGCTCGGTTACCGCTATGCCTAAAAACAATCACATTTTCAAAATCGGGGATGCCCACTCCAAAATCGCCTACCATAAAGGAAAGCACCTTTTTATTTGCCGTACTTGCTTGTGTTATTATTTGCTCGGCGGTTGCCATCTTGTTTTCTGAAAGATAAAAATTCCACGACATGGGCAACAGCACAAAATCGGCGTCCTGCATTACTTCAACAAAATGAACGTCATTTTCTGAAATGTTATAAAGCGCTATGCGCTGGACATCAGTAAAGGATTCTTTTTTTTCAAAAGGTTTTAGTAACGGAAATATATGTTGCCGTTTCGGATACACCTCGCCTGCTACAAACAACTTAGTCATGTTCCTGTTTTGTAAAATGAAACAAAGCTTTTTTGTTGCTGTTCAATAGCAAAATACTTTTTAACCCGTTGCTTGGCTGCTTCGGAAACCGTCTTTTTTTCTGCTGCTGAAAGCGATAACACATATTCCAATTGAGTTGCCAAGGCAACTTCATTTTCTACCGGAAACAACCAACCTGTCTCATTGTGAACAATATTCTCTGGTAACCCGCCAACATCACTTGCTAGCACCAACTTCCCCATGGCTTGCGCCTCTAACACCGCGTTGCAGAAGCCTTCATTTAAACTTGGCTGCACATAAACGCTAGCGCGCTCTAATTTTTCTAAGGTTTCTCGATGTGTCAATTTTCCGTAGAAAAACACAACATCCTGCAATCCAGCTTCATGCACTTGAAAGGTATAGCGTTCCTTTTCTTTTGGTTCGCCATCACCAATGATATGATAGGTAATTTTGTGACCCGCATCCCGAAGCAATTTTACAGCCGCAATGGCCGTATGCAACCCTTTAATCCAATTTAGTCTGGCGATGGTTACGATTTCCAAGGTATTTGAATTGGGTATTCCTCCCGATGGTAAGGAGTCTATTGCAACCGCTGGCGTAATGATCTCATAGGGTGTTTCAGCAGATAACCCATACGATTTTGCTTTGTTGTATAAATAGGTCGAAATACTGTGTACCTTATCTACATGCTTCCATACTAAACTATAGATTCCAGGATGTTTTAGCGGAAAGATATTCATATCAAAACCCCTAAAACTAACTCCCATTTTTGCGCCAATGGCCTTGGCTACACACTCACTACCAACTGCCACGGTAGCAAAGCCAAAATGCAACCAATCTAGTTTTGCTTTCAATATATGTGCATTCAAGTATACCTTTTTTAGTATTTCTGCGGTGGTTGTGCCTTCGTTACGCTCTAATTTTATAAATCGTTTTACTGTACCCAAATGAAGAAGTAATGATGTAAATACTACTCCCATTGCCAAGAGTTGCAAAGGCATAAGGCTTCGCACTTTAGGCGCCACCTCTACAGGACAAAGCGTAAATTCGGGTCGGTGCTTTTGCACAAACAGCGTCACTTTAAAACCCGCCGCTTGCAACCCCTTAATCTTTGAAGTGAAGAAGGTTTCAGAATAACCTGGAGTCTGGGATAGCACGATTCCAATATGCATGGTTAGGGTTGTTGGATGGGGTAAAAGTCGATTTCAAAAATATTTAAAATAGAATTGATAGCACCCAGTTCTTCGGGCAAAAAAATAATTTCTGAAGCATTCTTCCTTACAATCGTACTTTTTGGGTGGGTCTTACTAGACGGCTTGGTATATTCGTCTTTAATTGTCGCCAAAGGTTCTAAATTAAAATCGGTGCAAAGTGCCAAGAACTGGTTTATATCGTCACGCAGCTGTTCGTAATACACCAATCGGTATTGTTCATTTTCTGCTTGCTGCAAGCGAAGTGGGACCACATTTTCGATACACCAGCGCAGGGTCAGTTTTTCTAAATCGCCCAACTCCTGCCAAGCCTTCAAATTGAATTTATAATGCTCTTGGATTAGATCTACCAGTGGCTTCTGACTCGCAAAATGTGATAAGTCGTACAACCACGGAAATTTTACACGTTGTTGTGACTGCAACACGTCATACGGATTGCGAATGATGTGCAACACTGGGATTTGAAAGGCTTTTTGTATGTAATTTGCCGAGAGGTTACAGCGCACGAATTTGATCACAAATTTCTTCGGAATGATGGGCCAAAGGTGTCGTTTCCATTTGCGATTGCTATTTTGGGCAATCCAGTTACAATCTACACGGTTAGAAAATACATCGGTTAGGTATCGGTGTCCTTCTTCAAAGCCCTCCTTTTGTGTTACAAAACGGTCGCTCAACAAATGCCCGCGTGGCGTTTGAAACTCGTGGTCTGGCTCGAACAACATTCGGTATCGATGCTGCTTGCCAATGGTTTCTGCCAACCAACTGGTTCCGCTTCGTGCAGAGCCTACAATGATGATATGTTTCTTAAAACGTCCCATTTATTTTTTTGCAAGTTGTTGATAAAGTTCAGAATACGCATTCACTTCTTTAGTAATGCTGAAATTTTCTTCGATGCGTTCGCGTCCTTTTGCAGCCAAGGTAGCTCGTACCGATCTATCTTCCATAAGTTGAAGCAATTGGGAAACAAGCTCACTTTCCGAAGAAAAAATAAAACCGCCCGCATCATTCTTAAGTAAAAAACGAGCGCCACCACCAGAATTGGAAGACAGCACAGGTACTCCACACGCCATTCCTTCCATGATTGAAAGCGGTAATCCTTCGTTCTTACTAGCCAAAACGAGCACATCAAAATTCGCCATAACTTTCGGAATATCTTGATTTGCTACAAACCCGTTGAACGAAACTCGGTTGGTAAGCTGGTGTTTTTCAATAAAAGCCACCAACTTCGCTTTGTAGGTCGCATCTTCTTTACCATAAAACTGAACCTTTGTGGTCTCAGGAAGTTTCCGAAGTGCTTTTAACAACAACAACTGATTCTTATTGTCGCCAATCACCCCTATACAACCAATGGTAAAATGTGTTGCATTGCCATTTTGCACTATGGGTTTAAACACAGAAGTGTCTAGCCCATGGGGTATAAAAGTGACTTTTCTATTTAGCAGTGTATGCGAAAAAAACCGTTCGTTCATCTCTGGATTGTTGTACACGATATGTGTAGACAGCAGACTTTTTACAAACCAGCGTTTAGACCATGCATTGTTTTTCTTGGTGTACACGTACGGAACACCTGCACGGCGGCACGCTAGCGCTTCGATGCTATTCGATTTATAGTCCCAGGAGTGTACGACATCTATTTTTTTCGCTTTTAGCAAACGAGCGAACGCACCCACATAGCTCCATTTCCCAACTTCTTCTGAAACATGCTGCCTGGCGTCCGGTTCAATTTCATCAGGAAAAATATCTGGAAACTTTTCAACCAAAACAAAAGGATGAAACAACGAACGATCCAGACGCTGATAAAGTGCCAGCAACACAAATTGGCTGCCAGCCGTCTTAAAATTAGGGATCGTATAGAGAACGTTGATCATGTTACAACTTGTTTTTCCATAGATTAAAATCGAGAAGATTTAAATGCTGGCTCCTGTTCTTATTCAGAATATCAAATTCGAAATAGGTGTTCTCTAACTGTTCTAACCTATTAAAAGCTGGAAAATTTCTTTTAGAAAGTATCCCTACACCCCAATCGGTGTCGAAACAAGCACTGTATAAAGACGGTTGGCGCCTAAATTTATAAAAGGCTTTCCAGGTAGTGCCATTCCAATAGTTTTGAGCTGGGGAGTGCTTAAAACCATGGCATTCCCGCTGGTGAAACTCGGTGGGCGGATTGCAATCATGTAGCAAGATCACCCCTTCTTCTGTAAGGTAGTTGATGCTGTTTTGTATATCTTTCTCTGTTTGATCTGCAGTGTGCAAGCCATCAATAAAAATAACATCAAATTTTATCGACAAAGGCAAAGACAGTGCACCTGCTGCCAATTCTTTAAAAAATTGGTCTGAAGTTACCTTAAATGTCGCCGGGTTTTCGGCAAATTCCAATCCGGGATCTACGGAGTATTTGTTGGCACAATTAATTTTATTGAAGTTATCATCGGGGTTTCGTACTCCTATTTCCAAATAATGCTCAGCAGAAACGGTTTCAACAAAAAAGTTGATTATTTCAGTGCGTGAAGGTTCTTTTTTATTTTCTTCAAGCGACAATCTTCTGGTTTCAATATAGAAAGGGTGGCGAAATACTTGTACTGCATCTTTAAAAACCTTCTTACGTTTTCGATAACTATCTAAAAATCCCATATTATTTCAACAACTTTATTTTAAGTGATAAGGTCAACAATATACTAATCGGATGTGAATACCAAACTGAATCTCCCTTTATAAAAGAATCATAAAAATGGCGAACCGTATTTTCCGGAACAAGTTCGTCTAGCTTTTCTTGAAAAAGGTACCGTTGCAAATGGGCATCATTTTCGGCTCCCAAAAACTGCAATTCCCAATTGCGCTGTATGTAAGGGTTCCCAATGAGTGCTTTCGTTTCCCGTTTTAATTTTTGGGAAATTCGATAGAGCAAGTTATACGGACTCTTATTCTTCGGAAAGGTATACAGATTAAATGGTTTGTGTTCTTCCCATGTAATTTTAGCCAAGGACGGACTTCTCTTTTTTATGTATGCAATCTGAAGTTGCCGATTCGCTAGATATTTTTCAGGGACGGTGCAAATAAATTGGCACATGCGATTGTCAAAATACGGCAAAGTTATGGGATGTTTGGCCTCAAAAACAGCCAAGTTGGTGGCCGTCCACCGGGGTGCCCAATACAACGATTTAAACGCTCTTATTTTTGCGCCTACATGTTGTATGGGAATGGCAGCCAATAATTTTTGCACCCGTTTTTCGAGATAGGTCTTAAAGGTGCCCGGCACATCCCAAACGTCCCAGAGCGCTTCTGCCAGTTCCATCCCGCCTTTTTTTATAATTTTTTTCAGCAGATACGCCACTTGCGCTTCTTCTGAAATTTCAGCATCACCCATTCCGTCGAAGAGTACATCACCCCAATGTCCCAATGAAAAAACATCGCCCATAGCGTCATATTCGTCAAAAATAGCCATCTGCCGCGGATGGGTAAATTCGCTATAGCATTGGTTGATTTCTGCTAAGGTTTCAATTACTTCCCAAAGATATCCCGGCCTAATTTTATAGGCATCAAAATGAAAGTCGCAACTATTGGCAATCTTTTTTCCCAATGTAGTTTCAGCATAACCACCTTTAAATTCGTAGCTATATGAATGCACCTCTTTATTTAAGTGTTTTAGCGCCACGGCTTGGGTACGACTATCGAGTCCGCCAGACAAAGGAAGTATCACTTTCTTATTGCCTATTTGCTCGTCTATAATTTGTTCAAAAAGCTGTGTAAATTCTGTAAGTGTCTCCTCAAATGTGATGTCGCGTTCTGCAGTATGCCAAGAAAAGTAGGGTGTGTGTTCTACATAATATCCGTCTGCATCTAATTTACAATCTGACGCTGGTGGCAGCACCATCCAATCTTTAAAATAGGTATCGGTATCTAAGAAAAAACCCGTAGCAGCAAAAATACAAATCGCTTCTTTGTGCAGTTCATGTGGTGCATGCACCTTCGCAAAGGTTGGTTTGGCAGGTATGATTGGGGTTTTGATGGTTTTCAACTGTATGCGTTTTGTTGGGTAAATATAGGAAATTACACCCCTCTTACCCTCCTCCAGGGGGGAATATCAAAATGTACATTTGAAAATATACCCGACTCCATCTATAGGGAACACAGGATTGTCCCCATGAGGATTACCTGAGGGCAAACACCGTTGGCAAGAAGGTAGCGAGCGCAGCTCAATTATGAACTTTCTTTTTGAATAACACCCCCCTACCCCCCCTCGAGGGGGGAATCGTGAATTGTCCCCTTGAAAATATCCCCGACCCCAGCTACAGGGAACACAGGATTGTCCCCTTGAGGGGACTATAGGGGTGTAGATGTTAAAAAATAGAGAAAACATCATCTTGAATAACACCCCCCTAACCCCCCTCGAGGGGGGAATCGTGAAATGTCCCCTTGAGGATTACCTAAGGGCAAACACCGTTGGCACGAAGGTAGCGAGCGCAGCTCATTAGGGGTGTAGGTATTAGATAACAGAGAAAAACAGCTTCCTGAACCCCCCCCCTAACCCCCCTCAAGGGGGGAATATCAAACTGTCCCCTTGAGGGGACTACAGGGGTGTTTGCTAACAAAATCACACACTTATTCTTATTGTAACCTCAATTCAGTTTTACGTTGGTTAATAGTCTCAAGCAACAACATATCAACACTAAACATATTCTTCTTAACATCGTTGTCTGGAATACGCAATACCTTTACACCGTAATTTTCAATATTTTCTTGACGCGCTGCATCTTGATCATATTTATATAAATGGCTATCACCATCAACTTCAATTGCTAAAAGTAATTCATGACAATAAAAATCAATGATATAGCAAAGCATGGGAACTTGTCGATGAAATTGGAAACCATATGACCTGTTTTTTAATTGTTGCCACAACAATACTTCTGCCAAAGTACTGTTCTTCCTAAGTTCCTTTGCAATTTCTTTTAGATACGGTTTATATGGAATGATTCTGTTAGTCAATTGTTTAAAACAATAAATATAGGAAATCGCATTGAAAATATTTTATTTTGATGAACACCCCCCTTGCCCCCCTCGAGGGGGGAATTATTCAATTTGTCCTAGAAAAACACCCCCCTTGCCCCCCTCCAGGGGGGAATATCAAACTGTCCCCTTGAGGTTACATAAGGGAAAACACCGTTGGCACGAAGGTAGCGAGCGTAGCTCATTAGGGGTGTGAACTATGATACCAGAGTAGAACAGCTTCTTTAATAACACCCCCCTAACCCCCCTCAAGGGGGGAATTATTCAATTTGTCTTAGAAAAACACCCCTCTTGCCCCCCTCCAGGGGGGAATCGTGAATTGTCCCCTTGAAAATATCCCCGACCCCAGCTACAGGGAACACAGGATTGTCCCCTTGAGGATTACCTGAGGGCAAACACCGTTAGCACGAAGGTAGCGAGCGTAGCTCATTAGGGGTGTTTACACAAGTACTAGTGAGCACAATACATTTATAAGTGCCCGATACTCAATTTATTGACTTAACACCTCAAAATACAAGGCTTCCATGCCATCGATCATTTGGGTGGCTGTGTGCTGTACTTCTACTCTTTTCCGTGCCAACGCTCTTTGTGTATCTATGGTAGTAATAGCAGTGGTATAAAAGGCCGAAATCGCTTCTGCCATGGCTTTTGGGGTGCGCGTGGGTACGATACTTCCTGTGGTGTCATCTAACAATTCTTCAATACCGCCACAGCGCGTACCAATTACCGGGAGACCTAAGAGCATGGCTTCTACCACAACATTGGGCAGTCCTTCTGCAATAGAAGGAAACAAAAGCACGTCTTGGGTCTGCATGAGTTCGTATACTCTTTGTTGCGGAATCTTATCGGTAAGCACAACTTTATCTTGTAATCCTGTGGCATGTATTCGGTACAGCAATTCTTCGTTGCCCTTAGCGCCCACAATAGTGTAGGTAAATGGAATGCCTTCAGATTTTAACAGCGCACACGCTTGGAGCGCATCTGCATATCCTTTTACCCAATGCGGTCTGCCAATAGACAGGATGTTCAGTATTTCTCCTTTGCTATAATTCGTCCGATAGGTAAAGTCAGCAATATTAAAACCTGAATACACAACTTTATCAATTTTATTGGGCGCCTCATATATAGAATCGCCTGTGGCAGATATAGCCTTTGAAACCGAGTGGAAGGCATCTATTTTAGGATAGACTTGTTTAAGGTAATCCAGATTCTCTTTGGTCACAAACGGACGCACATTATTCTGATACCCGCGCTGGCTCAATACCACCTTTACGTTATTTTGTTGTAATGCAGCTTCGCACCACGGTAGTAATGACGGCCATTGTACGTGTAAGATGTCAGGTTTTGCTAATTGCAGTGCGATGTTGAAGTTTTGCTGTTGCAAGGCTTGGCAATTTAAACGGAATAGCAACCCAAGGGTTCTAAAAAACTGCTGGGGTTTCCCCAATTGAAATAATGCGCGGATTGCAAAACCTAAACTTAAAAACAACAATCTACCCAAGGCTGTTGCACTTCCCAAAGGCACATAGTGTAAGTTATTCATGGGATTGGGGTTGCTTTCTGCAAAACCAAAGACTGTGATGGTGTGGCGTTGGGACAAGCCTTTTATAAGCCGCTGAATAAAGGGCGTGGTCTTTAAGGTACCGTCAAAAATTGCGATGTGTAGCGCCTTTTTCATACCTCCGCTATTTCAGATTGAAACACCTTTTGTACCGAAGTAATTTCTGTGAGAGGTAGCGGATTTCTTCTAAAAAACAACAAATATCTATTTTGTTTTAAAGCGTCTATTTCCGCAGCACTGAACATCAGATTGTCTTTAAAATAGGCTTCTAATTGTTTAGGAGACATCCCTGACTTGTTTACAATATCCCGCAATAAAAGCTTGATACTTTCTACCCTATTCCCGGAGAGAAACGTATCTGGATGCGCAGCAAAATTGGTGAACTTTTTTATAAAGTCGGTGGCGTCATACGCATGGTAATGCAGTACATAGCCCGCTTTTATAGACTTTGGCTTTTGCCCCGCTATTGTTTTGTATCGATGTACATTATGGGGGATTACCTCCTGTCCAATTCTAATCGCTCCTTTCCCCATGGTTTGTCCATACCAATAGGAAAACTTCACCGTTTCTTCTGAAAACGGATTGTAAAAAGGCTTTTGGATATTTTTAAAACGGCTACGGTACGTAGGCACGGTTTTAAACAATGTTTCATCTGCAAACACATTAGTATACCACACTTTTCTTTGCACGGCTTCCCGGGTCTGAAAATACACCACATCGACATCGCTGGGTATTTTATTAAAAAAATCAGGAAGTTTTGAAACAGCAGATACCTCAGTACACACCAACTCGTCTGCATCTAAAGAGATCAACCAGTCGTACCCTAGCGATTTGCATTGCTGCTGGGCATCAAAGGTGTTTAAACATTGTCGAGCCGTATGGTGTTCTGCCGCTTGGGACGTAAATTTAGAAAGGTACTCCAAGTGTTGGTATTTTTCAGCGGCAACAGAATTTTGCGACGTGACAAAATCTAAATCGGTTATACATTGTTTGCCATTGTCTGTGGTGCCATCAAAATATACAAAAATGTGTTCGGCACCTATAGCGCGATGGTACAACAGATTGTTACGTAGTAATCGTTCTTCATTTTTAACGGTAAGTACGAGGGCAACTTTCATACGTTTACGACACTTGCATTATCTTGAAACGGTAGTAAAGATACAGTTTGAAGTATTGATACGATAATTTTTCTGAGCGAGAGAGACGGTCGCGCACCCGACAAAAGAAGCGATGTATATATTTTTTTACTTGCGTTTGGTTTACAGTAGCATCTGTTTGTTGTACCAACTTAATAAATCGAAGGTGCTCATAAAAATAAGCCGTGAGGTACGACAAGCCCTTTGTTTCTAAATTTGAAAGCCCTGTTCCTTCTTGCCGAAAATAACTGGTCGTTGTATTGTTTAATTGAATTTTTTTCTGCTGAAAAAATTCATAATAAAACACCCGATCGCCAATAATCGGAAATTCAGTAAATGCCGCCTGCTTCAATTTATCTGAATCGATTGCTCTGAAAACTGTGGTACTCACATTCAATATAGGGCAATACAAAAGAGAATCATTGTCTAATATAGGGGTTGTACCATCTTTAAAGGCTGGGTGAACAATCTCCTTATTGATTCCGTCTTCAGAAAACGTAACTGTCTTGGCCACCACCGCTTCACTGTCTGCGATGGTTGCAAGCTGTTTTTCCAGAAAATCGAGTTCGCAGCTATCATCACTCTCGGCAATCCATAAAAATTGCCCCACCGCTAATTCCAATCCTTTTTTCCATTGAAGAAAGGGCGAGCCCGTATTACTGTCGTTCACGATAAAGTGTGAAACCTTGGGATGGTTTTTATAGGGTTCTAAAATTTGTACACTATCATCTGTTGATGCATCGTCTAGCAGGATCACTTCAATATCTTGGTGGGTCTGATTGAAAATGCTGTGCAACCGTTCTTTAAGGAACGGCGCATGGTTGTAGTTTGGGACAATAATTGAAACTAGTGCTTCCATATTAATTCAATTCCGTTTGGGCGACAGTTTGGTATACCCAACTCCAAATACAGAAAATAAGCTTCCGAAGAAAAGGAGCCGAAGTATATTATAAAATAAATGTCCTTTAAAATGGTGCTGCAAGAGGTTTTTACTATAGTGAACAGCTCTTCTCCAAAATTTGTATTTGTACAATGCGCTTAAAATAGCAAGCGCCTGTTTTTCGATAAACAATACTGTTTCAGGTTTTAGCTGGTCCTTCAATTTTAATAACCGACTGTTGATGATTGCCTTTGAAGGTGCTTTTACCACCGTATTTTCTATTTTATTTAAATGGTCTCGTACTAAAACCGTTGTGTCTTTATAGACGACAGGTTTTAGACGGTTGACTAAAATAGTACAGTGGAATAAAAAATCTTGGCCATTTTTAAGTGTTTCGTCAAAAACCAACTGCTTTGTAAGCAACACCTCTTTTTTCCAAAGGGGGGCATCGATACTCCACCCTATTTTCTTTGTAATAAAATCGTCTAAAGGCGTGTCGCTAAACAAGGTGTCGTTCCAGTTTTGTAATTCATCTTTGGTTTCAGAATCAAACAACACACTTTGGGAGATGGTAAAGTGGAAATTGCCTTTTTTAATATGCTCTAAATCGGTTGCCAACTTATCTTTCAGCATAAGGTCATCACTATCAAAAAAATTAACATAGCTGCCTTTTGCTTGGGTAAGTCCGTAGTTTCTACAGGCATTCGCGCCTTTTGGTTTTGAAGCAGGCCGTTCTAGAAATTGGAACCGATTATCTTTTTCAACCCATTCGCTTATCACTTCTTTGGTGTTGTCGGTACTGCCATCGTCTACGATCAGGCATTCCCACTGCGAGTAGGTCTGGTTTTGGATGCTTGCCAGTGTTTCGCCTATAATATGGGCTCTATTAAACGTTGGGATGATTATGCTTACAAGCGAGTTTTCCACGAGAAGTTTAGGATTTTGAATATTGCACCAAGGAATATGAACCTTTACTATTTTTAAAGGTAATTGCTAAGATAAAAGCAAATCCTTTTAAGAATCCTTTTTGTAAAAAAACCTCTTTGCGAATCTTTTTAAAATTCGAATCGCCCTGGTTCGTTTTATTTAAATGGTAGATAAAATTTATCAATCGATTCACTAGTATTTTTCGCTTTGCCTTCGTAATATCATTTTTTATGGTGTTATAAGCACTCAACCACGAAGTTATTTTTGAATTTGTTATAATATCATCATTTTCTTTATCCATTAATTCACTGCGAATTGAACCATCGTGAATCCTTCTTTTGGTAAGTGTTTCATTTATGTATGTACCCGACTCCTCTATATTGGAGAGCACTTTTATAAAAAAATTGGTTTCTTGACCAGAGGTAAGTTCTTCGTCAAACGTTATGCTCCCGACCTTATCTTTTCTGATTAAAAAATCGGGGGTCATCCAATATACTATCCCCTTGATGTAATTAGCAAAATTAGGTGCTCTTTTTAAGTTATTATCATATTTTTTTAGACTGAACGTTTCGGTAGTGTTGAAATTTTCTGTCCTCGAGACAACAAACGGAATAGATGGACCGTCTAACAACACCACTATCTTTTTCTGCAAAAAGTCAGGATGCATTAAATCATCACTATCAAACCACTGTACAAATTCGCCAGCACATATTTCAAATCCGTAATTACGAGCAGCATTTCCTCCTTTCGGTCGATTTTCTGGGCGCTTTACATATATAAACCGTGCATCTTGCTCTTGGTACTTCTGAAGCACTAGTTTAGTTTCATCGGTACTTCCATCATCAACCACGATACATTCCCAATGCGCATAGGTTTGGGCTCTGATGCTATCTAGCGTTTCACCTATAAGGTGTGCCCTGTTGTAGGTTGGTATAATAATTGAAACCCTAGGTGACATTATTTTTAAGGAGGTTTGCTATTTAGACTTGTTACTTTTATGGTATTCTGAATTGTACATTTGATCCCATTTATCCGCTATAACATTCGCTTTTAGAGTATTGAGTTTTTTCTGAGACGGTTCATACCCTATCTCAACTAAATGCTCTGCAAATAACATTGCTTTTTTAAGCGAACTGCTATCTTCAATTTTAAATCGCGGCAAATCAAATTCGTCCAAAAACTCAACTATATTTCCTATATCTGGACCGACTACAATTTTTTTATAAGATAACCCTAAAAAGAGATTTCCCGAATTTAAAACGTCTAATCTAGGGATTATTATAATATCAGCAGAAGAGAGCTGCAACGAAAAATCATCAAAAGGTATGAAACCGTATCCGAATCTCATATCCTTTTTTGGTTTATTAATTCTTCTTTCAATTGCCTTTTTAACATCAAAAAACCTTTTCAACATGTGCCTACCTCTAAATTCAATATTCGATTTTTGCCATTTCATACGTGGAACTAACAGCAATTTGTTTTTAGACTGTACTGCATTGAATGCATCTATAACCAATGTTCGCTCTTTGTCCTTTCGTATAGTACCCGGTGCGACTACGACTTTAGTTTCTGAATCAATATTTAAAATTTTCCTAGCTGAAGCTTTTTCATAAAATTTAAACGGAAACTCATACAATGGGTGAGGTATTTTATAATGTGCTTTGGAAGGAAATTCACGCTGTAAAAGTTCTAGGCTTTTGGAACCCATGTGAATAAAAATATCACTTACCTCATAAACCACCTTATACATTTCTAATCGCTCTTTGGTAGCATTAGTATGAGGTTTGAAGTTGTGAACTAAATAAATAATTTTAAAGTTTCCTTGCCAGTTTAAAACAGCATTTTTGAAGCTGGTTGTTTCGTTATCAACATTCGCTTTATTATCAATTAACAGTTCTGGCCAATTTATTAGAACAAAATCATACGTGGTTTTGAAATCACTAACATCTCCATAGACATAGTCATGTTTACTATACTTTTCGATACTATCAAAAAATGGATTTTTATTTCTCCTACCAAGAATTAAGATTTTATATTTTCTATCCATATTTTTAACTTAAAAAGTCAAACTAAAATTTCCCTTTTAGTTAGTTCTTCTTTACTAGGAAAATAGAATTGATCTATTCCTATCTCTTTGTCTAGAAATGTTGTTTTATCCTTTGAAAAGTTAAAATCGTAAATATGCTTTATTGGTTCTGGAAGCTTTTGATTAATGGATAGAAAATAATCTTGATACTTAAAGATGGGCTCTTCTGTCTGAGGAGCCACAAACACACACTCTTTTTTAAGCGCATGACTAAAAATTATTCCATGAAGGGAAGAAGTGTAGACCACACTGGATTTTAATATTTCAACAGCCAACCTTTTGGGTTCATTGTCAATACTCACAAATTTAATTTCTTTAGGATATTTGCCATTATACTTCCAATTATCTCTGTAATGCGGAATAAATATAGGCTTACCATTTTTGCTCGTTTTTAAATCTAAATCATATACTTCCCGAATTAGCAGACCTGGATCATATTCAAATTTTAATGTACTTAAGTCTGCATTACATTGTTCAAAGAGCGAACGTGTTAAAGGACCTCGTACGCCGTAAACCTTTGCGCGCTCTATAATCTCACGTTTGTTTGAAAGGTCATTTCCTTTCCAGCCTATTCCACAAACAATATCATTTTTTTCAATTACTGAAGCAATAGATCCAACTAAAAGAAGGCGGCTTTCTTGTTTGGTAAGGTTTATTGGCATTTCGTTATATAGATATCGTATTAAATCTGCATTGTAGATATCTCCAGCATTCCCATATTTCAAAACCATTTTATGCGGTGTCCGCCATCGTGTTTTATAATATTTCCACTTAGACACTTTTCGAGTGTTCCAATAATAGGTTCTTAACGCCATAACTTCTTTCTTTTGATTTTTGAAATGTGCCAATCATTGTCATTAATTCCATATGATATTAGAGCGTATTCGTCCAAAAATGTTATTCCAGATATGTAGGTACATGATTGCAAGTTTGGATTAAATTTTTTCTTCCCACCTAACAATGAAGAAAAGTTATGAATATAGAAGTTTTTGTTGTGGTGTATTTCAAAATTATCAACTTTTAAACAAAATGCCCTACCAAAATAAGTTCTTCTATTGCGAAAGAAAAACTTATAATGTGTAAAAAAATATAGATACCCATCTTTAAAAACTCCAGGAGATCCTAATGAATGATTTGGATAATTTTGATTATTATCTTTAAAAAACATTTTAAAGGTAGCTTCCCCGTCCTCTTTTTTCTCTAATTTTAAGATAGAAAGCGGTCCAAGACCATAAAGACAATAAACCTCATTATTGTTATAAAAAAATATCCAGTTTTTTTCAATTCTTTGTCGAGACTCATAAATACATTTATAAGTTTGCTCAACTCCCGTTAGACCAACCTTAAAAAGATAAATTTGATTCTGTCCTTTACGTACATGGCCTGTATTAAAAGTACCCCAAATTTCATTGTTTAAAACAAACAATTTAGGGTCAGCAACACGCTCTATTTTTAACTTTGAAGAGAAGAATTCGGTCAAGTTAACTTTCAACAAAACCTTATCATCTTTCCAAACATACAATAGTGCCTCGATTATTCCTCTATTAGTATCAGAAACCCGAAAAGTGCAATACCGTATATTCCCTTGTATTAAAAAACTAGGATTAAAAACATAATTATAATCTTGAAGCTCAAATTTTAGACGATCTGGGAACACAATGCTATTTTCAGTACCTAACCTTAAAAGCATAGTCTGAGTCTTTTAAGAATTTTGAACCAGAAACCTTTCTCTTCTTTTTGTTTCACAAGGTTGTATTCTGAAAGAATTTCCTTTGGTACCAAACTAGAATCCAGTCCCTTTTCAATCTGAACCTGCTTATAATCGTAGTTCTTAATATCAGGTTTTCCAGTAAAGTGAAGTATAAGTGGTTTATGAACGTCCGTATCGAACAAATTTGCAGCCCGACTATTAAAGCATTTATATTCATACAGCTGCAAACCCTTCTTATATTCTATTTTTTCATGAAATAAATAGATCATTATATCTTGATCTCCGCCAGTATAATATCCCATTTCCTTTGGCCACCAAGATTTGACGAGGGCAATATCAGTTTTTAAAATATCAAGTAAAAATTGTTTAGCAAGTGGCGTACACCTTAAAACAAATTGCCCGGAACTAAAATAGGTTTTAAGCTCCTTGAACGTTGGACTCTCACAAGCTGAAAGAAATTGTTCCCCTTGAGGGCTATACTGAAAGACATCCTTTGAAAAGTCATAAAAAAAGGCATCGTCATCAATCCATACGATATAATCAAAAAAAGAAAAAGCATACAAAATGTATTCGATTTTATTCAAATATTTATTTTTATGCTTTGTTGGCCAATTACAGTGTATATAGGTATAACCATAAAGGTCGGCATATACTTTATGGTTCACATAAGAATCAAAATTAGTCCTAGGATATCTTCCTGAAATTATTCCTACTTTCATACACCATAATTGATAGTTAGAGACAAACTTAATGTTATTACCATTCGAAACTTAGCTCATAAAGCTAGAAGACTTTGGCTAATAGAATAACGTATAATTATTCAATTTACCCAAAAAACAGTCCTATCTAATTTGACCTTTAAAAATTTTTCCTAAATCTTTTTTACTTTTTACACTAAACAGATAATTTCTATGTTTCGATGGTTTATTAAAAAAACCTAACCGCATCAATTCCAACTTATCTTCATCAATATCGTACACATTATAGGCTTTCGGAATCAACTTTTTAACCTCTTTTAAATCTGTGGAATTATTAATCTCTATGAGCATATCTGGTTTATCTCTAACAATTGTAGAAGCTAAACCTTTAAGTGTTTCTTGTTCCCCACCTTCAACATCCATCTTTAAAAGCTTAAGGGGTATTTCTTTTGATGACTCACTTAAGAAATCATCTAAGCGTATGGATGTTATTTCTTTACTTAAATTATTCATCTTCTTTGGAACAATTCCAGCAACAGAACTAATAATTCCCTCTTCAGAATAATAATAAAACTTTTGCGTGCCATTGGTATTGGTACATGCAGCAAGTTTTAAAGAAACATTACTTATATCGTTTAGTGATAGATTTTTTTTAATACGATTTATACATTCTTCTTGAATATCAAAAGCATAAATACTTGAGCTAGGATTTAACTCAGCGGCAATTATTGCATAAATACCTGTATAACTTCCTATATCCAAAATTAAACCTCCCTGAATTTGGCTCAGTAAATTTGCCCATAGTGCTAAACTCGTATTCTCCCATCCTTTCCAATTGGTCCAGTATAACTCTTTAATAACAGTGTCATCATTCTCACAATACATAGAAAAGCTAGGAAAATCATCAAGTTTAATTTCGATATTACCATTTAAAGGATTCTCCTTCCAAAATGCTTTTTTACCTGCGGTATTCAATTTTTGATATTTAGCCATTATAAAAAATAATCTTTTTGTTACTCATTCCTGTTATACTTCAGCACAGTTAATTTAAGCCTCTACTTCCAACCCGTGGTCATCAATATCCTTAAAAAAATAATTTTTGTTTGATTTTATTTCAACATCTGACCAATGCCACCATTTCATTTGTAATAATTTTTTAATAGTGGCCTCGTTAAACCGTTTATTAATAGGTTTTGCAGGAACACCGCCTACTACGGCATAATGATCAACATCTTTAGTGACAATACTTCCTGCCGCAATACATGCGCCATGCCCTATTTTTACACCTGACATTATTTTCACGTCATCCCCAATCCAAACATCGCTTCCAATAAAAATTGGCCCTTTAGTTCTTTTTAATGATGGTGAATCATTTGCTCCAGGATGAATTGTGTTGAAATATTTTCTATACGGATAACCTTGAGTTGTCAAAAATCGAGTATCATGATTTACTGTATATAAACCAACATTTGTACCGAATGAACAAAAAGAGCCTATTTCAACTATATTATCACCTTTAACCTTAAAATTACCGTTATGAAAGGAATGTCTTCCAACCATTAAGTTAAATCTAGGCTTTATTCTATTACTTATCAATGTATTTTCGGATGAAAGTGATTCGATACCCCTCCTAATTTGGCAACTATAATATCTAGAATGCCACAAAGGAGAAGATAGAAATTCAATAAATTCATCTTCTTTTGGACGTTCAATTAAACTATTTTGAAATCTAGAAGATAATATTTGTATCGAAGTTGCTTTTGATATGCGGCCAGTTATCTCTGGATTTTCATAATTCAATCCAAATGCGTGAAATTTATTTAGGTCTGAGCGAATTTGTTTACCAGCGTTATAAGAATTGAACCAAATAACATCAAATGAATCAAGAAGCGTTGACTGATTTATTACATCCGAATCAGCTATACAAATTCCTATTGCAAACTTTTTTTCTGTCAAAGAGGTTAGGAATTTAATTAATTCACTGTTCAATCTTGTGTGAGCAATAATTAAATCAAATTTTGAAAAATTCTCAGTTGAAATATTCGTGTTAAAGGGTTTAAAAATTATGTTATAGTCTTCTTTCAAATAGCTAAGCGCTTCGACTAAAGCATTATGCAATTCAAAAAAAACACCTGTCTTATTGTGATCATCGAATAGGACTAGAATGTTATCTATGTTCTCAAATTTTTTTTTAATATTTGATGACTTAGATTTTCCGAAAACTAAATTTTTCAACTTATTCAAGTTACTCATCATAAATTTGCCATGTTGCAGGAGCAAAAACCAGACTCTTAGAAGCATTCTCCTTAGTTAAAATGCGAAAGTTATCATTAGGTTTTGATGCAAAAATCTCAAAATGTATTATATCAATTTTCATGTTGAGTATTTCTTTACCGTCTGCAAAACCAATAGATAATGTATATACACCATTTAGTAAGTACAGATCTGAAGAAATTAATTTTAACGTGAAATCTTTATCCAAATTTTTCGGAATCGGCTCATTGATTAGATCATTACTTCTCCAAGAAACTACATTAACACTATTATGATCACTCAATCTAACACTAACAATCGGATTTCTAATTACTGAACTCACCCTGAAATTTAGTTTAAAAATTAAAGTCTCTCCAGATTTATAGTTATTTGTAATTTTATCCTCCGTATTTAAGAGCTCAATCTTTTGAATCTGCGCTCTTAAATTGCTGTCTTTCTCAAATTGCAAATGCCCTGCGGATAATTTGCTTTCATTCAAATAAGTTTCAACTCCTTTAGACACACTACCATCATAATAAACCAAACCATTTTTTAGAACAATTACTCGAGTACAGAGATCTTGAATTGTTGCCATATTGTGACTCACAAACAATACCGTCCTTCCGTCTGCTTTACTTATGTCCTGCATCTTCCCAATCGCCTTTTTTTGAAATTCGGCATCGCCCACCGCCAATACCTCATCTACCACCAATATATCCGGTTCTAGATGGGCTGCCACCGCAAATGCCAAACGTACCCGCATCCCGCTGCTATACCGTTTTACAGGCGTATCAATATACATCTGACACCCAGAAAATTCGATAATTTCTTCTTCCTTTTCCTTTATCTCAGATTTGCTCATTCCGAGAATTGCACCATTTAGGTAAATATTCTCCTTTCCGGTAAGTTCAGGGTGAAATCCCGTACCTACTTCTAACAACGAGGCAATTCTTCCCTTAGTTTTAATAACGCCCGTGGTAGGAGCAGTTACGCGACTCAAAATCTTAAGCAGTGTAGATTTTCCTGCTCCATTTTTCCCTATGATCCCTAAAACCTCGCCCTCTTGAACTTCAAAATTGATGTCTTTTAATGCCCAAACATAATCTTCGGTGGCACCAACACTTCTATCATTCTGCGCTCCAATTTTGATATACGGATCTTCCTTGCCACGAATTCGTGCGATAAACCGATTTAAATCATGCTTAATGGTTCCTGTACCCACCAATCCTAAACGGTACTGTTTACTTATATTTTCAGCTTTTAAGATTATACCCATTACACAGTATCTATAAACGTTTTTTCAGTTCTATTAAAAATAATGAGCCCAACAAAAAATAAGGCTAGACATATTAACAGCGTATAAACAAATCCAGCCAAAGAAAAGGTGCCTACACCCAAAATCATGTACCGAAAACCTTCGATAATCTGTGTCAACGGATTGTACACTACAAGGTCTGCAACATAATCAGGAAATTTTTCACGTGCCTCACTTACGGGATACGGTACTGCAGAAAGGTACATCAACAAACTTACAGCAAAACTGATTACTACGTTTAAGTCTCTATACTTCGTAGTAAAAGCTGAAATAATCATTCCTGCTCCGAGTCCTAAAAGTGCCATCATGAGCACATAGACTGGAAATAAGAAGAGGTTGCTGTTGGGTGATAGGTCTGTTCCCGTGCTGTAGTAATAAATATAGAATCCAATTAATATTAATAGCTGTATCCCAAACTTCAGTAAGTTAGAAATCGTTACTGACATGGGCATAATAATTCTTGGAAAATAGACCTTACCAAAGAGGCCTTGGTTAGAAGTAAAGGTGTTTGAAGTTTTGTTTAAGCATTGTTTAAAATAGTTCCAGGCGGTAATCCCTGCCAAATTAAACAAGAAAGGCGGCACGCCTCCCGTTTGGATATCCCCCAAGTTATTAAAAACCAAGGTAAAAACCACCGAGGTAAACAGTGGCTGTATAAAATACCATAAAGGGCCTAAGATCGTTTGTTTGTAGACCGTTGTAATGTCTCTCTTTACAAAAAGCAGGAGTAAATCTCGATAGCGCCAAATTTCTCTGAAATTTATATCTAGCAGCTTTCGTTTTGAAGAAATTTCATAAAGCCATTTTTCGTCTGCCATAGGTTGCAAGTTAGCATTTATCCTTTTTACTTTCCAAACTTCAAAAATTCCTGTGGTTCGTTTTGGAGAAGTCTCGGTATTCTATTGTACGTATTAATCGACACTAATTTTATGGTAATCTACCGGTTTCCCAATGTCTACCCAATCTTCATTCACACTAAAAACCTTGACTCCAAAATCTTGTTTTTTTGCCTTTAAAAACAAATTGGGCATGTCATAAAATTCGTTGGTTGGCAATAAGGTGGTCATTTTGGGGTCTAAGAGATATACTCCTAGATTGATATGAAATATCTTGGTGGGTTTTTCTTTTAGGTTCATCAAGTTTTTCTCAGCGTCAAACTCTACCTCAGCGTAGGGATTGGTGTGGCTCAGCTCTTTGGTACACATCACTGCTTGGGCGCGGTTGGCTTGAAAAAAGTCGAGTACGTGTTGGTATTCAATATTGCTTATCACATCGCCATTTACCACAAAAAACGGGTCTTCAAAACATCCTTCTTCAATAAGACTCAGGGCGCCTGCGGTTCCCAAACGCTTTTCTTCAACTACGTATTCTACCTGCACATTAAAACGGCTCCCGTCACCAAAATACGATTCGATGACCTCTTTTTTGTAATTCACACAAAAAATAAATTTGTTGAAGCCTTGGTTTTTAAACGAATCTACAATGTACTCTAAAATAGGCTTTCCCTTTATTTCCAACATCGGTTTGGGCGTGTCTTTGGTAAGGTCGCCCAAACGCGAACCCAATCCGCCCGCCATGATTACCACTTTGTTCGGTTTGTATTCAAAATTAAGGTCGTTTAACAGAAAGACTTCCTTTAGCGTGGCTTTTTCATCGATCAACGGAATGTGCAAACGGCGCTTCGATTGTAAATACGATACAATCTGGCTGCGCGGTGTGGTATGTGGCAAGGTAATGGGCTGGGTATTGATAATGGCATCTATTTCGCGCTTCTGTTGCAGCAATGCCTTTCTGATATCTCCATCGGTGACAATTCCGTAGAGTGTTTCATCTCTGTTTACCACTGCCAAAAAACCAACACCGTAACTATCCAGTTGTTGGATTACATCTTCAAAGGTTTCTAACTGATCTCGGTATATTTTATAACTACTCATCAATTATGTTTTGTGAATGAATGGGGTAATCTTTTGCCACCGCTTTTTGTATTTTCTTCCCAACAAAGGGTTCTATTCTATAAGCATTTTGGTCATTTGCATCCATCATCTTTAACGCCATATCGTTTTCAGTAAGCACTGTGCCCATCGCCAAATCTCTAGCCGCTACGCAAACCAATTGTCTGTTGCGGTAGGTTGTTTCGGTTTCGTGAAAAGAGAAGGATTCTGCTTCACTTTGCAGTATATTGTTTTCAATAAAACGAATACGATCTGTCATTTCTTTCAGGGTTTCCGCATTTACAGCAGAATTGTAATCTACCCGTTCTACGCCCTGTGCTAACGTCATGTGCTTTTCAAAAAAAGTAGCCCCGAGCAATCGGGCATATTCATTGCTTCGAATATTGAAATCGTCGTCATGCGCAGAATGGTCTGCATACCCAATAGCTTGCTTCGGGTATTTTTGCACTAAATGTGCAATCTTGCCGATTTTCACATGTTCCAGTTTGCTAGGAAACGATTGATAGCCCACCATGAGCACCTCTAATTTTCCTTCAAAATACGATATTTTAGCGTCAATCTCTTCGAGCGTTCTTCCGCCTACCCCTAAAATAATGGGGAGTGCCGATTGCTTTACTGCTGCTAGCAATTTCGAATCGTAAAAAGAAACCGAATGTATGTCTAGATACGCTACGCTGTGTGTCGAGAGCAACTCGAACGAGCCCAAATCTAAGGGCATCATGATTATATCGAGTCCGGCTTGGGTTGTATATTCAAAAATAGTGCTCCATTGCTCGGTGGTAAAGGTGTATTCTTGCAATTTCTTAAACGCACTGTGTTGGGTAGAAATAAAATCTGAAGCTTCGGTGAGCACCTGAAATTTAATACCGTTCACCCCTATCGCACTCGCTTGTGCAATCAGTTTTTTGACATATTCCATGTCGCCTTCGTGGTGAAAAGCGGTCTCTGCGTAGACATACGATTTAAGCATACAGTTTTTTTACAATAGATTGTTCTTTCCTTCGGTTCATATCTGCTGAAAATTCGGCAACTGAAACCATTTTTCCGTAGGGCAACTTTACATCTCCCGCCATGGCAAATTGCGTTACTGGCAAGTCGTAGTTGTTGTTTTTATAGATTTCAATAATATCTTTTAAAACAATAGCATCACCTTCAAAGATTTCGAGTACTTTTTTGGTACGCACCAAATCTTCTGGCGTATCTACGGTCACGGTATAATTTGAATAGTCTTCTTCAAAGACCTTTAAGACGCCACATTTGTAGGTGTTAGGTTCGAACAAGAAGAGCATCAGATATTCACTTATCGACGGATCCATTTTGGCGTAGCAATCTTTTAATGCTGAAAAACGAATTACCTCAGGAGAGGCACCAATGGGCACTTCAACGATGCGCGCATAGTCTAGTTCGTTTTCAACCAGAAATTCAATCTGTTCGTCGATATATTCGGTGGTGGTAAAGGGGTTGTCGGCCGTTATACGCAAGACAACATCGGCAGCTTCCTCAGTACCCACGTCTATCATACGTTCTATCACCTTGTCTTCAGAACCTCGGTATAATTTTACACCATTGCGAATGGCCACATCTTCCAGCACGTCGTCTACCGGCTGACTCGAAGTACAAATGTAAATCTCATCAATTCGTTGCACTGTTTTGAGTCGTTGCACCAAATAATCGATCATGGTGGTCCCTGGCGTCAAATCGCGCAGCACTTTTATCGGAAGGCGGGTAGAAACAGTTCGGGCAATGATACAAGCAACAGTTTTCATGGCTTACTCAAAATGTTTCCAGGTTAGTAGCGTATCTGCGGAAATATCCTCTTTTAACTTCCTTCCTGCAACATAGGTGTACTCATTGGGTGGAATTCCGGTACCCGGACGTTTATAGTCGAAATGTTCTTCGGAAAGTACTGTCCCTTTTTTAAGATCGGTTGCCGCTACAATACTGCGTCTAAATTTATCTTTCTTTGCTTCTTCATCTGCCGAAACCGTGCGATGTACATTCCCCATGGCTGCCTGAATCTTCTTAGAGTCGTCACAAATGGCTTTCATCTCTACTGGATCTGCAGAAATCTCATGGTCCCAACCTGGTAAATCTTTGTCTAGTGTAAAATGCTTTTCGATAATACAAGCGCCCAATGCAACCGATGCCAAGGGTACGGCTGTTCCAAATGAGTGGTCTGAAAACCCTACCGGCAGGTGAAAGGCTTCTTGCAACATCGTAATATTTCGCAAATGGATGTCTTCATCTTTTGGCGGGTAGATAGAAATACAATGCAACAATACAATTTGTTCGTTTCCTTCGCCACGTATGGTTTGTACAGCCGCGTCAATTTCAGCAAGTGTTGCCATTCCCGTAGAAACCACAATGGGTTTCATGGTTCTAGCAGCATATTTTAAAAATGGCAGGTTGTTGATGTCCATAGAGGCAATTTTAAGAAACGGCACTCCTATTTCCATGAGCAGGTCTACTTCTTTGGTCGAAAATGGAGACGAACAGAAATCGACTCCTTTGCCTTCACAATACTCTTTTAGCTCAAAATGCTGCTCGGGACGCAAGTAATATTTGGTCACCATTTCTTCTAACGACCCGAAGTGTTTCTTTGGCGAATCGTCATAACTCTGGTTGCGCTCGTATTCTTCTTTGGCGATGAGCGATTTGGGTGTCCAAGATTGAAATTTTACAGCATCGCAGCCACATTCAACGGCACTATCGATCATCTTTTTTGCCAAGTCCATATCGCCATTGTGGTTGGCGCCAATCTCTGCAATGATATACGGAGTGCTAAAATTGAAAACTTCTTTATTCTTTGAAATTTGAATGTTCATAAACTTAAAGTTGTACTTGTTCCCACCAAAACGGGTGGTCCTGTTGTTGCATATAAGCGCTTATCTCTGCTTCAGAAAGGGTGCTTATTTTAGCATGTAAATTCCCAAAACTAGTGGCAAGAGACTCAAATTGTGTATCTACTTGTGCCATGGCGCGGTAGTGTTGTAATTTTACAGACACTTCCCTTTCAAAACGCTGCAAAGTTAACTTTTTTAAACCAATAGTATTGCCTTCGTACTGTCTATAATAGATATAGGTTTCCGCAGTAAAAAAAGCACGAATACCTTCTTTCAGCAAGTTTGAAAACACATACCAGTCTACCGCAATCAAATCGGCAGGTATCTTAAATTCCTTTGGAAGCACCTTATTTTGAATCGCCGTATTTCCCAACCCGAGTACATTGTAGTGTACAAGATTTTTATATGAAATTCCCTGCACGAGTTCGGGACGGTATTTCCAATAGTTTGGTTCTAAAAGCTGCCCCAATTCGTTTACCAACCATACATCATGGGCAATAATGGCATGCTGTTGCAACAATTGTTTGGAAAGTTCGATACGGTTTGGCGCAAAGAAATCGTCGGTATCACCAAAAACGGTATTATCGAAATCTGAATTTGCCACATACGATAATAATTGTGCGCGTACCTCAGCAATGCTACCCGACGTTTCAATTATTTTAAACGGAAGCTCGTACGAATCTAAATGTGTTTCAAGTTTACCTACTCCGTCATTAAAAAGCAGTAAGGTGAAGTTGGTGTCTGTCTGTTCTTGTAACGACGTTAGAAATTTGGGAAGAAACGGTACATTTCCTTCAAAAATCACACTCGCAAAGCAACAAGAATCCATAAGCAGTTTCAGATTGGCACAAAGATACAATTGTTACCCTATTTCTGCTTACAAAATCACGCTACTGGGAATATTCACCACGCGGGCCTCTAAAAATTCAGAATTAGGTAGTGGTGCAGATGGGCAATCGCTGAACATTGACAATCTATTCATGAGTTGCCAGATGGGTCGCGTCATCACGTTATTTGTGTTGGTGTATTCTAAAAAAGCATCACGTTCACTTTCATTTGCTAGCAACAATGCCATAAGCCAATAATTAGACGTAGCATTTTTGGGTTCTGTAATAAAGGTAAGCGATTGTGCTTTAAAAAAGTCACAGTATCGCTGTGCCAGGGCGCGCTTTTTCTCTAAAAACAGGGGTAGCTGTTCTAATTGTGCCACCAAAAGGGCCGCATTTAAGTTCGGCATTCGGTAATTATAACCAATGCTATCGTGTTCGTATTTGTATTTATGCGGAATCTTCGCAGTGGTAGTCAGGTGTTTTGCCTTTTTTGCAAGTGTTTCGTTTGCTGTGGTAATGGCTCCACCCCCGCCTGAGGTAATAATTTTATTTCCATTAAAACTGAACGCAGCTACTTTTCCGAAGCTACCAGCATGCTTGCCATTTTTATAACTCCCGAGCGCCTCGGCTGCATCTTCAACAACTGGAATTTGATAGGCATCGCAAATAGAAACAATGCGCTCTATGTCGCCAATATGGCCAAACGTATGCATGGGGACGCAAGCAGAGATGCGCCTGCCCGTATGTTTGTTATAGCAACCTTCGTTTCGAATTTCAGCAATATCAGCAAGGTATTCCTCTAGCTTCTCAGGGCACATACCCAAGGTGTCTTTGCTTACATCTACAAAATGTGGGATGGCACCGATATACGAAATAGCATTGCAAGTAGCCACAAAAGTGAGGGCCTGGGTGAGCACCTCCGTATCTTTTTCAACAGCAACAAGCAACATGGCAATGTGAAGGGCTGCGGTACCATTTACGGTCGCAACGGTGTATTTCTGTTGTGTAGCTACGGAAAAATCTTCCTCAAAACGATTTACATATGCACCCACAGACGACACAAACGTTGAGTCTATGGCGTCGGCTACGTATTTTTTTTCATTCCCAACAAATCGAGGTTCGTGCAGCGGAAGAAAATTGGTGGTTCCAAAGGTTTTTTGGATAAAGGAAACGACCTCGCTATACATTGTAAATTCCAGCTTTGTATTGCTTTAAATTGTCCTTGTTGGCAAACCAATCGATGGTTTCCTGTAAGGCATCGTTAAAAGCAAATTGCGTTTTCCAGTTGGTATGCTCCATAAGCTTGCTGTTGTCTCCAAACAAACGGAACACTTCACTTTTTTCAGGGCGAAGGCGCGTTTCGTCGAGTGCAATGGTTGCTTTTGGATTGATGAGCTTTATGAGTCTTTCTGCCACTTCCCCGATGGTAATTTCAGAATTTGTGGCAATATTCACCTCATGGCCTATCAAGGAAGGGGTGTTGGCAATAGTTTCGAATCCGCGCACCGTATCCTTCACATACAACAAATCGCGTGTTGGAGTGATATCGCCCAATTTAATTTCTTCAAAACCATTCAGCAATTGTGTGATGATGGTGGGGATAAAGGCACGCGCCGATTGACGTGGTCCAAAGGTGTTGAATGGGCGTACGATAGTAACTGGCAAATCGAAGCTTCGATAAAAAGAATCTGCGATACAGTCGGCACCAATTTTTGAAGCAGAATATGGCGATTGCGGTTGTTTCGGGTGCTTTTCATCAATCGGAACATACTGTGCGGTACCGTACACTTCAGAAGTAGAAGTCACCAGCACGCGTTCAATTTCAAAATCGCGCGCAGCCTGCACCACATTGAGCGTTCCTTTTACGTTGGTATCAATATAACTGTCGGGCGAATGATAGCTAAACGGAATGGCGATAAGCGCCGCCAAGTGGTACACCAGAAAAACATCTTTCATGGCCGTGCGCACACCGTTGGGATCGCGTATATCGCCTGTAAACACCTCGATTTTATCAAGGGTTTCCTTCGGAAGACTATCTAACCATCCCCACGAATTGAAAGAGTTATAGAAACAAAAAGCTTTTACCTGATGGCCTTGTGACACCAAGTATTCTACCAAATGCGAACCTATAAATCCGTCGGCTCCTGTAACGAGAATTTTTTTTGAATTTTCTTTACTCATAACATGATGTATTAAAATTTACTCCAAGTGATTTCAAGTCCGTCTTTCACTGAGAACTTCGGGTCATACCCAAGTGACTTTTTGGCTTTTTCTATGTTTGCCAACGAATCACGCACATCACCTTTGCGAGGCGGCCCATAGTTCGCGTCAATATTATTTTCTGAAATCTGCTGTAAGTCTGACCATAGGGAATTTAAGCTGATACGTTCGCCAAATGCCACATTGTATACTTCGTTCACGGCGGTTTCAGGAGCAAACATGGCTTTTATATTGGCCTGCACTGCGTTTTCGACAAAGGTAAAGTCTCGGGTTTGTTCGCCATCTCCATTAATGGTGGGTGGGGTGCCATCTTTTAAGGCTTGCATAAACAACGGAATTACCGCTGCGTAGGCACCTGTAGGGCTCTGATTTGGACCAAAAACATTGAAATATCTGAGTCCGATGGTAGGTGTTCCATACGTTTTATAGAACACATCGGCATAGAGTTCATTTACCAATTTGGTTACCGCGTAGGGTGACAGTGGTTTCCCAATGGTATCTTCTACCTTGGGAAGGTTTTTGCTATCGCCATAGGTACTGCTGCTGGCGGCATAGACCAAACGTTTCACCGAATTGCTCTCGTTTTGGGCGATGAGCATATTCAAAAAACCTGAAACGTTTACTTCATTGGAAGTGGCGGGATCGTTGATACTTCGGGGCACACTTCCGAGCGCAGCTTGATGCGACACAAAATCGATGTCTTGCACGGCTTGCTTGCACGTTTCAACGTCGCGAATATCGCCTTCCAGCAACTCAAAAGCGGGATGGTTTTCGAAAGCCTTTAGATTTTTATGGAACCCAGTAGCAAAGTTATCCAGCACCCGAACTTTTTTCGCATTAAATTTCAGCAGGTATGCAACAAGGTTTGAACCGATAAATCCGGCGCCGCCTGTAATCAAGAATGAATAGTTTGAAAGGTCTTCGGAATGGTATGCTGTGTTGTACATAGTATCTGTTGTCTGTTGTCTGTTGTCGGTTATCGGTTGTCTGTTGTGGGTTGTGGGTTGTGGGTTGTGAGTTATGAGTTGTGGGTTTATGACTTCCATTCCTTTTCAACATATCCTATAAAATTATAAATTTTGCCTCCCAATTGATCGTATTTTGTTACTAAATCGGTTATGGATATCTCAGGATACAACTCATTCATCATCTCTAATTGCGATATACATTCTAGTAAAGATGCGTGTGCATACACTAAAAACTTTATAAAGTCCTGCTTGTAGCGTCGTCTTCCATACCCTTCTACAATATTGTCTTTTATTGACTTGGAGGACCTTCTTACTTGGCTTCCCTGTTCATATCGTTCAAATGTGGGTAATAACAAAGAAATATGATGCACCTCAATAGCATATTGAAAAGCTAAATTATAAATATCTAAATCCTTATAACTTTTCATTTTAATTTAAAATCAATTAATAAGAATGGGCTCTGAAAACCGAAAACTGCCAACTGATAACGGTTAACTGTTAAAGACACCCATCAATCTGGTCTTTCGGTAAAAAAGATTTTACGTCAAATACCACCGAAGGTGTTGCCAGATGCTCTTTAAAATTGAAGTCGGCGAATTTTTTATGCCCAACCGCCAAGACTACTGCCTCATAATTTGCTTTTAATTGGCTTTCTTCGGTTAGTAAATGCAGTCCAAATTCATTATAAACTTCGGTAGCACTTGCCCAAGGGTCGTAGACGTCTATATTTAAGTTGTATTTCCGCAATTCTTCAATCACATCTATCACCTTGCTATTACGAATGTCAGGGCAGTTTTCTTTGAAGGTGATACCCATCATCAGCACATGGCCGTTTTTCACCTTACAATCTTTTTGAATCATCAACTTTACGGTTTCTTGGGCTACATAACTTCCCATGCCGTCGTTCATTCTACGACCCGCCAAGATAATTTCAGGATTGTATCCTTCTTCTTGCGCTTTTTGGGCTAGATAGTACGGGTCTACCCCGATACAGTGCCCGCCCACCAAACCGGGAGTGAATTTAATGAAGTTCCATTTGGTACCTGCTGCTTCGAGCACATCTTGCGTGTTGATATTGAGCAACCTAAAAATTTTCGACAATTCGTTCACGAAGGCAATATTGATATCCCTTTGTGAATTTTCGATTACCTTGGCTGCTTCAGCTACTTTAATAGACGGAGCTAAATGTGTGCCAGCAGTAATTACCGATGCGTATAATTGGTCTACGTAGGTTGCAACTTCAGGAGTAGATCCTGAAGTAACTTTCAAAATTTTGGTTACTGTATGTTTTTTATCTCCTGGGTTGATTCGCTCTGGCGAGTATCCAGCAAAGAAGTCGGTATTAAAGGTCATTCCAGAATGTTCTTCTAAGATAGGCACACACACTTCTTCGGTTACGCCAGGGTACACGGTAGATTCGTACACCACAATGTCATCTTTTTTCAACAATTTCCCAATTGTTTCACTTGCCTTCACCAATGGGGTAAGTACCGGTTGGTTGTATTTGTTTGTGGGAGTTGGTACGGTCACGATATACACCGATGCGGCTTCCATATCTTGAGGGCGCGTAGTTACCGACAAACCATTTCCATTTTCTATGACAAGTGCATTTGCCAAATCTGAATCGGATACCTCTAGGGTATGGTCTCTTGCTGACGAAAGTTCAGCAACACGTTCTGTGTTAATATCAAAACCAATTACCCGATACTTTTCAGCAAAAGCCACTGCTAGTGGAAGCCCCACATATCCCAGTCCTATAATTGCAATCGTTGGATTTTCTTTCATTTTTTGTTTTTTCAAGGTGCTTACAGCGTTTCACCTAGTTTGCTTATTTATTATTGTTATCCAGTAAAAGAACGTACTATATAGCCAATATCTTTAGACAGGCTCCAATCGTTCAAATACTTTAAATTCAGTTGCACCTTGTCGGGCCAAATCACCGTATCGTTATAGTGCAACGGATTCTCTTGTGCTAACAAGATTCTATCTTCCTGTTTGTATTTTAATGTTGCCGGTCCTGTAATACCAGGTTTCAGAGCAAGGATGTTTCTATCATCACCTTCCAGCCTATCTGCATATCCTGGTATATCTGGCCGTGGGCCCACCCAACTCATATCACCTTTCAGTACATTGAACAACTGTGGTAATTCGTCTAATTTAGTCTTACGCATCCAACGCCCAATGGTGGTTTCACTTTTCTGAATATCAATGACATTGGCATGTGTTGTACCGCGCAACGTTCTGATTTTATACAATTTAAATGGTTTCCCGAATTGACCAATTCGGGTTTGCACAAAAAGGCCATTTTTACCCATAGAAATTGTAGCTATACCAAGCAGCAAAAGTAGTGGAATTATAGCAAACGGAAGCACAAGAATTGAAAGAGATACATCGAAAAAACGTTTACTGAATTGTTGCTTCTTTGTAAGCATAGACTGAAAGTTTCAAAAAACTATTTCCTTTTCTTACGGAAGCGTCTTAAAAAGCGCTGTAAATAGCCCGAACGCTGCTCTTCTTCGTGATAGCCATTTCCATACTTACCATAGCCACCATATCCGTAGCCATATCCATAGCCATAACCGTAGCCATAACCGTATTTGGCCTTTTCTTGATAGTAGTTTAATACAAAGCTGATGTTTTTCACCTCCCCACGTTTGTATTTTTCATTGATCATTCCCAGCATACGTTTTCGGGTATAGTTTTGTCGAATCATGTATATCGTAGCATCCGAATACTTTAAAAGCTCTAAAGAATCTGCCACCAAGCCCATGGGCGGACTGTCAAGAATGATATAGTCATACGATTGCTTCAACTCGTCTATGAGGACATCCATACGTTCTCCCATCAATAATTCGGATGGGTTTGGCGGTATGGGTCCTGAGGTAATCACATCTAGGTTCGCGACTTGGGTGGGTTGTACAATTTCAGATAGTGTAGCATCGTTCACTAAAAAGTTCACTACCCCGATATCATTGTTGATTTCAAAATCGCCAAAAATTTTAGGTTTCCGAAGATCGAGACCTACCAACACCGTTTTCTTTTCTCCCAATGCGATCACAGAGGCTATATTTATGGAAGCAAATGTTTTTCCCTCACCACTTACCGAAGAAGTTACCAATACCGTTTTGCAACCTTCCACTCCTTGTTTGCGATACAAAAACTGAAGCCCAGAACGCAAGGCTCGAAATGCCTCAGCAATAGCAGATTTAGGTTTCTTGAGTACAGCAAGATTTCCGTCAAGATTACTTTTTCCGATCACCCCCAAGATAGGAATGTTAGATTGCTTCTGAACATCCTGAACATGGTGTATTTTAGTATCGAAAAACACTCGTAAAAAGACCAAAACAAATGGTATGACCAATCCCAACAATGCCGCCATTACATAATTGAGCTGGGTGTTGGGTCCGATTTGGCCCCCACCTGTATCCTTCGCCGGGTCGATTACCTGGACATCACTCACATTGGCAGCCTTTACTAAATCGGCTTCACTTTTCTTAGATAAGAATAGGTTATACACACCTTCATTCAAACTATATCGACGTTCAATTTTCAGGAGATCTTGTTGTTCTTTCGGGAGCTTTCTCATTTGATATTCCAGCGCCCCTATTTCGGCATTTATATTTCTAAGTTCTTGATTCTTTAGGCTTTTTGAAGAGGTAATATTTTCAAGCAAAACCCTTTTTACTGCATCTATCTGCCGGTCTAAATCTAATAAGGGTGTTGCTCCTTCTTTATATGAATATTCTAGTGTGTTTCTACGTTGTGCCAAGCTCACAATTTGTGCCACCCCACTTACAATACTATTTTCTGAAATTCCTGCAACCGATGGCGCCGGAACATCTCTATAATCGGTGCGTGTTCGCAAATAATCTTCTAAAACACTATAATAATTAAGCTGTTGATTCACACTTTCTTTTCTGATGTCTAGCGCATTCAACTTGTTTTTAATTTCAGCGCCTTCAGACTCCAGATTAAAAACGGCATTCTTATTCTTAAATTCATTTAACTCCTGCTCTACATCTTTTAATTCTTGGGATTTAATATTGAGACTGCTATCGATAAACCGTATGGTCTTGGTGGCAAACAAGTTCTTTCGCTCTAGCATATTTTCACTCAAAACCTGTACAGAACCATTGAGGTAATCTACAATTCGGGCCTTGTTTTTACCCACCATGCTTAAGTTAAGCACTGAAGACCCTTGTCCCACCGGATTCACAGCGATACTGCTATATGCTTTTACGGCACTGTCGAAATTGGAAAAAAGTATATAATATGGTTTGTTCGGAATTACGGGAACATCTCGATTTGGAAGTATTGTACCATTAAAATAAGGGGATGCAATAGCTTGGCCTATTTTGTAGTTCTCCTGAAATGTTTGGGCAGGAACAAAATCACGTTTCTTTTCTTTCGTCTCGTTGTAGCGTTGAAAGGTTCGATTGGCATCATTCTCAAACACTGTAGACAACACAAAATTCACCGAATCTTTGAATACAATTTTAAATTGTTGACCTAAAAGTTGCCTTTTGGCAGTATCTACTTCTACAAAAAAAGGGGTTTGCTTATAGGCGTCTACCAATTGGTATTTCCCATCGCGCTTATAGTTAACGTAATACTGCAACTTATCTACCACTTCTTCATTGTGCGATCTAGAACGTATCGTTACCACAGAGGTATTTACCTTATCTGTTGTTCCCCCCCAATTAAAGGTTAAGCTGGTATTGGTTGTAAAAAAAGGGTTTTGGTCATCTTTTATGGTGATGAGCGTATCCATTTTATACGACGGTAATTTCCTGACGTTTATATAGTAGGCAACCCCAAAAGCAATGGCTAATGAAATGACAAACAACGGCCAATAACTGAGTAGCTTGAACAAGAATCCCTTAAAGTCAAAATTAACCTGTACTTCGTTTATGTTGAAATCGTCGCTCATCTTATAATCGCGTAAATAATAGGATTGTTGTTGCCAGAGCAGTAAAAATACTGAGAATGGTAGTAAACGATTGTAATCCTGTGGTACCTGTTCCCAATGATTTTTGTGGTAACGGATTGATAAGGATAAGATCATTAGGCTGCACCCAATAATATGGCGAATTCATTGCATCGATGCTAGTTAAATCTATATGCCCTACTTTTTGACCTGCCGGTAATTGCCTAATTATAATAACATCGGTACGGTCTCCGGTAACTTCAATATCACCACTATTTGCAATGGCTTCCATGATGGTTACTGCGTCCCTATAGATAATATTAGACCCAGGACCGCCTATTTCTCCTGTGATTGTATATCGTATTCCCGCCAATTTTACGGTGATAAAAAGCTCGCTTTCTTCCTTGAACGTACTTTCTAGAAGCATGGTTTCTATCTTTTCCCTAATTTCATCTACGGTTAATCCTAAAACCGCAACATCTCCCAATTCAGGTATTCGAATGTTTCCATGTGGGTCTACTACAAATCCGTCGTAATACAAGCGCTCTTCACCCGTAGCATTCGGGTTCGTATCTCCCGTTGGGTTAAAAGTAGCGACTCCTGCCGGATCTATCGCTTTTCCACGAATACTTAAAAGGTCATTTACTTGTACCCGATACGGATCTGGTTTTTTACGCATCACATACAAACTATCTACAGTATTTTCGTCTTCTTGGAGGTAGGTTAATTGTTTTGTAGAAATACAAGAAGTAAAACCTAGTACGATCACCAATAATAGAAGCAGGTACTTAAAGTTCATAGTGGCAGGGTGTATGGCAACAAATATAAACGAACCTTCACAATAATGAAAGGTATTTTGTTTGTTCTCCTGAAAAACTGTTTAATTTGCGAAAAATTGTATTTGTGAATTACCTTTCCGTAGAAAATATTGCCAAATCGTATGGTGAACGGATTCTTTTTTCTGAAATTTCCTTTGGAATAAATGAAGGACAGAAAATTGGTTTTGTGGCCAAAAATGGTACAGGAAAAACATCCTTGCTGAACATTCTCTCTGGAGACGATGTGCCCGATACCGGTGAAGTGGTTTTCCGAAAAGATTTGCGTACTGCCTTTCTTTCACAAGAACCTGACCTAAATCCCAATCTGAGTATTGAAGAAACCATCTTAGCTTCAGACAACCCTGTACTCAACATTATTGCACGCTACGAAAAGGCCATTAAAAATCCGTCAGACACCACAGCATACCAAGCAGCTTTTGATGCCATGGATGCACACAATGCATGGGACTTCGAGACGCGGTACACCCAAGTGCTCTATAAGTTGAAGCTAGACGATTTAAGTTTGAAGGTGAATACCTTGAGTGGCGGACAAAAAAAACGACTTGCACTTGCATCTGCTTTGTTACAGAATCCAGACTTACTTATCATGGACGAGCCCACCAACCACCTCGACCTAGAGATGATAGAATGGCTGGAGCAACTGTTCGCAAAAGAAAATTTCACCATTTTTATGGTAACTCACGACCGCTATTTCTTAGAGCGCGTTTGTAACGAAATCATGGAGCTAGACCATGGCAAACTCTACAGTTACAAGGGTAATTATAGCTACTACTTGGACAAGCGAGATGCCCGTATTGAAAATGAAGCTACAGAAACTGCCAAGGCCAAGCAATTGTATAAAAAGGAGCTAGACTGGATGCGGCGGCAACCTAAGGCGCGAACTACGAAGAGCAAAAGCAGGATAGACGATTTCAGCGAAATTAAAAATAGAGCGCACCAACGTCGAAACGACCATGAAATTCAGTTAGAACTCAATATGGAACGGCTGGGCACCAAAGTGGTGGAGCTGCATAATGTTTCGAAAAGCTATGGCGATAAAGAATTGTTTACGAAATTCGATTATAACTTTTTAAAGGGAGAACGCGTTGGGATTATCGGAAAAAACGGTACCGGAAAATCAACCTTTCTAAACATGCTCACCGGTTCCTTAAAACCCGACACTGGCAAGGTGGTAATAGGCGAAACGGTAAAGTTTGGCTATTATACCCAAAAAGGAATAAAAATAAAGCCCGGACAAAAAGTAATTGAAGTGGTTCGGGAATTTGGAGATTATATTCCGTTAAAAAAAGGACGCCAGATTTCAGCACAACAGCTACTGGAACGGTTTCTATTTGACCGTAAGAAGCAATACGATTTTGTTGAAAAATTAAGCGGTGGTGAACGCAAAAGGCTGTATCTGTGCACGGTTTTAATCCAAAATCCGAATTTTCTAATCTTGGATGAACCCACTAACGACCTCGATATCGTAACCCTGAACGTGCTTGAAAGTTTTTTGCTAGATTTTCCTGGCTGCCTATTAGTGGTCTCGCACGACCGGTATTTTATGGACAAAATTGTGGATCACCTGTTTGTGTTTCAAGGTGAAGGAGTGATTCAAGATTTTCCAGGGAACTACAGTGATTACCGAGTGTATGAAGATAGCATACCATCAGAAAAAAGTGAAGCAGCCGATTCAAAGCCCAAAAATGATTGGAAAAAAGACCAAAGCAAACCCCAGCTAAGTTATAACGAACAGAAAGAACACGGAAGGTTAGAAAAGGAGATTGCAAAGCTAGAAAAACAACGCGAAGAATTGCAAAATAAATTTGCCACAGAAGGCTGGGACGGTGAAGAAATAGACAAACAATCACGAAAATTACAAGATATTATAGACGCCATCGAAGAAAAAGAAATGCGCTGGTTCGAATTAAGTGAGAAACTAGAAAACTAAACTCCCTCCTAGAGGGGGCTACTTGGGGATTATTTCAATATTCAAACAATCCTCTCGCTTTTACACCCCTAAAGTCCCCTCAAGGGGACAATTTTTAAATGGTCTACCAAATTGCCAAATATTTCAAATTCCTCCTCCGCGCCACCAACCAACACGGCGTGCACTCCCCTTTTGTGTATGATTTAGTGACCCAGTGTTTTTATGATAAAACGAAACACCATGCATATGAAATCCTTGCGAAACATCGAGAAGCACTTCTTAACGATACATCCACTATATCGGTAACCGATTTTGGCGCAGGTTCTCGGATATTTAAAAGCAATCAACGAAAGATTTCAGCAATCGCGAAACATGCTGGCATAAGCCGAAAACGACAACAACTTTTATTTCGATTGAGTCATTATTTTCAACCTGACAATATTTTAGAACTCGGTACATCCCTTGGGATGGCCACAGTGGCAATGGCAGCTGGCAGCCCAAACGCAACGATTACCAGTATTGAGGGGTGCGCAGCTACTTCAGAAAAAGCAAAAGCGCACCTAGTAGGGTTTTCATTCAAAAATATTAAGATTGTACATTCCAGTTTTAGTGATTTTTTTCTTCGGAAAGAGTTAGAAACTTTAGACATGGTCTACATAGATGGAAACCATAGTAAACAAGCCACCCTAGAGAATTTTGAAGCCCTGCTGCCCTTTGTCACTAATAAAACCGTACTTATTTTCGACGACATCTATTGGAGCCAAGAAATGACCGAAGCCTGGCAGGAAATTATTCGTCATCCAGAGGTGACCGTAAGCATAGACACCTTTCAGTGGGGACTTGCCTTCTTCCGAAGCGAACAGCGAAAGGAACATTTTTCGATTCGGATGTAGTCGTTGGTCATTTGTCATTAGACATTAGTCAAGGTTATGTCATTCTGAACGAAATGTCGTGCAGTGAAGAATCTCATGTCGGTTGGCGGTTGTGGGTTGTTAGTTGTTAGTCGTTAGTTGTTAGTTGATAGTTGATAGTTGATAGTTGATAGTTGAAGAATTTCAATTTTTTCAACTCACCCAGCATCTGTCACACTGAGCGCCAGCCCGAAAGATTCATTACTGGCGGGTAGTCGAAGTGCAGCACCCAGCACCCAGCACCCATTAGTCATTAGTCATTAGTCATTAGTCATTAGTCATTAGTCATTAGTCAAGATTATGTCATTCTGAACGAAACGTCGTGCGGTGAAGAATATAATGTCGGTTGACGGTTGTGGATTGTGGGTTGTTAATTGGTTACCTCTCACCTCTCATCTCTCACCTCTCACCCCTCACTACTCACTACTCACTACTCACCACTCATCCCTTTTCACTATTTTTGTAACAACCTTGGTACCTTTGCGTCATATCAACCAAAGTATTGCCAACTAAAAAAACAATTCATGGGATTGGTCATTAAAATCAGGAATATCATACGAGATTTTCCATTAGGACAAGAAATTGTACACGTATTAAAAGGAATCGATCTCGATATTGAAAAAGGAGACTATGTGGCACTCATGGGACCCTCCGGATCGGGCAAATCGACCCTCATGAACCTACTGGGTTGCCTAGACACCCCTACTGCTGGTAGTTATGAATTGAACGGCACCGATGTTAGTAATCTCTCAGATGACGAACTAGCCGACATTCGGAATAAGGAAATCGGTTTTGTGTTTCAGACTTTTAATTTATTGCCTCGAACCACGGCCCTCGAAAACGTTGCCCTGCCAATGGTATATGCTGGTGCATCTAAAACTCAACGGCATGAGCGTGCCGCAGAAGTGTTAACCAATGTTGGTCTGGCAGACCGTATGGACCATAAACCTAACCAACTTTCTGGTGGACAACGCCAGCGGGTTGCTGTAGGTCGTGCCTTGGTGAATAAACCTTCTATCATTCTAGCAGACGAACCCACTGGAAATTTAGATTCTAAAACCTCGGTTGAAATCATGAAATTGTTTGACGACATCCACGCTGCGGGAAATACAGTGATTATAGTTACCCACGAAGAAGAAATCGCAGAACACGCGCACCGGGTAATCAGACTTCGGGATGGTATGGTAGAGACCGATGTTCGAAATAGGGAATGGGTGGATAGGTAGTTGTTAGTTGTTGGTTGTTAGTTGAATAATTTCAATTTTTTCAACTCATCCAGCATCTGTCACACTGAGCGCCAGCCCGAAAGATTCATTACTGGCGGGTAGTCGAAGTGCAGCACCCAGCACTCATTAGTCATTAGTCATTAGTCATTAGTCATTAGTCATTAGTCAAGATTATGTCATTCTGAACGAAACAGCGTGCAGTGAAGAATCTAATGTTAGTTGGTGGTAAAAGTTTGATTAATTTTTTCACACACACTTCACTAAATTTTTACATAAATAAGCTTTAAACAAAAAAATATTTATCATGCTGAGCACATCGAAATAGCTCACAGCTTATCTTACAATGAGATTCAGCAGTCATAACCCTTCGGAATGACAATGCAACTGCTAACGAAATCTCTCAACACATCAACTAATCAACTTCTTCTCTTAGGTCGAAGTTTTAAATGAAATAGTATCGTAATTGAATGATTTTACAAAGCATGAACTCTTCAACCCATCGACCACGCATCTTCTCAACTTTTTCAGTAATTTAGCAACATGTTAGCAATCGATTTCTACAATCCGTATATCGTTATTTTCGGACTGCTAGTTTTGGCAGTGCTCGTCTTCTTTTGGAATAAAAAAAACACCACCAATAATAGAAACCGACGCCAACGTAATTTTAAAAGCGGTTATCTAGAACGCAAGAAAGAACGGGAAGCAAAGGAAAACCAAAAAAAGTGAGCACGGCGTCACTTCGAGTGGCTCCGATGAAGTCGGAGTTGTATCGAGAAGTGGCAAAAGATAACAAGGTAATACGTGACAACCGTGGGTTCTCGATACGTTTTCCTCCGGAAAACACTCGAACAGTAAAAAAGCGACGCGTACTAAAATTAGAAATTCATGAAAATTTATACCAAAACAGGCGACAAAGGCACTACAGCACTCTTTGGCGGAACACGTGTTCCCAAACACCACACACGCATCGAAAGCTACGGAACCGTAGACGAACTGAACAGCTATATTGGCTTGGTTCGTGATCAAGATATAGACCCCAGAAGTAAGGAAATCCTAATTCACATCCAAAATAAACTGTTCACCGTTGGCGCCATCCTAGCAACCGATCCCGAAAAAGCTACACTAAAAAGCGGGAAAGAACGACTGAACATCCCTAAAATTTCAGAAGAAGACATCTCGCTGCTCGAACGAGAAATGGACGTCATGAACGATTCGCTCCCGCAAATGACACACTTTGTACTACCTGGAGGCCATACCACCGTGTCATATTGTCACATAGCCCGCTGTGTTTGCCGTCGTGCCGAACGTTTGGCAACGCTTTTACACGAACAAGAACCTACAGACGAACGTGTTTTAATGTACCTTAACCGACTTTCTGACTACCTGTTTGTGCTGGCACGGAAGTTGTCCCATGACTTGCAAGCAGATGAAGTAAAGTGGATTCCTGAGAAACTTTAAAACACAAAAGTTTTTCATATCATAACACCTTTATTTTCAATCTATTACAAACGTTCTTAGAAATAATGCAGAAATAATTCCTTTTTTTCTTGACTTTTTGGTCTAAAAAATTATTTTTGCACAAAATTAAAATTACAACGTACTATGTACTGGACTTTAGAATTAGCATCGTATTTAAGCGATGCGCCCTGGCCGGCAACAAAAGACGAACTAATAGACTACGCTATTAGGACAGGCGCCCCTTTAGAAGTTGTAGAAAACCTTCAAGCTATAGAAGATGAAGGCGACAGCTACGATTCAATTGAAGAAATTTGGCCAGATTACCCCACAGACGATGATTACCTGTGGAACGAAGATGAATATTAAACCACTGCGAAGCAGTTAACAATAAAACCGAAAAAGTCTCAAGTAAATTGAGACTTTTTTTATGGGCAGAACTCACTAGACAAAACCGTTAAACCACTTGTATTTGTGGTTTTTTAACTGTTTTTTTGTATACTGTTTTCTACGGAAAAAATTAGTGAGAAAACGCCCCTTTTAACCGAACAACAATTATGGGATTTTTAGATAATGTATTAAAAGTTTTTGTAGGAGATAAATCCAAACAAGACATCGGGGAAATTCAACCCTACGTAGATAAAATCAAAGAACACGAAGCTGCAATTGCCAAGCTCTCTATAGACGAACTACGCGCCAAAAGTGACTATTTCCGAAGTAAGATAAAAGAAGACCAGAGCGAGATACAGACGCAGATAGACGATCTACAAAAACAGGCAGATGCCGAAGAAGATATCGACAAAAAAGAAGATATCTACAACCAAATGGATGCCCTAAAAGATGAGCGCTACGAGGTAGAGAAAAAAACGCTTGACGAGATTCTTCCTGAAGCCTTTGCCGTTATCAAAGAAACTGCCAAACGATTTAAAGACAATACGACGCTTTCGGTTACCGCAACTCCTTTTGATCGCGAACTCTCTGGCGAAAAAGATTACGTAACCCTAGAGGGCGATACGGCCATTTGGAAAAACTCTTGGGATGCTGCCGGTAAAGAAGTAACCTGGGATATGGTGCACTACGATGTACAGCTCATCGGAGGTGTTGCCCTACACCAAGGCAAAGTGGCCGAGATGCAAACGGGTGAAGGTAAAACATTGGTGGCTACGCTTCCTGTGTATCTAAATGCACTTGCAGGAAACGGCGTTCACTTAGTTACCGTTAACGACTATCTGGCGAAACGTGATAGTGCATGGATGGCCCCTATTTTTGAATTCCACGGAATGACCGTAGACTGTATAGACCACCACAGACCGAATTCTGAAGCACGCCGCAAAGCATACAATTCTGATATTACCTACGGAACCAACAACGAATTTGGTTTCGACTACTTGCGTGATAATATGGCACATGCTCCAGGCGATCTTGTACAGCGCCCCCACCACTACGCCATCGTAGATGAGGTTGATAGTGTATTGATTGATGATGCACGTACGCCCTTGATTATCTCTGGGCCCGTTCCTGAAGGAGATAGACATGAGTTTAATGAACTAAAACCGAAAATTAACGACATTGTTAACGTTCAGAAAAAAATGCTCACCGGTGTCTTGGCCGAAGCTAAAAAACTGATTGCTGAAGGAGACACGAAAGAGGGCGGTTTCAAATTATTGCGCGTATACAGAGGTCTTCCGAAGAACAAAGCACTCATTAAATACCTTTCTGAAGAAGGCGTAAAACAAATCCTTCAGAAAACAGAGAACTTTTATATGCAGGATAACAACCGCGAGATGCCTAAAATTGACGCGGAACTGTATTTTGTTATCGATGAAAAGAACAACCAAATTGAATTGACCGATAAAGGGGTAGATTACCTCTCTGGAGAAGATGATCCCGATTTCTTTGTCATGCCTGAAATGGGTACTGAAATCGCCAAGATCGAAAACAAGGGCTTGACCCCCGAAGAAGAAGCAGCCGAAAAAGAAGTGCTGTTTCGTGACTTCGGAATTAAAAGCGAGCGCATTCACACCATGAACCAATTGTTGAAAGCCTACGCGCTGTTCGAGAAAGACGACCAGTATGTGGTAATGGACAATAAAGTGATGATTGTAGATGAGCAAACAGGCCGTATCATGGACGGGCGCCGTTATAGCGACGGTCTGCACCAAGCAATTGAAGCAAAAGAAAATGTAAAGATTGAGGCGATGACGCAAACATTTGCGACCATTACGCTTCAGAATTACTTTAGAATGTACCGCAAACTAAGTGGTATGACGGGTACAGCAGTGACTGAAGCAGGTGAGCTTTGGGAAATCTACAAATTAGACGTGGTTGAAATTCCAACCAACCGTCCGATTGCACGAGACGACAGAGAAGATAAAATTTATAAGACCAAGCGCGAAAAATACAACGCGGTAATCGATGAGGTGACCGAACTTTCAAACGCAGGTAGGCCGATTCTAATTGGTACAACCTCAGTTGAGATTTCAGAATTATTGAGTCGTATGTTGAGCATCAGAAACATTCCGCATAACGTATTGAACGCAAAACTCCATAAAAAAGAAGCAGACATTGTTTCGGAAGCTGGTAATAGCGGTATGGTAACCATTGCAACCAACATGGCAGGTCGTGGTACCGATATTAAACTTTCTGACGAGGTAAAAGCCGCTGGCGGATTGGCAATTGTAGGTACCGAACGTCACGATAGCCGTCGTGTAGACAGACAGTTGCGTGGTCGTGCCGGACGACAGGGAGATCCTGGAAGTTCACAGTTCTACGTATCGTTAGAAGACAACCTGATGCGTTTATTTGGTAGTGAGCGAATTGCCAAGATGATGGACCGTATGGGGCTGAAAGAAGGAGAAGTGATTCAGCATAGCATGATTTCAAAATCGATTGAGCGTGCGCAGAAGAAGGTGGAAGAAAACAACTTCGGAATACGTAAGCGACTGTTAGAATATGACGATGTGATGAACGCGCAGCGTGAAGTGGTGTACAAACGTCGTTATAACGCACTGTTTGGAGAACGACTTCGAGTAGATGTAGCAAATATGATCTATGACACTGCTGAAGTGATCACCGAAGGAAACAAACTAGCACAAGATTACAAGAATTTCGAATTTGAATTGATTCGTTATTTCTCTATGAGTTCGCCTATTTCAGAAAAGGAATTTGAAGACATGGGTGTGCAACAAATTGCCGGTAAGGTGTATAAAGCCGCTTTTCAGCATTATAAAGATAAAATGACACGCAATGCTGAAATGGCGTATCCAGTGATCAAGAATGTGTATGAAAACCATAAAGAGCAATACCAACGCATTTTGGTTCCGTTTACCGATGGCGTAAAAACCATTAACGTGGCTACCAATTTAGAAAAAGCCTACGAAACCGAAGGAACCCAGTTGGTGAATGATTTTGAAAAGAACATTACCTTGGCCATTATCGACGACTCGTGGAAAACACACCTTCGCAAGATGGATGAGTTAAAGCAATCGGTACAGTTGGCAGTACACGAACAAAAAGACCCGTTGTTGATCTATAAATTTGAAGCCTTCGAACTTTTTAAGGCGATGATTGAAAAGGTAAACAAAGAAGTGATTTCGTTCTTGTTTAAAGGGGAACTTCCTCAGGAAAATCAGCAACAGATTAGAGAAGCACGCCAAACCCGCCCGAAAGAAAAATTGAGCGAGCAAAAAGAGGAAATCCAAAATCTGGATGAACGTGCCGCTGAAAGTAGAGCTGCTGGGCAAACCCAACGGCAACAACCACAAGTTACCGAGACTATTGTGCGAGAACAGCCAAAAATTGGCCGTAATGATAAGGTGACCATCAAGCATGTAATGAGTGGTGAAAGCAAAGAGCTAAAATACAAGCAAGCGCTCCCTCTTATCAAGAAAGGTGAATGGGTGCTTACCGAAAGCTAAGTGTTAAATAACCTAGATGAAAGTCCCGGAGTATCGTACTTCGGGATTTTTTTTGGTATCTTTTTTGTGCGTTTAATCAAAAAAATAAGTCATGAAAAAAATAATCATACTCTGTCTCCTAAGCTTATTTGTTGGTTGTAGCGCAGACGACGGAAGTGTAACCGAAGAAGAAGTGACTTTGTTTGTTAATCACTACCGCACCACCTCTGTACTTTCAAATACCGCACTTTTGGTTCAAGAAAACAATGCCATAGGCTCTGAAGATTTTCATAAAACCAGCAACATAAAAGATTTCACTTTTGAACCGGGGCATACCTACCTCCTTACTGTTTCAAAAATAACTACAAAAAATCCGGGTACCGGTGCGAGCACTGTTTCATACGAGCTGATTCGTCAAGAGGAGAAAAACATCGTGTCTCCACAAACCACTTTTGAAGTTCCTTTAACTCGGTTTATAAATGGCGTGGGCTATGTTTCATTTATCGTTGGTTCTGAAACGCTTGGGTTCGTGCTGGGAAATCGAATCTCTGTAGATTGCAACAATCTCTGTGCGCAGTTAGAGACTGTTCTTGGCGCTCGAGATATCGCTACGGGTACATTTACCCATGGAACAGACGGCACATACGTACTGCAAACACTTTATTAATTGTTGCGATAGATCGTTATTTAACTTGTTGGGCATCTACACTTTTTTGTATCTTCGATAGGTAACTAAACCAACCTATGAAAGCAATAAAAATAGAACTAAAATGGGCCTTCATTTTTACCATCACTATGCTGGTATGGATGCTATTTGAGAAAACGTTGGGCTGGCACGACGAAAAAATTGCAGATCATTTTTGGTTGACGTTCCTTTTTGTACCGTTTGCAATTTTAATGTACGTTTTGGTAATGCGCGAGAAGCGACGACGTCAGTTCGATAAAAAAATGACATGGCTACAAGGATTCGTAACTGGTCTTAAAATGGCTATCTTTGTGGCACTTCTCTCCCCGTTGGCACAATACATTACACACAATTATATTACCCCAGAATATTTCAATAATGTAGTGACGTACTCGGTTACCAACGACCTTATGAGTATAAAAGAGGCAAACGACTACTTCAATATTAACAACTACATCTGGCAATCTGCCTTGGGGGCTTTGGGTGGCGGACTCATAATTTCGGCCATCGTAGCTATTTTTATGAAACGGAGTTAATTAGCTTCGTTGCTTGTCTAAAAATCGCTTTAAGAATGGAAGTTGTACCAAGAACAGCGACAAGAAAACACAAGCATACCACATCCCTTTTGACATCTTTAGGCTAGACATCATTTCGTTAAAATTCGAAAACGATTGCGTCATATTTTTAGAAAACAACGCATTTTCAATAGGAAAATAATACAGCAGCGCACTACTAGCCACGAAGATAAACACGAGTACTATCCATCCTTTTAATGAGACTAGCGGTGTTGCCTTTACGGGTTCTTTTTCAGCTTGAATCGCCAACATCACCTTTGAAGCAAAGTTTTTAGACGGTTTTTCTGTACCGCCCATTTGCATCAATTCACGAAAGGTTTGCTCGTCTTTTTTATATGGCTTTTCCATGAGGTATATCGGTGTTTTTTATATGCGGCGCCAAGAGTGAATATAGCTCTTTTCTTCCCCGAAACATTCTAATTTTAATATTGTCTTCTGATAACTCCGTAATTTCTGAAATTTCCCTGACGGAAAGATCCTCAAAATAATAAAAAGTCAACAAGGCTGCATTGGTCTCAGATAGTTGCATAATACATTGTTGAATGAGCTCCTTTTTCTCTTTTGCAATCAGTTGTTGAAGCCCATTCTCAACTCCATCCATTGCAACGTCAGACAGTTGTTCTATATCGGTATGCGCCACTTTCCTGCGTTGTTGTTTGATATAATCTAATGCTTTTCTATACGCAATGCTATACAGCCAACTGGAAAATTTAGATCTTCCTTCAAAAGTTGCTAATTTCTCATAGGCTTTTACAAACGAATCTTGCGCAATCTCTTCGGCAGCCTCCCGCTGTTTTACCATGCGCAAAATTATGGTAAAAACAAAATTCTGATACCGTTCTACCAATACCCCAAACGCATGGCTATGGCCTTGCAATGTTTTATCAATTAGGTCTTGGTCAGTGTCCTGTTTCATTTTATAGTAAGACGCGTTGTTTTCAGATTTGGTTACAATAAAAACGGTAAACCTTTTAATAAAAAATATCTTGAATGTTGTAACCAATCAAAATACTGTGCCGTCTTAGTAGTAAATCAACTCATCATTCATCTTTAAAAAACACTTATTATGGGATCTGAAGTTATTATTTTACCATTAATATTCGGAGTTATCTTCGGAATTTTTTACCTCTACATTTCAGCACGTAACAAAGAACGTCTGGCGCTTATCGACAAAGGCGCCCATGCTTCTATTTTCTACGGAAAAGATCGAAAAGTCACACCCATCTGGAAAGTAATTGTGATTAACCTAGCCTTACTACTCATGGGAATAGGTGCAGGTACGCTACTATCTGAAATTATAGTTCAAGCGGGTATGGAAGAAAGCGTTGCCCGCCCAGGAACCATCTTTTTAATGGCTGGGGTTGGCTTATTTCTTGGGTTTGTACTAACAAAAAAATTAAACAAAGATTCGTAAAATCTGAAGTTAACGATAGAGCCGTTTTGAGATCGATTGTATTTCAGAACGGTTTTTTTATTTGGAAAAGGTAGGATTCTCGGAGCCATACGGCCGAAAGAAAGATATTAGGACGGGGTTGTAGGTACGTTTCATTTTAGGGAATGTATGTATGGTCGCGTATTTAGGTATCGGTTTGATTGGGTACGAAGATCGATAACCTATTTAATGATAACGTTGCTGTAATTAGAATTGATAGTTAACGCTCTTGGTGAATTTTCACTCTTGTTGAATCCTTTTACCAACACTCTACCGTATTCTTTTTTATGATTGGCCTGTAATGATCTTGGATATTGCAATGTAGATTTCCTACCGTTGAAATAAAACGTGTAATCAGATGACGGCAATTCTAACGTGGCATTGGTATCATCTAAGACGATGTCTATTGAAGTGAATTTTGATGAAATCTTATTGATGAACAAACTTCCAATAAATCCTTTGATATAGGCTTCATTCTTTAATTCGTTAATAATCACGTTACTGGAATTAGCATTCAGGTTGATGTTTTCAACAGAATTCAGTTTGCAATTATCTACATACTGTACTGCCAGCACACCATTACCCCAATAATTTACTTCAATTGGGGCGTAAGAGGCATTGATGAGGGTTTTCCCCCCATCAATGCTATTTGCTGTTAATGCTGCATAATTTAGTGTAGCGCGCACATTGGTCACATCTGCCATTTTAATCTCTCCATGACGTACGTTGATGTCTGTCTTGGTGTTTTTTGGCATTCTGATGATGATTGTTTTCTTCGCCTTTTTGTTCGGTTTTTTATTGAAAAGCGGATTTCTGTTATCACTTCGTATAATGGTAGTTCTATTCCCATTTTCGTCGATGATTTCTTCTTTGGAGTAGTTGCTCTCTTCAAATTGCTTGGCCCATTCTTCGGCATCCTTCTCGAACTGTTGGCCCCATTTCTCCATGTCTTTACCAAAGTTTTCGCCCCATACTTCCATCTTCTTTCCAAATTTTTCACCAAAATCTTCACCCCACTTTTCCATACGCTTTTCGAAATCGGGACCGAAGTTCATTTCAAACGATTTTCCGAAGTTCTCACCCCATTTTTCCATACGGACTTCAAAATCTTTACTCCATGAATCTAAATTTTTCAACCAACGGTCGGTTTCTTTAACGGTTACATTGGTACCGTATTTTCGGTTCAATTCATCTACATACGATTGCTTACTTTTTTCATATTTACTACGATCAAAAGTATAAGCTCCATTGTTGTTGAAATTGTAGTTAGTGAATCCATCTCCAGATTTAATACTGGGCTTCATATCACTATAAGGCCAATTTGGCATATTTTGCATTTCTGGAATTTCGGGTACTTCAATTTTCCAATCTGCGGTGAAAATATCTCCCAGATCACCCAGGCCTTCAAGTCCTTTAAGTGCTTCCAGGCTAGACATGTTTACCAAGTCACCCAAGTTATCTAGCGAATGTAGGCTTCCCATGGTTTCAAATCCGCCCCAAAGGCTCCCTTCATTAGAGGTAATGACCACTTTTTTACTATTACCCAATACGTCAAATTTCCAGCTATCGAAAATTTCTTGTTTTTCTTTTTCTGAAAGATTTTCACCTTCTACAAATGCTTCTACTTCAACTTTATCTTTGTTCCAAGTTTCAAATACCACATTAGTATGTGAAGTATTTACCTGAACGGTCGCATCGTCATTTACAGAGAACGACTCTTTATAGGTGCTCTGTGCATTTGCAATTCCAACACATAGAACACATACTGCAGTTACAAGACTACGCTTGTATGTTATTAAATTTTTCATTGTCTAAATTTTTAAGTTCTTTTAATTTGTTTTTCAGTTTGAACAGCAAATCCAAACGTAATTTCAAATTATCTATTAATGCGTTGATTGTTGCCTCGGTGGGCCCCATCTCGGTTAGTTCGTTATTTAATCTTTTGTACTCTACATCCAGTTCGGCAATACGCTCCATATAGCCATCTATCAATTCTTTATTTTCGTCGTCTGGCTCTAAAGATGCTAATTGCACTTCGATACCCGTGAGATAGAAATTCTCAACTTTCTTTAAATCTGGCGAAAGATCTCCCAACGTCAGCTTCGGTTGTTTTAAGATATCGGTTGCTTTTATTTCTGGTTCGTCTGATGTTTCAGCAAATTGTGGATCTCCGTTAGTTGTGCCGTTAAGGCCGGATAGATATTGGTATCCAAAATAGCTAACAGACAAAAGCACCACCACCACTGCAGCAATTTTTAACCAAAGGAATGTAGCCGTACTAGACGCTGTGTCATTTGGTTTTTCTGGACAATGTTTGTCTAACAATGTTTCAAAATCACTAATATGCCCATCTGGCATGGTCCTGGTTTTTTCAGGACGGTTCTTCAGCATTTCTCTAATATCCTGTGCCATATTGTAAGTGTTTTAATTGTTCTTTTAATTGTAATTTTCCTCGGTGTAACTTTGTTCGGGAGGCACTTTCTGTGATTCCCAGAATATCAGCAATCTCTTGGTGGTCATAACCTTCCAAAAGGAATAGTTTGGTGACATCCCGATAATTGTCCCCTAGCTTTTCTATTGCCTCCAATACTTCATCTACCGTCCTGTCGTCTGAGACATTCCAATCACTTTCATCTTCTGCCAGCCGTAGTGTTTCGTCATACAAAGGCTCTGTTTCTAATTTTCTAGCTTTAAGGGCATCCAAGCACGTATTTATCACTATTCGTTTTAACCAAGCGCCAAAGGTGACGTCCCCTTTGAATTGCTCAATTTTTTTAAACGCTTTTATAAATCCTTCTTGGGCTGCGTCTTTCGCCATCGCCTCATCTTTCATATATCGCAGCGCAACTATAAACATACCGTCGCAATATTGCTTATACAAAGCCAATTGCGCCTTCCGGTTATTCTCCTTACACTGTGCTACAAGTAAATGATGAGACAATTTTGATGGTTTTTTGGTTGCTGTTCGGGTAAAGGACGAATTTTTTTAATTCATGTTTCACCTCTTAACTAAATTTTAGCTTAAATTAGTGATAAAGTAACTTCTCTCACATTGGTTTTGTTGTACATTTGGGTAAATTAAAGGAATATGAAAAATAAATACCCTGACTTTAATAAGCTGAATAGGTTGCTGGTAGCCTGTTTTGAAGCTGAAAAATTATATTTCAACGCCGCAGATGATGCGAAGACAACCGAATTAAAGCGTTTCTTAAATTTTATGGCCGTAGAGCGCAATCGTATGGCAAATACAATTAGTAACGAACTTAGTTCTAGAGATATCGAACCGTTAAAACTCGATGCTGAAAAAGGACATCAAGACCGTACTTGGGAAGAAATTAAAGATGCTTTAGAGCATTTCAACTCTGAAATCATCTTACAACAATGCATCGCCAGAGACCGAAACAATATCAAACGTTATGATGAGCTCATTAACAACCACCAATTACCTGAAATGACTTTGGGTATTTTATACAAACAAAAACAACAGTTAGAGTGGTATATTAAGCAAGCACAACAATACAAGGAGAACCCTACTACCAAAGAGCCTTCAACTAGAGACGAAGCCTTGCACGGGCCCTCTGATTCTACTGAAAAAAAAACGACTGAAGTTGACGAACGCGGCAGGATCATCAACCTAAAAGCAATGTGATTAAAATAATCACAAACTAAAAAAGCCCTACAAAATTAAAAATGTAGGGCTTTTTTAGTTTAACTGCGAACAGATTTATTCATCCATTAACAGATTTAAAGTTACAGTAATATTGTCGCGGGTAGCTTTAGAAAACGGGCAAATTTCATGTGCCGCATTCACCAAATCCTCACCAGTTTCTTTATCAACATCAGGAATGTAACAGTCTAATGTAGCTTCCAAGAAAAATCCGTCGTCATCTTTGCAAAATCCAATGGTTGCTGCTACGCTGATTTCGCCAGTATCAACCGCTATCCCTTTATCCTTGGCAACAGCTTCAATTGCGCTGCCAAAGCATGCAGCATACGCCGCTCCAAAAAATTGCTCAGGGTTTGCGCCGTCACCTCCATCTCCTCCCATCGATTTAGGTACAGATAAGTTAAAATCTATGGGACCGTCTTCAGAGCTAACGTGTCCGTTTCTTGCTCCTACAGCGGTTGAAGTTGTTTCATATAAGGTTTTCATATCTCTATTTTTAAATTAATACAAGTCAATATACCAACGAAAATGTGCTTAAAGAAATGTGGATTCATAAATTTGTCATAAATTTCAATGATGGCAAAGCAACCCAAACAATCTAAAATACTTCATGAGAAAGACGGTGTACCTACACCCGATTTCATATCGAAGACCGCTGCTAAAACCATTCAGAAAAATAGAACTACAGTCATTTCTCCCGAAACGCTTGTAAAAGGAATCCTCGAAAGGAACATCGCTTCCCTAAGTCAAGGGATTACCCTTATTGAAAGTACGGCACCAAAACACCAACCTAAAGCACAACAACTCATAGAATCCTGTCTACCACACGCCAATAAGAGTATTCGCATCGGTATCACGGGCGTTCCCGGCGTTGGCAAAAGTACATTTATAGAACAATTGGGGATGCACCTTACAAGCCAAGGAAAAAAAGTGGCAGTACTCGCGGTAGACCCGAGTAGTTCGTTAAGTAAAGGCAGTATTCTGGGCGATAAAACCCGTATGGAACGCTTGGTAAACAACCCGAACGCGTATATCAGACCTTCGGCAAGTGGCACTTCCTTAGGCGGTGTGGCTCGTAAAACGCGTGAAGCCATTATCCTTTGCGAAGCGGCAGGTTTTGATGTCATTATTATAGAAACCGTTGGAGTGGGACAAAGTGAAACGGCTGTTCATTCTATGACCGATTTCTTTTTATTATTGAAATTGGCAGGTGCTGGAGACGAACTTCAGGGCATTAAACGAGGCATTATGGAAATGGCAGACGCCATCGCCATTAACAAAGCCGATGGAGCGAATGTAAAAGCGGCTAAATTGGCGAAAGCATCTTTCAACAAAGCCCTGCATTTATATCCGCCTAAAGCAAATGGTTGGACCCCAAAAACGGTGACTTGTTCGGCACTAAATAATGAGGGTATTGCTGAAATCGCTAATCTTATTAACGCATATATTTCCGAAGCAAAAGAAACTGATTTCTTTCAGCAGAAAAGAATGGAACAAAATAAATTCTGGCTCCTACAAACGATCGAGAATAGACTGAAAAGTGATTTTTATGAAAACGCAACCATAAAAAATGCGCTTGAAGAACAAATTGAACTTTTACATCAAGGAAAAGTAACACCGTTTCAGGCTGCAGAAATAATTCTTAGTCTGAACAAAAGCTCTTTTTAAACCAAGCTACCTGTGCCTCCAAACCTTCTTTTAATCCCGTAGTCGGATTGTAATTCAGGAGTTTTCTAGCTTTATCAATATTGGCCTTGGTGCGTGATTGATCACCTGGTCTAGCTGGCTTGTTCTCAACCTGAATGCTGGTTCCCAATATCGCTTCAACAGTTGCAATTCCAGTAGCGGTAGTGTTTTCTTCCTCCGTACCTAAGTTGAAAATTTCACCGTTACAAATGCGTTGGTGCTCCAAAACACTCACAATACCATCTACAATATCTTGCACGTATGTAAAACTGCGAAGGTGCTTTTCACTCCCCTCGTACAACGGAAAAGCTTTGTTGTTGAGTCCGCAATCTATCAATCGCGTATAGAGTTTATCAGGTCGTTCGCGCGGCCCATACACCGAATACAGTCGCAAGGAAGTTCCTGTAAGCAATCCGCGTCGTGCATACGCCAACACCAATTGCTCTGCGGCCAATTTGGTGACCCCGTACCAACTTGCAGGAAGGGGCGCTTCGTCTTCAGCTAAGGTTGCATGCAGTCCATACACCGAAGATGTTGCTATATTCACAAAAAAGGGCTTGTGGTCTAATGTTTCCACTACATCTAGCATGCGCTGTGTAGCGAGAATATTATTGCTTAAATACGATTCGAAAGTACTTGTGGCAGAAATTCCCGGTTGCGCGGCAAAATGAAAAATTGCATCGGTCTCTTCCGTAATATGCGCTGCAAGACTGTCAGTTCGAAGGTCTAAATTTTCCACAGAAATACCTTTATCAGCAAGCGTAGTTGCATTTTTTCGTTTCAGGGAAACATCGTAATAATCTGAAAAATTATCGACAGCAACCACGGTATGCCCTAAAGATTGTAACCTTTCAGCAGTATGGGACCCAATAAAACCAGCAGCTCCTGTAACAAGTATTTTCATGCGTAGTTGTGAAAGTTCAAGTTTCAAAAATAAAGTTTTGGCAGTTTATTTAAGACCCTTGCAGCATTTAATTTAGCAAATAGACCCCAGAAGGCATTTGCAAACTGTTTACACTCCAAAAAAAACAATACTTTTGCACGTAAATATCGCCCTGTGCTACCATACCAATTTACCATTATCGTTCCTGTCTATAACGAAGAAGAAAATCTTGACCGTGTAGAAAAAGAATTGTTGGCTTTCACTAAAATTGCCACAAAAAAAACGAGCATCTTGTTTGTAAATGACGGTTCTAAAGATAACAGTCAAGCACTAATTGAAGACATCTGCCAGCGCAACGAGGCGTTTCATTTTATCAATTTTAAAGAAAATCGCGGACTTAGTGCTGCGATAAAAGCGGGGTTTGACCATGTAGAGACTCCTTTATTGGGCTATATAGACAGCGACCTGCAAACGGCCCCAGAAGATTTTAATTTGCTGCTCGAACGAATTGGAGAATACGATCTCGTTACCGGCGTGCGCGCTAATCGAAAAGACAAATTTGTAAAAAATATGTCTTCCAAAATTGCAAACAGCATTCGTAGGGCTTTTACCAACGATGGGATGGACGACACCGGATGCCCACTAAAAGTGATTAAAACTGACTATGCCAAGCGAATCCCAATGTTTAAAGGGCTGCATCGTTTTTTACCTGCTATGATTTTGCTTCAAAATGGTAAGGTGCTTCAAGTCCCCGTTCAGCATTTTCCGAGAGTGGCAGGTACCGCGAAATTCGGATTATGGAACCGGCTGTTGGGTCCGTTAATGGATTGCTTTGCGTATGTTTGGATGAAGAAAAAGTACATCAACTACGAAGTAAAATCGAAAGGATGAACGATTGGTTTATATACGCAATCGGTTTCTTAGCACAGCTTTTATTTTCTGGCCGTTTGCTATTGCAATGGTTTCTTTCGGAAAAGAACAAACGAGTCATTACTCCATCCATATTTTGGAAACTGAGCCTCTTTGCCTCTTTTTTATTGTTTGTCTACGGATATGCCAGAAACGACTTTGCCATCATGTTGGGCCAATCACTTACCTATTACATCTACATAAGGAACTTACAATTGCAAGGCGAATGGAAGAAATCGCCTAAATGGTTCCAACTATTTTTATTGGTCTTCCCTGTTTTTGTAGTGGTGTATTCGTACAACAATGGCGAATACGATCTGGACCAGCTATTTCGCAACGAAAGCATTCCGGTTTGGTTGCTGATTTTGGGCATTGTTTCACAGTTGATCTTTACCCTGCGCTTTGTATACCAATGGCTCTATTCTGAAAAAACCAAGACTTCGCAACTACCCGTCGGTTTTTGGCGTATGAGTGTTCTTGGTGCTTCGCTTATATTAACCTACGCGATTTTTAGGAAAGATCCGGTGCTTTTTGTGGGCCATATTGCAGGACTCATTATTTACGTACGGAATATATTCATTTGGAAAAAACAAGCCAATGCGTAACCTAAAAAACAATCATATCCTGCTGCTCTGCATTGCGTGCATTGCTATTTTCTTTGTAAATCTAGATGCGCTTTTTGTGAACATCATGGAAGCACGAAATTTTGCTACAGCCCGCGAAATGTTAGACGATGGAAATTGGTTGCTCACTACGCTAAACGGTGAACCCCGTTATCAAAAACCACCCCTACCCACATGGCTTACAGCAATTTCTGGTGCTATTTTCGGGTTAAAAAGCCTAACCGCCATGCGTTTGCCAGCGGCGTTGGTCACCCTGCTTTTGGTGCTGACCACCTATACTTTCACCGTACGTATCAGCAAGAATAGAACACTAGCGTTTGTAGGGTCGCTTATTCTGGCAACCTCGTTCTACATTGTGTTTTCTGGGCGAAATGGCCAATGGGACATATTTACCCACGCGTTCATGATGGTATGCATCTATCAACTCTATATTTTCTTTACTTCGGAAACTGATAAATATCGGCACATCTTGATAGCCGCTTTGTTTTTTGGGGCTTCGTTTATGAGCAAAGGGCCCGTTTCTATGTATGCACTACTGCTGCCTTTCCTAATTTCCTTCGGAATTGTATTTAAATACAAAAAAATGAAACAACGCATCCTCCCATTAGTGTTGTTTCTTATTGTTTCCGTTGCGCTCTCTGGCTGGTGGTATTGGTATACTTACACCTTCGATCCTGAGGCAGTTGCCGAAATTACCCGTCGTGAAACGAGTAATTGGACAGGGTACAACGTTCGACCCTTTTATTACTACTGGAGCTTTTTTACCCAAAGTGGGGTGTGGACCATCCCCGCCTTTATCGGGCTGCTCTACCCCTATCTCAAAAATCGGGTGAGCGATAAAAAAGGATATTTGTTTACTTTTTTATGGACCATGGCTTCGGTGGTGCTGCTCTCTATCATTCCCGAAAAAAAGTCGCGATACCTACTACCCGTGCTCATTCCTTTAGCTTTAAATACAGCATACTACATAGAATACCTTTTTCTGAAATTTAAAAAGTTGAAAGACAAACGGGAGACCATCCCAGTGTATTTCAATTTTGGGCTCATTGCGTGTATCGGTATGGTTTTTCCAATTGGGGGTTATTTTGTGTTGAAAGAGAACATAGACGGATATTGGGTCTGGTATATTTTGCTTTCAGTAAGCTTAGCGAGTGTAGGCATATTTATCTTCGGAAAATTGCTTCGGAAAAAGATACGTCCCGTTTTTTACGGGACCATCGTTTTTATTGCGGTGATCATGTGCTTTGGGATGCCTATGGCTAAGGCCCTTACCGTAAATCCTGAATACCGCTCCCTTTCAGAATTAAATAATTGGCAAGCAAAAAATAATGACATGCCTGTTTACGAATATTCCTATTTCACCCCTGAAATGATTTGGGACTACGGAAAACCCATCCCAGTGATCCTAAATTTTGGCACAGAACATTTACCCCAAGAACCAATTTTTGGTGTACTGGTTTCTGAAGATGATGTAGATAATTTCAAAAAGAAATTTGAAGCCTATTCCGTAGAAAAAGTGCAGCGTTACGACATGAACCCCAACGCACCGGGATCCCGCACACACAGACCAAGGTTATGGCGAGATTTGTATGTAGTTTCTAAGCGTTAAACTTACGCCTAGCTTGCTGTTGAAGTGTATAAAACCCCCACCCTAACAATCCGCCAAAAAACATACCAGTGATGATGTCTAACGGATAGTGAACGCCGAGATAAATACGGCTGTACGCCGTCATCACTGCCCAGAAAAGCAACAGAAATGGTAAATATCTGTACCATTTTTGAAGTAGCAATCCGAGAAATACAGCTGCACCCATACTGCTCGCTGCGTGTGCTGAGAAATAGCCATAGCGGCCACAGCCATCTGCCACAAAGCGCATCATATCTTGTAAAGCTTCAACACGACAAGGTCTTGGCCGTTGAAACAATACATATTTAAATAAATTGGCTAATTGGTCGGTTGCCGTAATGAGCAACGCCGCCGTGATTACAATTATGACCGTGCCTCGAAGTTGATAGTGTTTGTAGATTAATAAAAGTAACACCAGGTACAATGGGATGGAAGACCACTTTTCGGTAACAATACGCCAAAAACCATCCCAAGATTCGGTGCCCAGGTTGTTTAAGAACAAAAACAGTTCGGTGTCGTATTCAAGCAGTTGTTCAATCATCTCCGTAACGCGCTACTTCCCGATCATAAAATTCGGTAGCTTCTTTGATGTAGTTTTCCGTTTCGGTCTCCAATTCCTTTTGATCGTGATTGTCAAATTCTTCCAACCACTCCACCTCATCGTTTTCAAGGTTGATCACAAAGCGTGGAAATTCAGTATGAATCACAAAAATAGCAGTTGGATAATCGGTGTTATCGCCTAAAATATATTTCGGGAGCTCCATAGGGTTGTGTTCAAAACGTTTTGGTAAAATTACACAAATTAATCGGGTGGTGTTTCAGAAATAGGCACGGTCGGGTTCGCCTCGATCAATTTGCGCGATAGAAAATGGAAACGCAATGAAAGCATGATACTAGACGCGGTTAATCCCGCCAATAGCCCAATCCAAATTCCTGAACTCCCGTAATCAGAGCGCATGCTCAGATAATACATCACGGGAAAGCCAATGAGCCAATACGCAATAAATGTAATAACGGTCGGAATTTTCACATCTTGCATTCCGCGCAATACGCCCAACGCCACGACTTGTACCGTATCGCTAATCTGAAAAATAGCGGCGATGAGCAGCAACTTTGCAGCAATGCTGGCCACTTGGAAGTTATCTGCAAATAGTAATTCGTTATCGTAATCTAAATATAGTTTGGGTAAAGCTTCATGAAACAACACAAAAATGATCGCAAAGACCACCGCAAGCAAGGTAGAGAGTACTAAAATAGACAGCGCTATACGGCGCAATTCTAGAAAACGTTTCAATCCTTTTTGATTTCCCACTCGAATCATTGCCGCAACTCCAAATCCCATGGCAACCATAAAGGTCATCGATGATACATTCAATGCGATTTGGTTGGCTGCCTGCGGATTCTTACCTAGAATTCCGGAGAGCCAAATAGCCGAGGTAAAAATGGCGACTTCAAAAAACATTTGTAATGCAGACGGAAACCCCAATCCGAGTAGCTTTTTCAGCATTTGTTTTGAGAGCGTAAAGATTTTGATATTTCGCACGTAGTCTCTTGCTTTGTAATGTTGCGACAACACATACCATAAATAAGCGACCATAATCACACGAGATGCCAAAGTTCCGATGGCTGCACCTACCACACCAAGGGCAGGCATACCAAACTTTCCAAAAATAAAAATGTAGTTAAGGATAATATTCACCACATTGGCAGCAATGGTAGCATACATGGGGTATTTCGTAAGTGATAATCCGTCGCTAAACTGTTTAAATCCTTGAAAAACAATCAACGGAATTAACGACACTGCCACCAAATTTAGATACGGCATGGCCAAGTCTACCACTTCTGGCGGTTGGTTCATGGCGTACATGATAGGTTTTGCTGTAAACACCATTAAAAACAATAGTATCCCCAGCACACTGCACAAAAAGAGCCCGTGTTTAAAAGCCGACTTACCCGATGCAAAGTTATTTTCGCCATCGGCTTCGGCTACCAATGGGGTGATGGCTGTAGAAAAACCAATCCCCAGGCTCATCGCTATAAACATAAAGCTATTCCCCAACGAGACGGCAGCCAATTCTGCAGTACCAAGCTGCCCCACCATGATGTTATCTACCAATTGCACCACCGTATGCCCCAACATCCCCAAAATAACTGGGGTGGCCAACTTGAAATTGTATTTAAACTCTTTGGTATACTGGCTAAGCAAGTTTGCGTACTTTTGGACAAAGTTAGAAAAACCATCCCTGAGAACGCAGGGCTTGCCCCGTTTTAATTATGCACCATGGAAAACCGACGAAACAATCTCCGTATGTACCTCATCATAATCAGTATTGTCTGGTTTTTATCGTTGTTTCCCGCATTGTTCCTCGCCATGTTCTCGCCCATGATGTTCGATGCTCCCGGCGCGAGCGACAGCATATTAACCATTGCCATGGTCACAGCTATAGTAACATATCCTATTGCAGTGGTGCTCATGCTTATTTTATCTTGGGTGTTTTTTGCCAAGCGGAAACACAAGGCCGCAATCGCTTCAAGTTTAATTCCGGCACTATGGATTCTCATAAATATAGTGCTTTGGGTATCTATTGAAATTTTTTGTGACGGATCTTTTACCTGCTAATTTGAAATCGAACCCACTCACATATTTCTGCAATGCTCCCGAACTAGATGTTTCTTCGGAAACATTCTCGTTTAAGCCTTTTTCGGTGGTGAGCCTTGCTGCGGAAATTTCCGAAGTGAAGTTTCCGTCTGAAAAATTATTGGGGAAACAAGCCGAGTTTCTCTTCGAACATGTGTTGAACCAATCTACAGCCTACCAACTTTTGGCTTCAAATGTACAGATACATGGTGAGGAAGAAACTTTGGGAGAATTAGATTATTTGGTGCAAGACGCAAAAACGGAAGAAGTGCTGCACGTGGAGTTGGCTTGTAAATTTTATCTGCTCGACGAAGGTTTAGGTTCTGACTTGATACAGCAATGGATTGGCCCCAACCGAAAAGATCGACTGATTGACAAACTGGAAAAGCTAAAAAGCAAGCAATTCCCGATGCTCTTTGCGCCTGAAACAAAGGCCGTATTAGATTCGCTGGCCATTGCAGCGACCCACGTTGAACAACAACTCTGTTTAAAAGCATTTCTATTCCTTCCGAAAGGGGTAAAACGCAATGCACTGCCAGAAAATTTCCGCAAGTGCGCAGTAGGAACGTACATCACCCCATCTGAATTTACCGAACACCCTACCGCCCAATACGCTTTTCCGCAGAAAAAAGAATGGTTACTACCCCCTGCACAACTCAGCAATTGGTATACATACGTAGACGCCCTTGTGCATCTTAAAAAATGCATGCACGAACGGCGGTCGCCCTTGGTCTACAAAAAAACCGAAAGTGCCTTAGAAAAGTTTTTTGTGGTTTGGTGGTGATTAGCGAATCATTCGCTTTCCTTCTACGGTAATGGGAGAGCCTTCTGCCAATAGCACTGAGCGCGGTTCTGTGTGGTTTAGAAACCCGAAAGCTTCCCCATATTCTTTGGCAAAGTCGGCTTCAATCTTATAGTTTTTGACGTTGTAGGCGTTCCATTTTGGGTGGGTGACTTCGTACTCGGTAGTTTTGCGAGCGCCTGTTCTGTTGTAGCCCCAATAGTGCTCAGTGATAAATTCAGTTACTGAATTTTCTGGAATGGGTTGTGCCTCAGTTTCCGAAGTAACCGAAAAAGAAAACCAATCGCTCCCGTTTTTCCAGCGGTATTGTGTAAATAGTTCACCTTGCTCCTGCTTCCAAGTATGCTCCATTTTTCGCGTTTCATACTTTTCGTTATAGAGTGTATTTGCCACAAACGAAATAGCATGCTTAGGCACAATTTCTTTTACAAACACCACGCCCCGCTTCCATAGGCCATCTTCTTTAAATCGCACATAAAACCGCAGATTTACTTCTTCAAAATGTATGTGCCCCGGTATTTTTATGCCTAAAACCCTCGTGTTTTTAAATAGGAATCCCACAAGACTTGCGTAACAAATTCCATTAAAGGTATCGAGTTCAGTTTTATAGGGAAGGTACGGTTGTAACACCGCAGGATCTACTTCGTAGTTTGCCAATGCCAATCTGCGCCATTCTGCCGTGAGGAAGCTCATATTTAGTTTTTTACTTCGCTCATTTCATTCTTGATACCGTATTTATCAATCAAATAAATTAAGCTGGTCATGGTAGCGGCTCCAAGTTCGAGTTCGCGTTTGTTCACTGCATCAAAAGTATCGTTGGCCGCATGGTGATAATCGAAATACCGTTGCGAATCTGGACGCAATCCAGCAAGAACTACGGTGCCATCTTTTAGCGGACCGATATCTGCGCCACTTCCACCCTGTTCAAAATAATGGATGAGATACGGTTTAAACAGTGGTTTCCAGCTTTCTATATGAGCAAAGTTTTCATCGTCGGTATCAAATGAGAATCCACGTGGTGTAAATCCGCCAGCATCACTTTCTAAGGCAAAAATGTGTTTTTCTTTCTTCAAGGCTGCTTGTGCTGCGTATTCTCTTCCACCGCGCAAACCGTTTTCTTCATTCATAAACAGCACAACGCGAATGCTGTGTTTTGGTTTGTAGTTGGTTTCTTTCAGCAAACGCAATACTTCCATAGATTGTACACAACCCGCACCATCGTCGTGCGAACCGTCACCGAGATCCCAAGAATCTAAATGGCCACCAACAATAATGTATTTATCTGGGTATACGCTTCCCTTTATTTCGCCAATCACGTTAAACGATTCTACATCTTCATGGGTTTTACAACTCTGCTTGAAGTAAAATTTCAGATCAGATTTAATTGCAAGAGCATTGCTGAGGTAATCGGCATCGTTCGTACTAATAGCACAGGCCGGAATACGTTGCTCGGGAGGGGTATCGCCATAGCTCATGGCACCAGTGTGCGGATAATCGTCTTGGCGTAGATTCATAGAACGTACCACAATACCAACAGCGCCATATTTAGCGGCTTCCATGGCACCAGCATAGCGTTGGTCTACACAACCACCATAGGCTTCAAACGTCTGAATGAGGTTGGCTTGCATGGGGCGGTTATAGAATACTATCTTGCCTTCAATTTGGTCGCGACCATAGCGTTCAAGGTCTTCAAAGTTTTGAACTTCAATCACCTCTGCCTTTAATCCTGTTGCATTGGTGGGGACAGAACCGCCAAGGGCACAAATATTGACAACATTGGTCCTTCCTGGGGCGGTTTCAATATAGGCATATTCTTTAAATCCGCGTGTCCATTTTGGCACCATCACAGGTTGTAACCATACTTTGTCAAGCCCAAGTTTATTGAGTTCTTTTTCGGTATAGCGAACGGCACGGTCTGCTTGTACAGAACCAGAGAGTCTACCGCCTATTTCGTTAGAGAGGTAATCTAACCAATCGTAACTTTTACCGTTAAGCAGCGCCATGTCGTAGATATTTCGCAATTGGAGCGAGTCTGCCTGGTTCACCTTTTGGGCGAAGGCAGTATGTAAGGTAAAAACTGAAAAGAATGCAATGAGTATATGTTTCATAATAGAAAAGTTCGCGATAGCTGTTTTTATAATTAAGTTCTGTACCAATGGCATCGATAAATAAACGATTAAAAGTACCGATAATTACAGGAACTGACTTTTTATTCGTTTTGTAGTTGGTCTTTAAACTCTTGAAGACGTTCCTTCAAATCGGCATCTAATTCAGGTTCTTTAATATCGTTGTATTGTTTTAGTTCGTTTAAGAGAATGGATGCAACCAGAAGTCTTGCTGCTGGTTTATTATCGGCTGGTATGGCATACCATGGCGCATGGTCAAACGACGTTCTGTTTAGCACCTCTTGGTAACACTTCATGTAGGCATCCCATAATTTGCGTTCTTTCAAATCGCCTGGCGAAAATTTCCAGCGTTTGTTGGGTTTGTCTAACCTCCGTAGGAGTCTATTTTTTTGTTCTTCCTTTGAAACATTCAAAAAGAATTTAAAGATAAGCGTACCATTTTGTGCGATGGTTTTTTCAAAGGCATTGATTTGCTCAAATCTACAATCCCAGAAGGCTTCATCAATATCTTCTTTGGTGTTTACATCAGGTAAATTTTCACCTAGGATATATTCGGGATGTACGCGTGTGACCAAGACATTTTCGTAATGGGTTCTGTTAAAAACGCCAAATTTACCTCTTGCAGGGAGTGCAATGTAATGTCTCCAAAGATAATCGTGATTTTTCTCCAATTCGGTAGGCACTTTAAAACTATGCACCACGACACCACGGGCGTTAAAATCTTTGAATACTTCACGAATCAGGCTGTCTTTTCCCGCTGTATCCATTCCCTGTAAACAAACTAATACGGCGTATTTCCCATGAGCGTAGAGTGTATCTTGCAAATCGCCTAGTTTTTCGCGGGTATTTTCCAGCTCTTTTTCTAGTTTTTTCTTGGAAGCACCAAAATCTTCAAAGCTCTTAAAATCTGAAATTGCTACTGTTCCTTTAACCTTGTATTCCGAATGGTTTATTGAATCCATATTTATTTAGTTGCAAATAATTTCACGTCCTCTTCGCTCACTTCGGCACCGCCGAGAATGATAAGGCGTTCTACTACATTCCGCAGTTCGCGTATGTTACCCGTCCAATCGTATTGTTTCAATTTTTTGAGCGCATTGTCTGAAAACTTCTTTTGTGCCGTACCATGTTCATTGGCGATCTTTTCAGTAAAATATTCAACTAAAATAGGAATATCATCCCTTCGATCGTTTAAGGCCGGAACTTTTACCAAGATTACCGCTAAACGATGGTAGAGGTCTTCTCGAAAGTTTCCTTCGGAAATTTCCTTTTTTAAATCTTTGTTCGTTGCCGCAAGTACACGAACGTCTACTTTTATGTCTTTGTCGCTACCCACGCGCTGTACTTTATTTTCTTGAAGGGCGCGCAGTACTTTTGCTTGCGCCGACAAACTCATGTCTCCAACCTCATCTAAAAAAATAGTACCACCGTTGGCGGCTTCAAATTTACCCGCTCGGTCTTTATTAGCTGAAGTAAAAGCACCTTTTACATGACCAAAAAGTTCACTTTCTATGAGTTCGCTGGGTATAGCAGCACAGTTTACCTCGATCATCGGTCCTTTAGAACGATCGCTTTTTTGATGCAACCAATGCGCCACCAGTTCTTTACCCGTTCCGTTAGGGCCCGTAATGAGCACCCTAGCTTCGGTAGGGGCTACTTTTTCGATCATATCTTTAATATGCACGATGGCGTCACTTTCGCCCACCATTTCGTAGTTTTTACTCACCTTTTTCTTAAGGCGGGTGTTCTCTACGACGAGTTCTTTTCGGTCTAGCGCAATACGTACGGTATTCAGCAATCGATTGAGATCTGGCGGTTTCGAAATATAATCGAATGCCCCCAAACGCATGGTGTTTACGGCGGTATCTAAGTCGCCATGACCAGAAATCATCACGATAGGTGTTTCAGGTTTAATTTTTTTGATGGCTTCTAGGACTTCCACGCCGTCCATTTTGGGCATTTTTATATCACATAGCACCAAGTCGTAATCGTCTTTTTTTATCAGCTCAATTCCCTCAAGACCATCTTCTGCTTCGGAAACTTGATAGGCATCGTTTTCTTCGGTGAGTATTTTTACAAGCACGCGTCTAATAGCTGCTTCGTCTTCAATTATTAGTATTTTAGACATGTTTATATTTTAAGTTTTATACCACCACGGGCATAAAAATTGTTTTGGTCATCTATAGTAAAGACATCGTTACCATCTCCATCACGCAAACGAATGTCGTTTATAAAAGTATGTCCGCCATAGACATAAAAAACAAGATGGTCTGCAAACTCCCAATCGTATCCTATTCCAGCAAGTGCGACCGTCATTGAAATATTTTCACCTATTAAATTTGTACCTTCAATAGGTGCATTTTCTTGAATATTGGCGAAAAAACCATCCAGGGTTGCAAATAACTGAAATTGATGATTTGGTATAAATTCATATTTTAAATTCGATTTTGGCACTCCCAATCCGAATGACCACTTTGGTGCAAATTCGCGGTAGTAATTTACAAAAGGTAATGGAAATGGACGTCCTGCTGTGGTTGAATAATTAATCCCTAACACCAATCGCCAAGGTTTTTCTGGAAGATTATCGCCAGTTCTCCCTGTCCAATCTTTAATAAAATAAAAACTACCTCCAAAAATTAAGTCGTCTGACACCATTTTTGATTCGAAATTTGAGGCCAATCTCGCTTCTCCTTGAATTGCATACCGCCAACCACTTTCAAGCTTGTCTGTAAAACCGAGAGTGAGGGTAAAGTTTTGAAAATGTTCTTTGTCTGATTTATTAAATGGCACGGGTTCTCCAAGCTCTACATTCACGTTTCTATACTCGAATCCAGGAACTAAATATGCATCATCATCTAGTTGAACAGGGACGTTGAAAAATGCCCGAAACCTGCTAAAGGTATTGTCTGATTCGTCTTGAGGAAAATAGGTATATTCAATTCTCGCAATGTCTGTTAATTGGGCGTAAGTGACTATGCCAAAGAACAAGGCCATGATCAGGCAACATGTTCTTGATAATGATTTTATGTTGGGCATTAAGCATTCTAATTATTAGTTCGTGATAAAAATAAGCAACCTATAGCAAACGCATTGTTAGCGTTGTCATAAAATAAGGAGAACACCTTTACTCAGACTTTATTCCAGCTTGCGTGAACAAATGCACATCGCGTTGCGGAAACGGAATCGTAATATTGTTTTCGCGAAATAGGTTGTCTATGGTAAACCGAATGGCACTTTTAATTTTTGGGTCTACAAAACTATCGCTTATAAAAAAGTGGATGCTAAACACCAAAGCCGAATCTCCAAAATCTTCAAAGAGTACGAAAGGTTTCGGACTTTTAAGAACGCCGCTTTGTTTGGCAACACTTTGCAGAAGTAGTTCCCGAACCAACTCCGTGTTGCTTCCGTAGGCAACCCCAACACGCACAAATTCTCGTGTAGACCGATGGTTTTGGGTATAATTAAAAATAAGGTCGGTAATAAACTTGTGGTTGGGTATGATAATGATTTTGTCATCTCTTGTAATGGCCCGGGTAGTACGCAATTTTATATCAATAACCCGACCCACTTTGCCTTCTACCTCAATGATATCGCCTACCAACAACGATTTGTCGATGATAATAAAAATACCGCCAATGATGTCTTGGAAAAGTTCTTGTAGGGCCAATCCTAAACCTACCAGCAGTGCTGCCGACGCTGCCAAGAAAGGGGTAATATTAAAACCGGAAAAGCTGAGCGAAGCAAACACCACAATCACGTAAGTGATGTACTTGATAAATTTGAAAACGCTGATAAATTTAAGCTTATCAACTTCTTCCATTTTTCGGGTAAATAGCTTACGAATGGTTTTTAGTAGAAAACTAGCCACAAAGAAAGAGATGGTTACCACAAGCAGCAGCCCGATGGTGATGTGTATTTCTTTATCTCCTTTCCCGTAATGAAATCCGAGCTCCAAGAAGCTCTTTATAGCCCCCCAAATATCTTCTTGTACAACTTCTTGAATTTTATCGGTAACCTTTTCTGTCTCTTGAAACATTGCTAATATTTAAGCCACTTCGCCAATTCTTTATAACTCGCCTTTTTACCGTACATTAAGATTCCTACGCGATAAATTTTAGACGCGAACCATACGGTGCCAATAAAGGTAGCAAATAAAATGACTACAGAAATAATTTGTTGCCATAAGGGCACACCAAAGGGAATACGCATGAGCATTACCACGGGAGATGTAAATGGAATGTAAGAAAACACTTGGCTCACCGTTCCGTGGGGATTATCAATTACCGTAAAAAAGCCTACGTACACCGCCAAAATCAATGGCATTAATAAGGGTAACATAAACTGTTGCGTATCGGTTTCACTATCTACTGCAGCGCCAATAGCTGCGTAAAGTGAGGCATACAACAAGTATCCTCCTACGAAAAATAGTAAAAACATCACTACCAGATTGGCAATGGGAAGATTACTAATTTCCACAAAAACATCTTGTACGATACTTTCCATACCTCCCGCGGCATCTGCTTGGGCCAAGGCCTCTTGTTGTTGTGGCATGCTTCCCGGGTCGATTCCGAAGATAGAAGATGCAATCACACTAAACAAGCCTAACAAAATTACCCAAGCTAAAAATTGGGTAACTCCGGCGAGAGAAGTTCCTAAAATTTTACCCAATAACAATTTTATCGGTTTTACAGACGAAATAATCACCTCAATAATACGGCTGGTTTTTTCTTCAATTACACTGCGCATGATCATATTTCCGTAGATAATAATGAACATGAACAACAAATAGCCTGCAGCGCCTCCAAAAACAAGCTTAATACCAGAACCGAGTTTCGAAGTTTCCTGCCCTTTAAACGTTTCTAGTTTGGTATCTACCCTTATGCGCAATTCTTTTATACGGGCGGCGTCAATACCCGCTTCGGTAAGTTTCATGGTATTTGCCTTTTCTTGTATGGCATCTTCAATGTCATCTAGGGTTCCCAATGAGGGTGAATCTTCAGAATAAAAGGTGATGCTCTTAGCTAATTCATCAATGTTGTTGTTTTTAGGAATAAAAAGTAATCCGTAGTTACCATTCTCTTCGGTGATTTTCTTTGCTTCGGAAAGCGCAAGCCCATCAACCCGTTCATACTTTAAGTTATCGGTACTTTCAAATTGTTCGGCAAAGAGACCACTTTCGTCCAACACCGAAATAACCCGAACTTTATCATTGTTGAGTTGCGATAGATAACCTACCAAAGTAAAGATTCCGACCATGATCAGCGGACTTAAAAAAGTCATGATAATGAACGATTTGTTACGAACCTTCGTAAGATATTCTCGTTTTATGATGAGCGATAAGTGGTTCATTTGGCTGAAGATTTAATTGTTTTTTACGGTTTCAATAAAAATATCATTGGCAGACGGAATCACTTCAACAAAGTGGGTAAGTTGTCCTCTAGTGGTAAGATATGCTACCAAATCGTTGGCCGTAGCCGTTTCATCGATTTTAATTTTGTATTGCAGTTCGTCGTTTATTGTTTTAAAAGTAGCAGGTGAAAGTTCAAATCGTTCTTTTAATTCTGCAGCCACACTCTCGTGGTTTTCTGTAACCAATCCTACTTCGTACGTATTATTTTTATAGGCACGTTTTATATCAACTAAGCGACCGTCGAGTATTTTATTCGATTTGTTGATAAGTGCAATATGGTCGCACATTTCTTCTACAGACTCCATTCTGTGCGTCGAAAAGATTACGGTGGCACCCTCGTCCCTTAGTTTTAGTATCTCGTCTTTAATGAGGTTTGCGTTTATGGGGTCGAAACCGCTAAAGGGTTCATCAAAAATAAGCAGTTTGGGTTGGTGCAGGACGGTGACCACAAATTGAATTTTTTGCGCCATCCCTTTTGAAAGTTCCTGTATTTTTTTGTTCCACCAATCCCCAATTTCAAGTCGGTCGAACCAGTATTTGAGGCGCTGTTTTGCTTCAGATTTAGACAACCCTTTTAATTGGGCAAGATAAAGCGCTTGCTCGCCTACTTTCATAGACTTGTACAAGCCGCGTTCTTCAGGTAAGTACCCAATGTTCTGAATATGGTGCGGTTGCAAGGGTTCGCCATCTAAAATCACCTTTCCTGTATCTGGCATGGTGATTTGATTGATGATTCGGATAAAAGTAGTTTTACCAGCCCCGTTAGGACCTAGCAACCCAAATACGCTTCCCTTGGGGACTTCGATAGAGACATCGTTAAGGGCTTTAAATTCACCAAATGATTTTGAGACGTTTTCTGCGACCAGTAGTTTTTCCATAGCGTTGCGAACAAAATGTAAAGATATCGATTTGCACTCCCTTCTGTAATAATTTGCGATACTTTATAGTGCAATTTTATACAGTGGTTAGTAGGATATAACAAAGAAATGTTACTGATTGAAGCGAAAATATTAAAACAGGGAATTTCCGTAAATTAAAACCCACCCTCAAAATGAATTAAGGATGGGAAAAAAATTGCTATGAAAAAGAAAAATATCACTTATTTAACTAAGCGATACCCAAATATAGGTAAAATTAATTAATTAACGATTCTTTAAGAAAACATATCCTTTACCTTCTCAAAAAACGACTTGTCTTCCTTTTCGGGATTGGGCTGGAAATGATCATCGGTGCTCATCTTTTCAAAAAACTCTTTTTGTTCTTTGCTAAGCGATTTTGGGGTCCAAACGTTCACATGCACTAGCAAATCGCCTGTACCATAGCCGTTGATACTTGGAATTCCCTTATTTCTTAGGCGCAATATTTTACCACTTTGCACTCCAGGCTCCACCTTTATACGCACCTTTCCAGTTACGGTATCAATTTCTTTAGAAGCTCCTAAAGCTGCTTCCGAAAAACTAACATATAAATCGTAGTGAAGGTTATCGCCCTCACGTTGCAAGCTCTGGTGCGGTAATTCTTCAATCGCTACCAATAAATCACCTGCAATACCATTGCCAGGAGCGTCGTTTCCTTTACCAGTTACTTTTAACTGCATGCCATCTACTACACCGGCTGGGATTTTAATACTCACCGTATCTTCGGTTGTAAGCATCCCTTGTGCATCTGCATTGGCTGGTTTTTTATCTATAATTTGTCCTGAACCACCACATGTAGAACAGGGTGCAGACGTTTGCATACGGCCTAAAATAGTATTTTGTATACGTGTAACCTGACCCACGCCATTACAGGTGGCACATGTTTTATAGGTAGTACCTTGAGCTTGTTTCTTGCGCTTAACTTTTATTTTCTTCTCGACACCATTGGCAATTTCTTCTAGGGTAAGTTTCACACGAATGCGTAGGTTACTACCCTTTACGGTACGCCTTCCGCCACCGCCTCCAAATCCGCTAAAACCACTAAATCCGCCCCCGCCGCCAAAAGCACCACCAAAAATATCACCAAACTGACTGAATATATCTTCCATATTCATGCCACCACCGCCAAATCCGCCACCTTCAAAGGCTTGGTGACCGTATTGGTCGTATCTTGCTTTTTTATTTGGGTCGCTTAAAACTTCGTAAGCCTCGGCGGCTTTTTTAAAGTTTTCTTCAGCTTTTGTGTCGCCCGGATTTTTGTCTGGGTGGAATTCAATCGCTTTTTTGCGGTATGCTTTTTTTATCTCAGCTGCAGATGCACCCTTTGAAATTCCGAGTATGTCGTAAAAATCTTCCTTCATATTATTGTCCTATCACTACTTTTGGAAACCGAATAATCTTATCACCTAAGGTATATCCTCTTTCAATCACATCGATTATTTTTCCTTTCATCTTTTTGTCTGGCGCAGGAACTTGGGTTATTGCCTCGTGCACTTCGGCGTCAAACGTTTCCCCTTTTTTGGTATCGATGGGTTCTAATCCTTTCAACTTTAGTGTTTCACGAAGTTTCACATTAATAAGGTTTACCCCTTTAAAATGGTCGTCATCGTCACTCTTTTTAATTTCAGCCAAGGCACGGTCAAAATCGTCTAAAATTGGCAACAGCGCCACCATCACTTCTTGGCTCGCAGTTTTGAACAATTCAATACGCTCGCGTCCTGTTCGTTTTTTATAATTCTCGAATTCAGCAAACAAACGCAAGTACCGATCTTTTTCCGAAGCTACTTGCTCTTTTAATACCGCAAGTTCATCTACAGATTCTTCTTTCTTATTAGCATCTTGCTCTTTATCATTAACAGCATCATTTTGGGCCTTCTTTGTAGCCACATCAGATTCTTGCTCTTCTGTATTGTTTTTTTCTTTCGTGCTCATAAAGCGTAAATTTTCATTTTTTCTGAACGGTGCAAAAGTACTGCCATTTCAGTACAAATGTCAAAATGTCACTTCTTTTTTATTTAATATTTTTTTAAGAGGAAATGGTACAAGAACATATAATTTTGACACCATACCAACAAAACAATAAATACCATGAAAAAAATAAACATTTTAATAGCCTTTGCCGTAGTTACAGGACTTGCCTTTACGTCGTGCAATGAAACAAAAGAAAAGAACGAAGAAGTAGGAGTTGCAGCCGAAGCCGAAGAAAACGCGGTAGCCTATAATGCAGATACCGCTAAATCTGTAATTAATTGGTCTGGAAACAAACCCACTGGCACACATACGGGAACCATCTCTCTTGCTAATGGCGAGATTATGGTAAACGACCGCAATATTGAGGCGGGTACTTTTACGATCGATATGAAAAGTATTGTTGTGACCGATCTTGAAGCAGGCGATGGAAAAGAAAATCTTGAAGCGCACTTAATGGGTACTGTGGAAGGGAAAGAAGGAGACTTTTTTAATGTAACTGAATATCCTACCGCCACTTTTGAAATCACTAGTATTGAAGGTGACCAATACAAACCAACTGTGAAGGGTAATCTAACGATTAAAGGAAAAACAAATCCAGTATCTTTTAATGCGACGGTTTCATATCCTGGGGACACAATGTTCTTAAAAAGTGAAAAATTTAAGATAGATCGTACCAAATGGGATGTAAACTATGGATCTAAGTCGGTATTCGACAATTTAGGAGATAAGTTTATCAGTGACGATATGGAGTTGCAAATTGAATTGCACGCTTCAAAATAATAATAGTTGTCAAAAAAATATAAGTACCGCACTCTCTAACGATAGTGCGGTTTTTTTTTAAAGCAATTTATGAATTGCATAATTTAGGTTCACAAAACGGAATTCGTACCCTGAATCTTCAATCTTTTTTGAGCTTACCAGCTGGCTCTCCAACAACATGCTGGCCATTTCACCTAAAATTAGTTTTAGCATAAAACCGGGCACATTGGGAAGCCAGATGTTTTTCTGCAAAGCCGCTGCAATTTTAAATGTTAAGTTTTTGTTGGTTACTGGGTTTGGGGCAACAGCATTGTAGGTACCGCTCAATCCGTTTTTTAGAATGTGTACATACAAACAAGCAATGTCTTCAATATGAATCCATGACATCCATTGTTCGCCAGAGCCTAAAGGAGCCCCGAAGCCTTTTTCGATGGGTTGTTTTATTTTCTCGAAGGCGCCTTCATCTTTAGAAAATACGACACCTGTTCTTACCTTAGCCACCCGCAAGCCCAGTGTTTCAAATTGATCTGCTGCAGCTTCCCAGGCAACTACTACTTCACCTAAAAAGGTATTTGCGACCTCTTTGTCAGTTTCAAAATAAAGTTTGTTTTTATGGCTGGGATAGACACTAACGCCACTGGCAGAAATAAAATGGGTTACGTTGTGATCTATGTTTTTTAGCGTGTTGAAAATCAAGTTCGCTGTTTGGGTGCGGCTTTCTAAGATTGTTTTCTTGTAGCTTTTTGTCCAACGCTTGGCTATGGTGGCTCCTACCAAATTAATAATTGTCGTCACTTCCTTAAATGCTTCAGTATCGATGATGCCCTCAGAAGGATTCCAGTAAAACCCCTTATGATTTTCTGTATTTTCAATTTTCTCTTTGCTGGTTGTAAGGTAATTAACCCTGATACCGTCTTCCAGCAAGTATTCAGTAAGCTGTGTGCCGATGAGCCCAGTGGCCCCAGTTATTAAAATTTTCATTTTCTTTTTTATAGCGTTACTTAAATATACAAGGAAGCATTTGGAATACCATATCAATTAACGCAACATTAATAGTATAGAGCAGGAGCTATTGGAATTATATAAAAAAGTAGGCACGATGCAGTTTACGACACATTCCGTTTGGTTGCTCTTAGCATTTCGCGTTTTCCTGGCGGCCCCGGTAGTCGTTCTACTTCAAACCCTACGGCTTGCATTGCCCTGCGTACACTCCCTTTTGCAGCGTATGTCACCAATACGCCCCCTTGTTGCAATGCGGCGTACATGCTTCGGAAGATGGATTCGGTCCATAGTTCGGGCTGTACCCTGGCACCAAAGGCATCAAAATAGATAAGGTGGTAGGTATTTTCTTCGGAAATATCTGAAAAAAACTGCTTGCGTTTTGTTAGTTGAAAATGATCGCCAATATTCGCGGTGACTTCCCACGGAACCGAATGGAGTTGTAAGAACTTTTCAGCAGAACCTTGAAGCAATTCTGGGTAGTTCAGCTTTGAAATTTCATCTGTCGCTACCGGATACGCCTCTACGCCCGTATAAGTACATTTGAAATTTTCTTTACAGCATGCTAGAAAAGTTATGTATGCATTGAGCCCTGTCCCAAAACCGATTTCTAAGATTGAAATCTCGCTATTGGGCTTTTTAGACAACACATGTGCCAGTCCGGCATTTATAAAAACGTGTTTAGCCTCGGCTATTGCACCGTGTTTAGAATGGTATTGCTCGTTCCAATCGGGCAGGTGAATGGTTACAGAACCGTCTCCCGTCTGCAAGAATTCACGTTTCAAAATTTATTGATTCTCCGGCAACAAAACACCATCTGCAGTAAAAGAAAGGGTTCGCTTGGGTTCTGTGATTTGAGCAATCTCTTCTTTCGATTTTCCTGCATCTTCTGCAAAATGGCGTTGGTCATCAACACTCATCTCATCGATAAAAGCTTTCCCATTTACGATTACTTCTTCTCCAGCGATGTCTTTGGGCATAAAAAAGCCATAATCCTTAAATTTTACCATAGCTTCTTCTTCTCCCACATCTAATCGCATCCAGCAACCTTTACTTTGGCAAACGCTCTTTACTTCAGCAGCAAATTTTACATTTACCGTATCCCCTGGCTTTAGGTTTTTGTATTTCTCATACATTTCAGCCTCGGTCATCACCTCGTTATCTGTGATTTTTTCACCAAAAGATTGGTAAGCCATCGCAGTTTCTTCAACTTCTTCAACATTGACTTCCTCTTTTACTTCTTTATTTTTTGTATTACAACTTCCTAAGATAGCTACTGCTAAAAGGGCTAGAAACAATTTTTTCATCTCGTTATTTTAATTAAGGTACTGTCTATTAAGATAGTGCAATTTTATGAAAATTTTCGATTTTTTAACGACTAATTTTTCGTTAATTTTACAACCTAACCCTTTCCCATTCAATGAATACTAGCATAGAACATATTTCGATAGAAAAAGTACAACAATCAAGGTTATCAGAAGTCGATTTTGACAATCTGACGTTCGGAAATACTTTCACCGACCATATGTTTGTTTGCGATTATAAAGATGGTGTATGGCAGGACGCAAAGATTGTTCCCTACGGCCCACTCACTATTTCTCCAGCAGCGAAAGTTTTTCATTACGGACAAGCAGTTTTTGAAGGAATGAAGGCTTATAAAGACGATGCAGGTGATGTGTTCCTATTTCGCCCAGAAGAAAATTTTGAGCGTATTAACAAATCGTCTAAACGAATGGCAATCCCTGAGTTCCCCAAAGAAATTTTCTTTGAGGCACTGCATAAATTAATCAACTTAGACAAAGACTGGGTGCAGGGCGGTGATGGCAATTCTTTATACATTCGTCCTTTTGTCATGGCCACTCAAGTAGGCGTGTCTGCATCACCCTCTGACGAATATAAGTTTATGATTCTCTGCTGTCCTGTAAAAGCCTACTACACTGGCGATGTACGCGTTGTAATTGCTCAGGAATTTAGCCGATCGGCAGATGGCGGCGTTGGTGCAGCAAAAGCAGCTGGAAATTACGGGGCACAATTTTATCCTACCAATCTCGCTCGAGAAAAAGGATTTCAACAAGTGGTATGGACCGATTCTAACGAACATAAATATTTGGAAGAAGCAGGTACCATGAATGTTTTCTTCAGAATAGGTGACAAACTCATTACAGCTCCTACAAGTGACCGAATTTTAGATGGAGTGACAAGAAAAAGTGTACTTGCTTTGGCAGAACGTGCGGGCATTCCTGTAGAGGTTCGAAAATTAGCCGTAACCGAATTGTTAGAAGCAGCCAAGAATGGAAGCCTGAAAGAAATTTTTGGAAGCGGTACAGCTGCGGTGATAAGCCCAGTGAGTGCTTTTAGTTATGACGAAACCGTGTACAATATTGAAAAGCAAAGCGACAGCTATGCCGCACGTTTCAAAAAAGAATTAAAAGAAATCCAATACAATATTGAGGAAGACCCGTTTGGATGGAGGTACCCTGTTGTGACGCACTAAGCGATGTCTAAAATCTTCTGGATATTTGGCTTAAAATAATTCGGTCCTTTCAAAACTTTACCATCTTCTCTGTAAATGGGCTTTCCATCGGCGCCTAATTTACTCATGTTGCTACGTTGAATTTCGTTGAAGACTTCTTCAATTTTGTGCTGCATACCATGCTCGATGATGGTTCCGCACAAGATATAGAGCATGTCACCAAGCGCATCGGCAACTTCTACCAGATCATTGGCATTGGCGGCCTCAAGATATTCTTCATTTTCTTCGCGCATCAGCTCGTAACGCAATAAATTTTTCTTGATACCAAGATCTGCTTCAGGCGTTTGTTTTATTCCGAGTCCGAATGCCGAATGAAATTCATGGACGGCCTTTATTTTATTTTTCATAGCGAATGATTTTGCGGGTGTCTAACCGAAGGAAGTTTCAGCTAAATTTCAGTAAAAATATAGAATCGCATGAAGGAACGGTATCATTTCAACATAATTTTTTTAACCATAAATTGTCAATAAACATGTATTTTTGCCATACTTCAAAAGCGCGACATGATTTCTACCGGACAATTAATTTTTGCAATTTTATTTTTTGTGGCATTTGTCATTATTGTAGGTATCAGTTACAGAAGAGACAAAAAGCTCCATAAAAAATATTACAAAGGGAATGTCTGGATTTTGGTTGGCTTTGTAGTCTTCTTCCTTATTTTATTGGCAGCAAAATTTTTATTAAAAGAATAACCCCACCCGCTGCTACATACAATAATATTTAGATTTGGGCAATTTGCAAATTCTAAGAGTTCCTGTTAACTTGGCAAGCAACAACCTAGGAAAAACAGAAGCACGAAGAACTGCTTTCTAAACCAGCACGCTTACAGAAAATTTGAAATATACCCAGTATTGGGTATGTACGTTTTAGATTTTAATCACGTATTTGCAACCAACATAAACTTATAAATCCCTAACCCATGGCACACGAAACACATCGATTTAACCTTTTACTCAGAAACGCGAGTCACCCAAGCGCAAATGGCGCAGCAAGCTTGAATCCTATATTTACCGAAACTTCTCACGGAACCCATTATTCATTATATGCAGAATTTTCACCTCGAGACCCTTCAAAAACTTATAAACATGAATTTGATGTAGGGAAGATCACAGTACGACTCCAGAATTATACGGGAGCAGTCACAATGGGAATATCATCGGTAGTTGGTATCAATATTTATAAAATTTCCGATAAGCAGAAAGAATTTATGGTAGCTAATTTCTCAACACAGCGGGTTATTGAATTGGTTGTTAGTGTACAACCGTTAAACAGTTGTGATGAAGTAGAAATAAACCTGAACGACAAAGAGTTGATCTTAAGAGAGGGAGATCTATTTGAAACCCACGTATTGCATAAAATAATAGATGGGAGCCTATCGGGGGCCGGCAGAAATACTATGGACGGTACACCTCGAATTCTCGATGAAAAATATATGTGGCGCGACGGGGAAGAAGTTATGATGGAAGAAGATATTTGGGATCATAAAGGAACTATCGAAATGCTTGAAAAAGCTGGCTTTTTTATCAATGACAAGATGAAAAACTTGATGCAGTTCAAATCGGCCAACGCTGATGAACCAGTAGATGAAAAAGATTTAAAAGAACTTCTCGATGTCATGCCCAATAGTACGAAAAGCAGGAGAAACGACCCGCGATGTAAACAAAAAACAGCCGATATTTATATCTTATAGCGTTTAGCATCTGAGGTGCCGTACCCATCAATTATGGTAAGATTGTTTTATTTTATGATACTATGTTTGCTTGTCACTTCCAAATTGGGAGCACAAGCAAACATTTTTTTTGATGAATTGAGGCATTACGAACTAAACAATGCAGCAAAAAGTATCGGAAATCTCCCTGAAGAAGCAAGAGCACAGGCTACCTGGAGAGTGAATTTCTTTAAAGATTTTAAAATTGAAAGTGATCAGTTTCGCAGTCTGAAATCTATAGACAAGCCCGCAGACAATTCGCTTGGCGACTACCTCTACCATCTGAATTGGGGCGATTATTACTTCTATATTACCTTAGACCAAAACATTAAAGCCATGGGCGAATACCAACAAGCCTTGGCAATTGCAAGCCGTGACAATGACAAAGTACTCATAGGTGAAGCGCTGAAGCGAATACTTACACTACATCGCATTCATTATTTATACAACAACCAAACATACAAGCCGTATTTGGAAGATTTCAAAGCCAATGCGTATGACGAATTGGAAGAAGCCTATTACCATTATTTTAATCTGATTTTAAATTTCAAAAATTACAATACCGAAGCATGGTCGTCTCAATCATATACCTTTCTTAAGAACTATTTTAAAAATCAGAATAGCCCATACGTACGAGGAATTTCAGAAACGGTTTTTGCCAGTTATTTTGAAGAAGTAGACCAACGAGATAGCATTTGGCACTACGCACTTAGTGCAAGAGACCAGCTTAATTCTATCCCGTATGGTTACAAAGGTACACGACTAAACCAAATTTATAGTTTCATGTCCCGCATTGCACTGCAAGAAAAGAACTTTAGTGCCGCCAAAGTATATACCGATAGTGCCACAGCAAACTATTACAACAGTAATGACCTTAAATTTAAATCACTGGGGCATTATCAAAAATCGGTAATCGATTCGGCTGCGGGAAACTACCTTCAAGCTTACGACGAGAGTATGAATTTCAGAGTATCTATGGCTGCCATTGAACGTGCCGCACAAAATAATCTTTTTAATGAATTGGAAGTGAAGTATCAAACTGCTGAAAAAGAAAAACAGCTCTTACTTTCGGAACAAGAAAAAAAGAAAACCCAAAATATTGCTATCGGTTTGGGAGGTAGTGTCATTGCCGTGGTAATTATTGGTATCCTTTTCATTAAAAACACCAAACGCAAACAACGTATCGCAGAGCAACAACGTGAATTGGAGATTCAAAAAACCGAAAAAATATTAAAAGAACAAGAACTCACCACCATCGATGCCATGATAGAAGGCCAAGAAAAAGAACGCAAACGATTGGCAAGTGATTTGCACGACAGTGTAGGGGCTACATTGGCTGCTGCCAAATTACAGTTTCACCATCTTTCAAAAAATCGGGAACAAGGTGAATTTACAGATGCTCTTTTCAGCAAAACCGGAAAACTTCTAGAAGATGCGTATGCTGAAATACGCGGAATGGCCCATGTAAAAAACAACGGCGTCATAGCCAAGAATGGGCTTTTACCTGCTGTTCACAAACTAGCCAACAGTGCTTCAGGTGCCAACGGCTTAACCATCACGGTAGAAGATTACGGCCTGGAAGAGCGTCTAGACAATACGCTAGAAATTTCAGTATTCAGGATCATTCAAGAATTGGTGACCAATATCATTAAGCATTCACAGGCCACCGAAGCATCTATTTCTATAAATCAGTACGAAGATTCACTTAACATAATTGTAGAAGACAACGGAAAGGGGTTTGATGCGCGCCACCTTCCGCAGAAAGAAGGCATGGGACTCTCAAGCATAGAGAAACGCATTGAACATCTAGAAGGAACTATGGAAGTAGACACCACCCTAGGAAAAGGAACTAACATTTTAATCGATATCCCCTTATGATTACAGTAGCCATTGCAGAAGACCACCAGTCGCTTGTAGACGGAATTGAATTATTGCTAAAATATGAAGATGACATCACCATTATCGGCATGGCTAACGACGGGGAAGCCCTGATTGACATTGTAAAAAAATCTGAACCCGATATTGTGCTCATGGACATTAAAATGCCCAAAATGGACGGAGTGACGGCTACCAAACAGATTGAAAAACACTATCCTAAAACAAATGTCATCGCCTTTAGTATGTTCGACCAAGAAGACGCTGTTACCCAGATGATCCAAGCTGGAGCCAAGGGCTATCTGCTTAAAAATTCACCCTTAGAAGAAGTACTTAATGCGATTCGAGCTGTTGCTTGTGGAGAAACGTTTTTCGACAAGAACATACCGCCAGACCTGCTTCAACCTAATACCCAAAAAACAACTTCTAAAAGTATTCTCTCTAAAAGCGAACGTGAAATTTTAGTACTTATAGGAGAAGGTAAATCTACCAGTGAAATTGCAGCAATCCGTTTTACGGCTGTTTCGACCGTTGAAAAACACAGAAAAAACATGATACGCAAGTTGGGACTCTCAGGCAAGGGAGAATTATTGCGTTATGCGTTAGAAAGAAAGTACGATTTTTAGCAAAAATACCCCTCATCGGGTATTTCATATATGGGTAAGCAGTGGTTACATTTGAAACATGACCCCGACCCAACAGATTATCTCTGCCATAAAGTTGGCTGAAAAAAATAACACACAACTCACTACCGAAGACACGATTGCTGTATTCAGAGCAGTTAAAAACATGTCTGCCAACAAGGAGCTTATCGATAAGACCCTCTATCTCTTACTGTTGGTTGAAAAAAAGCTACCCAACACTCCTACACTATCTACGCGTGAAACGCAAATTTTCAACCTAATTGGCATCGGTTTTAATTCGAAAGAAATCGCGACTATTCTAAATATTAGCAGTGCTACTGTCGCCACCCATCGAAAAAACATCATAAAAAAATTAGGACTTACCGGCAGCGGCAAACTCAAGGAAACTGCTTTTCAATACACCCAAAAAAATATATAAACAAATGCCAATTGGATTTACAACAATCTAAATATACCCTCTAATGGGTATTGTCGCCAGATGGTCAATCGCATATTTTTGAACTTAATTATTAACCATACATACCCCCCTATGAAAACTTTAAAATTACTCAGCTTATTATTTTTAAGTCTTCTCCTCGTAAATTGTGAAGAAGACGAACCCATTTCAGGCTGTACAGACCCATTAAGCGACAATTACAACAGTGAAGCTGTTAATGACGATGGTTCCTGTGCTTACCTTTATGGTGGTCGCGAGAAAGGCCAAATTGACGTAGGATCTGAAGTAGATCTTAACAATGAGTACGACATTTACATTGACGGCGAATCTATTGGCCGTTTAAGTGTTTATTTTCCCAACGGTGCCTTTTGTGGTGCTCCCGAAAACCCCGGTCGTATTTTCGACTCTGGTTCACACGTAGTGAGAGCTGTTGGAAATGGCGGAGACGAAGTTCGTGAAGGAACTGTAAATCTAAGTCCGCAAGAATGTGATGTGGTCTTGGTTGAAAACTTACAAATTATCTCTACTGGTGGTGGAGGCGGCTCCGGTGGTGGAGGCGGTTCTGGCGGTGGCGGTGGCTCTGGCGGTGGCGGTGGCTCCGGCGGAGGCGGCGGAGGCGGAGGCCCTGATCCCGGAAGAATCAAGTTTTGGGTAAACAAAGATTTTGGCTGCGGAAATATTAGCCTTACCGTAAGCGGATTAGGATCAACAACCATCTCAGGATATATTCAAGGTGGCCCTAATAGTTGTGATGAAACCTTCGGAGGTGGAAACTTCAACAACGTAACCCCTGGAACCTATTCGTTCTCTGGAAGTTGTAGTGACAGAACTTGGAATGGAAGTGTAAGCGTTAGCGATGGCGGCTGTACCATATTCCAACTGTTGTAACATACATTTAATTACAACAAAAAACCTCCTTGCTATAGCCACAAGGAGGTTTTTCTATTTATAAACTTTACTAAGATTACATGCCTTTCAAATAGCCATAATCTTTACTGTATTGTAACATTTGCGATTCGAACGTATCTGGTTGTTCAATGCTGAAACTTTCAATCTCACCTGCATCGTTCATTTTCGGAACAATCATAGGGTTTACAAATCCGCTATACGGAGCCGACTTAAACTGGCTGTTTCTTTCAAGCACTTGTTTGTGTAATGTCTGGTCTACTTTTACACCGTAATCTTCAACCAAAGCTTTGGCAGCTTCATAGTCTCCTTCCGAAGTAATACGTTGTGTCTCCCGCAATAACTGACCGAACAATTCACGAAGCTTCTCATAATCTTTCACGTCGTAGTACGTTTTTCCGTCGCGCTCAATCTTTTCGATTACATTATCGTTTTTTCCTTTTTCGTACACCCATGCACTCACCCATTGGCGGTTCCGCATATGCGCTTCTTCTACCTCATCACCCAACTCTAATCGAACCAATTGACCAACCAGTCCGTTTCTGATATACCCATCATAGGCAGCCATACCGGTTTCTTTCCAGTTTTCAACCAAACCAAGTTCTTCTAATTTTGGATCCATCAAATAATACAAACCAAATAAATCGGCACGTCCTTCTTCAATAGTAGACTTATAACTTTTTAAGGTTTCTTTTGGCGTACCAACACCTTTGTTTATTTGCCCAGATGCATGCCCTACCACTTCGTGCAGCGCCGTGTGCAACTTATCTGCCAACTGACCGTATTTTTTCTCTAGTCTAATTTCTTCTTCATCATTGGCAAATTCTTGCAAACGACCACTACCACCAGCATTGTTGTAAGCATTAATGATGTTTCCTAGAGAAACCGACTTACTTCCGTGTTTTTGGCGTATCCAGTTATTATTGGGAAGGTTTACACCAATTGGCGTACTAGGAGAAGCATCTCCCGCTTCACCAGCTACGATTACGGTTTTGTAAGACACTCCCGTTACGCTGTCTTTTTTGTGTTCTGCCATAAGAGGTGAGTTGTCTTCAAACCACTGTGCTTCTTCAGATAAGACGGCCATTTTCTTTGACATATCAAAATCTTTGATCTCTACAATCGTTTCATACGAGCCCTTATACCCTTTCGGGTCGTTGTACACTTCAATAAAACCGTTAATCCAGTCTATGTTACCTTCGGTACTATTCACCCAAGCAACTGCATAATCGTCCCACGTATCTAAACTCCCCGTCTGGTAGTATTCAATCAATAAGCCAAGTGCTTTCGCTTGGTTTTCATTTTCTGCTACTCCTTTGGCTTTTTCTAACCACTCGACAACTTTTTCAATAGAAGGACTATAAAGACCACCTATTTTATATACTTGTTCTTTTAAGGTACCGTTCTCTTTCACCAAGCGAGTGTTAAGACCAACTTCAATTGGCTCTTCGGGATCTACTTCCATAGCACCGTAGAATTTTTCAACATCTGCAGTCGTTACATCTGGACCATAAAAATTAATGGCACTCTCAAGTACGATATCGGCATCTTTGCTCAAGTTTACTTTTTTACTGTCTTTGTCGTTAAAAATCACCTCCAGGGCCTCTCCTTCTAATTGGGTATTGGTAGCCGTAAGCAATTCTTCAAGATACGCCTTATCAAAATCAGGCTTTATCTTGGCATTGCTATAGTGATGGTGAATACCGTTGCTGAACCATACTCGTTTTAGATAGATTTCAAAATTTTTCCAATTGTCAGAAGCTTTGTCTCCATCATAGGTCTGGTAGATATTCTCGAGTGCCGTACGAATGGTTAAGTTGTGGCGATAATTTTGCGCCCACATCATGTCGCGTCCTGCAAGACCCGCTTGCGTAAGATAGTAAACAAGCTTTTGCTCTTTCAAGCTCAGGTCGTCCCAACTCGGAATTTGGTACCGAAGTATTTTAAGATCAGCAAACTGCTCTACTTGATAGTTAAAGTTGTCATCCGTTTCAACTTTTACAGTTTCATCTGTAGGCATATCCTTTTTCTTATCGTCGTCACATCCAACAAACAGGAAGCTACAGATTGCAAATCCTAGTAAAAAATAGTTTTTCATTGTTTATAATTTTGGTTTTTACAAATGTAGCAAATTTTGACTTCGGAAATTTTAGAATATCACCTACACGTCTTTTGCAAAAACACCTCAGCATAGAATTTTGCGTATCTTAGCACCTAAAACCAAAAATCCCTATTAAAATGAAAATTTTAAAGTACCTCTTTTTCTTACTACTTATTGTTGTCATTGGTGGCGCTATCTATTTTGCTACCAAAGATGGTTCGTTCGATGTAGCTGAAACAAAAACCATAGATGCTCCTGCCGAAGTGATCTATAACAACGTAAAAGATTTCAAAAACTGGGAGGATTGGGGCCCTTGGATGAGCGAAGATCCCGATATGGAAATCACCTATGCCGAAAAAACTGAAGGTGAAGGTGCTTCGTATTCATGGACGAGTGATGTTATGGGAGATGGAGCAATGCGGAACACAAAGGTGATTCCGAATAAAGAAATTGAACAAATTATTGTCTTTAATACACCCTTAGGCGATAGCGAGAGCGATGTGTACTGGAAATTTGAAGAAGGTGAAGCTGCAGGCACAACCGATGTTACCTGGGGTATGAAAGGGGAACAATCGTTTCTAGAAAAGGTTTTTATGAGTTTTCAATCTGAAGATTTTGAAACAACCTTGCGAACAATGTACGAAAATGGCTTAACAAATCTTGACAAAGTGGTGACCGAAGCAATGAAAGTGTTTTCAGTGAATGTAGACGGACTCGCACAGCATGGCGGCGGATATTATATGTACAATACCACTTCAGCAAAACAAAGCGATATTGGCATGAAGATGGGCGATATGATGGGCCAAGTAATGGGTTTTATGCAGGCCAATAATATTCAGACTGCAGGTATGCCATTTACTATTTACAATAACATTGACGACAACAACGGGTCGGTGATTTTTTCGGCTTGTATTCCTGTTCGTGATCGGGTAATCACTCCAGAAGGAAGCACCGTTGTATGCGGATTTATGGAGCCAGTTACTGCACTAAAAATAACCTTAAAAGGGAATTATGACAATCTTTCTGCTGCCTACACAAAAGCGCAAGAATACATGGCACAGAACAACTTAACACCCCACCCTACTGCCAATATGTTTGAAGTATATGTCACCGATCCAGGAGATATCCCAAATCCGGCCAATTATGTAACCGAAGTGTACATTCCCGTACTGGTTCCTGCTGAAAATCAATAGGTACAATGAAACAGCTGTTGCTTGTTTTTTTGGGAGGAGGTTTGGGCAGTAGTTTGCGATATATTGTTGGAAACTACCTTAACAATCCAGCTAACGGAATTCCGTATGGCACTTTTGCAGCAAACATTCTGGGTAGCCTAATCATCGGTATTATTCTAGGCTTGGCGGCAAAGCACCAAACACTCACTCAAAATACTATTTTATTTTTGGCTACTGGCTTTTGTGGAGGTTTTACCACCTTCTCAACTTTTGCATACGAAAATCACGTACTGCTTAAATCAGGAGACTTTATGAGTTTTGCAGCATATACCGTAGGTAGTTTTGTAATCGGTTTTGCCGCTGTTTTCTTCGGAATTTGGCTGGTACGTTTCATTTAATGATCCCCAAAATCCTTCACCCCAGCTTCTATTCGAATAGCTAGGTCATTTTCGCTTGGCGGAATTGGGCATGAATACCTAGTATTATACGCACAATACGGGTTATACGCCTTGTTGAAATCTAACACAATGGTATCGCCTTTTGGTATATAAGCATCCAAAAAACGGCCACCGCCGTAACTTCCGTCGCCACTTGTTAGGTCTGTAAATGGTAGGAAAAGATAATCGATATATTCAGGATCTTCGCTGGGTGTGGTACTCTGATACAGGTTTAATTGTAGCTCCTTTCCGAATAAACTAAAATGTGCCTCACCGTATTTCACATACACTGGAAGTCGAGCCGTTGATGTTTTCATCAAAAATGGCGTCTCGTTTGGGGTTCGTACAAAAGTTGCTTCCACCCTATAGTTTAAATCGATTGGATAAAAATCGAGTTCCTCGAAATTGTCTAAATCGGTTTTCTTGAGTATGGTGGTCTCTGGATTAGCGAACTTTTCATTTTCAGCAGTTTGGTAGGCTTCAATTTCTTGTATCGCTTCCGATTGTGCATTTGCGAACAGATATAAAGAGGACACTAAAAAAATAAACAGCGGTTTCATAGACGACATTTTTTCAAATGTAGTTATTTTCTAAGCTCTAACATTTTTTAACCTATATTTGATTGATTTTCAAACAACTATTCACTACCAAATTAATCAATATGAAACTTTCAGATGTAAATCGCTTCACAGCGATACTGTTATTAGCGCTATTCACTTTTGCCAGTTGCGACAAAGATGATCCAGAAATAAGTGAAGAAGAACAGGAAGAGATGAACGAAGACCCTGCAAACTCGACAGGACGTTTTTCAGATCATTTATTCTGTAACGTTATTAATGTTCCTCCAGAAGTAGGCTTAAATTCGTATTACAAAAAGTATATTAATTGCTCAGGGGTTCCCGTGATAAGCTCGGCTGCCGTTTCAGACGAAGCTTTAATACTCGCTAGTGAGACCGTTGAGTTTATGCTAACCGATTTGGGTAATGTGCGGGCCAAATTAATTGAAGACGGTAATTACGTGGCTATATATCCTGAAGGGGGGAGTTTAAGTGATTTACCTGAAAATTTTACAGGAGGTCCAAATAGCACGGGTGCTTACTCTAATGGCCCCTCCCTGAAAGCGTTGGCGACTGATGCGGCCAGTCTTTTATGTAATCCTGAAGTGGGGTACGGCCATACCTTGGTTCATGAAATGGCACATATGATAGACGGTGGTGCAATGCGGTTTATCGATAATACATTTACAGCAACGCAAACATCAATTTATAATCAAGCAATAGCAAGTGGAAAATGGGCGAATACTTATGCCGCATCGAATCCGAGAGAATATCTAGCCGAAGGAGTTACGATTTGGTATGGTGTGAATTGGATTGGTCCTGAAGGCGGTGACGGGAATAGAAACAATGTGGGTACAAGAGCTGAGTTACAAGCCTACGACCCTAACTTGTATAATTTTATAAATACATATTACAATAACAGCACAGATGTACCAGGATGCCGAACACCCGTGATAAGTGGAACCAGCGCTTCCTGTCCAGATACAGTTACTGATATTGATGGCAACGTATACAATGTCGTGAATATTGGCCCCATGTGTTGGATGAAAGAAAATTTAGAAACAACAAAATTTAATGACGGAACTCCCATTCAGAATATTACTGACAATACAGCATGGCAAAATACAACCTCCCCTGCCTGGTCAACATATGATAACGATGGTTCCAATGGAGATTTATACGGCCACCTTTATAATGGCTACGCATTAAACAGCACCAAGCAATTATGCCCCACAGGTTGGCATGTGCCGAGCTATCAAGAATTACAAGACTTAGTTAATTATGCAGGTGGTGATTACGCTTCGGTAGACCTAAGAACTACTGCTTTATGGAACCCTCCGGGATTGCCAGCCACCAATAGCAGCAATTTTACAGCTTTACCAAGCGGAATCAGAAACCAAGAGGGGTTTTTTCAAGAGGCAGAACGGCGAACTAATTTTGGCTCTCGTACCACGTCCAACTCAAATACAGCTAATTTCTATTCCAAAGCAATTTTTGGTGACCAAGAAAGAATTTATACAGACAATGTAAAAAAAACATTGGGAATGCCTTGTAGGTGTATCAAAGATTAAAATATTTAGTACTTTTATCCTATCAAAATAAAAATCATGAAAACATATACCTGGATCCAAGAAGTCATTACAGTGAGAAATCACCGTGGCAGGATACGTATATGTTGACTATATAACAATAAGACAATTCAATATAAAAACGTCCTGCCCAACAGCAGGACGTTTTACTTTTATACCACCCAACCAAATGAAAAAACTATACACAAATTACATCAATAACTTCTCAGGGCTTTCTATAGAAATCTGGTTATTGTCTTTGGTAACTTTTGTAAACCGGGCTGGCGCTATGGTACTCCCGTTTCTTTCGCTTTATCTTGTAAATGAAAAAGGATTTACCCTACCCCAAGTAGGATGGATTATGACAGCTTATGGCGTTGGTTCTTTTTTAGGTACTTGGGTAGGCGGAAGACTTACCGACACCATCGGATTTTATAAAGTGATTACGGCAAGTTTGTTTTTGGGCGGACTCGGATTTATAGGACTTCAATTTTTGGATAGTTATTACGGTATTGCCTTCGGAATGTTTGCCCTCATCTTTATAGCAGACGCTTACAGACCTGCAATTTTTGTGGCTTGTGGTGCCTATAGCAAACCAGAAAACACCACCCGAAGCATTGCACTTATCCGACTGGCTATAAATTTAGGCTTTTCGATTGGTCCCGTAATCGGGGGGATAATCATCGCAAGTATTAGTTATAGTTCATTATTTTGGATAGATGGAATTACATGTGTATTGGCGGCTAGCTTCCTATTTGTACTCTTAAAACCCAAAAAAGTCACAGAAGAAGCTCCTAAAAAGATAAAGTTTGGGCTCCCTCCTTTAAAAAATAAGTTATTCATGTTGCTTATTCTAATTATGGTATTGAGCACCATGATGTTTGTGCAATACTTTTCTGTAATCCCACTATACTATGAGCAAGCCCACTTTTTATCTGAAGATGTAATTGGCGCACTACTGTTTCTGAACGGAATCATTATCGTTGTTTTTGAAATGCCCCTGGTGGGTTGGCTAGAACGTATCAATATTTCAAAAACCATGGCGACCTTTTGGGGGATGGTCTTTCTGGCACTCAGTTTTATTGTTCTAAATCTGGGCGATTGGTTTGGAATTCTCGTAATCGGCATGGTGTTAATGACCGTTGGTGAAATGATAGGCTCCCCGTTTTCAAATGCACTTGCCCTAGAAATGGCACCAGAAGGAAGAAAAGGAAGCTATATGGGTTTATATAGCATGAGCTTTTCGGTTTCACATATTTTTGGCCATAACGGCGGCATGAACCTTGTAAACTCATTCGGTTATGCAAACACTTGGTATATTATTTTTGGCGTAGTAGCAATCGTAGCTATGCTAAGTCTACTACTCCACCAACGCGTTAAGAAAAGTCGTATTTTAGCGACCACTCCTGAATTTCCTATATGAAAAAAGTAAGTTTTCTGGTTTTATTGGTATGTAGTGTTTTCGCTTGCGCGGAAATTTCCGATGGCTCTCAAAATAGTTCTGAAGTAGAAAAAATCAATTCTATAACAAATCGAAGCACAACCTCTTCTGAAACGATCGAACGATACCTTCCGAAGTTAGATAGCACTCGTTACAACGTAGGGTTTTTGATCATGGATGGGGTGTACAATACCGAACTTACCGCACCGTATGATATTTTTCAGCATACTGTTTTTAGAGAAAATAGTAAGGCCATGAATGTATTTACGGTAGCAAATACATTAGATCCCATCATTACATTTGAAGGCCTGCGGATACTTCCTGATTTTGATTATACGGCAGATGAAATACCACCAATCGATATTTTGGTAGTGCCCAGTGCCGAGCACCATCTAGATACCGATTTAGAAGATGAACAAATGATACACTTTGTTTTAGAAAGTGCTAAAAATGCACAATTTGTTACTTCGCATTGCGATGGTGCTTTTGTGCTTGCCAAAGCTGGGTTGTTAGACCAGCATGTTTTTACAACCTTCCCCAGCGATATAGATGCCATGCGAACTATGTTTCCAAAACTAGATGTTAGGAAAGATGTATTGTTTGTTCATAATGGAAAATACATAACATCGGCAGGTGGTGCAAAAAGTTTTGAAGCGGCATTGTATGTATGTGAATTACTCTACGGAAAAGAAATAGCCCAATCTTTAGCAGATGGGCTAGTAATAGAATGGGACCTAAAAAAGGTCCCACACCTTATAATAAAAAAGTAAATTTTCAGTATTTCTATTTCTTAATTTTTTCAGTCCGGAGATTCTTTTTGATTTTACGTTGCCTTCTTGACAATAGGACTGCATCTAGACATGAAATAAATAATCCAATTCCAGCAACCAAACAAACAAACCGAACTGCAGCTGCGCCAGGAAATTCAATACCAGAAAATCCTATAGCAAAGGTTATAATTGTAATCAGTAAAAAATGTATCGTATAATTTTTCATGTGTAGTTTTTTTAATTTATAGTACTAAACTACTTTTTTAAACTGCACAAGGGTATTAATAAAATATCAATTGTGGATACTTTAACGCAGTATCATAAAAACTGCAAAAATTAACGCTTTAGCATTTCAATGGGTTTGATGCTATTGTTTGCCACTACATGCGACAAAACAATTTGTGTTTTAGTTTCCCCGTAAGAAATAAGTTGGTCGATAAAGTATTCGAGATGTTTTTGGTTGCGGAGTACTACTTCCATCACAATGTTCTCATTTCCGGTAATTCGATAACAATTAAGTACCTCCTCATACGTCTGTACCTTGTCTAAAAATGGTTTTAATTTTCCCATAAATGCTCTCAAGGTTATAATTGCTTTTAATTGATAGCCTGTTTCAAATGGAGAAACTACGGTTCTATAGCTATGTATAATACCGGCATCTTCCATCTTTTTGATGCGCTCAGATACAGCGGGAGAGCTAATTCCTACAGCCCTGCCAATGGCCGAGTTACTGGTCCGAGCATTGCGTTGGAGTTGCTGTAATATTTTCCAATTAAGCGGGTCTAGTTGCATTTAAAGTTTTTTTAAAAATTAATTTAAAATTTAAACCAAATATATTAATTTACCTTAATATCAATATCTAATAATACAACTATCTCACTAAATTTGATGGAAATTAATTAAAATAGACCCCCAGATCGTGTTATCCTCTGCACACCCAAATTTCCCTGAATCGGCTATCTACAAAAAAGCCCAGGATATCTTTGCACTTTCACGAAACATTTCTCAATACCTTGGTCATGATCTTACCAGTTTGAACGAAGATGGAAGTGAGCATCCACATATTTACTTTTCAGGCGATATCGTGCAGCAGTCGGTATCATTGGCTCCTGAAATCCTCAAAGCCGAACGCCAACCGTTTTCCGAACAAAAACAAAAGCACGTTGCCTCTGTAACGCGGCTCGCGAACTTGCTGTATAAAAACTGTGAACGCTTAGAACGTAGCGGTAGTAATGGCAAAGACTTTTTACCCATTTTACGCAATGAACTGAAAAAATTCAGAAAGTTACAGCGCCATTGGATGTTGACGTTGTAATTTCTTCATTTCATACCCTCACTAAAACAGACAGTATCATTTAATAAGTAACTTCAATTTGCAGCAAAATGATTCACAATTTTTTGGTCACTGAGTGCTTCAACATTTCTTATAGTGTATCGAAGTGACAGACTCAGGGTAAGCGATTCGCATCCTTAAACCAAAATAGCTAAAGGTGTTCTTAAATAAACTAGGAGAATCAGCCTAGACCCTTCGACACGCTCAGGGTAAGCGAATCACAACCTTTAGCCAAAATAGCTAAAGATGTTCTTAAATAAACTAGGAGAATCAGCCTAGACCCTTCGACAGACTCAGGGTAAGCGAATCACAACCTTTAGCCAAAATAGCTAAAGGTGTTATTAAACAAATCAGGAAAATTAGTCTAGACCCTTCGACACGCTCAGGGTAAGCGATTCGCACTATTCTTGATTCGTTTCACTCTCAAGAATTGGCTTTCTGCTTACATATTTCGTCTGTACTGCCCGCCTACTTCAAACAAGGCGTAGGTGATTTGACCCAGCGAAGCATATTTACATACCTCCATGAGCGCTTCAAAAATATTTTCATTCTGTATCGATCGCTCTTGTAGGTCTTTTAACAAAGCATCTACTTTTTCTTTATTACGGTCGTTCAGGTTTTCTACTACTTCAATCTGATATTGCTTTTCTTCTTCCGTAGCACGAATAATTTCTGCGGGTTGTACCGTAGGAGAACCTTTGCTACTTAAAAAGGTGTTTACACCTATAATTGGGAATTCCCCTGTATGTTTCAAAGTTTCGTAATACAGGCTTTCTTCTTGTATTTTACTGCGTTGGTACATGGTTTCCATAGCACCCAATACGCCACCGCGCTCCGTAAGTCGATCAAATTCATCTAAAACAGCATTTTCAACTAAATCGGTAAGCTCTTCAATGATAAAACTTCCCTGTATCGGATTTTCATTTTTAGCGAGTCCGAGTTCCTTATTGATAATCAACTGAATGGCCATGGCACGTCGCACACTTTCTTCGGTAGGTGTTGTGATGGCTTCATCGTAGGCATTGGTATGTAAACTATTACAATTGTCGTAAATAGCGTACAGTGCCTGCAGGGTTGTCCTAATATCATTAAAGTCTATTTCCTGGGCGTGCAACGATCTACCTGAAGTTTGAATGTGGTATTTCAGCATTTGGGCGCGCGGATTCGCACCGTATTTATTTTTTAGTGCCTTTGCCCAAATTTTACGTGCAACACGACCAATTACCGAATATTCTGGATCTATTCCGTTGCTGAAGAAAAACGAAAGGTTTGGCCCGAATTTATTGATATCCATACCTCTGCTCAAATAATATTCCACATAAGTGAAACCATTGGCGAGGGTAAAGGCTAACTGTGTAATCGGGTTGGCACCTGCTTCTGCGATATGGTATCCGCTTATAGAAACTGAGTAAAAATTTCGAACTTGTTGTTCGATAAAATACTCTTGTACATCTCCCATTAATCGCAAGGCAAATTCTGTTGAAAAAATACAGGTATTTTGCGCTTGGTCTTCTTTTAAAATATCGGCCTGTACGGTTCCACGCACCTGCTTTAGTGTTTCTACCTTAATCTTTTCATACACCTCTTTAGGCAATACTTGATCTCCTGTGGTTCCCAAAAGCATCAGCCCGAGGCCATCATTCCCCTCTGGTAATTCACCTTGGTATTCAGGCCGTTTTTTACCTTTATATAGTGCTGAAATTTTAGCAGACACTTCGTCTTCCAAGCCATTTTCTTTGATGTATTTTTCACAATTTTGATCGATGGCGGCATTCATAAAAAAACCGAGTAACATCGGCGCCGGACCGTTTATGGTCATACTTACCGAGGTCATCGGGTGGCTCAGGTCGAAACCTGAATACAATTTTTTTGCGTCGTCTAAACAACAGATGGAAACACCGGCGTTCCCAATTTTTCCGTAGATATCCGGGCGCAATCCTGGGTCATTTCCGTAAAGCGTAACACTGTCGAAAGCCGTAGACAATCGTTTTGCCGGCAAACCGTGACTCACATAATGAAAACGACGATTTGTACGTTCTGGGCCACCTTCACCAGCAAACATTCTAGCCGGATCTTCGCCCGTTCTTTTAAATGGATACAGTCCTGCCGTATAGGGAAATTCTCCTGGAACATTTTCTTGCAAACACCATCTTAAGATATCACCCCAAGCTTGGTATTTGGGCAAAGCCACTTTGGGTATTTGGGTATGCGAAAGGCTTTCGGTATGAGTATCGATATTGATTTCCTTATCGCGCACCTTAAACGTATACACGGGATTTTTGTATTTGTTCACTTTTTCATCCCATGAAGTAATTACCTCCCAATTGTAAGGATCGAGGTCCATTTTAAGTTGGTCAAACTCTGCCAACAACAATTTGAGCAAGTCTGCATTTTTTGTCTCCGTTTTTATACTTTCTGAAACGATACCCGTTTTATCAATTTCGGGTTGCTTTCCTGAAACAGTTTCTATGGTCTTAAATATTCCGTAGAGTTTTTGCGCCACTTCGGCTTGACCAATGGCTGTTTTATCGTACGCTCGATTATTTTCAGAAATTTCAGAAAGATAACGCGTACGGGCAGGTGGAATCACAAAAATTTTCTCACTCATCTCATCACTGATCTCAAAGGTACTCTTCAGTTCGGCGTTTGCCTTACTTACCAACTGATCCATAATTGCCTTGTAAAGCGTATTCATTCCAGGGTCATTGAACTGGGACGCGATGGTTCCAAAAATCGGGAGTTGATCTTGTGGCGTATCCCAAAGTTGGTGGTTGCGCATGTATTGTTTTTTCACATCTCGTAACGCATCTAGCGATCCTCGCTTATCGAATTTATTGATAGCAACCAAGTCGGCAAAATCGAGCATGTCAATTTTTTCTAACTGGGTGGCCGCACCAAACTCGGGGGTCATTACGTAGAGCGAAATGTCGCTATGTTCTAAAATTTCAGTATCACTCTGGCCTATTCCTGAAGTTTCTAGAATAATGAGATCGAAGCCTGCGGCCTTAATCACCTCAATAGCTTCGGCAACGTATTTGGAGAGGGCAAGATTGCTTTGCCTTGTGGCCAAACTTCTCATGTAAACCCTGGGGGAATTGATGGCATTCATCCGAATTCGATCGCCCAATAAGGCTCCACCAGTTTTTCGTTTAGAGGGATCTACCGAAATTAAGCCTATTGTTTTCTCTGGAAAGTCCAACAAAAATCGACGTACCAGTTCATCTACCAAAGACGATTTTCCGGCACCTCCCGTTCCGGTAATCCCGAGAACCGGAGTTGTGATTGACTTATTGTGTTCATGAATTTTTTCTAACGCATCTTTGGCGATATCTGGAAAATTTTCTGCGGAAGAAATCACACGCGCAATAGCACCAGGTTCTTTAGACGATAATTTTTCAACCTCACCGTTTAGGGAATCTCCAATGGCAAAATCGGCTGTTTTAACCAGATCATTAATCATTCCCTGAAGGCCCATTTCACGTCCATCGTCTGGAGAATAGATGCGTGTAATTCCATACTCCATGAGTTCTTCAATTTCCGAAGGAAGAATAACTCCACCACCACCGCCAAATATCTTGATATGTTCTGCCCCTTTTTCCTGTAGCAAGTCGTACATATACTTAAAGTATTCGTTATGACCGCCCTGATATGATGTCATGGCAATTGCATTGGCATCTTCTTGGATGGCAGTATTCACAACCTCTTCCACGCTTCTATCATGACCCAGGTGAATTACTTCAACACCAGTTGCCTGAATAATGCGACGCATAATATTTATGGCAGCATCGTGGCCATCAAAAAGAGAAGCTGCAGTTACGATTCGTACTTTATGTTTCGGAGTATAAGGAATTTGTGTTTGCATATTTTTCAAATAGTGCACAAAGTTACGAAAACAGGGGCATAAACTTTATTTTTTTACACGCAATAAAACAGTCTTATGTTTGCGATTAAAACGTTTTTTGTTTACATTTACAACTTAATTCAAAATATAAAAATTACTCATTATGAAAAAAATTTACATTTTAGCTGCATTAGTGGCTTTCGCGTTTAACGCTACTGCACAGATAGAATACGAAGAAGGGTTTGAAAACTTTACCCTTGGTGATGTGTCTCCACAGCATCCAAATTGGAGAACTTGGGGAGAGCCTTCTGGACCTATGGAGAATGCACAGGTTGTAGACTCACAAGCTTCTTCAGGAGATAAGTCTTTAGAAATCAATTCTGATGGTGCTCCAGCTGGAATTGATCAAATTATGTACATTACAGGGGCTCCAACATCTGGAGTTTACTCTGTACGTTTTGATATGTTAGTTCCAGACGGTCAAGAAGGATACTTTAACATGCAAGGTCAAGTAACTAACAATGGAACTGCTTGGGAACAATGGTTAGTTGGTGGTAATGTTTACTTCAACGAAGCTAACGGTAGCCCAGGAGAAGGTACTGTTGACGGAAACCCAGGACAAACGTTTACTTTCCCTCATGATGCTTGGTTTACGATCGATTTAGTATATGATATCGATGCTGAAGTTTGGGCAATGTACATTGACGGAACGCTAGCGTTTGATGATCAGTTGTTCGAATTCAACCCAACAACGAATCCTTTTGCAGAATTAGCTGCTTTAGATTTTTACGCTCCTAGCGCTAGTACTTTGTACTACGTAGACAATGTAATCCACTTTAACGGAGACTCTACTACCTTAGGTGTTGATGACTTTAGTCCTGCTAATTTCAGCGTATACCCTAACCCAGTACAAGACAGATTGAACATCCAATCTAATGAGGTTGTTGATGCAATCACTGTGTATGATGTATTAGGAAAAGCTGTAATCTCTGTAGCTCCTGGAGTAATTTCTCCAAGTGTAGACATGAGCGCTCTTTCTGCTGGTGCATACTTAGTGAATGTTAGCATTAACGGTGCTTCTAAAACGGTAAAAGTAGTTAAGTAATCTTACTGACTTTTTATAAAGTAAAAGGCCCTTCATTTGAAGGGCTTTTTTTTATCTTTATACGCACCATTAATTAATTAGACCATGAAAAAGTACCTCGCATTTGCATCTTGTTTTATACTTATTTCTTGTGCAGAATTGCAACAAGTGGTAAATACATTACCCCAATCTGGTGGTATGGATCCAACTATGATTGCTAATGGTCTGAGGCAAGCTTTAGATTTCGGTATTGATAAACAAGTAACTAAGCTCACTAGAAAAGATGGGTTTTATAAAAATAACCTTGTAAAAATAGTACTGCCTCAAGAATTACAAAAAGTAGATAAAACGTTAAGAGATATTGGTCTTAGTAGTTTGGCAGACGAAGGGTTAAAAATACTAAATCGTGCCGCCGAAGACGCTGTAAAAGAAGCTACTCCAATTTTTGTTGATGCCGTTAAAGGAATTACCTTTAATGATGCAAAGAACATTCTATTGGGCCCAGACAACGCTGCTACCAATTATCTAGAAGGCCGTACCAATAGCGCGTTGTACAGTAAGTTTAATCCCGTCATTAAAAATTCGTTCCAGAAAGTGGGTGCCGACAGGATTTGGGAAAATATAATCACCAAATACAATGCTGTTCCATTTGTAAATCAAGTAAATCCAGATCTAACCGACTATGTTACCAATGAAGCCTTAGACGGAGTGTATACAATGATTGCAGTAGAAGAGAAAAAAATAAGAACCAACGTGGCTTCGAGAACAACTACACTACTCAAACAAGTATTTAGTCTACAAGATTAAAAATTTCATATTTACATTAATTATGAGATGATTAACGCTTTGTTAATACCTCTTTACATTTCCAACACATACTTTTGTAGCATAAAACAAAATGATATGTCGGGATGGTTTTCTAAAAAATCACGCTTAGAAAAATTACAGAAAAAATATGTAGCCTTAATGAGAAAATCGTATAGGGTTGCACTAGATGATGCAAAAGAGAGTGATCGGGTTCAAGAAAAGGCCCAAGAAATTTATGACGAGATTAGGCATCTAACCTTGCTCAGGGCAGATAAGTAAGTTAATGCAACGACTTAAAGTAGTCGAAAGCATCTTTTAATCTAGACCCGTACCAACTAAAATATTCCCCATCTACTAAAAGCACTTCGTTTTGAAGTGCTTTTTTTAATTCATCAACATCACTTTCAGTAAACGGATATGGTTCTGAACTCAGTAAAATTAAATCTGATTGTTTTAAAGTTTCCGCAGTCACTTCTGTATATCTGGACGATTTTTCACCCAATATATTCTCAAAGTGATTTAGAGCTAATAGATCATTTATAAATGTATTTCTACCCGCCAGCATCCAAGGATTCTTCCATATAACATAGGCTACCTTTTTAAAAGGCCTGTTTTGTATAAATACATTGAATTCATTCTGAGCCTCGATTATAGATTTTTTCAATTGATTAGCCCGATCAGACACCGCTAGAATTTCACCTAAACTAACAATCATTTCATGTACATCATCTATAGTATAGATATCACTTACCCATACAGGAGCAATGGTTTCAAGCTGTTCTACCATCTCCTTGGTATTCTCTTCTTTATTACATAAAATGAAATCAGGATTCAATTTTTCAATTTTCTCAAAAGACACCTTTTTAGTGCCACCAACCATTGTTTTTTGTTTTCTGAAATCGGGTGGATGTACGCAAAATTTTGTCACTCCAACAATACTATCTGTAAGACCAAGCGAAACTAACAATTCTGTTTGGGAAGGAACCAGTGATACTATTCTACTAGGAGTGGTAGGTATTGTCACTTTTCTATGTAACTGATCAGTAACCAGCATCGAGAATCGATTTCATTTGAAGTTGTAGTTCTTGTGCTGCTGTAGCTGCAGCAGTAGCAAAATCAGTTTCTTTAGAAGCATAAATGATTCCACGAGAAGAATTAATCAATAGCCCCACTTGACTATTAAGTCCGTATTTACAAACTTCGGAAAGATTACCTCCTTGGGCTCCCACTCCTGGGACCAAGAAAAAACTATCGGGCACAACTTTTCTTATATCACCCAAATATGATGCTTTTGTTGCCCCTATCACATACATCAAATTCTGTGCATTATGCCATGATTTAGATGTTTTGAGTACAGAAGTATATAGCGGCGCTCCTTTCGAAGTATCCGTTTGAAAATCGAATGCGCCTTTGTTCGAGGTAAGCGCTAACAATATGGTATGTTTATTTTCAAATTGCAGAAATGGTTCTACGCTATCACGTCCCATATAAGGAGCAACCGTAACAGAATCGAATCCTAAGTCTTCAAAAAAAGCCTTGGCGTACATGGTAGAAGTATTTCCAATATCACCACGCTTTGCATCTGCAATGGTAAAAATTTCAGGATGATTTGTATTTAGATAGGAAATTGTCTTTTCTAATGCGCTCCACCCTTTGAGACCATAGGCTTCGTAAAACGCGGTATTTGGTTTATAGGCCACGCATAAGTGATGAGTAGCATCTATTATCGCTTTGTTAAAGGCAAAAATTGGGTCCTCTTCTGCCAATAAATGTTCTGGTATCTTTTTGATATCTACATCCAGACCAATGCAAAGAAACGATTTCTTTTTATGGATCTGTGCGACAATTTCTTGCGTAGTCATGGGTACTCGTTAAAAAGTTTCGCCTGCTTCTTTAAGCTTTTCTGTGTTGCTCACCAATTGAAGCTCATCTATGATTTTTTGGATATCGCCGTCTATGATGTTGCCTAAATCATATAACGTAAGATTAATACGATGGTCTGTTACACGTCCTTGCGGATAGTTATAAGTTCTAATTTTGGCACTTCTGTCTCCACTAGTCACCATAGACCCCCTCTTTTCTGCATCTTCCGCTTGTTTTTTGGCCAATTCTAAGTCGAATAACCGTGAACGCAACACTTTAAATGCTTTCTCTTTGTTCTTATGTTGGGATTTTTGATCTTGGCACTGTGCCACCAATCCGGTGGGTTCGTGTGTTAAACGAACTGCCGAATAGGTAGTGTTTACCGACTGTCCGCCCGGTCCTGAAGAACAGAAATAATCAATTCGTACATCTTTAGGGTCAATTTCAACATCAAATTCTTCTGCCTCTGGAAATACCATCACGGTAGCGGCGCTTGTATGAACGCGCCCTTGTGTTTCAGTTTGTGGCACTCGCTGTACCCTATGTACTCCAGCTTCATATTTAAGGGTGCCATATACATCATCACCTTCTACTTCAAACTGAATTTCTTTATAACCACCACTGGTACCTTCACTAAAATCTACCACACTTACCTTCCAGCCCTTGTTTTCGCAATATTTGGTGTACATACGGTGTAGGTCACCAGCGAAAATACTCGCTTCATCGCCTCCAGTTCCAGCCCTAACTTCAACAACAGCATTTTTAGAGTCTTCTGGGTCTTTCGGAATGAGCATAAACTTAATTTCCTCTTCAAGCTTTTCTATTTTTCCTTTGGCCTCGTCCATTTGAAGTTTCGCCATTTCAACCATCTCATCATCGCTACCATCGGCCAAGATTTCTTCTGCTTCGGAAACACGCTCGGTTGCCAAAAGATACTGCTCGCGTTTATCCATAAGCGCCCTTAAATCTTTATATTCTTTATTTAGCTGAATATACTGTTTCTGGTCACTAATTATTTCAGGTTGAATGATAAGATCGCTTACCTCATCAAACCTATTTTTTACTATTTGAAGTTTTTCTAACATATACTAACTTCCCATTATTCGGGTCGAGCAAATTTACAATTTTTTAGAGGATTAGATTCTCAAATCGCAAAGACACTTTACAATCTTATTGAGGTGACTTGATGACTAGCGGCGCGATAATTGTTCTTTGGAAGCCTTATTCATCAAGCAAAAATGAATTACCAATGCAGTGGCCAATATTAAAGTTCCACGGGCTATAAACACGAATAAGTTTCCGAATCCTAGGTCATAATAGGCCAATGCTCGAAAAATTTCAGCAAAAATGAACAAAAACATAGCCAAGGCAAACACCAAAGATGCCTTCGTATTGCACGCGTGGTTATACAATAGCACCAAAAATCCTGTTACCACCAGTACCATCGCTCCTAATAACATAGCAGCATACTGCAAATTTCCCATAGTAAAATCTTTCAGCATATTAATAAACCTATAAAGCATGAAAGCATTCACTATAATAAATACAACAAAAATAATGCTCAAAAAAACACCGAGATTTTTAAATGAAGCTTGTTTCCACAGTGCCTTCACTATGAATAGAAACGATACAAAATTTAGTAGTAGTGCAACGACCGCCATCGTTTCATTTTCATACCAAATAGTAGCGAAGCTAGAAGTGGCATAGATAAGTAAGAAGGTAGCAATTAATGGGTTGACTTGCTTTTGCTTATAATATATCAAGATACATAGAAAAGCAATCGAAATAAACCCCCTAAGGAAACGGTAGGCTTTAAATTCTTCGAAATAATGTACGCCAATACTTGCTAGAAGCAGAATGAGACCTACACTTGCCAATATGAGTTTGTAGTTTTTAGCAATAGACTTCATAGTTCAATATCTCACGCCATTAATAACTTCTCATTTAACAAGAGCACTAACTATAATTAAATTCTCCGTGCTTCGATTTAATTGTCAATTTTTTATCTGAAGCTTGATGTACGCGTCCTACAATCTGGGCGTCTACATTAAATGACTTCGAAATTTTAATAATTTCGTCTGCAATTTCTTCGGGTACATAAAGTTCCATTCGGTGCCCCATATTAAACACTTGGTACATTTCCTTCCAATCGGTTCCACTTTCTTCATGGATCATTTTGAAAAGCGGTGGTGTGTCGAATAAATTATCTTTTTCTATATGTAGATTTTCAATAAAGTGCAGAATTTTAGTTTGCGCACCCCCACTGCAATGCACCATCCCGTGAATTTCTTTAGAGGAATACGAATTTAAAATCTCTTTGATGATAGGAGCGTACGTTCGTGTGGGAGACAACACCAACTGTCCGGCATCAAGCGGTGTTCCGTCAATTCTATCGGTTAGTTTTTTAGAACCACTATACACCAAAGATTCGGGTACCGCAGCATCATAACTCTCAGGGAATTTTTCAGCTAAATACTTATGGAATACATCATGACGGGCACTTGTGAGGCCATTGCTACCCATTCCACCATTGTATTGCGATTCATAGCTAGCTTGTCCAAACGAAGCCAGCCCTACAATTACATCACCTGGTTGGATGTTTGCATTGTCTATGATGTCTTCTTTTTTCAATCTTGCAGTAACCGTACTATCTACAATAATGGTGCGCACCAAATCACCTACATCGGCTGTTTCGCCTCCAGTTGAGTAAATATTAACCCCAAAGTTTGCCAACTCTTTAATTAGTTCTTCAGTACCGTTTATGATAGCAGAAATTACATCTCCGGGTATCAAGTTTTTATTGCGCCCTATGGTAGAAGATAAGGTAATCGCATCTACCGCGCCAACGCAGAGTAAATCGTCTATATTCATGATAAGGGCATCTTGTGCAATGCCTTTCCAAACAGATAGATCACCTGTTTCTTTCCAGTACATATAGGCCAAAGACGATTTTGTACCGGCACCATCTGCGTGCATTACCAAGCAGTAGTCATCGTCACCTGTTAGATAATCGGGTACAATTTTACAGAATGCCTTCGGAAAAAGTCCTTTATCAACATTCTTAATGGCATTGTGAACGTCTTCCTTTCCTGCGGAAACGCCCCGTAACGCATATCTTTTTGAAATTTCCTGACCCATAGAGTTGTTGTGTTGTCACAAAAGTACTGAATACTAAAACGCCCCGAAAATTCGAGACGTTTTTTTTGGTGTATTTAAATGGTTTGTATTATTTCCAATCGGGCATAAATGCGTTCTCTTTAAACGTCTCACGATTTCCATCATTATCGATAAAATCTACTTCTAATATTACGATGCTTTGTGCTGAAATCCCATCGTTTGAAGTATTCATCAGAATTATTTCTGCTTCATTCGGAGAGTATTTTACTTGTAAATCGTTTGTCCCATTGGGTTTTGAGCCTGAAATTTCCGTTGCAACATCGGTATCGATATCATAAATAAATACACGTGAATCTAATCTTCTGTATTCAGCGTTCTGAAATTCTGACACATCATAGGTATAGAGCACTTGTTTGTTATCTACAGATAATTCGAGACCACTCACGCCACCTAACATATTTGAAAAAACCGTATCTAAGAGGTTTCCAGCGTTATCAATTATTAAAATTGATGTATTATAACCACTCAAATCATTTGTCTTAATAGCGATCGTATTGTCAGATTCATGAGCATCCACTTCAGAAACAAGCGATCCATCGGTTGTTTGGTATACAAGTTCGAGTCCTTGACCAGAGGTGTTTATACGATATAATTTATCTAACACGGGAAAATAAATACGGGTACTATTTTCTGGCCATGAGATATTAATTTCATTCAGGTTAAATCCAGCGGGCTTAACAGTACTTGTAATTTTTCTTGTCTCGCTTCCATCCCTATTCATTGTGAACACATCAACTTGTGCCCCGTCAGATTGTAAAAAGGCAATTCGGTTTGCTGCCACATTACGCACGGGTCTAAAGCTATTTTTGTCTGAAGGGGTAAGCTGAAATTCAGATCCGTCCTCATCAGCAGAAAAAATAACATTGTTGCCGTTTATATTTCGTGTAAAGAGTATTCGGTTGTCTACAGGTGCACTCACCACAGAAAATGTTCCAAACGGACTTAGTACTGGATCATTAATATTATCTGTTGCTGATACTTGCCATACATAGTCGGCGCCAAGAACTAACGGACTATACGTAAACGTAGTATCTGTAATATTCTCGAAGAGAAGAACGTCGTCGTTCTGGTTGTTACGCACCTCTAAAGTGTATTCTATTGGGTCATTTTCAGGATCGTCCGAGGTCCATGAAAAAGTTGCCTCAACACTCTGCAAGACTTCATTTTCGGTAGGTGACAATAATTGCGGACTCGTAGGTGGTCTATTATTAGCTGTTGAAACATCTAACTCGAACACAACATTCACTGTGGTATTGGCCAAAACCGTAGTAGGCTCAAAATCGGCTAAAAAGTCTTCTACCCTCGCCTCTACTGCATATTCGCCTACTGGAACATTCTCAATTAAAAATTTCCCAAGACTGTCGGTAAAAACGGTACTTGAAACGGGTTGGGTTGCAATTCGGGCATTTGGAATTGGGGTATTGCTAACTGCGGCAACAACGGTACCGCTAATAGCCCCAGTGTCGTCTTCACCAATCCTATCTTCATTACAAGAAAACATACCTACAATCAGTGTAAGAAAAACGGAAATATATAAAATTCGATCTTTCATCATCATGCTATTTAGGATTACGGTTTAGTTTTGTTTTTTTCGAGCCGAAATGATAGTTAATTCCGAGTCCAATATTATAATAGAAATCATTTCGTCTTCCCCCCACAAAATCGTCTATTCTATCAGAAAACGCACTATTCCAATCGGCATGAAGAGTCATAGATATGCGATCTGTGAAAAGATACTCTAGTCCTGCACCTACCTGTAATTTATAGAAGGGATCCCATCGTTTTAGGTTATCGGTTTCTGGATCGTCTGCATAAAACATAATACCCCCACCTCCATAAAGATATGGGGACAATCTATCGTGTGGCAGAATATTGAATTCGATATTGGCATTTTGGCTGTTCCACCATCGCATGTTTTCTGACGTAGAATTAAGCTTAAACCATTGTATTTGGTACCCTAAGCTAATTCGAGAAGAGAAACGATATTTATAGCCGGCTCCTACCATATAATCAATTACGGCGGTACTGTAATCTCCATCTACCAGGGAAGCACCTGAAAACACACTAACCGCATGTCTGAAATCGTGGTCTTGGTAGGCGCGCTCATACAAAGCGGTTTCATTTTCTAATTCCTGTTCCAATTCGTATTGGGAAATCAATTCTTTATCTTTTTCAGGACCCTCTAAGGTACCCCATAAATTATCCTTAATACCTTCTAAAATAAGTAATTCTACCGCTTTTTCAATAGCTTCTTGCACGGCCATTTGTGAAGGCTCATTTTTTGTAAAGCCAGTTTCTACTTCTAAAAGTCTCTGAAAATTAACATAGCGAAATAATCCTACATCTACCCCTTGCGATAAAATTGTTTTTGAAGCATTTACAGTTTTTAGCACCTCTCCAGTTGAAGTAGATACAGCTCTAAGGTATACTGTAATTCTATCTTGCCTGTATTGTGAGGACCCGCCAACACCAAAATAACGTGCACCAACACCTCCTGTTAAGATGTTTGAATCGTATGACACAACTCCTCCTTCAAGAAGGATTCCTGCAAACAACAACGGGTTTAAACGTTGCGGAGGATTATCGGTAGCATTCCGATATTCATCCCGAGTGGTTCTAATTATATTTCTTTCGTTTAATAGGTTTCCTAAGTTTTCTCGTTCAATCGGTAAAAACCATTTGGAGTCTTCAAGTGCTTTTATAAGAATTGTAGTTGCACCTTGTGTAACGGCTGTACTAAATGTACTTCCGTTCTCAACACTTTTATATTGTCCTGTCTGATCTTTAAAGTTATAAACTCCAACCTCAATTTTACTCTCTGGTGCTGGCAGCTGGCGTAATTTTTTGGTTTGCGCGGTCAATTCGGCAATTCGTGCTTCTTGGGGTGTTGTGGGCTGATTGAAATAAGCTCCGCATCCATTTAAGAAGAGAGATATAATGAAAATGACAACAATATTTTTACAGTTTTGCATACCTATTGTTATGTTAATTATTCGGAACGATAATTTGGGTTTGCTCTCCCGTGGTTATATCTAAAATATTGATAACTAATCCTTCTGTAGATTCGAACACCTCATACTCAAGGTTTCCATCTCTTGAGGTTCCTTCTGGTGGAAGTTCCTGATCGCCAAACTGACCGAAGAGTTGGTTATTTAGCAAGCTATCAAAACCTTCAAGCCCTTCAAAACCTTCCAATTGTGAGTCTTCAAACTGGTTTTGGGCGTTGGCAGAATTTAAAAGCCATGTATAATTAAAGGGATCACCACCAAAAGCCGGGTTTTTGGGAGTATAGACTAGCTGTTGGCCAAAACCATATGAACTGATTCCGATGAAAAGAAGAAATAATAGTTTTTTCATTTTTTATTTTTTAATAGCTCTTAGTTCGTGATCCATTTCGCTCTAAATCTAAAAGATAGCGATGCACGCGAACTAATGCTTGATTTCTCATTTCAATTAAATAATCATTTTGGGGTCTGACAATAAATTCGGCAACAATGTTGTCACCCACGTAAATTTCAATCTTTGTATTGTTACCTATTGCCAAGACCTCCTTAATGGTAACAATCTCTCTGCCATTGATATTGTTCTGTAGATATTCTAAATAAAACATTTTGTAGAAATCACTTCCCAATTTGGTCTTGGTATCTTCCACAACAATCCCCCTGAGCACCAATCCGTCTGCATTCTCGTATTGCTGATCTAATGAAGCCGACGTGGTATCTGTTTTTTTCTGAAGTACTATTTTTTCAATATCTCCATTTTCATCAGCATTAATAACAATTCTATCTTTTCCTATAAGTGCATCTTCTGAATTATAAATAAGCAATAATATGATAATTCGCTCCTTCTCATCCTTATTGATTGAAGTGACAGACAGATTTTTTTGTTGCCCAGGCGCTAGTACAAATCTACCATTCTGGCTGTTTTTCGATTTGTTAGTGCTTCCTTTATCTCCTTTAAAAACAGTAAGGTCGTAACGCAAGCTTTGGTTAATTTCAGTCCGGTTGAGCGCCGTACCAGTAATAGTGAGCCTGTTGTAAGTATCTTCAAGGTCTATTTTTGCTACTACTTCAGAATTATAAATTTGTGCCTGTGCACCCAACGAAATAAGTAGCGTGAACAAAATTGGAGCTATGATTTTCTTTAAATAAACCATTATAATAGTATCATTTTCTGTTTCGAATTAAAACAGTTTGTTTCTTACCTCTCATTCGAACAACCATGTTTTGTGAAAGCGAATTATCACCAACCCATATTAAATTTTGGCGTAATCCGTATTGAACTACCGTGGCAGTGTGAGATTTAGAGCCCGATGTATTTAGGTGAACAACGCTGTTTTCATATCCGCTTTGAACGAATGTATTTTGAATTCGACCAGCTATCAGTTCTTGAAAGATATCATTTTTTTCGCCAAATTGAAGAATTTGCGTTTGATTAGTTGCTGAAATAGTGTTTGTATTTACCCTGTTATTTCGACCAATCTGTTGAATTTGCACGGTTCTACTGATAGAATTCCCTGCATTGTTAGTTAAGTTCTTTTTTTGCTCTGTAATTTGTAAAGATGTCTGATCAAGAAATACCTGTACAGTAGATTTATTTTCTTGACAGTACATCTTGGTTGCTGCAAGAAAAATGCAGCAAATAAAAGGAATAATATGTAAACTTCTGTTTTTCAAAAATGTATGATTAAAAACGTTTTCTAGAATGTAAAGGTAGTGTATAAGAAAGAACTTTCCTACACACTACCTTTATGGTTAGTAGTTGATGTATTAGATCAACAAATGGCTACTACAGATTGTGCTGGTTTACAACAGATCCGTTTCCAGCTCCTAGTTGTACTACACTACTGTTGTGTCCAAGTCCATGTTGGTGAACAAAACTGTCGTTGTTAAGACCTACTTGAAGTACCAAAGACGTATTGTTACGTCCGTACTGCTCAGTCCAAGCATCGTTACCTCTACCAGCTTGTAAAGTTAACGAACCGTTACCACGACCTTGTTGGTAAGTTCTTGCGTAGTTGTTGATACCTAACTGACCTACGATAGAACCGTTGTTTCTACCTCTCTGGTCAACATCAGCCTCGTTTCCACGACCTAACTGACCTACAATAGAACCATTGTTTCTACCTCTTTGGTCAACGTCAGAATCGTTTCCACGACCTAACTGAACTACCAATGATCCATTACCGCGACCTTGTTGGTACACGTCAGACTCATTGTTACGTCCAATTTGAGCAACAATAGAACCGTTGTTACGTCCTCTTTGCTCTACATCAGAATCGTTTCCACGACCTAATTGCCCTACGTAAGAATTGTTACGTCTACCTCTCTGATCTACTTCAGAAGTATTACGTATACCAACTTGTCTTACTTTAGACTCGTTTCTTCTTCCGCGTTGGTCAACATCAGATTCGTTTCTGATACCGATTTGGTCAACTTCAGAATCGTTACGTAACCCTTGTTGGTATACGTCAGAATCATTCATTAATCCTGTTTGGTCAACATCAGACATGTTACCTACCCCAACCTGGAGTACATCACTGTCATTAGATTGTGCGAACATTACTGTTCCTGCTAAAAGCGCTACTGCGCAAAAAATTGCTTTTTTCATAATTTTAATTTGAAAAGGTTAATATATTGGTTTTAATTATACATTATCAATACTCACATACCAATAACCTATCGGTGACATAAGTACATATCGATTTTTACTCGATACAAATTTCGGGGTATGAATTAGTGAAAAAAGCGGGTTTGTTAGGGATAGAAACACTTAAAATTTGAGGAAGAATTATCAGCATTTCTTATCCCAAATATCTGAATAATTCAGCAGTTTCCATGAGGGGTAAACACCCCCTTTTTCAAGAGGGTTTTTGAAATGTAAGAAAAATATTACCAATATTTTATAAGAAATAGATGTATGAAATTTATGTATCGATAAACTACATAATTTTAACTAAAATGACGAAATGTTAAATTTATGTTAACAAAACTGTTTTTCGACCAACGAAAGATATTTCCGACAAACTGATTTCCTTTCATGCACGAAAATCCAGTTTTGTTTAAATTTCTTAGAAGATATCTAGACGATATCACTCAAAAACGCTAGGAATCAATTTATTTTAGGCTGTAAAAAGAGCATTGTTCAAGAAATTTCAGTTTTAGCGCACTTAGGAAGATTAATCCCTTATTTTATAAGTGTCATAAAACAGATTACTTATCCACAGCACAGAAACACTATTCCCAATCTGGCATGAAAGCATTGCTAAACAATAACTCACGCGTTCCCGTTTCGCCTATTTCAAGCCTATAGATATCACGTTGCGATATTCCGTCATTGCTGGTATTTGTGAAAATTGCAAATGCTTCATTGGGTGCAAAGATGGGTTCTAGATCGTTGGTTCCATTTGGTTTTTCTCCAGATACATCTGTGAGTGTGGCTGTTGCAATATCATATACAAACAATCTAGCGTCTAACCTACGGTAGGTGGCATCTTCAAAACCTGAGATGTCATATGCATAAATTACTTTCATATTGGTTACCGACAAGGTAAGCCCGCCAGCACCTCCTGGTACACCACTTAAAATAGTGTCTAGCACATTTCCGTTGAAATCGATAGTAAAAATTGAAACGTTATACCCGTTTACATCATTCGTCTTTAAAGCAATAATGTTGTCATTTTCACTCACGTCTACTTCAGAAATCAACGAACCATCTGGTGTTTGGTAGATAAGTTGGAGTCCTTGCCCGTTCGAGTTTATTCGATATAGTTTATCGAATTGCGGATAGTAAATTTTATCGCTGTTGGCAGGCCATGAAAAATTGATCTCGTTCAGGTTAAATCCAGTTGGTTTTACTACAGAAGTAACCTTCGTCTTTTCAGTACCGTCACGGTTCATAGTATAAATATCAACTTCGGCACCGTCAGTTTGCAAATAGGCTATCTTATTTGCTGCAACATTCCGCCTTGGTCTATAACTGTTCATTTCTTGTGAGGTGAGTTGAAACTCGGCTCCATTTTCATCTGCGGAATAAATTACATTGTTGCCATTATTGTTTCGCACAAACAAAAACCGATTGTCTACGGGCGCAGCAATTACCGAAAAAGTACCTACCGGACTCAACACTGGTTCGTTAATCTGATCTGATGCCGAAACCTGCCAGAAATAATGTGCTCCCAGCATAAGCGGAGCATAGGTAAAAATGGTATCGCTAATCTCTTCAAACCGCAAAATCTCTTCATTTTGATCATTCCGAAGTTCTATTGCGTAGGTAAGCTGATCTTCTTCAGGATCTGTGGTGGTCCATTGAAACACGGCTTCAATGCTCTGTAATTCTTCATTTTCGGCAGGAGCTATCAATTCTGGAGCAAGCGGAGGTCTGTTATTGGCTGTAGAAACTTCCATCTCAAAAACCACATTTACAGGTACATTGGCCACCACTACGGTGGGTTCAAAATCTGTGAGATAGTCTTCCACCCGAGCTTCTACGGCGTATTCGCCAACGGGAACGTTTTCAATTAGGAATTTTCCGAGGCTATCGGTAAAAACAGTACTACTTATGGGTTGGGTAGAGATACGGGTGTTTGGCAAGGGTATATTACTACCAGAAGCCACCACCGTCCCAGTGATACTTCCTGTATCGTCTTCGCCCACCCGATCTTCATTACATGCCATAAAATTGAACAGCAGAATGCTCAAGACCATATATATAGGTATATTTTTCATGATTTCTTTATTTAATGGGTTTGTTAGGTTTGTTACGACCCGCACCGAAATGATAATTAATTCGAACGCCTACGTTATAATAAAAGTCGTTTCGTCTTCCGCCAACAAAATTGTCTACTTTATCAGAAAAGACACTGTTCCAGTCTGCTTGCAACACCAATGAAATACGTTCAGTAAACCTGTACTCGAGTCCAGCTCCAGCCTGTAATTTAAAAAAGGCGTCCCAACGCTCTAAGTGTTCTTCTTCTGTATCATCTGCAAATAGTAGCAAGCCGGGGCCGCCATATATAAAAGGGGAAAGCTTGTCGTTAGGAAGTATGGTATACGAAAGCTGTAAGCTTTCGCTCAACCACCATTTAATATTATCTGTAGTTGCATTCAGCTTGAAAATCTGCGCTTGAAACCCCACTCCTAATTCTGGGATAAGTTGATAGCTATAACCCAAACTCCCCATAAAATCAATGACACCCGTGGTATAATCGCCATCTATAAACGCAATGCCCATACCGCCACTCACCTTGTTGCGAAAGGTTTGGGTTTGGTATTCACGTTCATACAGTTCGGTGGCATTTTCTACCGCTGTTTCTAAATCATAGGCATCTATTAATTCTTGGTCTTTTTCGGGTCCGTCTTCTGTTGCCCACAAATCATCTTTTAACCCTTCAAGGATTAAAATAGACACCGCTTTTTCGATTGCTTCCTGAACCGCCATTTGGGCAGGCTCATTTTTTGTAAATCCTGTTTCCACTTCAAGCAAACGCTGAAAGTTTACATATTTAAACAGTCCTACATCAACACCTTGTGACAGAATAGTTTTTGAAACATTAACGGTTTTGAGCACTTCGCCAGTTGACGTTGAGATTGCCCGCAGGTATACTGTAATACGGTCTTGTCTGTACTGTGAAGAAGCTCCTGTACCAAAGTATCGCGCTCCTACCCCACCAGTCAAGATGTTAGAATCGTACGAAATCACACCTCCTTCTAGTAAAATTCCCGCAAATAGCAACGGACTTAATCGTTTGGCGGGTTCATTTTGGGAGACTCGATATTCTTCGCGTGTGGTACGTATAATATTCCGTTCATTTAGTAAGTTCCCTAAATTTTCACGTTCTATGGGCCTAAACCACTTGCTATCTTCTAAGGCTTTAATAAGAATGGTTGTAGCTCCCTGGGTAACGGCCGTACTAAAGGTGCTTCCGTTTTCTACATTTTTATATTGCCCAGTCTGATCTTTAAAGTTGTATACCCCAACTACTATGGGTTCTTTGGGCAGCGGAAATGCTTCTAATGTTTTGGTTACGTCTGTTTTTTCAGCAATTCGGGCATCTTGGGGTGCTTCGGGCTGATTAAAATATGCACCGCAACTTGTAAGCAAAATCGCCCAGGATAAGAATAATACTATGGTAAGGGTCGCTCTCATGGTATTATTCGTTTGGAATGATAATCTGCGACTGTTCTCCCGTTTGAATGTTCAGTATGTTAATCACCAAACCTTCTGTAGACTCATATACTTCGTATTCTAGGTCGCCCTCTCGGGTAGTTCCCACTTCTGGGGGTTCGTTATTGAAAGGGGAAAATAATTGGTTTTGCAGCAATGAATCGAAATCTCCCAATCCGTCCAGACCAGGGAAATCGTCGTTAAACTGATTCTGGGCATTCGCCGAATTCAACAACCATGTATAATTGAAGGGATCGCCACCAAAGGCCGGGTTTTTAGGAGTATACACCAATTGTTGCCCTGCGCAGTAGCTAGTTGCCGAAATTAGGAATAAGAGGATGAATGTAGTTTTCATTGTAGTATGATATAGGTTTGTTATGAGCAATTGTATTTTAAATTCATACTGAAAATTTCTGGGTACATTATCGTTGTCGTCTAAAGTTGCGCACCAAAATATTTTGATTCTTTCCTTTCATTTTAACGATCATCTGGTCAGACATTCTGTTATTTCCTAGCATGAGAAGGTTTTGGTTATACCCTTTTTGAAACACTGTTGTCTTTGTTTGGAGTCTTGGTTGGTTATGCACCAAGAGAATATTGTTGTTGGCTCCCTGTTGAAGTAGAAGCGCATCAGTGTTGTGTGCTCTGGATCGTATTTGAATCCTGTTTTTATTACCTGTCTGGAAAGAAAGGTGGGTTCCTTTTTCCGAAGTTATAGCAGCATCCAATGTATTTTGTTGTCCTATCTGTTGGATAATTACCGTACTTCCAAGGGTACTTTTATCTTGTGCTATTACGGCATTAAGTGGTAACAGAAACAGAAATACAATACAGCACTTTATGATATTTGGTATTCTCATCACGTTTTTTTTATGGTAAAGTACGGGAGTACAGTGTGTCATACCCCCGTACATTACTTGGCTTACAAATAAATTCTAATGAACTTATAGGTGAAATATCTAGTTGCTTTGTGTTACCGAAGACATATTGCCAACACCCAATTGGTTTACCACACTGTTGTGGCCTAAACCGGTTTGCAATACATCACTCGTGTTGAAGGCACCAATCTGGTTTACCAACGATGTGTTGAAGAACCCGATCTGTGTAACGTCAGAGTCGTTTGCCAACCCGAATTGAAATACATCAGACTCGTTGCCAATACCCAACTGGGCAACAGTAGAAGTGTTCAAAATACCAATCTGGTCTACATCAGAATCGTTTGCTAACCCAAACTGAAACACGGTTGAACCGTTACCAGCACCGAACTGATCTACATCAGAGGTGTTAAGAATTCCGATTTGGTCTACGTCAGAATCGTTTGCCAGTCCAATTTGTGTTACAGTAGAACTGTTTGCCAACCCTAATTGGTCTACATCTGAAGTATTCAACACTCCAAATTGTCCTACGTCTGAGGCATTTGCAATACCGATTTGTGTAACGGTAGAACCATTAAGGATCCCAATCTGGTCTACTTCAGAGTCGTTTAAGGCTCCAAATTGCAATACATCAGAATCGTTTGCGATTCCCAATTGATCAACACGTGAAGTGTTTGCAATCCCAATTTGGGCTACCGTAGAGGTGTTAAAAGCACCTTCTTGGTCTACATCTGACGCGTTTAGCGCTCCTAATTGTAATACGTCAGAATCATTCAACAAACCGATTTGATCTACGTCAGAGTCGTTTAATAATCCGACCTGCAACACATTACTGTTGTTGAATTGTGCGAACATTGCTGTTCCAATCAATAGCGCTATTGCGCTTAAAAATAAATTTCTCATAATTTTAAAGTTTAAATTGTTATACATTATTAAGTGTTCTTTGAAACTTGCTTGCAAGGCTTAGGTATCTTTAGAACCATGGGTCAAATATCTTGCTAGTTATCTAGAAAATGCGTAGGTATCTGCCCCATTTATAACTGATAACCAACCCTTTATGATAGCTGACAAACACCCCTTCCTGCTTAAGGGGTTTACTGTGTAGTACATTAAGACCCCTCATAAACAATGGGGTTTATCCAAATTTGGATGTAGGGCATTTCAAAATATGGCACAAAAAAAAAATGCCCCTTAAAAGGGGCATTCATTATTAATAAATGGTTTATTATCTAGTGAATAACAACTCACGATATTTGGTTAATGGCCAAATTTCGTCATCAACCAATAGTTCCAATTTATCACAGTGATATCGTATTTCTTCGAAATAAGGTTTCACGTTATCGCAGTAAGCAAAAGCGCGTTTTTCTGCATCTTCTATCTTATTTGCCTTTTTTCGCTCATTAATCATATCGGTGATTCCCTTATTAATTTTTGCAATATGGCCGCTGATGGCTTCTATAAGTTCCATTTGTTCGGATGCGTGTTTTTTAAAGGTATTTCCGTAGATATCTTTCAACCCCTGTACATTCTCAATCAGCAAGTTTTGATATCTGATGGCTGTAGGAATCACATGGTTTCTCGCAATATCACCAAGCACACGACCTTCAATCTGGATACGCATGGCATATTCTTCTACTTCGATTTCATGACGGGCTTCAATTTCAACCTTGCTCATGATACCCAATTCTTCGTAAAGGGCAATCGTACTTTTAGAAACCTGCGCCTTTAAAGCTTCTGGCGTCGTCTTGTTGTTGCTCAGTTTACGCTTCTTCGCTTCTTTTTCCCACGCTTCACCGTAACCATCTCCTTCAAAACGAATGCGCTTCGATTCTTTAATATATCCTTTCAATACATTAAAAATAGCATCGTCTTTTTTCATTTTCTTGCCCTTGATCAATTCGTCTACTTCTTTCTTAAAGTCGATTAATTGCTTGGCTACAATAGCGTTTAAGACGGTCATGGGTTTCGCGCAATTCGCGGTAGAGCCGACAGCACGGAACTCAAATTTATTTCCTGTAAAAGCGAAAGGTGACGTTCGGTTTCGGTCTGTATTATCTAACAAAATTTCAGGGATCTTTCCTACTACATTTAGTTTAAGGTCCGTTTTATCTTCTGGAGATAATTTCCCATTCTTTAATTTTTCCAACGTATCGAGTACCGAAGTTAGTTGTGACCCTATAAATACCGAAATAATAGCCGGAGGTGCTTCATTCGCCCCCAATCTATGGTCGTTACTTGCACTTGCAATGGCTGCACGCAGTAGTTCCTCATAATCATTTACCGCTTTAATGGTATTGATAAAAAAGGTCAAGAACTGAAGGTTCTTCATAGGTGTACTTCCAGGGCCCAATAAGTTAACCCCTGTGTTTGTAGCCAGCGACCAGTTATTGTGTTTACCGCTACCGTTTATACCAGCAAAAGGCTTTTCGTGAAATAACACTTTAAAGTTATGCCGATCTGCCACTTTGCTCATCACGTCCATTAATAAAGAGTTGTGGTCTACCGCTAAGTTGGTCTCTTCAAAAATAGGTGCCAACTCAAATTGGTTTGGTGCTACTTCATTATGTCTCGTTTTTACGGGAATCCCTAGATACATACATTCAGTTTCTAGATCACGCATATAGTCTAGTACACGTCTCGGGATAGAACCAAAGTAATGGTCGTCTAACTGTTGTCCTTTTGCAGAAGCGTGGCCTAAGAGCGTACGACCTGCAAGATTAATATCTGGACGCGATTTTGCCAACGCCTTATCGATCAGGAAATATTCTTGTTCCCACCCAAGGGTCGGATTTACCTTCGTGACACTTTTATCGAAATATTTTGCCACAGCTGTTGCGGCTTGGTCTACAGACTGCAATGCCCGCAATAGCGGTGTTTTATTATCCAAAGCCTCCCCGGTGTAAGCAACGAATACGGTAGGGATACAAAGTGTAGTGCCGTAGATAAAAGCAGGAGAAGTAGGATCCCAAGCAGTATAACCTCGCGCCTCGAACGTATTTCTAATTCCGCCATTTGGGAAACTAGAAGCATCTGGTTCTTGCTGTACCAATTGACCACCTCCAAATTTTTCGATAGAATTTCCATCGCCTGTAGTTTCAAAGAAGGCATCATGCTTTTCAGCAGTAGTACCGGTTAACGGTTGAAACCAGTGTGTATAATGAGTCGCACCTTTGCCAATGGCCCATTCTTTCATTCCTGTTGAAATGTGGTCGGCAACGCCCCGGTCGATTTTAGAACCGTTTACGATCGCATCTTGTACACTCTTAAAAGAATCTTTGGTTAGGTATTGCCGCATCGCAGCTTCATTGAATACATTCTGTTCGAAGATTGTAGAACGACGTTCTGGCTCGTTCACATCTATCACCGGACGGTTAAATGTTTCTTTAATGGCATGAAATCTTAAGGTAGACATAGTAATATGCTTTGTTTATTAAGTTATGAGGCAAAAATAACCCTTTTTTAAGATACACCCCCCTAAAAATTATGTTAAGTTGTTAATAAATATATGATTTTATGAACACACCCCCTCTTTTTAAGGGTGATATTCAATAAAAATAGACTTAGACTAGGAAATAATTTAGTTTTTTAGAAAAGCTAGACTAATAAAAGCACAATACCCAATAACAATTACAAGTCCTTTTATTCTTCCAATTTCGAATTTCTTCGGAAGAAATGCCAGTGGTATAAGCACGGCAGCAAAGCCTAGCATCCACCATATATCATTGGTAAGCACTTCTTCGCTTTTTACAGCAATAGGTTGGATTATTGCAGTAATACCCAAAACAGACGCAATATTGAAAATATTAGAGCCAATTAAATTCCCTAAGGAAAGGGCCTTTTCCTTTTTGAGAGCAGCGATCACCGAAGCTGCAAGCTCTGGCACGCTTGTACCCACTGCAATCATGGTAACTGCGATAACGCGTTCACTAATACCCATGGCCGTTGCCAAATCTACAGCACCCATTACCAAAAGTTCACTACCGCCGTACAATGCAACGCCTCCAATGAGTAACCAAATAACAATCTTAAAATTACTCGCTTTTGAGAGTCCATCGTCAATTCCATCGTCTACGGCATAGGTGCTGGCCTTTTTTCGAGCACGGTTAATTAACAGATATAAATACACTGCGAGCAATGCAACGAGCCCTACCCCTTCCCAAAGGGTTATTTCATTTCCGGATTTCAGCACAAAATAAAGCACGATAGATAACAGCATCATGACCGGCCAATTGAACTTGTAAAAATCTTTATCGATTGCTAAGGGGGCAATCACTGCTGTAACACCCAAGACCAAGCCAATATTTGCGATATTCGACCCTATCACGTTACCCAATGAAATATCACTAAATCCGTTTAACGCTGCTTGTATGCTCACGAGAAGTTCGGGAGCCGAGGTAGCAAATGAAACTACAGTGAGACCAATCACCATTTTAGAAAGGTTGAGCTTAAACGACAAGCCTACAGCAGATCGCACCAAAAACTCACCTCCTACCACAAGTAATATTAAACCCAAGATAATGTACAGAATGCTCATACGTATATATTAAGGAGCGAAGATAAGAAATGCTCAAGGAGAGCAGAAGAACCTGTGACCGATTTTATCAAAATTTCGGCCCCAAAACAATAACCAACTAAATTTTCAGTTATATAACTACAAATATAGTTGTTAAACTATAAAAATAGTTATATGTTTGTTTTACAAATAGAAAATACGATTTGTCCTGTCCTATTCAGCATCTTTTGGGGACATAGCATCTAAAAATATTGTAGAGAAAAAATAGATTATACATGGAACAATTAACGAACAAAGAGGAAGAAATCATGCAAGTGCTCTGGAAGCTCGAAAAGGCTTTTGTGAAAGAAGTTTTGGCGCTCCTACCAAAGGGAAACCATTACAACACCGTCTCTACCATCATTCGGAATTTAGAGGAAAAAGGATTTGTTTCACACAAGGCCTTCGGGAAAACCCATCAGTATTTCCCTGTGGTTAGCAAGAAAACGTATACTGAAAAATTCATGAATTTGGCTACTAAGCGTTATTTCGACAATAGTTATAAAAGCATGGTGTCCTTTTTTGCGAAGGAAGAAAAGATCAGTGCTGAAGAGCTTCGTGAAATTTTAAAGATCATCGAAAAAAAGAATTAACATGGAACTACTCACTTACATCGCGAAATCGGCAGGAATACTCACCCTTTTTTATGTTGTATATTTAGTCGTACTCCAAAATGACACCTTCTTTTCGGCCAACCGCACGTATCTCCTTACAGGGATTATATCGGCTCTGGTGTTGCCCTTTGTCACTTTTACTTCGGTTACCATTGTGGCAGTTCCTATAGTTGAGGCTAGCCAAGAGTATACTTCAATTGTGCCATTTACAACTACGGAAACGCCTAGCGAAACTCCTTTTAATTTCGTGGAACTAATTTTCTACGGATATCTTTTAGGTATCACGGTCATGTTAGTACGATTTACCACACAGTTATATTCGTTGCTACGGTTGCTTCAAAAACATCCTGCAAAGCGCATCGGACCATTCAATTTTGTTGAAATCGACGATGAAATCGCTCCTTTTTCCTTTTTCAACTATATCGTGTATAACCCGAAGACTCACGACTCTGAAGAACTGGAAATGATCTTAAAGCATGAAAAAGTGCATGCTACCCAATGGCACAGCATCGATTTGTTATTGGCAAATTTGGTACGCGCCCTACAGTGGGCCAACCCAGTTTCTTGGTTTTACAAATCGAGTCTTGAAGCCAATTTAGAATATTTAGCAGATAGTGAAACTGCCCAATATTTACCGTCAAAAACCGAATACCAATTAGCGCTGTTAAAGGCTTCATCGTCCTTACCAGTACCAGCGCTGACCAATAATTTTTATCAATCATTCACCCGCCTTACTGTTTTTGGAAGAGAAATTAAACTCGATTTCCAGAACGGACAGGTAAAAAAACGAATCATTATGTTAAACAAAAGAAATTCTAACAGTTACAACCAACTAAAACTGACCGTAGTACTACCTGTGCTCGCCTTATTTTTATGGGGATTTAATACCGAAGAGGTTATTGAATACACCCATGCTACAACCGAAATAGCTACTGGGGAAGTTGCAGAAAAAGCAATCAACGAAGCAACTTGGTTCTCGGCGGCTTCTACAGATGCTGAATTGAACGAATTGGAAACGTATTTTAGACAACATCACCCGAGTAGCTTGGTGAAAATTGGCAATCGAAAACGAAATGCCGCTGGTGAACTCACCGCGTTTAGTTTTGAAACTAAATTTGAAGGCGAAGACCGCTTTTACACCCGCTTTGATAGGGGTGACAAAAAAGCCGCCTTTACTACTACCTATAAAATTGAGCCAAAAGAAGCAGGAGTCTTATTAGTTTCGGAAATTGGTGACGAAGCGGTACAGCTTAAAATCACAAAAGAGCAACTAGAACTATTCTTGCCAGAAAACAACCCGCTTGAGGTAGCTTCTAAAAATGTAGTAGCGAAAGCAACTCCGACTAAAAAAGAGCCGATGCTAGGTGAGAATCCGCTCTACATCATCAACGGCAAGGAATATAGAAAAAATACGCTACCTGCGGGACATACCATTGAATTAGACGGCAAGGTGGAAGCTTACAACCAAAAAGAAGGAGCCGCCAAATACGGCAACAAAGGGAAAGATGGTGTGCTGTACTTTCACGGGGAAGCTACGTTTGTTCCCGTGCAGACAACACCTTCCGCTACGACGCGTGTAGAAACGCCTTTACCCAGCGAAAAACAAACGAATGCAACTGAAAGCAAGAAAATTTCCGAAGAACTAAAAATAGCAAATGCAACTAAGGAGGTTCGAATTAAAATTACAAAAAACACCACCAAGGAAGAACTAGATCGTATTAAGGAAGAATTGGCGCGCGACCATGGTATTGTTTTTAATTATAAAAATTTGAATTACAATGTAAAGAATGAGCTTACTTCCATCTCGGTTTCGTACAAAGGCAACGGGATGAACGGCAGTTATAGTGTGAGCGACGATGATGGCGGCGCAATAGACGACTTCTATTTTTATATGGACACGGAAGCGGGCACTTCTGGTTTTGGTTCGGAACGGATGGTAGAACGGGAAGAAGCCAGAGCCAAAATGATGGCAAAACGTGAAGAATTAAGAGGTAAGGTACTGGTAGAGCGCAGAGAAGAATTAGAAAAGCAGCGAGATGAAATGGCCAAGGTTCGTGAAGAAATTCGTGAAGAACGCAACGAAATGCGGGAAGAAGTCGCTAAGATTCGGAAGAATAGCAGAAAAATAGTTGACGAGGAGCGCAAGATAGCAAGGGGATATGCACAAGTTACTCGAAACACGAATGGGCGTGGAGCCAAGGCGCTAATTACCAAAGACACTACAGATGAAGAGTTGGCTAACATCAAAAAAGAGATGGAGGCCAAGGGCGTAACTTTTAGTTACAGTCGTATAAAACGAAATGCAAAAGGTGAGATTACCCGAATTAAAATCCAAAGTGATAACGGCAAGGGAAGCAAACAAACCATAAGCACCAGTACCGACGACGGTGAACCGATCGAAAAAATTGTTATTGAACAATAGGGCACATTGCAGACCAATTGGAATAGTCTTACTATATTGTAGGACTATTCTTTTTTATAATGAAAAAGCAATTTTTTAAAACACTCGCGAAGGTAAACAAGGCAATTTTGCCAAGCTTTACGAAGAAAAATGTAGATTTAGCCAAGGCTTCAAAACTACAGCTGGCATTGTTTGCCTATAAATTATGGGTGACAAAAAATGCGTTGGATTGAGCCGTTGTGCGTTTTGGCAATTTCATCATTTTCTACCCTTGTTCATTTCTCTCGCTGAAAAAGACTTGTCGCATGCAGGAAAGGGATGATGATAAAATTTCAAAGAAAAGTACTTCAAAATGCCAACAGGTTTAAATTAATACGTTAGTACCGATCTCACTTCGTATTTACTGAGTTTTCTAGCGCCTTTCAGAAAAGAAAGTTCGATTAGGAAATTGCACTGCACGATAGTTCCGCCCAACGATTCGACGAGCCTACAAGCGGCCTGTGCCGTACCACCGGTGGCCAACACATCGTCATGTACCAAGACCCTGTCTCCTTTTTCAATAGCATCTTCATGAATCTCTAGGGCATCCATACCATACTCTAAGGTATACGGTTGCTTTAGCGTATCGAATGGCAGTTTGCCCGGTTTGCGTATGGGCACGAACCCAGCCCCTAATCGTTCTGCCAACAAGGTAGCAAAGAAGAATCCGCGCGACTCAATTCCCACCACCTTATCTATAGGCTGCATTTCGGTAAGGTTGAGCAATTCTTGCGCGCAGGTATTCAAGGCATCAGGATGTGCGAGCAGCGGAGTGATGTCTTTAAAAGAAACGCCCTTTTTAGGAAAATCGGGTATCTCACGAATGTATTGTTCTATATCGAGCATATTTTTATGGAACTACTTTGTCTATAAAGGTAAAAAGAAATATATTTGCACCCGCTAACAAAGGAAATAACTTTTGTAAGCAGTTTTTAGGCCTCGTGGCGCAACTGAATAGCGCACTTGATTACGGCTCAAGAGGTTACAGGTTTGAATCCTGTCGAGGTCACGAATAAATAGTTCAATTAGAAAAAACGCCAAGCTTGCTTGAGCGTTTTTTTGTTTGTGCTATTTTCAGCGCGGAGCGCTATCAGGATGTAAAGCAACGCGAAACAATCCTGTCGAGGTCACTTAAGAAAGAAAAGCTCACTGATAGTGAGCTTTTTTATTTGAACGAAATTGAAGCTTGCTTCAGATTGACGTGAAAATAAAAAAATACACAAACCGCAGGTTTGTAGCTTTTCATTTAGACTACGGAGCACA
>JYMV01034363.1_pt1 | contig 163321 bp, 142 predicted proteins | sample 338911 | NCBI WGS metagenome assembly JYMV01 (sample SAMN03354496, study PRJNA234377) | hydrothermal vent metagenome | biome: Deep sea; feature: Hydrothermal plumes at the Eastern Lau Spreading Center, Western Pacific Ocean; material: Seawater | place: Tonga | collected 2009 | depth 2000 m m
GGGGATGGATAAAAATCAATTAATAGTACTAAAAAGCATATGAATACAGTTATAGTGGGTTTTCATTTGTGGTAGATATAGCAAAACCTACAATAATTCTCCCAAGATTTGACCAAGTCCAGAATATTTAGTGAAAACACCCTCTATCTACAAAAAGATGTGCTGAATACGAACAACGAAATTGAGGGGAAAAAGACACACTTGACGACACAATCAGGGGTCTGATATACTGTGTCCAGAAACCTTTGAAACCCTTACTGTATCAGGGAAAAATGGAATAGTTTAAATTGGTGGAATAGTCTATGGTCAACCAAGCAAGTGACAATCAAGATCTAGAGATTACGGATATAATTCCGGTAACCATACATGCTGCACGCAGTTACCCCGCTTGGGTAATTGTCAAGATCCAGACAGATCAAGGTGTCGAAGGTATTGGTGAGGGGTTTACTTGGGCGGGACAGGCAGGCTCTATTGTTAATTACATTTCCTTGATTCGTCAGCAGATTTTGGGAGATTCTCCTTGTGAAATCCGGTCTTTTTTAGGGCGCTTCCCACCGAAGGCCGATGACCTCAATTGGAGTGCAGCAGTGTCAGCCATTGAAATTGCGCTTTGGGACATTTTGGGCAAGGTCGTGGATCTGCCCATTTACGGTCTGCTTGGTGGAGCGATTCGTGATAAGATACCACTTTACGCTGATCACGGTGTCTTCAATGGCGCTGGTGATTGGGAAGAGTGTGTTGAACGTATCTTAGCGGTGAAAGAGGATGGGTTTGAAATGTTTAAATGGGATCCCTTTGAGGGCAGTGGAACCCCGACTCCCAGTGATTTGCGAGATCAGATCAGAAAGATCGAGACGGTTCGTGACGCTGTTGGTTCAGAATATCAAATTGCGATTGATGCACATAACCGTTTTTCTGTTGATGGGGCCATTATGGCAGTCCAAGCGCTTGAATCGCTCAATATCTTTTTTTTTGAAGCTCCAACAGCGGATGACCCAGAACAGCTAAAGCAGGTTGCTAATGCGACCGATATTCCAATTGCTACTGGTGAACTGACATGTACACGTCAGGAAGCGAAAGCCCTTTTTGATAGCGGATCCCTAGGTTTCTTTCAGCCGGAAGTTGGAACAAATGGTGGCATCTTGGAAACCGTTAAAACGGCAGATTTGGCTGAGACATATGGACTCAAGATCACCACACATAATTGGTGTGGACCGGTTGTTACGCGTGCAGCTTCCTGTGCTTGTTCGGTTATCCCTAATCTATCATTTCAGGAATATGCCGGTGGTGCACCAATTGATTCGTGGGAACATGAACTACTCATCCCTCCAACACAGATAGCAAACGGTCATCTGATTCTGCCTGATTTACCGGGACTGGGATTCAAACTCAATGAAGACTTGATGGTTTCAAAGCAGCTTGATCAATTCAAAGTTTAGGTATGGATCTAACCAAAGGCTTAAAGCGTCGTATTGAGATCTATACTGGTCTGGTCTGGGGATTGACCTCCTCGGCAGCATATCAATTTCAGTGAAGATAAAGATCCCGAACCAAGATGGCAGTATAGCGATGGTTGCAGGATCATCAATAGCTTATCGCGTACACTGCACCATAGACGAAAGCTTTAATGCAACTATCAGAGAAAAGAACACCAGAAGTTGTTACCCAAAAGGCTATTATCGCTGGGCTGATACTAGTTGTCGTTAACGCCTATTGGGTTGGAATTGCCAGCGAACTCTGGTATGCGGTTTATACGCTTGTTTCGCCGTTCTCAAATGCCATCTTTACTCTTGCTGTCCTGATTGCTTTCAATATTTTCCTGACTCGATTTGTCAGGCCACTTGCCTTTACAGCAGGAGAACTGCTGTTGATCTACATTATGGTCACCATGGTTTCCACTATCTCTGGGCATGCCATGATGGCTATTCTAATGGGCACCTTAGCCCATCCGTATTGGTTTGCTACCCCTGAAAATGAATGGGCGCAGCTGTTTTGGCGACACATTCCATCTTGGATAACGGTTTCCAACACTGAGTGGCTGAGAGGTTATTACGAAGGCGAATCAACAATTTTTACCCTGGAACACCTGCGGGCTTGGTTGGTACCGGTGTTGGTTTGGTCAGGGTTCATTTTTGTTCTGTATGGATCTCTACTTGGTATTGGCTTGATTCTCCGGAAGCAGTGGATGGAACATGAGAAACTCAGTTTCCCGTTGACCCATCTGCCCCTCCAGATGACAACCAACCGCAATTTTTTTCGTAACAGATTAATGTGGATTGGATTTTCGATCTCAGCCATCATCCGAATAGTTAATGGAATACACGATATTTTTCCCGCTATGCCCGGTTTCCCACCCAATTTACGTCTAGATCGATATTTTTTTACTGATCGACCTTGGAGTGCAATTGGTTATACCTCGATGTCGTTTAACTTAGCAATTGTCGGTTTAACCTATTTTATGCCGCTGGATCTTGCTTTTTCCACTTGGTTTTTTTTCTGGCTGACGCGTGCGGAAAAAGTGTTTGCTGACATCATCGGTTGGCAAAATATGCATTTGAATGATCGCGCGACGGGAGGATGGATCGGCATTGCCCTGATCGTACTGTGGGGAGCACGCCGACATCTGGCGACCTTGATCAAACACATATTCAGTCGACATGTTATTAATGATAACAGCGAGCCTGTATCTTATGGAGTAACACTGATTTTGACAGTCCTGAGTATTGGTTTGGTGTTTCTGTTCTGTTATACCGCTGGAATGTCGATTTGGGTAATCACAGTTTTCTACGCCATTTTTCTTGCATTTGCCCTTGCCATTGGTCGTGTACGAGCAGAACTTGGTCCACCTTATCATGAAGTAATCGGTATCAACCCACGCCAGATGATGGTTGATATCTTTGGAACACGCAAATTGGGTGGTGCTAACTTAACTATTCTGAGTTTTTTATATGCTTTTAATCGGTGTAACCGATCTCATCCAATGCCCAACCAGGTTGAGTCGCTCCGAATTGGTGATCGTGTTCAGATACCAGGGCGACCTCTAATTATATCCATGGGATTAGCAATAGCCGTTGGCGCGTTTGCAACATTGTGGTCTTATTTGGAGATTGTTTACCGATACGGACTTGATCGGTGTCATGGTGCGATCGGTCACTTTGGGTGGGAGACCCTGAATCCATTACAGAGTTGGTTGCAACACCCAAAGTCAATGGAAGGACTAGGCGTTGTCTTCATGCTGGCTGGAATGGGATTCGTGTTTGTCCTTCAACTGATGCGTACTTATTTTCTCTGGTGGCCATTGCATGCCTCCGGCTATGTTTTGTCGGGCGCGGCTTGGGGAGGGTTAATTTACTTCTGGTTTCCTGTCATGCTCAGTTGGCTAATAAAGTATTTAATTCTTAAATTTTCGGGTTGGAACACACACCGAAAAATGATACCATTTTTTCTTGGGTTGGTTCTGGGTGACTATATTCCACGAAGCATTTTAAGTATCGTTAGTTTCATTCTTAATTTGTATATGCCATCATCCGGAGCAGGTCATACGCTCTGATGAATTGTGTCAATGATAGTTAGTTTGAAAAGGTAGTCTTAATGATAACAATGGTTGGTTGTGTATCTGGTCGGATGTCATCTGAATTTCTCGAACGATATAATCCGACATTGTTAAAGATGAAAAATATTAATTCTGAAGGTGAGGGAAATAATATAGATGAATATTAGTTTTAATTGGCTTAGAGAATATATCGATTTCGACTTAACGCCGATAGAACTTGGTGAAAAACTGATGATGCTTGGAACCGAAGTGGAGTCAATTACCCAGCTTAATAAAGGATTTGATAACATTGTTGTCGGCAGAATTATCAATGTTCGAAAGCATCCACAGGCTGATAAGCTTGTTTTGTGTGATGTTGATGTAGGTAAAGAAGAATTACAGATTATTTGTGGCGCCCCGAATGCACAAAAAGACCTAGTTGCTCCTGTAGCCTTAGTCGGTGCCAATTTGACAAATGGCAATATAATCAAAAAAGCAAAATTGCGAGGGGAAACATCATTTGGAATGCTTTGCTCGGAGAAAGAGCTTGGTCTTTCTGAAGAATCTTCAGGATTGATGGAGCTACCGGATGACCTTGAAATTGGTATGCCGCTGACGAAAGCCCTTGGCCGGGATGATGTTGTGTTAGAACTAGAACTAACTCCAAACCGTCCTGACTGCTTGAGTATCGTTGGCGTTGCTCGGGAGGTTGCTGCTGTTACTAGTGGTTGTGTTCATTTTCCCGATATCCAAGTCGAGGAAGGAAATGCTCGGGTGGAAGAATTTACTTCTGTTACGATTCAGGCACCAGATTTGTGCCCGCGATATGCCGTGCGCATCATTCGTGACATCAAGGTTGGAAACTCACCAGCTTGGTTGCGAAACCGGCTCAAGTCAGTCGGTGTAAACTCAATTAATAACATTGTTGATGTAACCAACTACGTCATGCATGAAATGGGGCAGCCACTTCATGCATTTGATTATGATGAGCTCGTGGAGCATCGAATTATCGTTCGTCGTGCCCAAGAAGGTGAAATACCTAGGACTCTTGATGAGGAGGATCACAAGCTTACATCCGAGATGCTGGTTATTGCTGACGCAAAAAAACCGCTTGCTGTCGCGGGCATAATGGGAGGGCTTGATTCGGCGATATCTGAGAATACAACCGATGTTTTGCTTGAAAGTGCGTACTTTCAGGCTACTAATATTCGTAAGACTTCAAAATCACTTGGTATGCACACCGATGCCTCACACCGGTTCGAGCGTGGAGCCGATCCAGAGTCCGTGATCCCGGCTATTAACCGAGCCGCGCAATTTATCGTCGATCTAGCGGGAGGTGAAATTGCTGAGGGAATTATTGACGTTTATCCCGGCAAACGTGATTCAACTGAGATTAAGTTGCGACCGAGTCGTGTCAATTTTGTTTTAGGAACTAATATAGAATCTAATCAAATGGAAAGCATATTGACAAGTTTGGAATTTGACATTCAGAATTTAGCTGAATCAGGGGATTTAAAAGTAACAGTTCCAACATTTCGCCCCGATGTAGAGCGTGAAATTGACTTGATTGAAGAAATTGCACGTGTTTATGGTTATGACAACATCCCCACAACTCTCCCAACTAGCAATATCCTAATTCCAAAAATAAATTACCGTTCTTTGCTTCGAGAATCTGTAAAGGAACATCTCTTAGCGTCAGGGTTGATGGAGGCGATTAATTATTCCTTTTACAATTCCGATGTCTTTGATAGGATTCGGCTGTCATCAGACGATCCACTCAGACAAGCTATTCCAATACAAAATCCGCTAACCCAGGATTTCTCGACTATGCGGTCAACATTAATTCCGAGTTTACTCGAAAATGTTGCACGAAACAATAGTCGTCAAATAAATGATATTCAGCTTTTCGAGTTTGCAAAGGTATTTTATCCTAGCCAAGATCAACGTTTGCCTCAGGAATTGGAGCGGCTAGCGGGCATTATGGTAGGAAGCCTAAGTTCTGGTATCTATGGTGCGCCGCGGCAAGCTATCGACTTTTTTGACATCAAAGGGATTGTCGAAGGGATTTTGGATTTGGCGAGTGTTTCTGGTTATGAAATTGAAAGGATGAGTCATCCAACTTTTCATCCTGGTCGATGTGCATCAATCCACGCTGATGGAGAATCGATTTGCTTATTTGGTGAAATACATCCTTGGGTCAAAGAAAACTATGATCTCACCGACCAAACCTATGTTTTTGAGCTTGATTTTGATAGGCTGGCAGAATTAGCTACACCCGACAAAAAATTTGAACCAATTCCAATTTATCCTAGTATTCAACGAGATCTGGCAATTCTGGTGTCAAAGGATATCTCGTCAGATCAACCGCTTCAGATTATCAAAGAAATTGGGGGTAATCTCATTGATTCTGTTTATCTTTTCGACCTGTACGCTGGGAACCAAATCCCAAAAGAAAAAAAGAGTCTAGCATATACCATCGAATACCGTTCCCAAATTGAGACGCTGACCGACGATGTTATTGACATAATCCAGTTCAGAATTATTGAAAGACTGGAAGAAGATCTCAAGGCAGAACTTCGCACTTGAAGAACACATTTTTATCTTTGCTGTTAATCTGTGTTACAGTTGTATGGGGTTGGACATTTGTAATTGTTCGAGATGCTACAAGCCCTGAAGTTTACGGCGTTGTCGCATTCCTCACTCTTCGTTTTGCAGTTGCATCAGTTACACTAATTTACTTCGCCAGAAGAATTAACCGCCGGACGTTAACAGCAGGACTTGGTTTTGGTATGATCGTTAGCATCGGTTATCTTTGCCAAACCTTTGGGCTTCGCTATACCACAGCTACCAATTCCGGACTAATTACCGGTCTATTCGTAATTTTTGTGCCGGTCACTGACTTCCTCCTTTTTAAAAATCGGCCGCCTCGTACTTTTCTCTTGATTATCTGTATTTGCTTCGCTGGTATTATCTGTTTGGCGGGTGGGAATTTGGAAGGATTAAGTCTTGGTGACTTATTAACTTTGGGATGTGCTGTGGCTTTTGGTGTTGATATTTCTTTGCTCTCACGGTATGCTAAAAATCATGATCCTGGTGCATTGATGCTTGTACAGATGATATCATCCGCAATTATATGCGCCGTGGTGTGGTGGCTCACCGAGCCATTCAAATTGCCGCCAGATTTTGTGGTTTGGCAGGCAATTTTGCTGACGGGAATCGCGGCCTCAGCGTTAGCGTTTACAATACAAGCTTTTGTCCAACAGAGAATTTCCTCTGTTAGAGCCGCAGTTATCCTCACAACTGAACCTATGTTTGCCTCCATTTTTGGATACCTCTTAGCCGGTGATAGGCTTAAGCCAATGCAAATTCTGGGTGGTGTATTCATCCTCACTGGAATCCTGACGGGAGAGGTGTTAGCGGCGATTCAGCAACAAAATAGAAAGTAAATTAGATCAACTTATGAATCCAGATACAGCAGCAGGGTATTTACAAATTGGCATTGCGGTCATCTTGGCCCTTTTAGGCGGATTTATCTTAGTTAAACGTCCTGAAAGTCATCCCGGTCGACTTGTGGCAGTTCTCTGCTTCCTGAATAGTGTGTGGGTGGGTATCGAATTTTTTTCAGACCTGTATGAAAAGAAGGAAATGCTGAAAACCACACTTTACCTGCAGAATTTCAGCAAATTTTTTATCTCGAATATTATCGCAACACTTGTCTGTTTCTCCTGGTATTTTCCACACAGACCGCCAAAAGCTAAACGAAGGCAGACGGTGTTGATCTATTCAGTCGCACTCATATTTTCGCTCTTTGTTTTTAGTCGATGGAATCCGAAATCGGCAGAGTTTATTCAAGGCAAGCTGAGAATCGAGCACGGTTTCATTCACCATCCTCTCTACTTCGGATTCATTATATTTGGAGGCCTTTATGCTCTCGGAAACTTACTGACTAAATTCCGTGAGTTAGATTCACCATCGGTCAGACTGCAACTCGTCTATGTCACAGTAGGGCTTGGTTTATCTTTGGTAATTGCGGCCATCTTCAGTCTGATTCTCGTCACCTAGCATTCCTTGGAACCCTAGCACCCGTGATCGGGTTTGGTTTTATGACTTACGCAATTGTGAAATATCGCGCCATGGAAATCGATTTTATTATTCATAGAACATTATTTTGGCTTATTGTTAGCTCGATTGCAATTGGCACGATATACGTAGTTATCTATTTACTAGGAACACAATTTCAGCTATTCAGTCAGATTTCGCTAGCAATCATTTTAGCACGTGTCCTGTTTTTGACCTACAATGATACTGTACAACCAGCAATCACTCGGCTTTTTCAGAATGATCAGCATAAAATGGAGACAACCATTAATGGCCTTATGGATTCGACTCGGTATTTACAAGGACTTGAAGTATTGGTTCATGATATTCTTCAGATGAGCCGTGATGTTTTACGAATCCCGAATTCACACATGCTTATTTATTATGATGATGCCGCGGTATTTATTAAAATGGGGCTTGAAACAAATCAGCCTACCAACCTAACTCGAGATAACCCATTTTTCAGATGGCTTGTTAGCTTTGATCAAATTGTCGAACGTGAACGGATCGAATTTCATTCGCAACACCAAGAGATTCGTGAAGTCGCACTTCCATATTTCAATCAGGTCGAAATAGAGGTTTGTGTGCCCTTTATACATGGGGGACAAATACTTGGCACTTTGAATTTAGGCCGGAAATCAGACACCCGTTGGAACCTAACGGTACGTGAACTGGGATTGCTGGATCGGCTTCGAAAGTCAGTTACCCTTGCTCTTGAGAACGCTTTGTTACATGAAACACGACTTGATATACAGGAGAAACAAATTCAGGCAGAATTACTAGCTTCCGCCTCTAGTTCACTAGCTCATTCCATCAAGAACCCTCTTGGTTTACTCTGTGCTAATCTTGACTTACTACGTGAATCAACATCTAACTTTGTTGATCAGGAAATTAGATCCGCATTGCTAGATACAGAAGTGCAGATCCGTAAGATCGAGGATATCATCAATCAAATCCGAAATGCGAATATCGGTCCATCAGAACTGGAATCTTTACGGTTAGATCTTCTGATTCGCGAAATCCTTTCTGAACAAGTAAGATTATCAATTGAAACCGAAATCCGTATCGAACCAACCGAAATTATGGCAGATCAGGGGCAAATCCGCCTGGCATTGACGAATATTATCATAAATGCCTATCAAGCAATGGCGCCATCAGTCGATTCATCAAGTAGAAACGGAAAATTAGTCGTTGATATGATTATTTGCCAAAATAACCAAACCCTTGAACTTAAAATCAGTGATACTGGTTGTGGCATGTCGGATGTTCTGATTACTCAGATTTTAAGTCGGCCCTTTGTTACGCAGAAAAAGATGGGGACAGGATTGGGTGTCTGGACGGCAAAAAAAATCATCGAGGCTCATAGAGGAAAACTTGATTTTGAGTCAAAGGAAGGAGAAGGCACAATAGCAATTATCATTTTACCTCTTTCCATAGCAGATCCCTAAATCTATTTTATGAAGTAGGTAGTTGAGAAACGTCGTAACTTTCGATATAATGAGGATCATGTATGATCTAGAGCTGGTTGGCGATAAGAGCGATAATTTATGGGATAAAATGCTATATAGTTGTCCGTATAGCACAGCCTTTCAAGCTATGGCCTGGCGAAATGCGCTTACAAAGTCCTTTAAGCAGATGTGTCCATTGTACTATCTTATCCGACAAGGACAAGACATTATTGGTGGATTGCCAATGTTTGTTTTTCAACCCATACCGGGAATTAGAATGCTACACTCGATGCCATGGAATTTATTGGGAGGATTACAACTTGTTGCTGGAAAACAAGTTGATCTTGGTTCGTTGATTGAAGCAATTGAAACTACGTTGAATCAGGTAGTATTGGAACAAGGCATTTCTGAGACGGTTTATATATTCGATTCGAACCATGTCAATCTGTACGAACGTAAACTTATTGAATTCAAATATAGAAAGTTAGCGAACCAGTTCACTCATCTTCTCAAAACCAATTCTGACTATGAGGTATTATGGACTGCGTATAATAAAAGGGTTCGGGGCGCGGTAAGAAAAGCAATCAAAAATTCAATTACTGTGACAGACGCTCAAACTGATGATGAATTAAGAAACTTTTACCACATTTATCTTACAACTCAAAAGAGACTGTATGGTACTCCTAAACCATTTATGCTGATGTGTGAACTTGTTAAAACTGGCTTAGGTAGGATATCAATCGCAAAGAAAGATGATCAGATTATTGCGGGTTTATTGTATTTGGCGTTCAATCGTACTATTACTCTGTGGTGCGCGGGGTCTCTTCCTGAGTTTTGGCGTTTTCGACCCAACAATGCAATATTTGATCAGATTATTCGGTGGGCATGTCAAAATGGATACGATTACGTGGATTTTGGAGCATCCCCACCTGGAAACCAGGGACTAATCAAGTTCAAAGAGGAATTTCGGGCAAGGCGATCGGACTTCGTTAGCTATATCAAAGTCCATTCTCCCATCAAGAAGAAGATATGGGAAAAGGCGGAACCCACGCTAAGAAAGATGTATACTTGGGCACAGCATACTTAAAGTTTAATGTCCAAATGATTTTTTTGCCTTTTGATTGAGTGTTTTCATATTAGGATCTTTGGTAAAATCGAGCATAGCATTAGGATTACGCGGTAAAAAGGGCTTTTCGATTGTATCCTGGATTCTTCGTCTGTGGAAATCTGTATCGGCCAAGAGGTGAAAATCCCCCCTTCCCGGCTGTTTTGTGTCCTCATGGAGGGGCTCGTGGTCGCTTAGAAAATAGTGAGAGCTGCTCAATTTCCGCCCGTTGTATCAATTTTTTCAGGTAAGGATATGTTGTTTTTTCCTATGATCTGGTTCTCGACAGTGGCAAGCAAATTGATCACAATTACGACGGACCTCGTGAGGAGATTTGGGAACTTAGTTTCATGGGACTCAACTGTGGAACAGTATTTAGATCAATAGATTTTCTGGAAACGTTAACAGAAATTGACCCCCACTAGGATTGGTTGTACAGAAGCATCTGGTGGAGGCACTCAGGCTTGCATGCTGACGGTAGTTGATGATCGTCTCAAGGTTTCTGCGCTAGTTACGCCGATGAGAATGCTGCTCTTCACAACCACGATCTAACAGAAACCCAATGTATAAAAAGATCTGATTGAGCAGCGAAAGATGAAAGATTTGCAAGAGCTCGACAGTTATTGTGCTGAGATGGGCTTGATGTTTTGGCATGTATTGGTCCTGCAGAAGTTCAATCAAGCGGATCTCATCGGTCGGAATTTGGATAAAATGGAAGAAAGCGATTTTACCGTAGACTTCATTTCAACTGGTCGTAGAGGTGTAGGATAAAATTTCTGCTTTAGTTTTCAAAACTGTGGTAGATCAGGGCAACCCAAGTAATCAGGGTACTAAGTCTAAATTCTCACCCGCAATTTTAGTAGTGTGTTCTATAGAACAAAAGGAAACACTACGATTACTGAACCAGACTGATTCTTTACAAAACTGTTCAAGGCTGGGTGTGTAATTGTTACGGCTGATCTGTTTCAGAGTTCCGCTAAACAAGAAGAACGTGGTAAAGATGTTGAATATTTTACGAGCAACAACCGTACAGATACCGCTTGGCAAGTTCAAGATATCCTGACGTTGATTATGTGAATTTAGTGGGTATTGGTCAGGTCGTGATCAGGTCGGATTGAGGCGCTTCCTTGTAGCTAGTTTACTGATCTGAATCAACTGACAATTGATTCAGATCTATTTGACAATGAAGACGATAACGAATATCTACAGAAACTGCCTATTCCCAGCCTGTTACGAGTTGGTGATTTTCGGACTGCAGGTGCGTTGTTGGCCTCGACATGCTATACGTAACACTGGAGGCGAATTTCAAACTAAATGGATTTCTGCTGCTTATCAGTTTGCTTCGGGGACAGATCAACTTCATATTACGCCGAGCCGATGCCTTTAAATTAAATTGCCGTCTAGGTAATTAGATCAAATAAGCGCTAAAGCAGGAAGAGCGAAACCGCGATCTTCGTTTCACGCTCTCCTCCGCCGGTGGGTTCGACAAAGTTTTGTATGATGTAATCCAATGTAATTAGTAATCCTATCTGTTGCCCCATGGCGCTTCCTTGTAAGACTAATTCAAAAAAACTTACTGTTCGGTTGTAGTGTTGTGCTACATTGTTTAGGTTGCGCCATGTCATATACTGTGCTCCGGCACTGAGTTGCAGTTGTTCTGCAACTTGGTGAACCAGTGTTAAAATATAGGCATTTCGGTTGACGTCGATTGATTTTCCTTCATTGAATGGTCTCATATACCCGATGGTTCTATCGCTACGAAACGCGGGAGCAATGGTTAAATCGTCACGCGGTTTGTATTCATACCGAATCTGGTTAATAAGCGCTGTATCGATCACACGCTGACGAGTATGAAAGAGTATGTCGTGTTGGTACTTGAACTGGCTGCGAATAGTTAGATTTTTTACGTTTTGATAGTCAATGATCATGGTGAAAATATTACCCAGATAATTTTGAAGAGTCAGTTCATCCTTGATGAGTTGGCCAGTTGTTCGGATTACCACATCGTCAGGTATCATATCACGCGATCGACGGAATGTATGTCGAAAAATAATAGTTCCGAAATTGGGTATTGACTTGGGTGTGAATGAGGTAATATTATACCATCCGCTGGCGCTTTTTTTGTCCAGAGTGAGGTGCTTTTCATAGTAGCCTGGTATAACCGATAAACTGCTGATGAAGGGTAATTCAAATTTGAGATAGGTATGGTGCCCAGAAGATCCTTCATCGTAATCTAGACGGTAGTTTGGTCTGTCATCATCCTCAAGGTTGTCTGGCTCACCATTATTGTTAAAATCAATTGATTCCCGATTAAGACCAAGTCGGAATTTAGGTGGATTGGCAAAAAAAAGGAGAAAATCGTCGTTCCAGTCCTTAACCCTATCTCCATCAATGTCATCCCGTGTATTTCCGACGATTAATATTTCCGGTTCACGTGAGTCCGCATATGGGTCGTCGTCGTCGTTATCATCTATAAAACTGGTTGCACTATAGAAGGGATCGATACGCGTATATTCGCTCCGCCACGTGATAGGGCCAAAATTCCGGTTCACATCGATAAACCAGGCACTAACTGAATCGCTTGTTCTTTTCCCTTTCAGGATCGGATATTGTTTAGTTTTTGCATACCAAGACCTTTCTGCCGATAAAGAGAATCCCAGCAGTGTTGTCTGTAGATCTATCCCCAGAGTTGTCTCGTCTGTCAGTTCGCCGTAATAGAATTTGCGTGTTCTCCGATTAGACCCATCCTTGATGTTTCCCTCAGCGCTTAGTTCAAGTTGAAAATTTTTATTATCAGTTGAGATTTCAACAAGATAGTCATTGGCAATATCTATTTCAAACCGAATATTTTTGATGTCCTGTGAATTAAATATAAAAAATCTATAGGTAAAAAACCCCTCATTGTTGGCAGATCTCGATTGAGTACCACGTATGCTATCATGCGGCAATGCCAGAATACCCGGAGGTTCCCTTCCCCCTTTTACATTGTATTCTAGGATGCTATCCATGAACGCTTTAACCTCGAAAATTTCTGCTCCTCCATCATCTTCTGGCGATGCATCACGAAAACGCAGGAAAATTTCGGAGGGTGGGTTGTTGATAGTTACGCCTTGCAAAGGATTATGTGAGCGCGTCAGATCATAGTTGGTAAAGAACCTGTTAACATAACTGAGTCCAAGTCGAGGCAACGGCAGAATAAACTCAGGAAGATTAGCAATGCTAATGCCGTAAGCGCCCAAGTTCGCTTCCGCTCGAACACCTGCCATAAACCAATCGTTATCGCTTTGAATATCACGATTTTCAATAGGCGACGAACGTTCTCCCGATATTGAAAAGGTATTGTTTGTAACGCGGCCGGCAAACATTGAAACTCGTCCACCGGTGTCTGGGACGGTTATGTTCCATCGAGCAGCATCATAAAGTTCCTTATTAAGTGTAAAACTCGAGAACTTGGTGGGGAAATTCCCAACCGTCAATTGATGATGGACGTTTTTGCCCTCAACGTTAAAGGTGAAGAAGTTTCGATTACCAGTTTTTTTCTTGAATTCTTTGTCTCGACGCAATACGGAACTGCCTTCAAGAACGCCGAAGTTTGCGTGAAGACGATAAAGTTCTTTCCCACTTTTATCAAAAACTGGGTTACCTAATGGGTCGATGTGCTGGGCTGATCCTGATACATGAATTAAGAAAAACAACGCTAGGTAACTTTGAGATTGTTTAAAAGTCATAAATTACGCTTACACGATGACTGCCATAAGTATTTTGCAACCCGCCGACGGGAAAAATAAAACCATAATCGATTCCAACCTGCTTTGACGGTCGATAACCAGCACCGAAGGTTAGATTCGTGCCCCAGGCTAGGTTTTCAAGGCGAAATCCACCACGCAGATAAAAACGACCTTGACCGAATTGTTGTTCAATGCCTAAACGGACATCGACTTCATTATGTCTGAAAACTAAATCCATTTCGCCAGCAAAACTATCACTAAGGATACCGATGCCGAGCGATGTCACTATGGGCAAATTTTCCACTACTTTTGAGTTCTTTGAAGCAATGTCCGGTCTATTAAGATTCTGTATAGATAAGGCGATTGGAATGTTCGGTGAAGGACTAAAAATGAGGCCGAAGTCGAAGCTGAACTTTGTTTGTTGAAGGAGATCTTCAATAATTGTCCCATTCGAACCGATGGTTGGTGCTGTATTCCAACTGAGAAGTTTTGCTGATCCTCCGATAGCAATTTGTCTTTCATTTTCTTTGCCTAGTGAGATTCTTTTGCTGGTACCAACAACTACATAGTTTTCTGTATACAGCCCTTCGACGTTAAATTGTTTCCAAAGAAACCCGATCGTTCCTGTTTCAAGAACAGAGTTTGCATAGGCCAGAATATCTTGCCTAATTGAGTTTTGGTCAGTTAACCCTAAATGTAACAATGCGGTAGTTGCGGATAATTCCTGACCAGTTATATTTGAAATTGAGGCTGGATTAATGAGTATCCCATCGGCTTGATTCGCAATAGCAGTCAATGCGTTTCCCATCCCATATGCACGGGCACCGATATATTGATCGTCGAAAGCGGCATATGAACTAGACAGAAAAACAAAAAGATAATAGGCAGGACAGAGTTTTCCAAAACATTTCATAATCACATAAACTTATTTGGGTTCAGTATTAAAATTTTTTGATTCTTTCATTTCCCTATGACAATTACACCGTTTGAGATCTTAGTTCCAATCCGTACTTGATACAAGTATGGCCCAATATTAACGATCTCGCCCGTTCGGTTGCGACCGTCCCACTCAACGCTCACTGAATTGGTATTAATAACGGTACGGTCGATAAGTGTACGGACTAATTTACTGTTTAAGTCAAAAATTTCGATGGTGAGTTCTCTCTGGCCAAGTTCTAAAATATTTGGTGCAGTAATTGTCAAATGTGTTGTGTCTGCTACACCATTTCCATCAGGTGAAAAAGGGTTAAAAGTCCAAGCAGTGCTGGTTTCAGACAAAACCGTTTGAAAAACGGCAAATTGGGCGATATAGTTCAGCTCAATTTCAACCATTTGCAGATTTTGATTGACTGAGCCACCAGCTATTTGCCATTCTTGTGCCGGTTCATCCCATGAAAAAATCCGCATATTCTTGGACATCAAAGGATCAACTCCAGCATTCAACAGATCAAAGCTATCATAGCTAATTCGCAAAAACACAGGCTTGTTTAAAATTAGGTGATTAAACTCAGTAAACGGTACAATCTTAGAACTTGATGCATCAAAAAACTCAATTTCATTAATCTGTATATTATTTGCCTGTTTACTTTCAATGATTTTGAATCGTACGTAACGTGCCTTTGGTCTTATTTCCAAATCTATATTTGTTATATGATCCAAAAAATCATCAAACTCAAGAATTTCTATGAACTGCTGATCATCACCAGAGGTATAAATGATGACATTTTGAGGACCAAAAGATTTCTCCTGATCCATATTTGCATGAACGGTAATGCGTCCAATAGTGTACTGTCTACCAAGATCAATAGTTAAGTCTATCGGCAATGGTGTCAGGTTTGTTATCCAAGTTGAGGGGGCATCGAAAAGACCATCAACAACTAAATCAGGGGGTTGATACGGCAGAAAGTTGCTCGATTCTGCTGAGAAGTTAGTCTGTAGGAAAGCGACAAAACGGTAAACAACCACAGGAGATGTATTTGCTGCAATCATCGTATTACTCAGGTATGAAAACGGTGGAATTTCTGTGGGTTGAATACGCCAAAATTGTAGTTTCTTAATTTGTTGATTAAAACTGTCAACAGGAATACTAACTTCCGTTTGAGTACCGTCGCTTAAAAGAAAATAACCGTCTTCTGCTGCTTCTGGGAGTAATTCTGGCTGATACACAAGTGAGATTGTATGCTGATCGACAGCTAAAGTCGGATTCAAAATTTGGGGTGGTAAAGCAGTGGCAATAAGAGTAATATGATTTTCACCTGGCCGTAAAAGAACTTCCATTGAAAAATCTTGGTTGTCTCTACTCATTAGATCTAGCGAGATTGCAATTGATTCAATACTTGCTTGAATCACACGCTCATCAGTATTGAGAAATTCTATAGACTGAACCGCTATTTGATTAGACTGCCACCCCTCAACCATCGTGACCTCAATGAATCGAGAATTGATAGGTAAGGAAAAAGCAACAAATACACGATGGAATTCTGTCGATAGACTTGATGGGACATTGAATTTTTTGGGGATACTAAAATCAGATCCATCCTGAGAAAATGCCAGTTGGATAGCCCTTGGCCCAAGAGGGAATTGGGAATTGGGGACAGGTTGGATCAAGATGCCACTCAGTAGTTGCGTACTATCTAGATCCATCGTAACTGATTGAATTGGGTGCTGTAGATCAGCTAGCGACTTGATGCCACCGGGCGTATTAGCGGAGACAATAATCTCAGTTGGGATTTTCGAGGTAACATTACCTTTGATTGCCAATTTCTGGTTATTTGTTGTAAAACCTGTTTCTGGATAGATAATTGACAGGTCAATAAATGCCGTAGATGCTTGGTTGAAGGCGATTAACAAGCTAAAGAGGATTAATAGAAATCCAAATCTCATAGCTTCTCCCAATGACATGCTAGTGTATCATAGAACGAGAATTTCAGCAAAAAATTTCAGTGAAAACGTCTTGACATTCGTACATGCTATTTGATACCATTCTGTTCGCTTTTGTAAGTGCCGAGATAGCTCAGTTGGTAGAGCAGCGGACTGAAAATCCGCGTGTCGGCAGTTCGATTCTGCCTCTCGGCATTCTCCTCTTATTTTCCTTTATATCGAGTTTGCCTGTGCCGATGTAGCTCAGGGGCTAGAGCAACTGATTCGTAATCAGTAGGTCGGAGGTTCAAATCCTCTCATCGGCTCACTATGTTGTGGATTCCTCTTCTCTAAACCAAAAACTAATCTAAACTCTTTTCCATGTTGATTCGTCAATTCTGGGTGTAGAAGTGAGGATTTCTAGCATAATGAAGGACGTTCCAGATCATTTTTTTGTACAGAAGGTGAAATCTGGTGATACAGAGGCCTTTGGAGAGTTGGTGCGAAGGTACCAGAAACGGATTTATGAACTAGCATATCGTTTCGCTCGCCATCCGGAGGAAGCCTATGACTTATCGCAGGAAATTTTTCTTAAAGCGTTCAATGCACTTGATCGTTTCCGCGGTTCTTCAGGTTTCTATACTTGGCTTTACAAAATTGCCCAAAATACTTGTATAGATTACACTAGGCGAAAGAGTACGTGGTCTGAGCTTCCTTTCAGTAATGATTTCCCTTTGGACGATTCTTGGTTACATCCAAGAACTATTGATGATTTTACTACAAAGTCTCTGGAAATTCAGGAACTGAGTAAAGAAATCAATAGCGCAATTAATCAATTATCGTCGCGGCAGAAGCAGGTATTTATCTTGAGACATTACGAAGGTTTAGCTTTACGTGATATTGCCGATGTACTCGATCTAAAGGTCGGTAGTGTAAAAGCCCATCTCTTTAATGCAATTCGGAAATTACGAATACGGCTGACACCTTATATATGATAATAGAGCAAGTTATGAAATGCAGTTGGATAGGAAACTTAATCCCTCAGTACTCTGAAGGTACCTTGGACGAATATCAATTGGACTTGATAAATCAACATTTGGAAAATTGTTCAGATTGTAGCTTGGAACTGGATGATTTCGATCGGTTACTCAGTCTGGTAACTAACGTGGAAATCAAATATCCGTTGCCAGCGGTGTGGAATAATTTTTGGGCAGATTTACGTTGGAAAATTGAGTCTCCTCAGGTTGACCAGCGACCGGCATTGCGAAGTTTAAGTTGGCATCATATTGGCATTTGGAAGTTTGCTAGTATTGGATGCGTTTTATTACTAACAGTGCTATTATGGTTGCAGTTGTTTAATAATTCCCCTAGTGCGCATCAATTAAAATCGTTAGCCCCCGAAGATTTACAGGTTGTAAACTACTTTTTCGGTGGGATTCCTGTTGGACAAATTTTAGAGCAAATTAATTCTGAAGAGCAAGAGGCTGAATTTGCGTGGGAATCGAATTTAGTCTTAAATCTGGAATCTGTGGAACTTACCAATTTATTTCCTGACACAATTGCTGGCAAAGATTATTTAACTAATTTAAGTGATTTCGATTTACCAACATATCCATCAGGGAGTTTGGATGGTGCTATTCTCACTTCAATGAAATAAAGACTTGTATGGTCAGTCATCTTGTATGGTCAGTCGTAGTGAAAAGTAAGAAATATCTTCTCCCATTGGCTTTGCTTCTACTTGTGGCTGGAATTGTGGTTATACTGCCATATCTCAACGCAGAACGCCCGGTTCCTGAACCTGAAAGATCGCAAATTACTACAGAACTTATCGAAGCGCTCAAAATCTGGAAATTGATTCATGCTGTCTCGCCAACTACCGAGCAATCTGTCCCTTTACTGGCAAAATTCAATGAACTGGAGGAATTAAAAAAGAAATATCGTCGTGATCATCGTCAAATTTATGATCAATTGAAACAGTTACAAGATGATATACAGGATCCAGTCTCATCGCAGAAGGTGCTAGATAACTATCGACAGATTGAAGAAAAATTTATTCAGCGACGGCGGGAAATCAAAGACAAAATCAATGAAATCTTGACTGTCGAGCAACAAATGAAATTTGCGGTTTTTAGTTTTACCTACCGAAAAGACCTACGAAAAACCCTACAGTTACTGTTGTCACTCCAGAAGCTTGATATAAAATCGCAATCGAAATAATAAGCCCCTTCCCGCGAATAATCCGAGTCGAGAGTCGATCAAATAATTTCGTGTATTATAATAATTCTCCCAATCTTAATCTGTGGTGAGGTATCAGGTGTCATCTTTTACAGTCGTGGTGCAACTGTGATTAAATTCAAGGACCGTGAACTCAAGCCCAAACATTGATTCACCACTTATCATATGTATTCTGGGCCCTACTGCTGTTGGAAAAACATCAGTTGCTATCAAGCTTGCCCAAGTTTTCAATGCTGAGGTCTTGTCTGTCGATTCCCGCCAGATTTACCAGCAAATATCCATTGGCACTGCCAAACCGACGAAGGAAGAACAAGAAACAATACGGCATCATCTAATTGATTGTGTTGACATTGATCAAACATTTTCGGTTGCAGATTACCAACTGCTTGCCGATCAAGCAATAAATAATATTCACAATTGTCAGAAACGTGTATTGCTTGTGGGGGGATCAGGTCTCTACTTTCGTGCTATCGTCGATGGCCTCTTTGATGGGCCGGGAGCTGATTGGCAAATTCGTGCTGATCTCAGCCAAAAAGCTGAGAGGTACGGAAGAGATTATCTGCATAGGAAGTTGCGTCGTATAGATCCTATTTCTGCTGGACGGATTCATCCAAATAACTTACCTCGTGTTATTCGGGCACTTGAGATCTATAAATTAACTGGTAGACCAATTTCAGATTTTCAGAGAAATTGGAGTCAAAACCAGCCACGGTATAATTTCTCCGCTTTCGGGTTAACGATGCCACGTGAACAACTATACCATCGAATTGAAACGCGCGTTAACTATATGCTTGAAATCGGGTGGATCGACGAGGTGAAAAACCTACTAGAAGAATATAATTCTGACGCACATATAAATCTTCGAGCTTATCCAGCTGTGCAGAGCTACGGTTACAAAGAAATCATTGATTACTTAGATCAACATTTGGGTCTTGATCAAGCGATTAGTCAAATTAAGCAACGTACGCGAAATTATGCCAAGCGTCAGTTGACTTGGTTTCGAAAAGACTCGCGAATCAACTGGCTCGACGTTTCAGATTTTGACTCGGTAGATCAAATAATTGAGAGGATGTCAGCACAAGCATGAAAAGGATTGGGATCTTAACTTCAGGTGGATATACTCCTGCCTTGAATGCTACCCTTTATGGTGCAGTAATTCGTGCCAATGAGCTCCGGATTGAAATCATTGGTCTAATTAAAGGGTTTAGCTCATTACAAAATCCACAGATGCCGCACACACGGTCAATTCCAGAACTTGATCACACCTATGGTGGAACTATTCTGGGAACCTCACGACATTATATTGATGACTCGAATCAGGAAGTAATCAGTGAAATTGTTGACCGGATAAAACGTCTACAGATAGATGGTTTAGTCTGTGTTGGTGGAGATGGGACATTAAACGGCATGCAGGTGTTTTCGAACTGTTTTCCTACTGTCTTAACCCCAAAGACCATCGACAATGATCTTGGCTAAATTATTTGAGTGAGCCATCTGAATGACGACGTCAGGAGGAAATAGACGGTTCATTTACGTATTGCCTAGCCGGTATCGAGCGGGATATCAGACTTGAGGACATGATTAATTATGTCACTCCCGGTTACGCAACTTCTGTTTTTGTCGCTGCACAAGGAGTTCAACGTATACGAACAACGGCAGAGAGTCATCAGCGTATTGCCATTGTTGAAGTGATGGGAAGGCAGTCGGGCTATATTGCCTTAGGGACTGCATACGGTCAACCAGACTTAATTCTTGTTCCAGAGTATCCTTTGAATCGGGAAAGATTGCTTGACAGGGTTCGAGAAATTTATGATATCCAGAAGGACGTGGTAATTGTTGTATCCGAGGGAATTGTTGGCGAAAATGGTAAAGTCCTGGGTGACATAAGTCAAACAAAAGATCCATCGGGGAATACCATCTATAGCGGTGCGGCTGAAGCGATCAAACAAATACTGGTTAATGAACTCGGTGATCGCTATTTTACTGAGAAACACCGTCACGATTCTGCTAACACCGAAATTTTCACGCGTAAGATTGGCCATACACAGCGAGGTGGGCGACCAATCATGTTTGATCGATTGCATGCTTCACATCTGGGTGGAAAAGCTATTGATATGTTGCATGAAGGTTGGCAAAATGGTATTTCGATTCTGCAAAGAGTTGAGGATGAAAGCTTTTATCTGGACAGCATTGATGCCAATCTGTTACGTGATCAGTGGGGTGAAATTCATCCAAGATATATGCATATTTCTCTTTATGATCCGGAACGTTTCCAACCGTCTGAAAAGGGAGTCGATTATCTCAAACCGATTTTCACCAACGCAATTGGTGCAGACGATGTTGAATGGATACGCGCCCAGCTTTTTGATCCGCATCACTTGTCACAACCGTATCACTCAGTTAATTTTGATATGCAGAAACGGATTTTATATCTGGGTTAACGATAGTAGAAACAAACTAATAATAGACCTCTTGCATAAGTCAAAGAAATAGAAGTTGGAAGATTATTGAGCCCACGCATTCAATGAATTTAGGTGCCTCTCAGCTATAGAATTCTGGTGAGTTTTACTACTTATGCAAGAGGTCTATACTAAAAAGAAAACAGATTAACAAAGGAAGCGTATGAGACAAAAGATTGTTTTAAGTACATTATTCCTATTTCTGTCAGTGATGGTATTGGCAGAAAGCCAACTCATCATTATTACTTCTTTTCCAAAAGACTTGTTTGAAACTTATAAGCGTGCCTTTGAAACCAAATATCCGCAGATTGATGTCGTTGTTAGATCAAAGAAGACCTCAGCAGCGGTCGCTTATATCCGTGAGACTGCTAAGAAACCGAATTCTGATTTAATCTGGGCCAGCGCAGTTGACGCTTTTGCTGTCTTAAAAGAAGAGGGACTTCTAGAAACGTATGAATTGCCAGACGAAATCGGTGAATCAATTCCGGAGAAAATTGGCACTTATCCGATTCACGATCCTGACCGACAATACTTTGGGGGAGCATTAAGCGGTTATGGAATTATGTGGAATGAAGACTATCTTGAGGCGTATCATCTGGATCCACCAAAGGAATGGTCGGATCTGACCGTTCCAGCCTATCATGGACATTTAGCGATGAGTGCTCCATCACGGAGCGGCACAACACATTTGACTGTGGAAGCGATTCTACAGGGTTATGGTTGGGAAAAAGGGTGGGAAATCCTCTTCTCAATGTGTGGGAATATGTCGGTTATTACTGAACGCAGTTTCGGCGTTCCACAGGGTATAATTAGTGGTGAGTTTGGAATTGGCGTGGTTATAGACTTTTTTGGGTTGTCGGCGGTGGCAAGCGGCTTACCCGTCGAATTTGTGTATCCATCAATCACGCCGATTGTTCCTGCCAGTATAGGATTGATCAAGGGTGCTCCCCACATGGAGAATGCTCGGAAATTCATTAACTTTTTTCTCAGTCGGGAAGGACAGATTCTGCTCTTTGATTCGAAAATTAGCCGACTTCCAGTGATACCAGAGCTGTATCAGGCCGCACCCCAAGGATTTCCCAATCCCTTCAAAATGAAAAGATCCGAGACCAAGTTTGACGTTCAATTATCACAGCAACGATACGGCTTGATCAATTCGATTTTTGATCAATTTATCACTTTTCGCTTGAGAGGTTTGAAATCAGCATGGTCTGAGATTCATAAGGCTGAAAAACGGATCGAAAAGAAAGTATCCAAGAATCAGGACGTTACTGCTTTGAGAAAGCTAATTGCCGAAGCCAAGGTATTGGTCACACAGATCCCGGTTGCAGAAGCAGACGCAAATGACCCCGAATACAACCAGCATTTTGCCAAAGAAGCAGACAAGGTGCAAATTCAAGCTGAAATTGAATGGGATGTAACTGCTAAGAAAAATTATAGACTGGCGAAGGAACTGGCCAAGAAAGTAAAATAATGCGTTCCATTCTAAATCAACACAGCAAAGTTGATTTCAGCCAATTTCTCTTCTTTTTGATCCTTATTGGACTTCTTTCAACGTTCATCTTATCTCCTATTTTACAGGTATTGTACGTTGCATTTACTCAGGATGGTTCCATTACCTTATTTCATTTCTTGAGCTTTTTCCAGAGAGCATTGTTTCGAGAAGCATTCTTGAATAGCCTTTTTGCTGGAGTAATGGTTGTCATTTTCAGTAGCCTGATTGCCCTTCCACTGGTGTTCTTCTCGGTACGGTACGACTTCAAGGGAAAAGTTATGATCCAGACTCTGGGCATTCTACCACTAGTCATGCCACCATTTGTCGGTGCTATCGCTATGCAATTGATACTTGGAAGAAACGGTGTTGTCAATCTCCTTTTCCGGCGTTGGTTTGATTTCACCATTCCGTTTATGGATGGATTAATTGGGGTCATTATCGTTCAAACACTCCATTATTTCCCATTTATTTTGTTGAATGCGTCGGCCTCGTTGGCCAATATAGATCTATCACTTGAAGAAGCAGGACAGAGTCTCGGTACTCACGGGTTTCGGTTGCTTCAGAAGATTACACTTCCTCTAATGATGCCGGGATACGTTGCTGGAGCCTTGCTAGTCTTTATCAAAAGTATTGATGATCTTGGCACGCCGCTTTTGCTCAACTACACGAATATGCTCGCCCCTCAAGCCTATATCCGTATTACTAACATTGGTGTCGAAGACAAAGCCGGTTACGTGATCTCGGTAATCCTCGTCGCATTATCGTTAATCTCCCTGTGGAGTTTGATGCGTTATCTAAGATTATCTGAATATGCAACACTTCAACGCGGGGCAACTGGTGTGTCGATATCCAAATCGATCGGTAGCCTAAAACTATGGTTGGTGGTTGGGTTTTGCACTGTTATTCTTCTAGTGAGTTTGTCACCACATATTGGGATCTTGATCCTTTCATTCGCTAAATTCTGGAGTTTCTCGCTCCTGCCCAAAAGTTATACGCTGTCCCATTATGCTGAGATCTTTCTTGAAACACCATATATGATTTGGAATACGCTAATCTTCTCGCTTCTGGCTGCAGGAATCGATGTGATCTTAGGAGCTTTCATCGCTTTCTTGCTGATCCGAGGCAAAATAGTAGGCAAAGGGATCTTAGACCTGATAGCCACTCTGCCGCTCGCGATTCCCGGAGTTGTTCTCGCCACTGGCTACTTGCGTATGTTCCATGCGGTAGATTTACCGATTATCAACAAACCGCTCACCGAAACATGGATAATTTTGGTAATTGCCTATGCTACTCGTCGGTTACCCTATACACTCAGATCTTGCTACGCTTCAATGCAGCAGATCCATGAATCTCTTGAAGAAGCTGCCTTAAATTTGGGGGCGAACCGTCGACGCACCTTCATTAAAATTACGTTTCCGTTGATGATCAAAGGTCTCATTGCTGGTGGAGTGATATCCTTCATTACGTCATCCGTCGAGTTAAGTTCAACCATGATGCTGGTTCCGACGAAAGAACTGGCTCCGCTTTCCTATGGAATATACCTTTATATGCAAAGTGCAACTGGACGGGGACCAGGCGCATGTTTGGGAGTGGTGGTGATCGTGCTCGTTGCTGTCGGGACTTATATTGTTAATAAACTGCTAAGTAGTGGTTCGGAAAGTTTTTTTAGGTTGTGATAATGGATTAGCCTGATTCATAAATAATTTAGAATTCAAGAAACTATCGATTATTATAATATACATGATAAAATAATTAATTACTACCTTTCATAAATATTGAAGAAAAATCATATTTAAAATGCAGAGGGAAGTCGAATGAACATCTTAATGTTACGTCATTCAGCAGGTTTTGAACATAGCTACTTACCAGATGCTGAGGTTGCTATTAAATCTTTAGCCCAAAAGAATAAGTGGTCAGTCAATACAACTCATCTGTGTCAAAGAATTACGGCAGAGAATTTAGAAAAACTGGATATACTCATTTTTGCTACTACTGGTAATTTGGATTTCGATGCGGATCAAAAACAAGCACTCCTCGACTTTGTAAAAGAGGGAAAAGGCTTTTTAGGTATTCATAATGCGACCGATACCTGTTATGACTGGCCAGAATACGGCGAGATGATAGGAGGTTATTTCTCTGGTCATCCATGGACACAGGAAGTTAATGTGATTGTCGAAGATTCCAACCATCCATCTACCCAATCTCTTGGCAGTTCTTTTAAAGTTTTCGATGAAATTTACACTTTCAAGAACTGGAGCCGTGATAATACGCATGTGTTGATGAGGCTGGATAATGACTCCATTGATCTGTCCAAAGGTAACCGAGATGACCATGATTACGCACTTGGATGGTGTCACGAGTATGGAAAGGGACGGGTTATGTATACAGCACTTGGTCATCCAGATGCGTTGTGGCACGAGGATTGGTTCTTAGAACATATTGACGGCTGTATTCGATGGGCTGGACGCTTGGAAAATTAATCAACCATCCTACTGATAAAGTTGGGTATCTACTTGCTATAAATATGTCTAGAAAGTGACTTCTTTGAGACAGTGAAGGTCGAAAATAAGTCTTCCAGTTACATGTTTCCCACAATAAACGGGTTTCAACTGGAAGTACTTACATAACAGTTGTACTGGTGATAATAGCATCAAGTTTAATATTACAAACTATATTATATTTGTCTGAGGAATGGATATATGAAAATTTTCTTTTTTCTTTTTTCTTTTATATTGATCATGGTTTCTTTTGGTATAGCACGTGACGATTTTATTTTTCATTACGATTTTAATCAGGAGACGGCCGGCAAACCGCCTTCGGATCCGTGGCAGCCGACAGTAGCAGGAGAAGTTGTGGTCGAGAAATTTCCGGATGAAATTAACAAAAGTGTTCGAGTCACCGATCCAGACGGAGGTGGTGGTATGGCACTGATCTTAGATTCACCGATTACTGGTAAGATTATTTCGCTTGAATTCAAATGGCTTCTTAAGGAAAGTTCGGGTTCTGAAGTGGAGGTCTTTTATGTGCTGAACCAAAAATGTGTAGACCATTGGTCGGGGGTTTGTGTCGCTATGACAACAGGTCCAGGTGCAGTTTTGCAATATCATGATAAAGCTTGGGCAAATTCCAAAAAAATTGTTTTTGATGCTTGGCATGAGTTTAAATATGTGATGGATCTGAAACGGCTCAAATATCATTTATACTACGATGAAAAAGAGATTGTTAAAAACGCCGAATTTCGGAAATATGATGGAGTGAAAGGCATTGATAAGTTCAATGTAGCTAACGTTGGAAATGGAGGTACGACATTCACCATGTATTTTGATGACATTGTACTTTATGAAGGCATCGATCGCCCCAGACCGGTTAAGCCAATGTCGATGCTAACAACCAGATGGAGCCTAATTAAAACCATGAATTGATTAAATTCATGGTTTTAAAGTTGTTCGAAACATAATGCCCAAACAGGTATGTTATTCATGCCAAGAATTGCTGCAAGCAATGATTGCATTCAACACGGTCAACTCAAATATCTCCGGTGAACTAGATGCGGAATTGGCACTATCACAGTTCCTTGAGTCGCAAGCAAATTTTCTTGGCTTCTCCACTCAGCGCTTGCCGATCAAAGGTCAAAGTTTTAACCTGTTGGTGAGTTATCCGGTTTCCCAAGACGCACCTTGGTTACTATTTGAAAGTCACTTAGATACGGTCAGTATAGAAGAGATGACGATTGATCCGTTGGGCGGGCAGCTAAAAAATAATCGCATATATGGTCGTGGCGCATGTGATACTAAAGGTAGTGGTGCGGCGATGCTATATGCGTTAAAGCGTTACGCTGAAGAATCAATCGCCCCCAATAATATCGCCATCGTTTATACGGTTGATGAAGAAGTCAAAAAAACGGGAGTTCGCACGTTTATAGAGAATCACTTGTCTTTACTGGATTGGAAACCTGTTGGGGCAATAGTCGGTGAACCAACACAACTCAAATTGGTTATCGCGCACAACGGAGTGGTTCGTTGGCGGATTCAAACGCAAGGTATTGCTGCGCATTCTTCTTCTCCCGAGCGGGGACTGTCAGCGATCAGCATGATGATGAAGGTGGTAGATGCACTGGAATCACGCTACATCCCAGGTCTTGATGCTTCTCACGCACTGACTGGCAGGGCACAATGTAGCGTTAACGTCATTCGTGGTGGCACACAGGTTAATATCGTACCAGCGAGTTGTGAAGTACAGGTTGATAGACGGGTTGTGCCTGGTGAGAAGGCACAGTCTGTCATCCCTGCTGTAGAAGATGTGCTCAACGAATTACGCAGAAACGATGATAAGATGAACGTATTGCAAACTGAACCAGACATAATCTTTCCGCCTCTAGATCCCACCGGTAACGAAGCTTTTATCGCTTTTGTCCAAGGAAAATTAAAAGAGATGCAACTTTCTTGTGAACCGATGGGAGTTGGTTTCGGCACAAATGCAAGCAGTTTCAACGGTACTGGAATACCAGCAATTATCATTGGACCAGGCGACATCGCTCAAGCCCATACCAGCGACGAGTGGATTGATCTAGAACAACTCCGTCAGGGCGAGGCTGTGTACCTCAACCTGATGCGTTCTCAGATACGTTTAGAAGATTGACAATCACTTGTCATCTGTTACCAATCTCATAAGAGTGGGAACGTAAAATCAACAGGGGTGTGGTAATTCGAGACACCAACAATGGAAGCGTGTGCTAGATGAAGCCTGATCCTGTGCATTAGATCTATTTGTGGGTGAAACATAGAAACAGCGTAACCGTCTGCTGCCTCACGCATCAAATAAAATAACGCCCCTGGCGTTTTTTCCCGCTTCCATATCTTCAAATGCTTGATTAATTTGATCTAGTTGGTAATTTTTTGTGATCAACTCGTCCAACCTGATTTTGCCTTGATCGTACAGTCTCAGGATTTTGGGCATATCTATTCGTGGTACTGAAGACCCGTAGAAGGATCCAATAATTTGTTTTTCCTGCCTCACTAACCATTGAGCAGGTATGCTGATTTTCGCTTCATGGTGAGAAACTCCGACAATAATAACCATACCAGCAGGTCGGATCATGTCATAGGCCTGCTCGATAGTTTTAGGATTACCAACCACTTCGAAAGCGTAATCAACACCCTTGCCATTTGTTAAATCATGTACCTGATCAACCGGATTCGCTTCAGAGGCATTAATGAGATCTGTGGCACCAAAACTTTTTGCCAACTCAAGTTTTTTTTGGACAAGATCTATAGCAATAATACGTTCTGCCGATGCCAGCACCGCACCTTGAATAGCGTTGAGTCCAACGCCGCCGGATCCAACAATTGCTACCCAACTTCCTGGTTTTACCTGAGCTGTGTTGAGTACTGCCCCAATGCCTGTTGTGACACCACATCCAACCAGTACCGCTGTTTCCAGAGAATATGCTGGATCGATTTTCACCAAACTTTGTTCAGGTACCACAGCATATTCCGACATTGTACCGATTCGAGCCATTTGTGGTACCGGTTGCTTAAGGCTATTGTGAAGCCGACAAGTATCATCAAGCAAATAGCCGACTTTGGCGGAAAAACCTTCGCACAAGGAGACCTTATTCATGGTACACATTCGGCATTGACCACAATAGGTAACAAAGGAGAGTAAAACGTGATCGCCAACTTGAACATAGTTTACATCTTCACCAACTTGCTCGATAATACCTGCGCCTTCATGTCCAAGCGCGACAGGTGGATTGTAATGGATTGCTCCATTAACGACGGACAAATCGGAATGACAGACTCCGCTGGCATTCATGCGAATAAGTACTTCCTTCGCTTTGGGGGCATCCAATTCTAAATTGTCAACAACTACAGGATTGTTATGCTCGTAAACAACAGCAGTTTTAGTTCTCATGTTTTGAATTCCTCATGATTCTCAACTTTAAATTACGCTTGAAACAATATAACCTTAAGTTTGAAAATTAACAGGTAACCCATCGTAAATTAATTGTTGCCCATTTACGATGCTCCAATCCAGAATCTCGTCCCCTTTCTGCCGGATGACAACTTTTTCTGCATCCGATATTACGCGACTATCTTCAAAGCGGCGACCAGCAAGATTAAAATAAACTAGGTCAGTTTCATCATCCTGAACAAATTTCACACCATGCAGATCATTTTGAATAATTGGTTTTATTTCGTACCGATACTTTTCTTCCTGAGGCAACACGGTCAACACCACCATAAATTGTAGATCCCTGTCGTATAATAGGCCATGTGATCTCGGATTCCACTGAGGATATGGTGAACTTTTCGGTGATACGTTCCAAAGGTGATGCCACTCCGGACGCAAGCTGATGGCGTGGATTTCTTTCCCCGCCTTTCCTCTTTTTGGCAAACGAGTTGGCAAGAATTTAATTGCGTATGGCAACGGTAGGATTGGATGAATGACTAATTTAGATTTCTTACCTTGGACTTCAAGTGTTCCATCGTTGTTATCAACAATTGGGAAACCACTATGTAGAAGCCATTGGTAATGCCGTTGTGTCCGGACTTCTCGGGCACGAATAGAATCATAAATGACAAACCGATTTGGTTTAAGATAAACGATGTGGCGGAAAAATCGATCAAGGTAATCACCATAAGCAGTTGTGGCATCCCCACAAATCATCCCGATCTTATAGCTGGAGACCATATCAGTTAGGCGACAGTACGCATCGCCACCTTCTTCCAGATCAAAACTCATTCGATATCGTGGTGGCTGCCTTTGATCGGCATTATCAACCAGAAGAGTGTTGTGCCAAGCCGTTGATACTTCTGGATCAACGCTGGTAAAGTAGTGGGACGAATAATCACCGGGACCTGGGTCGACAACTAAACGCTCTCCATAAGCATCTATAAAAAAACTGTTCAGATCCAAGTGGCAATGTGACCAGGCATTAGAGCCGCCTTTCAGAATGAAGAAGACGGCGTCTTCTTCCCAACTTGAACGAAAACTTGCTAGATGTACACTTTTAAAGAATCGATCGGTTGGCATATAATCGGGTGGTGTTGGTTCCAGATTGGGATTATAATAAAGCAGATCCCATCTTGAAGGGGAATTGTTGACTGTAATTTGATTCCCAAACCATTGGGCTAAACCATGATCTAAAGCGTTGGCGATGGCATAGAAAAAATAGCTCATTCCTAAACCTTCACCGGTATCCCCAAAGTTCATTAAACTTGATTTATCAGGCCGTGACATATATAGGGGAAATTCGACTGCCCGTTGCCAGAATGGATGTGAATACCAATCATCCCAACCGATGTTTCGGGCCGCTTCTGTCCATTCTTGAACAGATCGATAGCACCCACACCAATATCCGGTACCTTCAATACCTGCACCTTCTTCCCCTGCTAGGTCAAGCATTCTTAGCAATGGCCCTGTTGCAGCATTGATCCATTTTTCTGACAAGTCTGGATCATCTTCCATCAACACGATTCCGGACAAAGCCAAACCAGATAAGAGATGACTACACCAGTTGGAGTTGGGAGCGTTACTCCACCAGGCACCTGCCAGTGTGTCATGGTAGATGATACCAGCACCTTTCTCAACAAGTTGGCTGAAGATTAATTGCTTATCTGTCGATTCAAGAAGTGGATGGAGGAAGTTATAGGTGTAAGCCAGTTTTTTGCATGCGCTGGCAACGGTCAGATCTGCTTCTACTTCCGGGTACATCTCTTTGTGAATAGCACCTGCTGGGGGTATGTACGTTGGAAGTGCCTTCCGAAGTGAGTTTAACGCTTTTTGACCTAATGCTTCATCACCACTAATAGCATAGGCAAATGCAATCGATTCGATTTGCTCCATTAAGTTATTGGACAGTTCTAAGGTCTGTTGAGATTCTACGAAAGGCTCCCACCAACTGGAAAAGAGTGGGAGTTTTGTTTTTTCTAGTAGTGCTTCGCGTCGTGACCATATGTTACAGAAGTCAAATTGTTGTTTGGTTGAACCTTCCACTCTTACCTCCACATCATCTTTTTAGCAACTAAAGTTAGTGACAGATTCCCAATTTATTCATAACCAGGAAGCGTGCTTGACGTAGGATTGCTGAGATTAACTAGCTTGTTACTATCTACAAATCCTTCTGGCCGATCTTTTAGTTGATTAATTAAAATTGAACGGTATTTGTCAAGTTCATCAACGTAGTCCGGATTATTGGTCAGATCATTCATCTCATTGGGATCATTCTCCAAATTAAAATACTGTTCCTGTCCCAACCCCGGATACCAGATGTACTTTGATTTACCATCAGTCAGATATTGCATCCCACTATTAAGTGTTGGTATTTTCGCACATTCCCCATGAATATGGTCACGCCACTGCATGTCTTCACCACAGATCAACGGCAATAAACTATGACCATCCACACTGTCTGGAATTTCAACTTCAGCAATATCAAGTAACGTCGGCATGACATCCATCAATTCTACTGTCTCATCAATTACCTTTTCCTGCTTGATTTCCATGTTCTTAGGCAAACGAATTAGAAAGGGGATATGAGCTGATCCCTCGAAAGCATTGCGCTTCCGAATCCACTGATGTTCTCCTAGCATTTCACCATGATCGGAAACAAAAACGATGACTGTATTCTGAGGAACATGTTCCAAAACGCGTCCAATCTGGTTGTCAATATGATTAATGCAGCCGTAGTATCCGGCTTGCATCTGTTTTTGGACATTAGGTTCCAAATACACCCGCCAGGCATTTACTGGTAATCCTCGCTGTGGTTGATCATAAATACGTGCCCAATCAGCTACAGTTGGTTCCGGTAAGTCCATGTCTATATACCGTTCATAGTAGCAAGCGGGTGGCGTCAATGGCTGGTGGGGTTGATGGAAACTGAGTTTCAGAAAAAAGGGTAATGTTGGATCTCGTCGTTCCAAAAAACGTATTGCATTATCAGCACACCAGTTGGTGAAATGGAATCTTTCTTCTAAATGGAACGGTCGCGCCGCGTACCCATTTGCGCTCATCCCGTGTGCCAACCCAGCTCTCGGTTGCATAACACGCTCACTAATTAGAAAACGCTCATAGTCGTCCATAACTACATTCGGAGTTGGACTGTCCGCCCAATCTGCTGAGTTAAAACCGTACAATTTTCGGCACGGATAGAGGTGCAATTTACCAACAAGATGGGTTTGATACCCGGATCTTGAGAGTTCGTCCGGCAACGTAGAGCCATTAAGAATCGAATGATGGTTCATAAAAACACCATGGGAAGCAGCTTTCTGGCCAGTCATTAAAGTTCTACGAGCCGGAACACAAACCGGACAAGCGCTGTATCCACGGCTAAATCGTATGCCGCTGGTAGCAATCTCGTCGAGGTAAGGCGTTTGCAAAACAGGATGCCCACTGATTCCCAGACAATCACCACGCTGTTGATCCGTTACAATCAGCAAGATATTGGGTTGGCTCATATTTGTTCTCTCAATATACCCTCATCAAAATAATTTACGCGTTAAGTTCGCCTTCTTGGAAGGATTGTTCCAACCAAGGATCTTCTGTTTTTTGGCGAAAGGTTATTACTTTCTTCCGCATGTCATCGATTACATCTGTCAACTGCGGATCGCTAATGAGATTTGTCGATTCTGCCGGATCATTTTGGATATCAAAAAGTGCTTCCCGATCCTGATGGAGAAACCCTTCTTCTGAACGTTGACCGAGCATATCAATGTTTGGATCCTGACGTATAGCGGTCCAGGAAATTGACCGAAACAGATCGCTGGGTAAAGGTGTAGTGAGTTGGTAAGCTAGATTCCGAACGTACTTGTAGCGTCGACCACGTAGAACACGATACGGGTAATAATTTGTTACTTCGTGGAAGCAGTGTGAGAAGAACGTTTCCTCCCACTCTCCAGCACCTGGACAGTCGGATTCATCTTCCAATATTGGCAAGATTGATTTCCCGTATAGGGCTGCTGATCCATCTGGATGATCGGTATCACACCACTCAAGTATGGTTGGGCAAAAATCGACCCAATTCATTAATGCTTGGCTTCGAATTCCACGTTTTTGTTGAGCTGGATTGCGTATGATCAAGGGGCAATGATGTCCACTATCAAAACTGGACGCTTTTGCGCCTGGGAAAGGCATAGCATGGTCAGTTGTTACAAAAACTAGCGTTTCGCCAGCGCGGCCTGATTGATCAAGCGCTTTCAAAACAGCGCCGACAACCTGGTCCCACCGAGACACGCTTTCGTAGTAATCAGCTAAATCCTCACGAATTGCGGGGATGTCGGGCAAAAAGTTGGGGACAATGATGTCAGATGGCTCATATCCAACTGGTTCTATGCCTGAATGTATTCGTTCATTTCCATACCCCTGGCCTGCACGGTGTGGATGCCCGCTACCGACATGCAGATAGAATGGTCGATCTGAATGCTGCTCAAGGAATTCAAGGGATTTCTCCGCCATATCAGCCGGACTTCGTGCATTTACCTTCGGTTCGTAGTCGAACGGATAAACATTGGGTGGTTCCACATGTTTTTTCCCGATACAGGCGGTTACGAATCCATTAGCTTTCAGGGTCTTGGGAATTGATTGCATGAACTCGTGCGTTCGAAACCCGTGAATCCCATGACAATGACCATATTGACCGTGTGTATGACTATGTTGACCGGTAAGGATACAAGCTCGGCTGACTGCACAAGACGGACTGGTGCAAAAAGCGTAATCGAAAACTATCCCTTCTTCAGCCAAAGCATCAATATTCGGTGTTTGGATCACCTCATTGCCATAACACCGCGCAATTCGACTCCAATCATCAGCAATCAGAAAAAGCACACTCTGTTTATCTCTCATCTAAAGATGTCTCTCCATTCTGATAAAGTTATGTTCTTATTTAGCATTTTTTTACCTGCTATCTTCTGGATAATTGATGACCTAATCCGGATTGTTAACCGTAAAGGTGAGACTTCTTTCCTCACTTTCCTTATAACCGATGCGGACAGCTTTCGTTCTTAGCGTTTTTGTGCCCTCTTGGAAACGTAACGGTTTTGTGTATAACCGCCATCGTGCCTGTTGATTTGCTTCCGTGGTGTAAGCGATGGAAGCACCCTGAGTCGCACAGTGAAGTTGTATTATGGCAGGAGAGGTAAGCGTTTCATCTTCAGATGCTGTGTTCATGCCCAAATTTGAATTGGAGATGGGAATAAAGATTGGTGCCGCCGTTTGGGGTTGTACTCCGTTAGGCCACCATTGACGAACCATCTGTTCTTCGGGGATCTCTCCCATATCACCAAATTCAGCACGCCAATCATCTAGAGCTTTTCGCAACCGTTCAAGTGTTGATCTATATTCCGTATTCTTAGCAAGATTATCAATTTCATAGGGATCGTTTTCCAGATCATACAATTCTTCAACTGGTCGTGGGTGTTGAAACATAACATTTTCTGACCCTTCCAGCTTGTCTTCTGCGTGCAATCGCCACATCTCTTGCATTGCCGGATGGCGGTTTCGATAGGGAATCCAAAGCAGGTAAGGTTTCTCAGGATAGAAATTCCGAATGTATTTGTAGCGTTTATCCCGTGTAGCACGAACCATATCATAAGATTCGTCATATCGATCCCGCGTTGCAAACACATATTCTCTTTCGGTTGCTTCTGAGCCGAGGAAGGGCTGGCCCTGTAGATGTGAAGGTAAGTCTATTCCAGACAACGAAAGTACGGTTGGACCTAGATCTACTAAACTTATGAGATTTTCTGATACGCTGTCAGCCGTTAATTCTCCTGGCCATCGAACAATCAACGGAATACGAATGCCGGCATCGTAAGTCCACCGTTTTCCGCGGGGTAACCCTTCCCCATGATCACTCCACAAAAACACGATTGTATTTTCGACCAGTCCGTCCTCTTCCAATTCTCCGAGAATCTGACCGACTCGCTGATCTGCCAGCGTCAGGTTGTCGTAATGGCGTGCTAGAGCTTGGCGTGTTTTAGGCGTATCTGGCAAGTACGGCGGTAATGTCACTTGATCCGGGTCGGTAGGATCATCAACAGGAGGCCGATTATTTGGCCACATACCGCTTTCGTGAGTTACTGTTGGATTAAAGACCGAAAAGAAGGGAGAACCACCAGAGCGATTTCGCCAATGTGCCTGATTGTTACACTCATCCCAAGCCGTAAAAGGGGATATAAATTGGTAATCCGTCTTTTGGTTGTTTGTACAATAGTATCCGGTCGCTCGCAGGTATTCGGTAAACGTTTTGACGTGTGGTGGAGGAACAGCGGAATATGGAGTTGGCATCTCAGGAGTATGTTGATTGGTGTGTGCTGTTCGCATGTGGTGTGTACCGATAGAGGTTTGATACATGCCAGTAATGATTGCTGATCGACTGGGTGCGCAAACTCCAGCGGTTGAAAATGCATTTGGATACCTCCTACCCTCTGCTGCCAGACGATCAATATTTGGTGTCCGCGCAATTCGATCTCCATAACAGCCAAATCGTGGACTGGTATCTTCTAACGAAATCCATAGGATGTTTGGTTGGTCCAATTCCTGTTTTCTGAAACTCATAATTTCCTTCTCTCGTCTGGAACTTGTAAATATTATCTTGGAGTAAGTAATAACCCTTCTGTATTCAAAAACTCTGAAATCACTTTTGCTACCTTTTTATGTGCTAAAGGTTTGGGATGACAAAGATCGAAGAACAGCAATTCTCCAACCATTGTGTTCCAGTGACGAAAACTCAGTAGCAAATTAAGAAAGGGGATAGATCTACTTTGGCAGATCGTGGACAGATGTTGCTGTGGTTCATCTGCAGATAGGAAATCCGATTCCACTTGAACGCTAACCGGAAAACAGACAACCGCTAAAGGACAACCAGCCGATTGTGTGACTTCCTGCATTTCTTGAATATACCGATTAATCGCTATCCACGATTCCGGTTTCCAAGCCACTCCCCAATCCAGGTCAGCGGACTCGATAAGTTGCCTCATTTCACCTTGATTCGTTACCCATTCTCGTTTTGCAAATGTGTTGATCCAACGGAACCGGCTTGATGCATTCGGCTTCATGACACCGAATTTAATTAATACTTTTTTAGCAATAACTTTTGTTAAAGGTACCAAATTGGCAATTTGGCGAAAAGTGTACCTTCGATGAAACCATGTCGGTTTTGATTCATTGGGAAATCCGCCAATAGGCCGGGCATCATTGAGGTAAAAACCGAGAAGTACAAGATCTGGTTGAAAATTTAGACCAACCTGTTTTAGGAGTTTTAACTCTTCCTGTAACCCTAGATCTTCAATACCGATGTTGATGACTTCATAATTTCTGTTTGGGTGTTGCGTCCTAAGAATGGTTTCAAGCTGTTTGACATAAGTTTCATTTAACTCTACACCCCATCCAAAAGTAATTGAGTCTCCAAGAGCAACAATCCGAAACGTGCCTTCCTGTTTCTCAAAAGGTATTTCCCTATCACGCCAACCCAGAGAGTTAATCTGTATTGTTATCTCTTTGCCATTTTCTACGAATTGTTTTTTGCAGACAACCCCCGGGATCAAATACCGTTCTTGGGTTTTCTGATCAATTCTGAAATAGGCTTTTGAAGAGCGTATAAATCGATAAACAGAGTAACCAACTTCAATTATCAGGAGAGTCAGAAGGATTGCTCCTACAGACAGCAATAAATTAGTGAAGTTCCGTTTGAAGAAGCTAGTAATTCGAGTCAAAAAACTTCCTCTGCTTTATCTCCGTCATAGCAGCATATCATCTTAAAATTGATTGGCAAGAAGCAATAAACTCGGTTGAGGAGGATGTGTACCCAACAATATGTTCGAAATTCCGCAACATAATTTTCCGTAACCAGCCTTTCTCAGGTAAAGTTTCGTCCACTGTATCCGGATACTCGGCAGAATGGGTGCAGTCTCGTAACATAATGACTCGATAATTAAGTTCCACAGCACCTGCCAGCGTTTGGTACAAACATGCTCTCTGACTGAACCCGACAGCAATCAAGGTTTTGATGTCATAACACCGTAGATGATAATCAACATGAGTTTGATGAAATCCGGACCATTCCCGTTTTGGGAAATCAGGTTCATGCAGTAACGGTTGGATAGACGGAGAGTAATTGGGTTGATGAGGTTTCCGCAATGGCGGAGGACGATCTTTGGCGTCGGAAGTCCCCCAGCGTGTGCCGTGAATTTCTCGTTTAATACTGCCAGGCTCATCAACCAGCGAAAAATCGTTATGGATGAAGATAACACGCATCTTGACCTTGCGAGCATTAGCCAATGCCGGTGCAATTCCTTCCTCCACATATGTATTGCCACTACCGCAATCACTATCTACAATCATGAAAGCAGTCTGCCCAATTTCTATCTCGAGGGTCTTATATTCCGTGGTGTTGCTGTACCAACGAACAGGAAGTTTTAATGTACTCATAAACATTGTCCAGCAGCTTGATCAAAAGACCTAGTAACTTGACGGTTTTGGGGTGGCAGGTGGCCAATATCCATTTGGGGCTTCGTCCCACACAGTGCCACACAATCGGGAAATTACACACCATTCTGCTGACGTTAGATGTGCATGATTATGAAATAGAAACCGCTTAAGTCCGACTTCCTTAGAAGCTTTGAGAATCCTGGACAGGTCGCCCGACGTCATGGGATCACCACCATGCGGCATTCGACCGGTATCTACCCAAGGAACCACCTTCTCTGGACAACTGACGGCAGCCAGTGCTCGCTCAGTTTCCAGCTTAACCGTTTCACCAAAGAAAGCTGGCGGGAATCCGAGATCCATATCAGCTAAAGATTGTACTTCTGGTAGATCTATACCCAACCAAGCCTTTACAATCGTAAAGCATTCCTGTTCGCTCAAGTCAGGATTCCATTCATGAACTTGTGATATCCATCTAGCCACAGTCCCATACATACCGTCAAAACCCCGGTGCCAGAAGTAATGTTTAACCAGTAAAATATCTACGATCTTATCCCAAGAGGAAAAATCAAGCGCAGTCATCCCGGAAAAGACGGCTGAGCGCGGACTATTGCCCAGTAGGAGTTGACGGGGGAGTTTATCTAGTTCTCTTCGGAATGCTTCGCCTGTTTCGATGCTGTCTTTTCGTCTCCATCGAAGCCAGTAGACAGCATCTTCATTAATATCAAACAGATTCATTTCAGATAATACGCCGTGATGACCGTAGTAACGGACTTGAGAGGATGTAAAACTCTGGAACCGCTGACGAAGGTGCTGCATTCCTCTTTCCAGCTTGACGGGATCATAACCTCTGATGGATGCTGTTTTCTTGGTGGCATCGGAAATATCGGCAAAAACCGCATTCCCATGATGCTTAACGAGTTCATAGGCCGATTCTGTCCAACCGTCCATGATGCCGCCATCCACTTGCGGAAATGCGCTGAACACTTCAGCCCACATGGTTGCAGTGGATATTGCACCATAGGGATCTTCTTCTAATGAAAGCGGTTTTGCTCCTGTTGCCCCGCTTCCGGGAGCAAAAATGAAAATTGTCCAACCCCGTTTTTTGGCATTGTCCAACATGGTATGGAGCAATTTTTCTTTAGTCGAATCGGTTTGGGCTTGACGCTCGTTGGGAACTAGTCCACGGTCACGGTAGACTTGCGGATTGGAGGCGAAGGCGGGAATAGTGAATTGGCCTTGCGAATCCGCAAATAACGTGCGTCCAAAGACGAAACCGCGAACTCCACCGTCTTCCCAAGCATCGAAAATGCGTTCATAGTCGTTAATCACTGGTTCAAGTGGCTGGCCAATACGCATCCAAGCTTGCATTTGGTTGACTTTCCTAAATGTTATTTGATTACATACACAATATTTCAATCATCTGTTGATACACCTTAACTGCTTCAAACAGTTGACTAATTTCAATGTACTCGCCAACCGTGTGCGCCTGCTCGATATTACCAGGGCCAAGGACGACCAATTGTAGAGAATCTTGGAACGAAAAGGCATCGGTTCCGAACGGTACCGTACTCGGTTTGGATATCCCTGTTGCTTTGAGTCCAGTTTGAACAATTTCAGTTTCAGGCGAGATATAGAACGGTTGACCTTGACTCGATGTCACTTCAAAATTATACTTCTCTGCCTTTTCCGTTACCATGGCAATTACGTCTTGGCTTCTATCATCCGGCATCGGTCTGAAACCAAGGGTGCAGACGGTTTTGGCGGCTGTAACGTTAGGTTTGCATCCACCGTCGTCTAGAATCATATTAAACCCGTTAGTTGGTGGATCAAATTCGTGATTCATAAATGACTTATCGGTCTTGCATAGTTCGGCCACTTCGACCATTTCAGCTAAGAAAGGTGCAATCAGAAAATTAGCTGAAATTCCCTGATCGGTGCTGGTATGAGCTGATCTGCCATAGGCGGTAACGACAATTCGTGCGCCACCCTTATGAGCATATACGGGGGTTAACTGGGTGGGTTCGGCAATCACACCATGCGCAGGCCGAAAAGAATTGAAAAGTACCGATTCCTCGGCAACTTGACGGGCGCCCATACCGGAAATTTCTTCGTCGGCAGTGATGACGATAAAAAGCGGTTTTCCTAATTGGGACGAATTAACTGATGCACCTGCCACAATGGTAGCGGCTAAAGGTCCCTTCATATCGCAACTGCCACGACCAATAAGGCGATCATCTTCAATCGCAGGCGAGAACGCATCCCAAGCCCATTCGTCGCCGGGCACTGTATCCGAATGGGAGAAAAGCCCAAAACCACCTTTCCCCTCCCCCTTTTTGGCGACTAAACTGACTTTAGATTCGCCGCTCTGATCGATAAATTGCAAACGCTCGACCTCAAACTCGCACTTCTTTAACGTTTCTTCTAGAAGATCAGAAACCGTAGCGTTACTTTGATGACTAACAGAGCTAATTGACACAATATCTTTGGTTAGTTGAATTACATCTAGTTTCATTAACAATTAACTCCCATCTAAAAATAATATGTGTATTCCGTTTACACGCTTGAATCCGTTTCCAACCGTTAAGTTTTGCACATGATTGGATAGATTCATTGAACTCTGGCCGTAGTCAGAGGAGCAATCTCTAAACAGGTCTTCCGCTCAACTTCTTCAGTCAGTGTTTCTTTCATGCATTTTCCAACTTCATCCAAAACGTTCTCAATAAATACGCGTTCAGATTGTGATGAACCAATGGGGGACTGTCATCAACGAGAACCATGATTGGTATGCTTGTCTGCTTAGATGGCTTCTCAGCAAATATCATTGACCGAGTAAAATGCAACTTCAGCTTATCACGAACTACCTGTGCTGTCAACGCCAAAGCATCTTCATGGTACTGGTGTGATGTCCATGATTAGCAGGATGAATGTTTGGCCCTAAACTTGGGGAAACGTCCTGGTTCAAATCAATGAGTTTGCAGTGAAACAGAATATAGCTTTGAACCCAGTTGACATTGGTTTCTTCAGTTTGAATTACGTGGTATCTCTAGGCTTTTCCCAAATTCTGTCCAGAAATTGTTTCAGGGATTTAGCCAATCCTAAACACCTTAAAATTTTTGTTAGATTGCTCTTACTTAGGTTATAATATTTGCTCAAATCAAGCGTTATACTTTCGAATAAAAGCGACTGTGATTCGACTATAAATCCACCAAGATATCATCAGGTTCATCATATCAATTTTTATTAATTGCTACTCAGAAAAATGACTTTAGGCCAGCATGATAATGAATAAAAAACACGCGCAGATGATGTTTGATTATCATCAAGCAACCAAACATAATTTTAACCGATTTGCCCGATCCTTAGGCTATCTGGACTGGGACAATCAGCCGAATCCTTTTCGCTTTTATGAGGAAACAAAAAGAATTCGTTTGCCTGGGGTTATAGAGAACTCCTTTATACCTTACAATAAGTTATACCAATCCCAAAAAGAAAGCCATCCTTTTAATCTGAAAAGTCTGGGCAACTTTCTAGGGTTATCACTTGGTTTGTCAGCTTGGAAATCCACCGGCCAAAGTTCATGGTCATTGCGTATCAACCCGTCAAGCGGTAATCTTCACCCGACGGAAGCTTACTTGGTAACGCCTTCAATCGATGATCTTGATGCGGGTGTCTATCATTATGTTTCTTATGATCATTGTTTGGAATTAAGAGCACAAACGCCATTGACTGTATGGCAGGATTTGGATACTCACTTCGGGACTCAAGGCTTTTTAATTGGGTTAACCAGTATCTTCTGGCGAGAGTCATGGAAATACGGTGAGCGTGCGTTTCGTTACTGTAATCACGATGTTGGACACGCTTTGGCATGTCTCAGTTTCTCTGCCAATCTTCAGGGATGGAGATCAATTTACCTGAATACGCTGTCTGATCAACACATATCAGATTTACTGGGATTTCATCAGATAGAATGGTTGCCTAACGAAGAGGAACACACCGATCTAGTTTGTTTCGTGGGCGTTACCAATTCCAGTAACGATATTCCACGAAGTATTCCTGGTTCAACTGTTCAAACTGTGGCTGAACTTGAATTCCAAGGGAGACCCAATCAGCTGAGTAAACAGCATATGAAATGGCATCTTATAGATGAGGTTGGGGAAAGCGCAAAAAAACCAGGGACACCGCCTAAAACTTATATGTATGATGTAAGTCCGCTTCGATTTCCTGATTCACTTCCGAACCTATCTGCCACGCAAATTATTCAGCAACGGCGAAGTGCGGTAGATATGGACGGCATCACTTCTATATCTATGGATCAATTCTTTTGTATGTTGGATAAGACCTTGCCTAGATGCCGCCATTCGCCTTTCAATGTTGAACTGGGGGATCCGAATGTACATTTAATGTTATTTGTTCATCGGGTTGATGGAATAGTACCTGGGGTTTACTTTTTTGTTCGCAACCATAGAGACTTATCTGAACTCAGGGCTTTATGTAAGCCCGATTTTCTCTGGAAGCCGTTAGATAATACGTTCCCATTATTTCTCTTAAAGGAAGTTGATTGCCGGCGTGAAGCCGTATTGGTTAGTTGTCAGCAGAATATTGCTGGGGATAGCGCTTTCTCTTTAGGGATGATTGCCCGATTCAAGGACACAATTCAGAACTCTCCCTATTTGTATCGTCACCTGTTTTGGGAAACAGGACAGATAGGCCAAGTGCTCTATCTAGAGGCAGAAGCTCATGGTATTCGTTCTACCGGAATTGGCTGCTTCTTTGATGATCCAGTTCATGATATGTTAGGATTATCAGATAGCTCCTACCAATCCTTATACCACTTTACTGTTGGTGGAGCGACCGAAGATGAGCGTCTGACTATGCTGTCTCCTTATTACCATTTGGATTCGTCGCTCAAATCGTGATATCAGATGAATCATCCGGGTATTTTGAGCTTAGGGTGAAATTACCTTTAAGTCTTTGACCAGTAATTGGAAAATAAATGTGGGTTTTTCTTTTAAATCGTTGACGATTATCGGTTTGTTATTATTACAGGTTATGTTTCTTTCTTCCTTCACCGACTGCAGCAAGATTCCGACTGCGGTTGGAGCTGCTTCCACTGCCCTAAAATCGGTGCCCGTGTATACCTATAAAATCATGAATACTTATGTTCATGATCACCGAGGTTTTACCCAGGGATTGGTGTTTGAAGATGGTTTTCTATACGAAGGAACGGGACTGCATGCTCAATCTTCGCTACGGCGTGTGGCGCTAGAAACCGGTGAAATTTTGCAACTTCACCGACTGCCATCTCATTTCTTTGGTGAAGGAATAACAGTTTATCAGGATAAAATCATTCAACTGACGTGGAAATCCAACACTGGTTTTGTTTATCGCAAAGACAATTTTGAGATGTTGCGAGAATTTAACTATTCAACCGAAGGATGGGGGATAACCCATGATGGTCAGCAACTGATTATGAGTGATGGAACATCAACACTTTACTTTCTCAATCCAGAAACGTTCGAGGAAGTAAGGCTAATCAAGGTTTATGACAGTAACGGACCAGTAAAACATTTGAATGAACTGGAATATGTTGAGAAGCAGATCTATGCTAACGTTTGGCAGAGCAACCGGATTGCCAAAATTGATCCCCAAACCGGACAGGTTGTGGGTTGGATAGATTTAACTGGATTACTGAAGCTCGAAGGTTATCGTCTACCAGTCGACGTTCTGAACGGTATTGCCTATGATCAGACAAAGAAACGACTCTTCGTTACCGGAAAGTTGTGGCCCAAACTTTTCGAGATCCAACTGATTCCGGTTCCAGAATCAAAGAAGCCGTAGAAATCGGATTTATAGGATTATATCCACCCTTTGGCTTTGGCTTCTTGGTATCCTTTAGCCCGAAGTTGGCTGGCAGGATTATCCAGAGTACCATATCCCCACTCATTAAAATCGGTACGGTTGCCATTATAATCAGTATGTGTTTGGTGAATAATAATTTCAAGGCAACCGAGATCCTTGGCCATCTTCCAGGTTTCAGCTTTGGTTAAATACATCAGCGGTGTATGGATCTTGATCTCAGAGTCCAATGCCAAACTCAGCGATTTCTCCATGGAATCGATAAAAACTCGACGTCAGTCAGGATAGCCAGAATAGTCGGTTTGGCAAACGCCCGTCACGATATTATTGATGCTCTTATTGTAATCGAAGCCAGCAGTGACACTCAAAAAAACAGCGTTGCGTCCAGCGGTAAAAGAAGATGGCAGGTCTGGATTAATAGTATGTTGTGCAGAGATATCCTGCTGGTAGTCAACCAGTGAGGAATTGGCGAAAACACCTTTTAGATCAATGACAGTATAACTGATACCTAGGTTGTGGCAAATTTCCTGTGCTACTTCCAGCTCAATCAGGTGCTTTTGCCCGTAATCAAAACCAATTGCTTCTACATGACTAAACTCTTTTAAAGCCCAGTATAAACGGGTTGTAGAGTCTTGTCCGCCGGACAGCATTACAGTTGCACTAGACATATCAGTTTCTTTTCAATTTATTGCATTCCGATCAGATACAAATCAATCATGCAATAGAGTGGATCTATTCACTATCGTACTTGCTTCGGTCAAAACTCTTACCATACCAACCAGGAAACGTTATATCCTTAGACATTTGCCAAGCAGTTAAATAAAGCTGTGCGGTAAACTGGGTGGAGGAAACGGCCATATGTTTGACAAATTTAGCCACTTCTGGGGATAGAGTCGGATCCGCCTCATTTTCGGATGGGAATTGATCTGCTAACTCATAAAGCCTTTCTACTTCGGAATGCTTAGTTTGAACAATCGCTAAAACACCTTTTCTCAGATCATCCAGAGCCTGAATCTGCAAATCTTCTGTCAGTTGGTCGGAGGTAAAGCCCACATGCTCAATAATTGCGTCGACTTGGTAATGTATACCTTTGTGGGCTATTACTTCTCCATCTGCATTGACACGCCCATTATGGTGCAATGTGACATGCAGAGGCTGACAAACATCCTCACTGTAGTGTCCAAGCAACCCAGCATATACCAAGCATTTTTGTTGAATGTATGGGTTCTTTGGGTACCTTCTGTACTCAGCAAAAGAGAGTGCTAACCGTTCAGTGGATTCAATGATTTCATAAGGTAAGAATCCCACCTTTTCCGGATCCAGTTTGAGCTGGTGACAAAGGTTGATTAACCCATAACGCGTATCAGGCAAATTATTACCTTTGAGTAATTCAAGATCCAAATAGTGATCAGGATGTTGTGCGCTGCGAAGATGGGGGACATCCCGGTTGTTTGCAATGTCGGGATCTGCAGAGCAATGGGCGATCATAAAACCTGAACTTCTGAAAAAGTCAGGGACATCATCAGGTAGCGCGCGTACGGCTGCCTTTGATAGGATGACATGACCGCCTGTCCACCATGCTGATGCAGAATCAACCATTAACATCAATAACAAAATTAACCAGACGGTAGTGCTTTTCTTTACTGCCATCATGTGGTTAAAGGGTGTCGATACGAGGATAAAATTCATTGATTTCCTTCTTTCTTTGGGTTAACTGGAGAGATCAAAAATCTAGCGGATAATGTTTTTAAGGTTTTTTGAAAAATTAAGAATATGTAAAATCAGATGGGTATTGTTTCTATTATAAATAAATGAACCGAATTTTGCAATACTGAGGAAGGTTTTGTATCAGATTGTTGCAAAGGAGTACTTGATGTCTCAAGCTGGCTGGAAAGGAAAGCAGGCATGATCTGCTGAGGAGCCTTGCCTTGACTCAGACTGAATACAATCACTTTGGGAGAGAGCAAGTTTGCCTGACTCGTTCTGCCAGTTGCGGCATGAGCGTAGAAGCCTTTTTTCTTGGTTAAATTTTTAACCTCTCAGTCCAGGATTTAAATTTAAAAAACCGTTTAGTTTTTGATTAATAATCTGTATGCCCGCTAGCGCTTCTCTGATTGTATCTAATAACTTTTTTCTTGCCTTATGCCTCATGAATTTGGTTTCCTTGAATTTTAGGTTGATGGTAAAAGTATGAATAAATCAGTGAATCGTTTCCAAAATGATCGGCTGCTAAACTCTTCAATCCTATGACGTGCTTCAGCTAATTTCTGGTTCAGCGAAGTCACACGCATCTCTCTTGATTCCAATAGCTTGTGTACTTGTTCCAGGTAATTATGGATTGTCCTAATTTGAGCGTTTTTTTCAGACAGTTGGTTGTCTTTTTTTTCAATTTGTTTCGTCAAGAATTGAAAAATTTTGTCGAACTCTCCATCTACTGAATTTGCGCGGTCAATTTCAGATTTCTTCATCATGGATGATTTATAATCTCCATTTGAATTCGTATCCATTTCTTTTCCTTCTTTTGAAGCTATGTCTTTGTTTTCATGCACCCAGAGACGAAGAATTGTATGTTCGCTGACCTTTAATTTTGCTGCTATCTGTGATATAGTCATTGTCTGTTCCTGTTCCATGTCGAGGGTAACGCTTAAAATGATGGACGAGTTACGGATAATCCACCTGACATGTCAAAAGTTGATGTATTCTCAAAATGAGTTGTTTGCAAAAAAGGATTTGAATAATGGTCGAGCGTCCCAAAATCGCAGCTGTTGTCACAATCTATCACAAATATTCTCATGCCCAGCACATCGTTGATCGGTTCCTGGAAGGTTATGGTTGGGAAAGTCGGCATCACTATCCAGAGATGGATCTTGTTTCACTCTATGTCGATCAGGTTGGAGATAACGATCTAAGTCAGGAACGTGCTAAACGATTCCCATCGATGAAAATTTATCCGACGGTTGCTGAAGCCTTGACACTAGGAGGTGACTCGCTGGCTGTTGACGGGGTTTTGCTTATTGGTGAACATGGTGATTACCCAACTAACGAAAAAGGCCAACGTCAATATCCCCGTTACGAGCTATTCAAACAAATCACCGACGTATATCATTCCAGTGGTAAATCCGCACCCATTTTTAATGATAAACATCTATCCTGGAAATGGGAGTGGTGTCGAGAGATGTACGATCTTTCGCAACAGCTAAACTTTGCTTTCATGGCTGGATCGTCATTACCAGTGACTTGGAGAACACCATCGCTTGATATGCCATTGGGGGTAGAGATCGAAGAAGCAGTATGTGTGGCTTATGGTGGTGTTGATGGGTATGATATTCACGCACTTGAAACAATTCAGTGTATGGTCGAGCGACGATACGGTGGTGAATCTGGTGTGGAATGGTTGCAGGCCTATCGAGGTGATAAATTTTGGGAAGCCCATCACCAGGGTGTTTGGTCGGTTGAGCTTTTCGAGTCCGCACTGTCCCGCAGCCACACATTAAAACCGGCACGAGCTGGATTCAATAACGTCTTTCCTACACTTCACGAACTTAAAGAGATTGTGAAGGATCCAATGGCGTATCATTATCAGCATGTCGACGGATTGAAGTGCAGTATGGTAATGATGAACGGATTGGTGGATGATTTTAACTTTGCGGCTAAACTCAAAGGGCAGTCTAAAACACTGTCTACACAGATGTATTTGCCTATGCCGCCAGCCCGCACGACGTTAGCAAACTTTTTCACCCCTCAGGTCAATAATGTTGAAAAGATGTTTCTGAGTGGCAACCCAACCTATCCTGTTGAACGAACTTTATTAACCAGTGGACTGGTAATTGCGGGTGTTGAAAGTTTGGATCAAGATCAATCTCGACAGGATACGCTAAATCTGGCGATTTCTTATCAACCGACATCTGAATCTACTTTCTGGAGAACTTAAACGGAGACATGAAAATGGCATCTCGAAATCGACCAAAACGCATTGCCGTGATCGCAACAGTCTACACCTACCTTTCTCACGCACAACATTTTGCTGATCGTTTTATGGTTGGCTACCCTTATGAAGGCCGATGGCACACGCCAAACGTTGAAGTGGCATCGTTATATGTTGAACAGAAACCGGAAGGAGATCAAAGCGCGGACCGGGCTCAGGAATTCAATTTTGAGGTTTATCCAACCATTGCTGAAGCGTTACGTTGTGGTGGAGATAAATTAGCTGTTGACGGCGTCCTAATTATTGGTGAACACGGGAATTATCCCAAAAACGAATTGGATCAAATTCTGTACCCGCGTTATGAGTTTTTTAAAGCCTGTGTCTCGGTGTTTGAAAGTGATGGCTTCGCGGTCCCGATCTATAACGACAAACATTTGTCATACAGCTTTGAAAAGGCCAAAGAGATGGTTGAGAATGGTCATCGGTTAGACTTTCCCATTTTAGCCGGCTCTTCTCTTCCTGTGACTTGGCGTTTACCAGATCTTGAACTGCCGATTGATTGTCAACTGGAAGATGCATTAATGGTTGGAGTGGGTGGTTCAGACGCCATGGACTATCACGCGCTGGAAGCCATGCAGTGCATGATAGAACGACGAGAAGGTGGTGAGTCTGGTGTTAAAGCCGTTCAGCTGATTGAAGGCGATGCTGTTTGGGAGGCAGGCAAAAATGGACAATGGTCGATGGAATTACTCGAAGCTGCACTGTCCCGTAGCGACACCCCTTGTGGATTAACAGATGAAGATGGGCGTACACAAGATTTGATTGGCACTGGTGAATTGTATAAGCTTGTCAAAGATCCAGCAGCTTATTTAGTTGAACATAATGATGGATTCAAAAGCACTCTCTTGATGATCAATGGTGCTATTCGCGATTATTGTTTTGCCGGAAAAATAACTGGAGAAACGAATCCTGTGTCGAACCAATTTTTCCTGACACCAACGCCAAACGTAACTTATTCGGCTTGCTTAGTTGCCAAGATTGAGGAGATGTTTGTAACCGGTAAGGCACCTTTCCCCGCTGAACGAACACTGATTGTCTGCGGGACATTGGAAAGCTGCCTGCAGTCACGTCATCAAAACCATCAGCGATTGGAAACCCCTCATCTACAGGTACAATATCGAGCTCCTACCGAGTCGCATCATGCTCGAGCGTAGAGTGTTCATACGCAAATGAAATTGAATTAAAAAATTTTGCCTCATATATGGTGCCACATGAACTCTTTATACTCGAACTGACGAGACTAAGCAGTAGAGCTAAACCTCAAGTATTACTGAGGTAAGAGTTCTATCTCACCTAACCAGTCATTAATTTCTGTATAGGCTTTGGTGTTTAGAAGCTATTTGAAAGAAATTAGAGACGTTTGAGCATCAGTTGAATCATAGCAATATAGATCATGTTTTCGCAATGTCGACTTGTGCCTTTGTAATCCAAACTCAATTCATATTTCTTTTTGGTTACGGTGCCAAGTTCTTCCTTATTTAATTGAACAGCAACTGGTTTTTCTACATTTCTGTCTTCTTCAGCCTGAGCTGAACCCACCCAAACAAATTAGTTCAATCAGTCAAGAAAATCCTTTTGTCTCTCCTCGTCAACTTGGTACAATGATAGTGGGTGTGATAGCCGCCAGATGGAGGTCTGTTGTTGATTAGCTGGTGGTAGAGGTCTAGCCGCTCGGTGCAGACAATGGTCGATCATTGGTCAAAGACACATCCAGCCTTAGTATCAAAGTCCAACGTCTCAAGATTTCCGGAGACCTGACCACAGGTGGTAGTCAGTCCGTAAAGGTCTGCTGTTAGCCTGAAGCGCCTGTAATCAGCGTACCATGCGCTCAGCGCTGGCGCCCTTTTATTTTCACGGTTGACTGGTGTCGTGCTGAAAAGCCTGAGTTAACCAGTTGTAAGTGAGGTTCGGTACTTCGCCAACTGTCGAAGTTGGTTAGCTTACCGCATGCTCTATCTCGTCTTCGCTAATGACGGTTTTTGGTGGGGAAATCTCCCCACCATCCTCAAGCTCCTGTATAAAATTTTGAGATGGTCACTAATTTGGAGTTTCAATAAGGCGTGGGAAAATAAAACGGTTTGCCCGGGGCCGTATTTTTAAAAATATTGGTTTGGTATAGCAGTAGATATTGTAACGGGGCGATATTCGGGACAGTTACTCGTGCATACGTCGGGGACTGTTTGCCAGCGAGAGGTATTCTCAACGTGGGGTTAGTACCGCATCGAATCAGATTCGCAGCATAAGATGGATAGCTTCTCTGTTCTATATCCTAAGTTGAAATGCCACTTTCAAGCAGTTTCAGGTTTGATTCTTGATGATAGGGATTATCTGCTGGAACTGGATTATCCTCCTCCTTTTCCGTGTTACATTTTATTATTTATAAATTTTTTGCTGGTCGGGATGATCAATGCCGAATGATGGGTTGGTTGGTGACAGTGAACCCTGGACGCTAAAACTTGCATGGTGGTCTATTCTAACCTCTGGGTTACATGTATCAAACCGTTACCTGGATGGACACGATGAATACGGCGTAGCATAATGATAACGCCTGCCTGTTCGGTGGTGATTTCCGCCAAAACATCACCAAAGGCGTTACAAATGGTACCGAGTTGTTGACCGACGTTGACATACTCCAACAAATCCACCTCTGCCCGGAAGTAGCCAGCGACAGGGGTCGTAATCACGTTATCCAAATTGCCATCCCCAAGCAGGTGGTGTGTCACAGGCTGTAACTGCGGTTTGCCTTCGAGCATATTGAGATGCTTCATCACGTTGAGGACACCTGTGGTGAAGCATCTCACATCTTCTGTACGCGAAAATCCACCACCGGGAGCTTCAGTGTAGAGTGCGGGTATGCCCAAGTCGGTGGCGACGGTAAGGCTCCGCCCGGGGGGTACTGGTAGCGGATGTCCCCACATGACAGCGGTGCCGAATGCCTCCGCTCCCGCCAGCGTACGCTTGCCTCGCTCGTCGTCGCTGCGAATGTAGCCGATGAGTGTCGGAATGCGAGCGGCTATGCCACCGCTATGCAAGTCGATGAGGAAATCAGCTGATTTCAGCAACTTTTCTGTCAGAAAGCAGGCAATTTGCTCAGTGATTGTGCCGTGTGCGTCACCTGGGAAGACCCGGGCCAAATTTTTACCATCGATGGTGCTGTTGCGAGTAGCTGTTCCATAAGCTGGGACGTTACATATCGGTACCATTAGCAACGTCCCACATAAGTCGTCGGGTGTGAGTCTACGAAAAATCCGGGGGATCGCCTCAACCCCTTCATATTCGTCGCCGTGTACAGCTGCCAGGACCAGTAGTATTGGACCAACAGTCGATCCTGTTACATAGAGAAACGGTAACTGCCAGTGACCACCATCCGCCCGTTGGGCCACTTCCAGCCATACAGTCTCTTTGGTATTTCGAGGCAATCTTGAAACATCGAGGTCTTTTAAATGCATGGCTGATATTCCTAGTGTGATTTGTCCTTAAATGACACCCCTTTTTCCAACCGTTGCAGGATTAACTTTAAAATCCGGTCTGCGGTGCCGGCCACAAAGTGAGTCGAAGACGATGTCGCCTCATAGCCGACCCGGTCATATTCATAGGCCAGTGGCAAATATCCTTGGTATCCACCACAACACGAAACAAGTAGGCTATTTGGGAATTTCTGTTTCATCTTGAGTCCAATTTCCGCCAGCACTTCAAACGGCAACCCTACGAACATGGTATCGCCGATCTGCATAAACTGGACATTGATTTCCTCCCTGTTTTCAGGGTATTGCCTCGCCCGGCTGCAAACCATCATTTTATCTCGGAATTTGTTCAGCAACTGGCGGTAGGCTTCTCCTTTTTTTTCTTCTTTTGTCAGGACTTCCTGTCTGGCTACTTCGTATTCTGCCTCTGCCATTGCAGGATCCGTTTTGATAATTGTCTCCACCTCCACCACAATCGAATCAGCTGACAGTGAGGCGGATACGTCGTTCTGAAACAGTCGTTCGGCTAGGATTGCCGTCTGGCCCAAGACGTCTCCGATCCGCTCGCGGCAGTCACTTCTGCGGTTGATAGGGACCGCATCACCCGCGGCACCTAAGGTGAACAACACCGGGCACTGCCAGGCCTGCGAAATTGTCTGTCGTGCATAGTAGGGATAATCGGCTGAAAATCGATAGTAGTCCTCATCCGGTGAACATCCTGCAACTGGATGGCAACCGAAATTCAGTAGCACTGCCTGGTGTCCGCCCTCATCGACTAAACGGTGAACGGTCAGTTCATCGTCCACCGTGCTGAACGTATACGGTGTCGGATCATCGGGGTACAGCAGGTTCATTTCGACCATGCCGTCGGATTTTCTGACAGTTCTTCGGTTAAACAAGACCTGAGGTACTTGTACCCGCGCCGTTTCGATGCGCATGGGCCGCAGGTTGCCTAGTGCTTCCTTTGCCGCTTCGATCATCTTTTGCTTAAACTCACTCACATAGTCCGGATCTGGGTCGATAAACGCAACTTCCGGTTTACTGGAAGTCGTTCCGTGCAAAGCAGGTGCGAAGTGGGTATGAGATCCTGATATCAGGATATTTGGATAACCCACGCCCGTCTCCTGTTTCAGTAAGGCGTAAAGCTCTTCACAGACATCGGATCGTACCCCGATCATGTCCAGAGCAAAAATCAGTACCTGGTTTTCTCCGTTGCTCGCTGCTAGGCATCCCAGCGACAGAGTTTCTCGCATACCACTTGAAGGATAGGTCCGGCTTGCGTAACCATGCGCCCAAACTGGGTAATCAGGCGTAATATCGCGCACTGCCACGCCGAATTTCAGTTTAGCCATTGCTCATTGCCTCCCCTTGCTCTTTTTTTTATTTGCCTGATGATAAATCACAACTTTGGGGTCGAAGTAGGTGTTGTTGGGGTAAAACGCGGGTAGTTCTGTACGATCTCCCTGGCTTGCAGCTTCCAGGTGCAACAATGCCAATGGCAGCGCCGAATCGATATTGGTTTGGCCACTTCTCTCGCCAGAAACCATCAAACCATTGACCTGATACCGACGTTGCAGGTGTCGACCCAGCGATGTGGCCGACTGCAACAACACTTTCTCCCCAATAGCCGTGTAAAGCTCCAGCAACCCAAATAGCGCGCAGGCATCATTTTGCCCGGCGTTCGCCCAGGCCTCAGTGCTTTGAGGCGAGGTGTGGGATTCAAAATCTACCGCAGATTGCAAATTCCCCCATCCCATACCTTCTGCCAGGTGAAAAGCCATCTGTCGAAAAAGCTCCATACCAGTAACTTTAAAAGCGCGCGCGTAGGACAAAAACATCAGCCCTTCCGCCGGCACCTTCCTCAATTTGGCAGGAGAACAATATCCAACCCCTTCGTTGGTATTTTCTGGGTAAAGCCGAGTGCCATCATTGATGGCCGGATAAAAACAATAATCGTCCCAATTATAACAATGCTCTACCAGTGCCTTCAGGTCAGCAGTCACCAGGTCACGGAACGGTTTGGCCTTTTTTTCGGCCAAGGCTTCGGCTGCATTCAGCCACGTTACGGCAGCACGGCCATAGCGGACTCGGATTACACCATTAGTCACAACCGTTGCTTCATTGAGATCTTCGCGCTGGTCAAAGGGCGGCTTGAATGAGGCACGTACCCGACAGGGTTGACGATGATTAAACTGATATCCGGCCAGCCCAGTCTCAGGATGCCGGATATCGTCGTATCGTGATAGCAAGTGCTGGGCCCAACGCAGCGGCGTCTCATCCCCGGCAAGCGCGTGCAGCATTACCCCACTTAAAATCAGATCACTTCCTGTATTGACGAAGGAGAGTGCCGAATTCTCTACGATTGGTAGAGGACCGCCTGTAAATTTAGTTTGCCACTTTTCTTCCCACGATTCATAGTTCCCATGGCGGTTAAAAAGCAGGGAGGACCAGTCCCAAATATGTGTGTGCCAGAAAGCTTTTATGAATTGGCTGGTGCTGTCCGCATCCATTCGGTAGAGATAGGCATAATGTGGGTAGACACACTTCATTTCGTGATTGCCCAACACAGGCTTATCTGTTAATAAATCGTAACTGGTGTGTCCTCCCCAGTAAAACAGATCTGACGCTGAATCGCTCAACTTCTCCAACGCATATCCAATCCATCGATTCGCCTGTTGGTGATATCGATTCTCCCCGGTCAATGTTCCCAGTGCCTCCAGTGTCCGTAAGACATTCTGCTGACAGGCTAGGTTTGAGAGCAGATGCCCTTTCCAAACTAGCGGTGCTCCCGTTTCTAAATCCAGCCCATCAGCTAGTAGTGGCCCCTTCTCATGTGAACAACTCCCAGCTACCCGATTGACATGTTCTTCGACTGCATCAATAAACTCCGATGCTGTATTCCTGGTCATGGTCAATTCCCTATTTGTTCCATACTGATTTTTTCCTAATCGACTGCCAATCCGACTGCCAATCTTGTTAGCAACGCGACCTCCTTCCAATCAACTGAAAAAATCGACGCGCATTAACAGCGGAGATGGTGTGTTGGCTAAGCCTTTGTGAATAGGGCACATTTTAATTTGCCAGTAGCGAAGAGGGCTACTCTTATCTCATATTCATTCAGCGATAGTCTCTCTGCTAAATAAACCAGTAAGAATATAAACTAGATTGTTTCAACCGAAACCCAAGTCTGACTTCTTTTCCTATTAGTTCTTCTATCGAACGATCGAAGGTGACATTCAGATCTAAATGATCACCTGTCACCTGGGGAGAGGTATAGCCGTCTATCCGGTGCCCCTGATCATCAGTCACCATGATGATTAGAGAACCGCGACTTGCATCTGCGTTGATATGAAGTTGTTGACTGTCGATCGTCAGTGGTTTGGTTAACAGATATCCCTCTTCCTTGTCTGCATCCAGGGAGACAAAACCGTCACGCCGGAGTGTTGCCAGCCCTAACATCGGTTTGTGAACTCGCTCAACTTGCTTGAACTTTTGGCCGGTATGCGGACTATTGACCCCACCATAATAGAGAAGAATTTGGTCGCCAACGGCAATGAAATTTTGGCTAATCCGAACCATCCCATCTTCCCAACTACCGGGCTTCCCTAGGGAGAGGAACGTCTGTCGATCCAGAACACGTTGCCAGTGGATACCATCTCGACTGGTGGTCAGCGAAGTATCGATTGTGCCGTCAACTCCTTCTCGATAGATCCAAGCCATGCCCAGATATAGGCCTTCGTAGAGATTAATCGGCATGCCATAAAACTGTGTTCCGGCTTCATCAATTTCGTCACACTCAAACACCAATTTTGGCTGACTGAAGTGAACACAGTCGTCACTTTCGGCCCTCGCAACTTTTCGTCCTCCAGCTCCGAATCGACCAAAGACAACATATTTCTGAATCTGCGGATCCCAAACCAGCGACTGGGTGGTGTCACTGCCTAGCTCGATGACCGGATTGTGTTCGTAATTGGTCCAGCGAACTCCATCTGGTGAAAAGGAGATCCACATGCCATCGCCTTCACCCTCTCCCCACAAGGTTCGTCCATCCAGTTGAATGAATTCGTCGATGCCGCCATGCTCCCAATAAAATCCTTTATAACGCTGATCAGGATTTGGATCTTGCGGATCGTACAGAACCGCCATGCCTTCACAATTTGTGCGGCCGATATCAATTAGGTTGTTTTGCTTGGAATCCTCAACATCGAGTTGATCCAGAATCGGCTTGTCCCAATGCACCCCATCGGTGGAAGTGGCATAGGCTAGCAGTGTGATATTTCCCAGCGCCTGTCGTTGCCGAACCTGGATCATTCCATCGACGTAAGGACCTGTCAGGTACCACATTTTGAACAGGTTTTCCTCTGGATCGTAGATAACGGTACCGTATAGGGATGCCACCGTTTCCCAAGGATTCTCACCTTTGAGGATGGGATTTTTGGGGTGACGTTGTGGCTGATGTATCCGACGATAGAGTCGATCCATCCGAGTAATATGATCTAAGTTTAGAAACAGGCAACGGTGTTGCATACAAGACTCCTTAGCATTCATTGACTGCGTTCAGTGTGAATCGAATTTGGTCAAATCGCTTGACTAAATCGATTACCCGTTGCTTGATGGTATCAAGATTTCCCCTCAGTGCATCAACGATGCAATCGGCAATGGCAGAAGCGTCCGTCTCGACCATACCTTGTCGGGTTATCTCTTGGACGCCAATCCGTAGACCGTGCGTTCCCAATTCCTCGGACAATCGAACAGCACCAGTGATGATATTACATTCTTCCAGTTGATCAGCTAATGTTTTAGCTTGGCCAAATTGACTGACCACCAGTATCAAGGTGTGGGATTCAGTGAAGCCAAGTGTCGAGCCAACCAGCGGAACGCCCCGATTTTCAAGTGCTTGTCCTAACGACTTAGCATTAGCCACGATGGCCGCGGCATGCTCAGATCCATACTCGGCCCATTCCATAAACGTTGCTGCTAAGGCCGGCAACCGGCCCAAGTGATGATTACTAACCAGTAACGGTGCTATGGCGGGGCCAATTCGTTCAGCGATAGATTTGTCATTGGTCAGAACCATACCACCTTGAGGACCAGCCAGCGTCTTGTGAGTCGAAGAAATGATCACGTCCGCGCCTTCCTCCAGCGGGGATTGAAACTGGCCACCGGCGATCAAGCCAATCACATGTGCGGCATCATAAACCAAGTACGAATCTGGATTGACTTCCCGCATGGCCTGTTTCAGAGAAAAAACCGGTTGTTGAAAGAGGAAGATACCCGAGCCGATATTAACCATGCGGGGTCGATGTTCTTTAATCAATTCGATCGTCGCTTGCAGATCGATATTGGACCTTACGGAATCCCATGGAATCGAAACCGACTTCAAATCCACTTTCAAGCCAGAGGAGGCTAGCTTATTCGCGTATCGGTGACCATTGTCAACTTCCAAGACAGTATCGCCTGGACGGCATAAGGCGAGAGTCGTGGCTATGCCGGCGATATTTCCTGACAATGGACGTAAATCGACGAAGTTGGCTCCAAACAAATCCTTTGCCAGTTGGTGGGCATAGGATTCAATTTCGGCGATAAATTTATTGCCTTGGTAAAATCGTTCACTCAGATCGATACCAAGGTAGTTGCCATAGCGCTGATCCAGTTCCTCAACCAGGTAGCTTTCCACAAGTGGAGAGGGAACGTTTTCAGAGGCGATCAGGTTCAGGCAGTTCTGACGGAAAGATCGATGCGCCTCCAATAGAGCTGAGAGGTGTCGATGTTTGTCTCCTATTTTCATAGTTAGAAAATCCCATTTAGCGTTGTGTCATGTAGATGTGAGATAATTTGTCTGCCCGATTATATCGCCAAGAATTCGGCACTATCTCCGTCAGCGTTAATGTTAATGCGAAGACGGATCAGATAAACCCGATTCGGTGCTCTCCCGCTCTCACAATAAGGAATCAGCAGGCTTCCATCCTCCATTAACCGCCCACCAGGATAACCGTAGCAAGATGAATCTACAGAAATCGGAGTCCAGTTTAGTGCCCGTTCAGCCCCCCCACGGCTCAAGAAAAGGTGGAGGCTGCCCTGGTAAGTGGCGATGCATGCCAAGGTCTGGTCCGGAAGCACAATTAAACGTGGCGCTTTTAGGACACCGCTTTCGACAATTCGTCCCGATTCGTTCCAGCTAATCCCATCGTCATCCGACAGGAAAATACCTCCATCTGGGCGCGAAACCATCACCAGTAACCCATCCTCAAAACGTGCAATCGCCGGCTCGTCAACATCTTGACCCCGCCTATGAATGGTCGAGATCGTTCGCCAGGTTAGACCCGAATCATCGGACCGATGCACGGCTCCAAACAGTTGTTTTTTTTCCTGATCGGCGCAGTAAGTCGGCCAAAGAATACCGCCATCGGGTAGTTGAATCGCTTGGGCATGACTCCGTTGGTAAAAAGCACCGGGGCTATCAAACCAAAGAGGTTGGCTCCAGTTTTCTCCACCATCAAGCGAGCGAATCACGCACTGCCGGGTGTTTAATCCTGCCAGGTCGTTTTTGAACATATCAGGTGCCTGGCTGAAGCCATACCAGGAGGCTTGTACATTAATAAAGCAGAGAATCGTTTTGTCTGGACAAACAAATAGAGTTACCGGAGAATCGTCTAAGGGTAAATCGGTGATGGGTTTCGGTTGACTCCACGTTTTCCCTTCATCCTTGGATCGGGTCATCATCGACCGTCCCCCGGTAGGAGCATCATGATCGAGCGGCCAACCTTCTGCTTCCCACTTTTTTCGCGTTTCTTGATGAAATAATCTGGGCGTAGCAAAGGAGACGTGCCAGTAGCCAGCGGAGTGAACCAGCAGCAAATCTCCGTTAGGAGCACGTTCAATTCCCCTCGCCCAACCAATAAAGTCACCCAGGCCGGGAAAATTGGCTGGTCGGTTATGATCAAAACCGGTAACGCATAAGCGTGCTTGCTCTACTGTTAACATTTTTAAATCCTCTTGATCGTGTCCAATAAACGAAAGGCTTCAAGGTTTAAAAGGCTGACCTGTTCGACGCAGTTCTTTGGTTACCGCAATTTGACAGGTCACATAACCTCCTGATGAAGATCCTCGGCTATTTAGCATCCCAGCGGCGTATCCGGGTCGAGCATCGCCAATCGTGCCGACAATCAGGTTGGCGTATTCGACAGTGGTATCGTAATGGTCTGCGATCAGTCCAACCATTTCACTCCAGGCGATTTTCAGTGCCTCTTCCCAGTTAGCCCCTCTGCCGCTGGTTAGAAGTTCTGCCGTACTTTCCACCACCTGGCTTTTTTCCACTACTGGACTGCTGGTTGGAAAACCTGGGGATCGATCAACCTTGAGGGTGACCGTCGAATCGATCTCAACACCAGTGCCCGTCAATTCACCATCTCCCATTCGGGCATGGACATCGCCCAAAGAAAGATAGCCACCCGGTTTCTGCGCCCTGATGTGAACGGTGCTATTAGGCTGAATTGAGTTGAAGTCCATATTGCCACCGTGATCGATCTGGTGCGGAGCTACCGATTCTAATTCAACCACTCCTATCATTGGTCTTATAGGCACGATAAAATCGGGAGGGAAATGAATTAGCCCATCCCGCACAGCTGCCGCAAGTCGGACGCTCCCCCAGTGCGGTCCACCATTACGGTAAAAGCCGTAAGGACCAACTTCCATGTTGATGATCTCAATGGAGACCCAATCTCCGGGTTCGATTCCTTCGATCAAAAACGGGCCACCAGGACGAGAATACCGTCGATGGGTGGTTACATCCAGTACCTTGCCCGGTATAGTATCGCCTGCCGCCTCATAGTCGTGGTCATGGCCTCCTACCGTTTCGATCACCACCGTTTCACCAGGTTTCAGGGTTCCCCGCACCTGACCTTGCTCCGGATCATCTGGCCCGGTATAGTACGGTGTACGTGTGAAATGTCTCATTGATTTTCAACCTCGCTGATGGATACGTCTCTCTAAGTTGCTGCTACACTCTTCCTTATAGGTTAGGTTTCAAAATCACTTGTCTGATCTCTAATTAATTTGCACGGAAGGTCCCTTCTTTTTGCACCCGCTGGTAAACTTGATCAAATTCCTGAGTACCATCATCTAGCCACAGTTTGGATTTGATCCCACGAATAGTCCCTTCTTCTCGGCCAGTTAACTGGGTTGGCGAAATGTAACTGCGTCCGTAGAAAGTATGTCCACCCGGCATGTGCAGAATCCCAACATGTTTGGGTATCTCTATTGGTTGGTTGGCCGCTAGGCGCGCTAAAGCACCTTCGTCGACGTCAACTCCCAGTCCCGGCCCTTGTGGTACTGTAGAACTTCCTGCAATCACCGGAATTAGGGTCGCGACATCTTCGTTCTCTGCGTACTGATCGTCTAAGTTGATAGTATGGGCTGTATGCGTTGGTAGGACGGCAGCCATATGCAGCGCAAAAGCTTTGGTCAAGGTTCCGCCTGTTAACTGAATTAGTGTTTGGATGTTGCCTTTACCAAAGGCAAAACCAGTTGTCAATGTATTACCCACACCGCTTTCCAGCATATAGATGTCGGCTATTCCCTGGAGTAGTTCTTGAACCCCTCCCAATGGTGTCCCGTGCATAATAATAGGAAGGCCAACTTGGTTGCGTAGTCTGTGCCAACCGTCAATGTCGTTTTTGACCAAAGGATCTTCGATGTAGCCGACAATTGGATGATCTTTTTCCAGTTGCTTAATTAGTGGTAATGCTGAGGCTAAACTCCGATTGCTATTTAGATCGTAATGAATCTGAAATCCTTCGGGAGCGACTTCTTCGGCCAAACGCGTTTGTTCAATAACATCGTGATATGTACAGGTGTGCATTTTAAAAATGGTGTAACCTTCATCTACCGCCCGAAGGATTTCTCCTCGGAAATCTTCCGGTGAAGCCGGTCGGGTCCAGGCGGCTACCGGGATCTGATCACGTACCTTTTGCCCCATCAGTTTGTAAGCAGGAATTTCCAGGTATTTTCCCATCAGATCATAAAGTGCACCACTCAAACCAGAAGCTAAGTTCTGGTTAATGTAGTCGAATGGGTTACGACCAACCAGCGGATCTACACTGGATTGGGCCGGTTGACCACCCGGACGCACACGTTGGTCACCGTAACCGACCAATCCATTATCCGCTTCAACTCTAAAGATGGTGCGATGATCAATACCATATAGATCAACCTGACGATGTTGATATCGTTCAGCTAACTTGGGATAGATTGGGATAACCCTGATGTCTTTGATTCGCATTGGAAACTCCATGGTTTAATCGGATTGAGTTGGGTTTCCCGTGACGTTCTATCGAAACGGGATAGTCTGATCGTGCCAGGGAAAGGCGTAACTGGGCTGGTTACAGAAACGGTCAATCCCTATGTGTAAATTTATCTCTGTTCCGGGCAGAAGATGGACTTGAAAATGGCTGTCATTTACTGATGTTAGATTCCCTGTTTCAATATCTTTAACCTGTGTGAACTGATGTTGCCGAAAACTGCCAGCGCTGATGATGACTTCGCGCACCGCGTGCGCACTCAGGTTAACCAGTGTCAGGTCGATGCTTTCTGCATCCAGTTTAGTCACCAGCGCGGCTACATCTTCTGGTAGACCAGGACGTTGCTGCTGCGGATCAAAATGACGTACCTGTCCTTGAGTCATCCCACCCCAGTAGATGGTTTGGGGGGCACCTGTCGTCAAATGTTCCAGAGCCTCAGTAAGCACCGGATTTCGTTGTTGCCAATGATGTTCATCGATTTGAGTTAGATCAGCTTCATCGTTCCGGATCATGTCAACCCGATCACATACCTGGCGGTAATTTGCTTCTAAAATCTGTTGGGGGTAGTTCGGACATGCACCAGCCAGGAATTGTGTCCATGCCCGATCATCTAACGACCGTGGTCCTCGTGAAGTCACTTGTTGCCATTCGTTCTGGTTTCCCTTTCTCAGCTTTTCCAGACGATTCCAGTCGTGATCAGCCTGTGAAACTGCCCAGAGATGGATTGGTGGTTGCGGAATCATCGGACGATAATCGCACCAACCATCATCAGTATATTTATGCGGAGGCAGAATTTCCCCCTCTTGTTCAATAGCCTGATCGAGAACCAGGTCTAATTGAGATCGAAGCAGGTGTAGGTAACTTGCATCACCCGTAATGAGATAAGCGCATTCCGAGGCCACTGTCATGGCACTGAACATCATTTGGTGGGAGAATGTTCCGGTCCAACCGTAGAAACCTCCCCACCATTGTCCTTGGCGATTTTCACCTATTTTTCCGTTTAGGCCGATATTGTCTGGAATAATGCCGTTGTTCTGTTCCACACGTTCCAGCCAAGCTTGGACGTAATCTACTACCCAATCTCTGTATTGATCCGCTTGCGTGTACAGGTATGCGTTAGCAATTAAAGCCACGGCACCCAAATTGACCGGGACATCTCCTTGCATTACCACCTGATTAAATTGAGAATGAATCTTTTGCCGCAGACCTTCATCGTTATACCACCCTGAAGGGGGAGCCTCAAAATCCGGACCTAGCGTGGCATGACCGTGCTCAATGTTATATTGCACATCGGCATAACGGGCATGGAACAGCGGTCCTTTACTACCACTAAACGGCGATCGGATAATCCGGTGTTTAGAATCGTAGTTGGGGATGCTCGGATCCTGATTCATGTAGAATCCAGCAAAACGGCATGCCCGACGCATCATTTCAGCGTTGGTAGGATCTGCTAATCCTAAAGCATAAAAATAGATGTAGTTTTCGCTATTGTGAAACCAGTCATCGTTATTAATGAATTCTTTGTAGGCACGGCCGTAGTCATGGGTAATTTGACGCGTAATGGCATTCCATTGGTGGAAGGCCATCTGTCCTGTATAATCGCTCCCACCCAACGCATAGTAGAGCGGCCAATTAAAAAACGATTCATACAGATCGTCCGCCCATACCCCATCTCCCGGATAGTCTTCCCTCCAGATGAGCGTTCCGCCAGGACGGGTATATTTCTGGATAAAGATCGGTGCGGCTTGATCAATAGCCTGGATCAGTTGGCGTTGCAAAACAGCCCATGCAGGTGGCTGGCTACGCTGGCTACTTTGGATGTTTGTCCACACTTTATTAAGATCCCGCTGCGAAAATTAGACCTGGCAAATTATGACAGCATCTTAAAACTAATTGTGTGCTTTGTTAATGGTGTGTAATCGATTGACAGGGTGTACATAATCAGTATGCGCCTACCAAACAACTTCGAGTTCAATCGGATCTTGATCCTGACGCCATTTAGTATTAATAACAGGTTAACTTAATACTGTCAATCCTGTTTTGTGGATCTAGTACAGAAAATAGTTCGCCTGACTTGGTTATCTTAATTCTTCTTTTTTGGTGTACAGAAGATTGTTTTTCCTATCTCCGTAGAGAAGTTTTAAAGTTTGCCTGTTGGCTGAGATGTCGTATTCCGTGACTGCTTGCAAGGCCTTAAAATATTCCTGTTCCTGTTGCATGGTGCCGTCAGGAATTGCACAAAACATTCTGGTGGAAGCAACCGGCCCCATAGACAATTTACCGTCTTCTTCTTGGTAGGAGCTGAAGTATCGGTTGCAGCCGCCGGAACCGGATACCCGATCAGTCATAAACTGTAGTGTGATCTCCGTTTCCGGAATAGTTTCTTTCTCTGATCCGATTCGACCGTAGGTCTGTAATACCCACTGTTGGTCTACCACCTGATCTATATTTATTGGATCAGCCTTTGGGGGTGGTGGGTCGGGATCTTCTGCGACTGGTTGCGGACTGATAGGCTTTTCAGATTGGCGACAACCGATAATCAGGCTAATCACAATCAAGGTTAAAGCTAGCTGAGTAAATAGTCGGTTCCAATTTCTCATCTTACCACTCTATATCTATGATGGATTTGGTTTCAACTTAATCAAAATCTGCGCATGCATCCAACTGATTTCCGTTGGTGAGTTAACTTTAGCTAGAAAGAATATCTGGGAACTCCCAACATTCGTTCGGCCAATCCATCAAATTCATCATCTCTCAATCCGTATTCGGATTCTAAATAATGCCCGATAGCCATGATGAACCGACATAGATCTGCGCCGATTGAAGTGTCTAGTTCTATTTCCAGTCCATTGGGTGACAGGTGTTTTACATCTCCTGTTAACAGGTTAAACAGGTGCGACCAGCAATCACTGGTTTTACTCTCCACATTTGATTGCTGCTGGAAATTCCATCCTCCGGAGTTGACTTCAGTAAAGGTCTTTTGAAGGTCAAAATCTGGCAATTGACTCAGATAGGCAGGAATGAATCTGACAGTCAGGAGGCTTAAGTCTTTTATAACCGCTTCATGATTGCTGGAATTGTAATTTTCCGGTGTTACAATCTGGTATTTTTCTGTCGAAGGGCTAAATAAACATCTCCAAAAGGTATCTTCACTCTCCGAATAACGCTAACCAAATCTTCGGGCAGGTCATAAACACTGATGATTTCTTCTTCTATATCGATACCCATCAACCCAGAAAAATCCCAAGTTTTCGCATCGTCGGCACCTAACACTTTCAGATACTCGTAAAGAGGCTTCAGATTTCTGTTCTTTGCTTTTGCTCGTTTTTTCTTGGTCATACTACTCTTTATGAATCTAATATGAAATGATTGTTCGGGGTTTCTCAGAGGATTTTTTTATTCTTGATTCACATTCACGTATGTTAGCTGCCCAAGTAGCGCCGTTAATAGTAACATCATTGGATGCCCTGACCTTCAGAATCGCCTGCCGTGTTGTCCGTGCCTTCATTTTAAAGGTCCAGATGGTAGCCATCAGTATTGATTGCCTATGCTATTCCCCAACGAGGTGAGGATAAACAAGGTTATGCGTTTCACCCTAGATTGTTTTTTCATTCTCTTTAATTTCTATCGGATTGCGAATACATATCTTCCATTATTATATCATTGCAAGTTAAAAATAGACTATACCAATGTAAGCATACTACAGACGGAAAAATCATTTTCAGGTCAAAAAAAACCGGTGAGAAATCACCGAGGCTTAGGGGCGACAGTTAACTTCTGTGAGTTAAGTTGGTGGGAAAGACATAGCGATGTATGGATACGCGACAAAGGTAAATGGTAGATGAGTTCTAAGTATACGTCTATGCTATAATAGCCAAATCTCTGATGAAGATAAAAATGTAGATGAAGGAAGATGCAGAGTAGACCAAAAATCCTCGTATTTGGGAAGTTCTTGCTGTATTTGGTGGGATGTTATAATATAACCTGTAAACCAAAATTTTCCAAACTGATCAAATTCCTTTCCTGTTTAGTGCTATTCCTACCCCCTGATTGGTGGTGAATTCTTTCCCTGATTCAAGGGGCCCGCGTTAAATTGATAGTAGAACAGCTCACTGACTATCAAAATGCCTAACAGGGGAGTGTCGAATAATTTGAGACGATATCATTTGGCTCTATATTAAAGATAATTTGCATAGAGAATGCAGATTTCATAACTCCAAACGATGTCTGTCAGATTTGGTTGATGTGAAGGAGAAAGAAATTAAATGAGAGAAGTTGGTTCCGCTCAATTTACCTATCGTGAAATCAGAGACTGGGGAGAGTTCCCACCTGGATGGACATTTGAGGATACTCCCGGTGTGGCTGTGGATTCACAGGATCGTGTATATGCCTTCACTCGGGAGAAAAATGGCATAGTGGTTTTCAATCCTGATGGAAGTTTGTTAAAGTCTTGGGGAGATAATTTATTTAAACGTCCTCACTGCATATTTATCGGATCAGATGATACGGTTTTTTGTGTTGATGATTTTGGTCATGCGGTCCATAAATTTACGGTGGATGGTGAACAGTTGATGGTAATCGAAACTGCGGATAATCCTGCTGATACAGGTTATGTTTGGGGAGATCAGCCATCAGCTATTGTGCGATCAGGACCACCTTTTAATTTTCCGACCTGGGTTGCGCTGTCACCTGAAGGGGAACTATACGTGACCGACGGGTATGGGAATGCACGCGTACACAAGTTTACGCCAGAAGGGAAACTGCTTCTCTCTTGGGGAGAACCAGGTGATGGGCCCGGCCAATTTGAGACGCCGCATAGTGTACACGTGGATAAAGACGGTTGGGTCTACGTAGCTGACCGACAGAATTGCCGGATCCAGATTTTCAGTTCTGAAGGAGAGCATATTGAACAATGGAGTGATGTATACTGGCCGTGTGACATGTGTGCTGATGTTGACGATAACCTATATGTGGCAGAAGTCGGCGGCATATTTATGAATCTGGAAAAGGAGGCCGATTTTACTAGTCCAAATGCCCGCATAACTATAAGGGATATGAGTGGAAATATTAAAGTCGAATGGGGAGAAGTAGATCCGGCTGGTAGAGGTAGATATTTTTCGCCCCACAGCATCGCTGTTGACTCACAAGGTAATCTGTATGTCGGTGAAGTTTCGACTTCCTATCCCGGAGGACAAGCACCTTCGGATTGGCGCGCTTTCCGCAAGTTCGCCCGAGTTTAACAGACAGTACGATTGGCAGTATAAGTTGAGATTTGGATGACAATGGAAAAATATCGTTGCGCGATTATTGGTTGTGGTGGACGCGCACATGGTCATGCAAAAGCGTATCAGTTGATCAATCGGGGTGTCTTAGTCGCTTGCGCTAATTTATCTAATGCCGAACGCCGCCAAAAATTTGCCCTGACTTATGGCATTACCGGTTATGCAAATGCGGTGGAGATGATAGAGAAAGAGAGACCAGATCTGGTACACATCGTGACCATGCCAGATCAATGGGTTCTTTTGATGCAGATGGTATCGGATCTTGGTGTTACGGCCTGTTTGGTTGAAAAGCCCATTGCTTGTGGTGTTGAAGACTGGCAGGAGCTGTGTCAATTAGAAGCTAGATCAGAGACCAAGTTCGGTGTCTGCAAGCAGTTTCGCTGGCATCCACGGATGGTGGACTGCCGTCAAGCACTTCGCTCTGGAAATCTCGGCGACTTATTGTGGATCAATTTTTTCGCTCGGATGAATCTATCCGCTCAAGGAACTCACATGATTGACTGGGCTATGTCACTTAACGATGATTCGCCCGTGACGCAGGTTTTTGGCAATATCAGTGGTGCAGGAGGGTTTGACAGCTCATATCCTGCACCAAACGCCTCAGTTGCCCAAGTGATGTTTGCTAATGGCGTCTGTGGGCTATGGAGTACAGGTCTTACAGCACCAGAGATTATGGATGATTCGGAGATTTATAAGCACACCCATGTGGCTGGATATGCTGAGCGAGGTCATGTTATTTTTGAGGAATTTGGTCGATGGTCAATTTCCTCACCTGATGATTCTCGGGGTGGAAAAATCTCCCTTGAAGATCGAAACCGGTATAACGATATGGCTCAAGCCAATCTAACCAATGCTATGTTTCAATGGATTGAAAACGATGCCAAACCGGTCGAAACTAATCTCAAAATTGCACTCCACCAATGGAACGCGGTGTTGGGATTGTACGCTAGTTCTATCTGTCGACAACCAATTGATGTTCCTTTTAATCCGCCTGATGATTTGTTGCTACAATTACAAACAGCATTGGAGGAAGAAAAGCTATCAAACCGAACCCAGAAGCAAAAAACCGAATAAGAGACTGCGGATTGAGTCTAAATACAAACATGGTTGTGTAATCAGAAAAAATCGAATCAGGATAACAAGTGAAGGAAAAAGTAATTCTCGATCCACATGGACGTCAGTTGGATAAGATATTTCTGCCAGAAGATTTGGAACGACTCCGTTCCTCGGCTGACTTGGTATGGGGAAAAAACGAACCGATGCCCATGGAAGAAGTAGATATGGTTAGAGACCAGGTGGTTGCTATTATCACTGGACATTGGCATTATGGTGATGTTTCAAAGTTTCCACAATTGCGAGCTGTTTTAGAAGTGAGTGGTGGATTTCCGTCTCCCAAGTGTTTAGACTATGCCGCCTGTTTTTCTCGGTGTATTAATGTGCTTAGTTGTGCACCTGCCTTTGGACCTGCTGTAGCTGAGATGGGGTTAGGAATGGCAATCGCTGCTGCACGCCAAATCGTCTGGAACGATGCGGCTTTCCGTCAGGGGAAAGCTAACTGGAGCCACTTGGAATTTGGTGAGACATTTCTGTTATACGGCAAACTGGTTGGTTTCATTGGGTTTGGAGGATTAGCACGTTCCTTGAAGCCTTTACTGGCGCCTTTTCGCTGTCCAATACAGGTATATGATCCGTGGTTAACAGATACTTACCTGTGTACTCAGGATGTCACACCGGTCAACTTAGATTTATTGTTAGCTACCTCGCGTATCATTTTCGTTTTAGCAGTACCGGCGACCTCCAATCGGGTACTCTTGAACCGAGAACTCTTGAATCACATATCGGCTGAGTCTGTGTTTGTTCTGCTGAGCCGATCGCATGTTGTTGATTTCGATGTTTTGACTGAGATGCTGGTCGAAGGGCGTTTCAAAGCTGCCATCGATGTATACCCGGAAGAACCATTACCGCTTGATCATCCCATCCGTAAACTGCCAAATGTCATACTTTCATCTCATCGCGCGGGTGCCATAGGTGAAGCACTATATAACATTGGCCGTATCATTACTAACGACCTGGAAGCAATTCTTCAGGGACTGGTTCCGCAAGAAATGCAGATTGCCCAACCAGAATCCATTCAACTTCGTGGATAGATATCAACTTGGGATATGGAAAAACCGACAATTGAGTTATCACAGTTTACGTTCAGCAATCTCCTTTCAATTGCGTGGATGAAACTATTATGTTGAAGCAATCTGGTAACATCATGGCATCGATACAAAACCGATTTGAAGATTTGAAACGGAATGTTCGAACGCGTCACAAAATCGTTGGTATCCGGACATGGCACATCAATCTCAATCCAGCGACTATGGCATCAATGGCTTTTTCTTCACCCAAGGACCAATCTAATCTTGTTGTCTCCTCAGTTCCCAATAACCATGTTGATTGGCGTGGACCTTTTGCGACCCAAGCAGGAGCACTGATGGTCGAAATCACTACCGACAAAGGATTAAAAGGATATGGCCTGGGCGGCGGCGGTTTGGCGGCGTCACTAATCATCGACCGCCATATTCAGTATTTTGTCTTGGATCAGGATCCGCTTGAGGTAGAATCAATTTGGGATAACTTGTATCATATTACCTCGATCTATGGTCGGCGGGGACTGGTAATCTATGCTCTAAGTGGTATTGATCTGGCTTTATGGGATCTATGCGGGAAAATCTTGGATATGCCAGTTTACCGTTTAATCACTGATCAACCCAAGTTAGCCATCCCTGCCTATGCAACAGGTACAGATCCCAAATCCTATACGGACCAGGGATTTGCAGCTTGTAAGATTCCTTTGCCAAATGGTCTCCCCCAAGGAGATAGCGGCTTTTCTGAAAATCTGGATACCATACATCGTGCCCGTCAAGCAATACCGGAAAGCGTGGAACTGATGGTAGATATCTACTTGCGGTGGGATGTCGATTATACACTTAGGTTTGCCGAGGCAACATCTGACCTTGGCCTCAAATGGATTGAAGAACCCATTGCTCTGGATGATTACGAAGGGATGGCCAAACTCGTTCAACAAGTTGAGGCCACTTGGATCGTTTCAGGTGAACATGAATTCACCCGTTATGGGTTCCGCGAACTTCTTCGTTGGCAAGCAGCCGACATGATACAACCAGATGTTAGCTGGGCGGGTGGATTCGGTGAATGCCTCAGGATTGCCTTCGAAGCAGCTGAAATGGGCATTCCAACTTGGCCACATCAAGGAGGTACTCCGTGGGGATTGCACTTGATCGCTTGTTTGCCAATGTTTTGCATGGCAGAAACTTTTGGCTTGTCACAGCAAACAGTTGAAAATGAGTTGTTTCGATTGCTGCGGCCAACCCCGGACAACGGCTATTTTTCCTTAACGGATACTCCGGGATTCGGTTTGGAAATTAATGATGAACTTCTGGATGTCTATACGGCTGACCGACTCTGATATTCAGAGAATGCAGCAATAAACATCCACTTTTTAGGGCTTAACGTTACCTTGACGTTCATAAGATCCACTTTCAAACTGTGGCCAAAATAAAACGATCAATTCCGGAAAGATCTGGAATGATATTGCATGCGGTGTAGGCAGGATTTGAATTGACCAAATCTTGAACTTGCTGACTTTGGTTATGACTAATTTCAAGCATTAGTTTTCCTTCAGGCTTCAGAAATTCTGGTGTGTCGGCAATCAGTCGTTGAATGATATCCAAACCACTACATCCAGCAAATAAAGCCACCTCAGGTTCATTGTCCCTAACATCAGTGACGAGCTCATTAATATCTGTAGTTCCTATGTAAGGCGGGTTTGAAATAATCCAATCGTATTTGAGAACATCCAGTTCTATAACCGGTTCGAAAAGATCACCATTCAGGAAAGTGATTCGCTCCTTGCATTGATGCAGTTTTGCATTATGAAGGGCAACATCAACCGCTGCTTTGGATATATCTGTAGCGATGATTTTCCACGTCGGCTGATTCACGGCCAAACTAACAGCAATAGCGCCACTGCCCGTCCCGATTTCAAGAATATGACATGGCGTTTTTTGCAAACCCAAAACAGTTTCAACCAGTATTTCAGTTTCCGGTCGAGGAATCAACACCCGTTCATCAACATAGAAACTTAGGGACATGAATTCACGGGAATTTGTTAAGTAGCTGATTGGAACCCGATTTGACCGCTTTTTGATGAGTGTACGAAAGGCAGAAAGATTGGGATGGAATACTGGCATATCGAAACCAAGATATAACTGTAGCCGGTCTTTCTTCAGAACATGGCTGAGTAAAAGTTCTGCATCCAAGCGGGCGCTCAGAATACCAGAACTTTCAAAAAACTTGGTTGTCCACTCTATAAGCTCAATGACGGTCCAAGTTTTCACGCTTCCAGATTCTTCAGTTTCTCCGCACCTTCAGCTGAGATAAGTGAGGATATGAAGGGGTCAAGTTCGCCATCAAGTGTGCTTTCAAGTTGGTAGATACTTAGACCTATTCGGTGGTCTGTTACACGTCCTTGAGGAAAGTTGTAAGTTCGGATTTTTTCGCTCCGATCGCCACTACCAATCATTGTTTTTCTTGTCTCTGCCCTTTCAGCATCTTGTTCAGATTTTGTAATCTCTAGCAATCGAGATCGCAAGATCTTCATTGCCTTAGCTTTGTTTTTGTGCTGAGATTTTTCATCCTGACAGGAAACAACCAGATTGGTTGGCAAATGAGTAATCCGAATAGCTGAGTCAGTGGTGTTAACGCTCTGCCCTCCAGGACCGGAAGACCTAAATGTATCAATTCGCAAATCGTTCTGATCTATTTGGATATCTACTTCCTCAGCCTCAGGCAGGACAGCCACAGTTACTGCCGAAGTATGGATTCGGCCGCTCGTTTCGGTGGCGGGCACTCGTTGAACCCGATGCGTCCCACCTTCAAACTTGAGTTTACTGTACGCATCCTCTCCTTCAATCAGGAAAACGACCTCTTTGAAACCTTTCAAACCGGTTGCACTTTGGCTCAACAACTCAACTGTCCAGTTGGATTTCTCAGCATGCCGAGAATACATCCTAAAAAGTTCCGCAGCAAATAGGCCTGCTTCCTCTCCTCCTGTACCTGCACGGATTTCTACAATAACATTTCTATGGTCATTCGGATCTTTAGGAATCAGCAGGATTTTAATTTCTTCTTCCAGCTTTTCCTTTTGTATGACAAGAGTTTCCAGCTCTTGTTTTGCCAAGTCTTGAAACTCATCATCATCTTCCTCGGCAATAATCAATTCAGCTTCTTCAATGTCCTCAAGCAGCTTTTTATAGTCGGTATAGATCGACACGATAGGGGCAGTGTCCGCATGCATCTTGGAAAGCTGATGAAGGCGTTTCGGATCCGCTATTTGATCTGGATCTACCAGATTTTTTTCAATTTCTAGAAACTTAGCTTCAATTTCTTCCAGTTTACTCTTAAGCATTAATCATCCATAAAATATTCTGAGTTGGTGCAAAAAGATTGCCATAATTTAAATAAAAGCGTTGCGCGGAACGCCTTGTGCTAGAAAACCTAACTGTCCACAGATTCTGAAGAATGTAAGGTTGCAAATTGCTTGAAAATTTTAGTTTGTGTCTTTCTGCTCAGTATCAGTGACTTCTTCTGCCTCAACATCAATGACAGTTTCATCTGCACTTGGATCTGGATCTGGATCGCCACTGGGGCCGTCGCCACTAGTACCTTGTGCTTGTGCATCAGCTGCTGCTTTTGCATACATCGCTTCTGCAAGTTTGTGGGAAGCGGTAGTCAGAGCCTCGGTGTCTGCCTTTATAGCTTCGATGTTTTCGCCTTTCAGAGTTTCTTTCAATTTTTCAATCGCGCTTTGAATTGCTTCTCGATCTTCTGCTGATACGCTATCTCCATATTCCTCAAGAGATTTCTCGGTTGAATAGGCCAGGGAATCCGCATTATTGCGAGTCTCGACAGATTCCTTCTTAGTTTTGTCTTCTTCCGAATGAGACTCAGCATCTTTCACCATTTCGTCAATTTCTACATCGGATAACCCACTAGAAGACTCAATTCGGATCTTCTGTTCCTTGCCGGTTCCCAGATCTTTCGCTGACACGTGAACAATGCCATTTGCATCAATATCAAACGTGACATCAATTTGTGGTATACCTCTTGGTGCAGGCGGCACACCAAGTAAATCGAACCGACCAAGTGTACGATTGTAGACGGACATTTCGCGTTCGCCTTGTAAGACGTGTATGGTTACAGATTCTTGATTATCAGCAGCAGTTGAAAAGGTTTGGCTTTTCTTGGTTGGGATTGTAGTGTTTCGTTCAATTAAACGGCTGAAGACTCCACCGAGAGTTTCGATGCCTAGCGAAAGCGGAGTAACGTCGAGAAGCAGTATGTCTTTTACCCCTTCATCTCCAGAGAGAACGCCACCTTGAATTGCTGCACCTATTGCAACGACTTCATCGGGATTTACACCTCTATGACATTCTTTTCCGAAGAACTCCTCAACTTGCTCTTGTACTTTTGGCATTCTGGTTTGACCACCAACTAAAACAACTTGGTCAATCTCGGATGCATTAAGTTCAGCATCTTCTAAAGCTTGCTGGCATGGAGTAATTGTTCGCTCAACTAAGTCCCCAACCAATTGTTCAAGTTTCGCTCGACTCAGGGAAACATTCAGGTGTTTAGGACCACTTGCATCTGCTGAGATGAAAGGCAGGTTAATTTCTGTTTGTAGGGTGGTTGACAATTCGCATTTCGCTTTTTCTGCTTCGTCTCTAAGACGTTGCAGAGCCATCGCATCATCACGAAGGTCAATTCCATTCTCATTTTTGAATTCTTCTGCCAGCCAGTCGACAATTTTGTGGTCGAAGTCATCGCCACCCAGATTTGTATCGCCGTTTGTACTTTTGACTTCAAAGACCCCATCACCAATTTCAAGAATCGAGATATCGAAGGTTCCTCCACCAAGATCATAAACAGCAATTTTTTCCTCAGCTTGATTTTCCAGTCCATATGCCAAAGCAGCTGCAGTCGGTTCATTGATAATTCGCAAAACTTCAAGACCGGCAATCTTTCCTGCATCTGTAGTGGCTTGGCGTTGTGAGTCATTAAAGTATGCTGGCACTGTAATCACAGCCTGCGTTACTTCTTCGCCAAGGTAGTCTTCGGCTGTTTCCTTCAGTTTGCGTAAGACCATAGCCGAAATCTCAGGGGGTGTGTGTTCCTGATCCCCCATCTTGATTTGTACGCTTTCATTTTTCCCCTGTGTCACTTTGTATGGGGCCTTGCTTATGTCCTCTGCTACTTCGTTGTACCGTCTGCCTATAAAACGCTTGGTAGAGAAAATAGTATTTTCTGGATTGGTTACCGCTTGGCGCTTAGCTGGCTGACCAACTAGACGCTCTCCTTCTTTGGACATAGCGACAACCGAAGGTGTTGTTCGAGCACCTTCGGCGTTTTGTATTACGTTGGGATCTCCGCCTTCAAGAATAGCTAGGCAGGAGTTTGTTGTACCAAGATCAATGCCAATTACTTTACTCATCTGTTGTGTCCTCCTTTTCTTCGGATACTTCTTCTTTCGTATCTTCTTCATCTGTTTCTGGACTAGATGACCCTTGTGAGATCGAAACCATTGATGCGCGTAGCACGCGGTCGCGCAACTTATATCCAACTTGGAATTCTGCAACAATTGCATTTGTTGGAAGATCTGATTCAACTTGTGCGATCGCCTCATGCAAATTCGGATCGAAATTTCCCCCAACAGCATCAATGGTTGAAACATTGCTTCTTTCAAGAACATTATGAATCTGTTTTTGAATCAACTTGATTCCCTCATGAAGAGAGTTGAAATCTGTCGATTCCTTCGCTGATTCAATAGCGCGGTTCATACTATCTATCACTGGTAAGAGGTCCTTTATAACACTTTCAACTGCGTACTTTTGGAATTCTTCCTTATCACGAATAGCACGCTTCTTTGCATTTTCATATTCGGCAACTGTGCGTAGCATTCGATCAAGTTTCGCTTCATACTCTGATTTCAGTTGGTCAATCTCGTCTTCGGCAGAAGGTGGTGTTTCGTCCTCCTCTGATTCCACTTCTTCCTCAGAAGGTGGTGTTTCGTCCTCCTCTGATTCCACTTCTTCCTCATTTACAATCGTTTCTTCATCACCTTCAACAATATCTGTTTCGTTTTCCTCGGCAACATCTGATTGGTTTTCCATGCCTGTTTGCTGTTTTTCTAGCATATTAACCTCTTAAACTTTATAGTTGAATTCCTAATATCTTAAAGGTAAATGATAAAGCAGGTTTTTTCTTAAATACCCCATCCGAGCTTATGAAAGAGGCAACGATAATTAATTCGTGTCGTAAACTAGTCTCATAACTTGTATATAAAATACTAATCGAACCTCCAATTTTTTCAATAGCTGAAAGGCTTAAAGTACCATTTTAAGCGAAAAAATGTCAAGTAAAAATGGACAGGAATTTTGAAAGTGAACCTTTAGGTACAATACAAAAACTTTACCCGACACGTTAAGGAAAGTTTGTTAGTTGAAAACTATCGAATTATAACTAAATTTACAAATTTGTAGTGTATGAGGATACTCTTTTTTTGAATCTCCTGGGTTTGATGTGTTTTTGTTTAATTTCCATTTTACATTTATTGTCTAGCCGGATCGAGCAATTAAAATGCCAAAATATAAAGATTGAGTGTCGTAAGAGTTTCAGTTGAGTCCTTAGAAAAGTATGTCATTTTGGGAATGACACGTTATGTGTCCGTGTGCCAAAATGACATGCTGCTTTGATATGTATAACGATTAAGGCTTTAGTTAACAGGGTTCCCTTATTAGCTTAACGCAATAAGGCAAACTTGGCGTCATTTTACTTTACCTGAAACTTAGTAAAAATTTGACAAACTCAGATGATTAATATACACTCTACCAAATTTATTTATGCTTTTCACTGGAGAATAGCTAGAATGTATTCGCAGCCAATCCCAGATAAATATTATAAGCTAACCGAGCAAGAAGTTGACGAACGGATATATAAAGCAAAGGAAGAGTTAGGAAATCGACTTGTTATACTAGGACACCACTATCAACGTGATGAAGTAATTCGTTTTGCTGACTATCGTGGCGATTCACTGAAATTATCCCAGCTTGCGTCAAGCCGTCCGGAGGTAGACTATATCGTTTTTTGCGGTGTACACTTTATGGCAGAAAGCGCTGATATTCTTAGTGAAGATCACCAGAAAGTGAACTTGCCGGATTTAAATGCCGGTTGCCACATGGCTGATATGGCAGATCTAGATCTTGTGGAAGAATGCTGGGAGCAGTTAAATGATGTTGTTGGTGATAAAATTATGCCGATTACTTATATTAATTGTACTGCTGATTTGAAAGCTTTCGTCGGACAACATGATGGTGCCGTATGTACGTCGTCAAACGCTGGTGCTGTTCTTGAATGGGGCACGGTACAAAAAGGACAGCTTCTCTTTTTCCCTGACCAACATCTTGGTCGAAACACTGGCGTTAAATATGGCATTGATCTTAGTGAAATGATTCTCTGGGATCCATATGAAGACCTAGGTGGGAACACAGAAGAAGAAATTGAGAAATCGAAACTTATCCTCTGGAAAGGCTGTTGTCCAGTACACCAACTGTTTACAACTAAGCAGGTAAGAAGACTTCGTGAGCAAATCCCGGACATCCAGATCCTTGTGCATCCAGAATGTCGTTACGAAGTTGTCCAAGAGTCCGATTTGAATGGATCAACTGCTTTCATCATAAAAACAATTGAGGAGGCCCCAGCTGGTTCATCTTGGGGAATTGGTACGGAGATGCATTTGGTTAACCGACTTGCTCAAGAACATCAAGATAAATTTATTACTTCAGTTGATCCAAATATGTGCCTTTGTACAACCATGAATCGGATCGATGCTCCGCATCTACTTTGGTCTCTCGAGAATTTGCTTGAAGACGAGGTTGTGAACCAGATTAGCGTTCCACAAGACATCAGCTACTGGGCAAAAGCATCACTTGATCGAATGTTGGATATCACATAATTTCAGCTCCTCCTTAAAAACGAGTTCGCTTCAATCTCAAAGTAGACCAAATCCTGCTTCCTCCAAAGCTTACACAACCCGGATTCTTAATTCTGATTCCGGGTTTTTTTATGCCGATTAACGAGAAACTCGTCGCCATTCGATGATCATATAAGTGCCTATTTCGGCCGATTGCATCTCTGATGCCAGTTCAATTTCAATCGCGTCGTTATATTTGGTGATACTGACACCAAGTTTTCGCAACTCGGTTGCCACTGCGTGAATGCGGTCGGTCTCCTGCCAGCAGGGACATGTTCAATATTTCGGATCAAGGTTTATACTACTTGATTTAACCGTTTGCCATCGTTAGATTTCTTCAAGATATTTCAAGCGAGTTGGGCGGCGGAGTTTGTCGAGGGCTTCTCCCTGAATCTGGCGCACTCGTTCTCGGCTCAATTCCAGTATAGATCCAATTTCGGCCAAGGTATATTCATGGTTATCGGTTAAGCCGTAACGAAGCTGAATCACTAGTTTTTCACGTGGTGATAGTACATTTAAGAACTTATCTATCACTTCCTTCTCTGAAGTTAAGAGTAACTCCTGATCGGGTGAAGTCTGGTTCTCGTCCAGCAAGAAGTCAGAGATTGTGGCATCGGGTGAGGAATCTCTAATAGGCGAATCAAGGGAAACCATGCCGGATGTAGCCTGTAGAATTTCAGCCGCACGTGTCTGGCTCAGGCCGGCCTCTTCTGCTAATTCTTCCATGTTTGGATCTCTCTCTAACCGATGGAATAATAGAGACTGTGCCTTGCCAATGGATCTTCGAGCAGCCAGCAAATGGCCGGGAACGCGAATTGTCCGGCTTTGGTTATCCAACGAGCGTATAATTGTCTGCTTAACCCACCAATAAGCGTAAGTGGAGAAACGACATCCTTTCTGCAAATCGAATTTGTCTGCCGCCTTCATCAGTCCGATGCTTCCTTCCTGCATCAGATCCAGAAAGGAGAGCGGATTCCCATTGAATAGATATCGTTTAGCTATGCTAGCTACCAGAAGAAGGTTGGCCTCTACAATCTTCTTCTTCAGATGGCACATCCTTTGGGTGGCATCGTTTAATGCCATCCAGAGTACATTTAAGCGTTGTAAGTGTTGACTTTCCACAGGATAATCTAATACTTCTTGACTTCCTTGTGTTTGAATTTTCTGGTAAGCTTTGATTTCTTGATGAATCTGATCTAGGATGGCGGTAATCTGCATCGAACTCCACCACCTACCTTCTTGATCGGAGTCAAAGATCTGCTTAGTCTTCGGTCTTAGGTTACGCTTCTGTTTGAATCTGAGTTGAACCGACTGCAGAGTAGAAGGTGGAAGCTGGTGAAATAATTTCGTGACTCGTTGTGTGGCATCCTCAAACTTCTGGAAGAGTTCAACTTCCTGCTGTTGACTTAGCAAAGGTATTCTGGCAATTTGCTGAAGATAAACAAAGGCACTATCCGTTGGCTCATTAGTCACCTCTGCTGGTGATTGAAAGGATTGAATTGAATAATTATGGTCAGAAGGTTGCAGTGCCTGAATCTGCATATCACCTGATTCCTCAGCTGGTAGCAAAGCTGACAGGGATTGGGCGTCAACTTCATGACTGTCTGTCAATTGATCACCAACAGGACTATATATGAATTCATCTTGATTAGGCATGACATTCCTTATATTTTAAAACAATGTCGAATATTACCTTCGACTGACACCTAATTCCCAATTACTTTATCTACCTGCCAACTTGTAATTTTCTATCAGCCCCGGTAATTTTCATTGTATTCTTCTCTCATTTTAGTCTCTTGAATGTTGTTCAAAAAAGATTGAACAGTGTTTATGGCTATAATGGCATCCCTTTTTTTTGCCAGCCCCCTAGCGATAGTAAGCTGGTTGTTATTTCCAAAGTCGGAGTGAAAATAACTTAACTATCAGACAAACGTGGGTGAAGGAAAGGCCTCTCAACTAATGTCATGCTAATTAAAGTTAGGAATTCTTACGATACTGCGATGAACGCGGGGGAGGATGCTGAATATTTATTATAGCTTAAGGAAACGAATGTAGATGAGGGGTTAGAAAACGATTTGCCAGCCATATTTAATTAATCGTAATCAAGTTGGGTTTCGTTTACTTGCACATAGCAAATTTACAATAAAAAGGCCGGGTAACGAGTAACAGTAATCAATTGTTTGCATCTTTTTCAGAGACGTGTTGTTTCATGGCAGCACCAATAATGCGTGCGATCCCCTCTCTTAGTAACCTTTAGTGCTAGTTATTCGTGGTCATAGGTAGAGATGATTGACTTCCTTTCGTTAATACAAGTGAATCATCAAAAACTTGATTGACGAAAGGAAGAATACCTGATGACCACAATAGATTTTATCACACAATCGTTTTGTTGTGTAGATGATAAACTTAGAGAATCTGGACCAAACCACAAACACAGCCAAGCCAAACTCTATCCTTCTGAAGTCGTAACTTTGGCTTTACTTTATGCACTCAAGGGATGCGGAAGAGAAGGGATTACCGTCCCCTCTTTCCTTCTCTTCCGCATCCAACCAGACTCTTTCGCCTTTTCAACTCTCATGGTCACCACCTAGAGGACTTCTGTCTTCCCTCCCTAACACGTGATACCATGCCCTCGTCTTGGTTCCCGGGGCAGTCTCCCCGGATTAATGACTCTTGTACCTCGAAGAATATGGGCCGACTGACTCGACCATACAAATCAAAAAATCTGTATACGCCATGCCAACCTCTCCATCTGGATCCACCTGGCTGAATGGGAAAAGACTCTGGGTGGCACCGCTGGATATTTACACTGACTTTAAAGATGCCCAGAGGTTCTGAAACCGGCTCTTTCTCGCGACTTTGTTCTATAAAAGGGATTGTTCTCCGAGTCATCAGCGCTATCGACATCGCTCTCTGGAGCTTGAAGGGACTTGTTGCAGGCTAACCCGTCTACGCATTGGCACTTCACTTGGTCGGACGCGACAAGATGTGTGAGGAAGCAAAAGCTTGTATTGCCGAGGGATACCGGGCTATGAAGATGCAGTTCACCTAGGGTTACAGAGATGGCGAGAATAGCAGCTAACGGTCGCAAAGCTGTAAGGCTAGACATTTCTCTGATGGCTTTTACTACTTCGGGCTATAGCACTGTTCAAATCTAGGATGTGGATTGTCTAACTTCAGTATTCCTGATTATGAATCTAGCTAGATACCGGTTGGAACGAATTAAACCCTAATGAAGTTAAAAGACCTTCATCGTTGACAAAGCAATATTTTCCTGAAAAATTGGAAATCTCCTCTGTGTTTCATCCCCAACGTTGTTCTGGTGGGTTAAATAGAAAACCATGAAATAGCTGGCGACGCTCTGGAGGCAAATCATTGTAGAATTCTTGGCTATATCCCCAATGTTCTTGTGAGGCAATCATCCATGGGTGTTCATAGGCGTAATATAACATAATTCGTTTGCCATCGTCTTTGGTCCAAGGTCCACTGGAGTGCCAAAGCGCATTGTGGAACAGGATGGCAGTGCCAGCAGGGGCACAAATTTGTATTGCTCCTGGGAATAAATCCGTTTTTTGTAAATCTTCAGAATCTGGATTGTATTCTGCTTTGTGGCTACCGGGAACAACACATAGATTCCCCTGTCCTGATTCTGTCATATCCGTTAAATAGTACCCGATCTTCAGTTGCAGAAAAGGAATTGGTGCTCCTAACCTACGGTAACCTTCATCATGTCCATCTATATGCCATCCCATGCCACGTCCTTTAGGGCCATATTCAACAATTGCATCGGATGCATGATGATGTGGTTTTTCATTGAGTAACCCTATTATATATGGCCATATCTCTGGCAGATCAATCATATCCAGAAAAAGCGGATCATCATCTAAAATATAAAATATTCTAGTGTTATCACCATTGATATTGATCATGCCAGTCTTCGTAGTTCCTTTCTCTTCTGCCTGACATCGCTGATCAATGACCTGATAAAGTGTATCAAGCAATATCTCAACATGACTTTTCTGAAGTAAATTTTCTAAAACTAAATAACCGTTATTATCAAAAAAAAAGCGTTCAGAGGTTGTCGGGTTAGTATTATTTGTCATCTTTATCTTCTATATCCAAGGTTAGTCGAACTTGGATCCCTTCGATGAACTTCATACTTTAGATTCTACAGTTGCGGAAATAATTAATATTTTTAACTATCAACAGTTTAATTTGGATAGAATGTATTATCTATTTTATTCTTTTGACACCGCTCAGTCAAACAATACCCATGCCTCAATTGAATAATATCTCCAAGTCGCAGTAAATTTAGGTGTTATGCTCAGCGGTAACATCTAATCAACTTCAACCGTAGTTAATTTGCTATCATTGTAGCGCTATAGCATTTGAAGGCAAAATTGCTCCAGTTGCCGAACATCATTTAGTGACTTCCCATTGTTCCTGATATGATTGAGGCACTTGGGTCTTTGTGCACAATGAGTTTAGCCGATGGTTCAGCTTAAATATCAGGAATTTAGGCTACTGATGGATCATGAAGCAAGGCTTGGTAGTTGTTCTCTGCCAATGCTTTGAAGGTTTTCATCAGATATTTCATGCTGCTGAAACCTGTCGCCTGCGCAATTTCAGATAGTGTTTGGTCATAGCTGAGGAGTAATTGCTTGGTACGTTCGATTCAGGCGCGACGCAGTATAGAGCCGGGGTGATGTCAAGTTTTCACGGAAGACTAAGAAGAGATTGGTCCGACCGACCCCAAGTGTCTAAGCCGGTTTGATGACATTGGCAAGTGTGTGAAGGCTGAAGTTGTTGTGCACGCCCGCTCTACTAGGCCGTCGTAAATGCTGTTTTTCTTATCGTCAAGACCATACTTTCTATAGACACTGGCGAATCTATAGAGTAAAGCGGCCACATCATAATGACGCTGCTTCAGGTGCCGGCTCGGCGCAAATCACGCATGCAGGCTGCGATCTGATCTCTATTGGCAACACGCCAGCAAGGGCTATCGGGCGTAAATCCGCATCTGGAAGCAAAGGCAACCGCCTCTGTCCTCGAATATGCAACTAAGCGTATTGCCAAGGATCAGGCCTTCAAAAAACCCATAATGAATGCTCGGCAAGGAACAAAACATATTCCTAACTTCTATCCTACGTTCCTGACCTAAACAGTGAATAGTACCTATTCCCTACAAAATCAGATGAGGGACCGCAATAGTTGTCGGGTCAAACATAAATCGGCATCCTCCATAGCTGGTTAGCTTTCCAGCTGAGTGCAACCACACTGATGCACCCGGTGGGGATACGTAACCCCAGACACAAAAAAGCGATTCTTAAAATTCATCATAAACAAAAGTATGCCTTAAAATGAGCAAAAGCCAATCAGGTTGATCTTGAAGAAAGCAAATAATAAAGCTCTAATTGGGTGAATCGTAATAAAAAATATTTTACCCGCTTTATCATTGATAAACAAAAAGAAGCGTTGAAGATATAAATGATTCTATAGTTTGACAAAGTCTAACGGGTCGTTATAGGATATGCTTCATAGATACTTGAATGAAATAGTAGACCCTATCGTCTAAATGAAATAAATTGAAGTGTGTTATGGCGGAACAGCGAAAGCAAAACATTATCCTAATCCTAGCTGACGACCTTGGTTATGAGTGTCTCAGTTGCTACGGGGGAAAATCCTACAATACCCCTAACCTCGATGCTATGGCTGCGTCCGGCACTCAATTCACTCATGCTTACGCACTGCCTTTGTGCACGCCTACTCGCGTCCAGATAATGACCGGAAAGTATAATTTTCGCAATTGGAAGGCTTTCGGCATTCTTGATCCAAATGAGAAAACACTCGGCCATTATATGCAGCATGCTGGTTATAAAACTTGTATCACCGGGAAATGGCAGCTTTGGAGCTATAACCCCCCTGATTTTGAACCGGAATGGCGGGGTCAGGGGATGCTGCCGGAAAATGCTGGCTTCGATGAGTATTTTCTTTGGCACGCCGGGCATACCGAGGACAAGGGCTCGCGGTACGCAGATCCTTTGATTTTCGACAATAATGGTTTCCACCGAGACACAAAAGGGAGGTATGGGCCCGACCTTTATGCTGAGTACCTTCTCGACTTCGCTAAACGTCATCAGGACCAACCGTTTTTCATCTACTATCCGATGGTACTCACACATGGGCCGTTTATGCCTACTCCGGATAGCCCCGGGTGGATCAGAGATCGTCAAAAGGGTGATGTCAAAAACTTTAAATACATGGTCGAATATACCGACAAGATAATTGGTCGAATCATGGAGGGACTCGACAATTTGGGACTCCGTGACAACACGCTGGTCATGTTTATCGGCGATAACGGGTCACCTACTGAAGTGGTGTCGATGCTAGGCGACCGGCCATTTCGAGGAGGTAAAGGGAAGTCCACCGATGCTGGAACTCGTGTCCCCCTAGTAGCTTCCTGGGGCAACCACGAGACTGGAACCAACGTCTGCGATGATCTGGTGGACTGCAGCGATTTTTTGCCTACGATGATGGCGGTTGTTGGGACTTCTCTACCATCTGGCACCATCTGCGACGGTCGGTCTTTCCTGCCTCAATTGGTTGGGAAAAGACCAAATCCAAGAAAATGGATTTATGCTTGGCACTACCCATTGCCGGGCTGGGCCAAAGAAGGGTACCGCTTGCAGGAGTGGGCTCAAGATCAAACATGGAAACTCTACGACGACGGTCGGCTTTATAATCTCGAGATCGATGAACTTGAAGGATATCCTATTGAGGAAGATACAGAAGTGTCAAAAGCCGCTCGAAAAAATCTCCAATCGGTTCTAAATCATATGAAGCAACAGCAGTAAGAACCTATCGAGATCACCTACCATTCCAACCTTCTGAAATGGATACCCGAAAAGGGGCACGTGAGATGAACAGGATTACATCCATTGAGTATGATACCTTTGGCAGATGGACTGGTTTTAAGTTTGAGGCCACTGGATTCTTTCGTCTCGAGAGAAGGAATAGATCGAAGGTGGTTGGTCACGCCTGAGGGCAATGCTTTTCTTATCTACGGATTGGATCACTTGGACGCGTCAAAGATCAACAGATGGTATAATTAGGAGCATTGGGGTCAAGAATTGGGATTGTTTGGAGGCGTCTACTTCTCCCAGTGCCAAAAAGCCTCTTGGTCGACCAAAGTTCGTGGTGACCAAAAGTGTCTCGGCTTCAATTGTATTTACAGCAACAGCCCTCCAGTGGGTGTTAATATCTGTTCTTACACTTGGCGTGCCCTCACAATAGAAAACGAATGCTGGCGTAAGCCAGAGCCTGGAAACTTTCTCGATGTCTTTTCAGATACCTTTGTTCCGGCCTGAAAAACGTATCCGAGCTAGTGGTGGCAGAAGATCCGTTATGAGGGCCTCTGGCTTCTTTATCTATGTGCTAACTGATAGCCTTGCCCTGATAGAATCTGAACGCCAGACTTTTTCCACTTGGTTTTTACCACACAAGCTTGCTGGATACTACAACCTGTCTAGCGCGCCTTCGCAGCCTCGATGCAGATGCCCTAGGCAAAATAGCGTATGTCGAATTAATGCAGAGACGATACGACAATGGGGGCAAAAGCTTTAAACCGTACAACATCGACGATGGGCTTGCACCAGTGAACCAGATGCAGTTGTGGGCGAAGCAGACGATGTGGTTTTTGCACACCAACTGCTTACGCAAAGGGCGGGTTACAATGTATCGCCAGTCATTAAGATATGCGGCAATTTTCAAGACTAAGCACGTGGAGAGCAAAGAAATTGGATTTGATTCAATAGCCAATATCTGGTGGGAGTGGGATGAGATTCGAGAAGTCATGGCTTAGAGACGAGTCAAAGAGTGAAAACTGCAGGATCTCAACCCTCAAATGCATGCGAAAAAGAGAAACAAGGAAATTGAAATGGGAATATTGACATAAGCATATCATGAACACTTTGATGAATATGGTTACATGGTGATCGAAGATGCTGTCCCCACCGACCTTTGCGACGCTGTTGTTGACGCCATCTTCGCCTTTCTGGGAATGGATCCTGAGAATCCCAACGACTGGTATCGATCGCCGCATAAACCCGGCGCTGGCATGGTCGAAATGTATCAGCATCAATCCATGTGGAACGTCTACCAACATCCGCCGATTCATCAAATCTATACCGAAGTTTATGGAACAGAACGAATTTGGGTTTACCCTGACCGGGTCAATATGAAACCGCCTCTGCATCCCGACCATCCTGATTGGGACCATAAGGGCATGTATCACTGGGATGTGGACACCTCAAAGCTACCAGTCCGTTTCGGAACGCAAGGCGTTCTGTTTCTAACGCACACGGCTGACAATCAGGGCTCCTTTATCTGTTGGCCTAGGGCACATAAGTCGCTGATCAACAAGGAGAGCCCTTGGGTTCCAGAAATTTCGCTGGGTGACTTCATTCAAGTACCCGCCAAGGTTGGATCACTGCTGATCTGGCATATTGCACTTCCGCATGCGAAACGGACTAATACCTCTAATAGCCCACGACTGGCCCAATACAGGAACTACTACCCAGTTCCTGACCCAATGGATGAGGAACGGCGACAAGAACGGATCACGCTGTGGCAAGAGCGAAGGGCCCTCGGCCGAGGTGCCTATCCTGGTGAGCCACGTGGATGGGAAGCAAAAAATTATGGTTCAGCAGAACTGACACCGCTTGGGCGAAAACTGCTTGGACTCGATTGTTGGGACTAATTAATGGCAACGAAATTTGTTAAGGAGAAATGGTGCATCTAATGAAAATTAAAAGAGTTGAGATTCTGACCAACAAAGAACCGATTCGGCTAACGGAACCATGGCGACCGGCTTGGCGAGAACCCGACGGCGTACACACGACTGACTTCACCCTCTCGCTCTATAAAGTCTATACCGATCAAGGAATTATTGGCTATGGGCCAAATCTAGGTGGGGATCCTAAGCTACTGCGTGGACTGAACCCATTTTATATCAGGAAATTTTGGCATAATCATATGGGCGGAAAACGGGCAGGTGATTCAGGGAAAAGAGCGGCAGGGCTCGAAATCGCACTTTGGGACATCGTAGGGAAAGCTGCTCGTCAGCCAGTTCACCAATTGCTCGGTGCCAGTTGTCAGAAGATCCCTGTTTATGCGGCAACCAGTCGGTTACTTGAAATCAGCCAACATATTGAACAGGTAAAAACGCTGATCAACTTCGGTTTTAAGGCCGTCAAACTGAGGTTGCATCGACCTGACCCTTGGGCTGACGTAGCAGTAATAGAAGCCGTCAGAAGTGCGGTCGGAGATACCGTTGAAATTTTGGTTGATGCAAATCAAAATAACTCTTCTGAGGTCTACAATTTTTGGTCTAGGCAAACAGCACAACAGGTAGCTAGAGAACTAGATCTACTGAACGTCTACTTTCTGGAGGAGCCGTTGCCGAGAAACGATGTGGAAGGGCTAGCCGAGATTTCGGCTTCGGTTGATATGTTCATTGCAGGTGGGGAACATACACCGGTTGTTGCCGATTTCAAGTCACACATCTTAGCTGGATCTTATGACATTCTGCAACCCGATATCACACTGGCTGGTAATTTTGGGATTACAGGGCTAAGAGAAATATCGAGCGTGGCAGACTTCTTTGGGAAATTGGTGATTCCACACGTCACCGGAAATGGGAACTTTTTTATCACGCTGGCGGCCACATTACAAGCTATGGCGACAGTTGATAACTGCCCCATGGTCGAATTTCCTTACGACCCGCCTATCTTGACGCCTGATACGATGCAGACCTTACTAGCTGAACCAATCTGGATCGACAAAGATGGATCTGTCGAAGTGCCAAACAAACCGGGTATCGGTATCGAGATTGACGAAGATCGGCTCGCCTTAGAAGTTAGCTTGGCTTGGGAAATCTAGCAGAGAAGTTCAAGCTGAAGGATCCGTATGCGGAACAATACCTCTATCGAATCGAAGGCTATCGGATTACTTAATAGAATGGGTAGGGAACGTCGGTGTTGCCTAAAGCAACGCCGGCAGCCAAGCTAGGGAGCACTTAGGTGCAAATCTGGGTTACACATGAGTTTGATCTTTTAAATATTCTTGAGGAAACTTGGTTTTGAGGCCAACAGCCATCTAAACCGAAACCAGCCGAAACAGCTGGTTAAAGTTCCTGTTCGATAAATTCGTCTATGATTTCATCCGTTAATGGCTGACTGACTGCGCTGGCGTTCATCTCCAATTGTTCGATGTTTAAACTGCCAATTGGATTGCCGTGAATGCGTTCCTCACGCAAACAAAATTGCAGAGCCACAGCTAAGAGGCTCACTTCTTTATCGAGACACCACTGGCGCATCTGCGTTGCTCGTTTGATGCTTGGATTTTCTTGATCCCGTTCGGACAAATCAATACCAGTTAATAGACCACGAGCGATTGACCATCCGTTCAAAACTCCAATATCCCGAGCTGCGGCTGCTGGCAGGACACTATCTGCGGCTGACTGACCGAACAGGTTATAATCGTTAAAGGTTAGTAGGTTATCGACGTCACCTGTCTCAATAGCTTGAAGATGAAAATGGTGTGGGTTCATAGCAAAACCAACATTTCGGGCTAATCCTCGGCTCTTCAATTGCAGCAATCCTGAAAAGGTGCCATTTTTGGTCAAGGTGGGATCAATCTCGCGTGGATCATGAATAAACACTACGTCAAAATAATCTGTGCCAACTAATTCTAACTGTTTTTCAACATTGGCAATGGCGTAATCAGCAGAATGGTTAATCTCGCTAATAGTCGTATAGTCTATACCATCCCACTCATAATTGCGTTCGCAACAGACCCGAACACTGATAATCACTTCTTCTCGTTTGATAGTGCCGTTTTTGATGGCAACGCCCAGTTTGCGTTGCGAGTCACCATAGCAGAGCGCCGCATCAAAGTGGTTAATGCCGATATCCACAGCTCGTCGAATCAGCTGACAGGCTTCTTCGTCCGAGACGGGGCCGAAGTTGTTGCCGAATCCTTGCGTTCCATAAGGTACTACCGGGATCTCAAGTCCACTTTTGCCCCATCTGCGACGGGGTACATTAAATTCACTTTGGGCACTCACCATACATCTCCTTCAATTTCAGATAGTTGAAATGCTTGAATCCAGCGAAAATTTAGTGGGATTTTCTGGATTTTGCCTGTTTCACTTGTACTGTTCGATATTGGTTAGGTAGAAAAAGCTCTTGGCGCACTTGTTATGACAAATTCTACCGTTTCTGTAAGGAGCTTATTATACTTCACTTTGCAGAAATCAACCAATAATGTACAGCATTCCGCATTTAGGAATGCCTAAGACCACAAAAACCGATTATAATTATTGGGAATAATAATCGGTTTTTTCCAAAATCGATGTTTACCTAACGGCTACTGGAAAGTTTGATTTGCTCAACATCACCAATTGTTGCTTTGCGATATGGATAGGATGCTAGGAGTTAAGGAAATGTTACGTAAATTGATTCGCTTGATCTGTTTTATTTGCTTGGTCAGTCATCATTGGAACACAACCATTTGGGCAGATGAAGCCAAGCAAGTGGAAAAGTCTGAACCGGCAAAACAGACTGAAAAGAAGAAAAATGGATTCAAAGATTTTGATCAGGTTGTCAAAGATAGCCAGACTTACAAAGGTTTTTTCAATCTCTATCTTCAGAAGACTGATTTATACTGTGAAATTCTGCCCTTCCAGTTGAATCAGCCTTTTCTCTGCATGATGAGTGTTTCGCGTGGGATTGGTATGCCAAGAATGCCGGCCGGAACCACGTTGGATGAGTGGCTACTTGTCTGGAAACGGTTGGGAAACCGTCTGCACCTAATTCGTCAGAATGTCCGTTTCCGTGCGAAGAAAGGAACCCCGATGGCTCGGACAGTGGATCTGGCTTATAACGATTCTGTCCTCTTTTCCCTTGAGATCGACAGTATCCATCCGCAGCGCAATAGCTTGTTGGTAAACATTTCCCCCGTTTTTATCTCGGATCTTCCGCATCTAGCACCCAAGGTAGGATCTGCAGTTAAGGCTTCCGCCAAATTCGATAAGGGACTCAGTAGTTGGGGGGCGATTAAGGCCTTTCCCAAGAATGTGGAGCTAAAAGTGGCAGTCGTTTATGATGCCAGCAGTGGTAGTATGGATACCGTACCGGATAGTCGCGGCATGCAGTTGGAAATTCATTACAGTTTGGTGGAGTTGCCGGACGCAAAGTACCGTCCACGATTGGCCGATGACCGACTGGGACATTTTCTAACGGTAATGAAAGACTATTCCTTCCAAACCGATGAAGAACCGTTCGTGCGCTATGTTAATCGCTGGCATCTGCAAAAAGCAGATATGAATGCCAAGGTTTCGCCGCCCAAGAAACCTATCATTTTCTATATTGAAAAAACAGTGCCTCATCGTTTTCGATCCTATATCCGGCAAGGTATTCTGGAATGGAACAAAGCATTTGAAAAAATCGGTTTTGTCGACGCCATAGAAGTCAGAGTTCAACAGGATGATGAGAACTGGGACCCCGAAGATGCGAGGTACAACACCGTCCGTTGGATTGCCGGTGCCTCTTTCGCCATCGGTCCGTCACGTGTTAATCCCTTATCCGGGCAGATTTTAGATGCTGATATTTTAATCAATGAAGGGTTTATCCGGTCTTGGCAACGGAAATATATGACTTTCTTTGATCAAGTTCAGCAGGAACGTGATAACTGGATAGGGTTTTCACCTTTCAAGTGCGAAATGGCGTCCGGCTTAAGTCATCAAATGAATTTCATGGCCACCACCATGGCAATCCGTGAACTGACTGGTCTGAACGGCGAGATGCCAGAAGAATATCTAGGACAAGCGCTGAAAGCTTTGACTATGCACGAAGTGGGTCACACTTTGGGCTTGAGGCACAATTTTAAGGCCAGTTCTATGCTGTCTCTTGATCAATTGAATGATAAGGATAGGTTTGCTCTTATTGGTTCAGTGATGGACTATGGTCCAGTTAACATCGCTCCCAAGAGTGAAGCACAAGGAAATTACTATACTACTACTATTGGTCCGTGGGACTACTGGGCTATTGAATACGCCTACAAACCGATTGGGGGCAATACGCTTGAAGATGAGTTGCCAGAATTGGGCGAAATCGCTGCTCGTGCTGCCTCTCCTGAACTGGCTTATGGTACGGATGGCGATGTATCTTGGTATCGGTACCGTGATCTGGATCCGCTAGTTAACCGTTGGGATCTTGGGAACGATCCGTTGGCATTTGCCCGGCAACGGATGGAGATCATCAGTGAACTCTGGACGGAGATCGTTGACAAAGTTGCTATAGAAGGAGTGGGGTATCAGCGGGTTAGACGTGCCTTTGGAACGCTGTTGAACGAATATAGTCGTGTTATGTTTCTCGCTACCCGTTATATCGGTGGTCAGTACCATCATCGGGATCACCGAGGGGACCCAAATGGACGACTACCTTTCGTTCCGGTTTCGGCAGACAAGCAGCGTGAAGCACTCAAATTTCTCAAAGAGCATGCACTTTCCGACAAAGCCTTCGACTTCCCTCCTGAACTACTGAATAGTTTGGCCATCAGCCGCTGGAGTCATTGGGGTATCGACAATCAGCAGGCATCGCGCTTGGATTATCCGTTACATCGCCTGATTCTAAACAACCAACGACAGATTCTGGATCGCCTATTTTATCCAAATATTTTAGCGCGAATTCAGGACACAGAACTCAAGTTTGACAAGGCCAATACCCTTACCATGCCGAAACTTTTTTCAGAAATTACAGGCGCCGTCTGGAGTGAGCTAGGACATAAACTTGGTGGGAAACGGTGGTTGAATTCAGATCCTTTTATTTCCAGTTTTCGTCGTGGGTTGCAACGTGAACATCTCAAGATACTAATCAAGCTGGTATTGGAGGTTGACAGTGGCACGCCAGAAGATGCCCGTTCATTAGCCTGGCAGAACCTTGGCTTCATCAACGGCAAGATTGGAAAAGCGATTCGAGGTGACAACAACAATCTGGACGATTACACTTCGGCACATCTTGGAGAATCACAAGTGCGGATTCAGAAAGCCTTAGATGCCTCCTTCCAGATAGAACGTCGGTAGTATAGAACCAATTCACAGCAGACCTACATTGACCCAATCACAACACAATCTGAAAATAAGGGTAACTTACATGAGTCAGAAAGCGGGTTTCACCTCCAAAGCTCCACAGCGTGCTTCCGCCATCACACTCGATCAGCAAACTAGAACAACTGAAAACAGATACTAATACAACGTTTCGCTTGGTCACGCCAGAAGCTGTCTGCTGATCCTTACCGACCAAATTATCATTATTCAATCCGGAAGGCAAGCTGAATGGTCCTAACGGGTTGTGCTCTTGGCAAGATCGATATCATCTTTTTTGTCAAGCCTATCTACCGGAAGACACATGGCAGCATTGGGGACACGCTGTCAGTGATGATCTAGTACATTGGGAAGATCTGCCTTTAGCCATCTATCCGGGAATTGAGAACTGTTGTTTTAGTGGATCCACTTTGGTGGAAGAAGACCGTGTCATCGCCATGTATCACGGTACCAGTGCCGGTAGCATGATCGCTGTTTCCGACGATCCTTTACTACTTAATTGGGAAAAAATCTCCGGTTGTCCTGTTATCCCGCTAATAGAATCGGATGAGAAGGGATGACCTTACCGGGTCTATGATCCATGTATCTGGAAAGAAGATGATGGTTATTACGCACTTTCCGGTCACCACTAGAATGGACCAAATTTTGGTAGTTTCCGAATGGTATAACATCTGTTTTTCTCGCAGAATCTGGAACGCTGGACCTATATGGGACCTTTTGTTGGAGGAGATATCTACACTGCGTCGGGAGATGATGGGGCAGTTCCATACTTCTGGCCGATTGGTGATAAGCACATTCTACTGTTTTGCAGCCATCAACGTGGCGCTCAGTATCTGGTGGGTGACTACGATAGGATTCACCATCGGTTCACACCTTTGACTCATGGACGCTTCAATTTCGGCCAGATTGGTGCTGGTGGCGTTTATGCAGCATCAGCCACTCAGACGGTCAGGGCGGTATATATATCTATAATATCAACAACGGCAAACCAACCTAGGGCTGGAACCATATCATGTCTCTCGTTCGTCGATTGTCCTTAAACTCGGACAACACATTGAAAATGGAACCCGTTTCTGCTACTCAGGTACTTCGTTCTCGTGTTCAATTGGTGGGAGAAACGCATCTGCCTGCCAATCAGGAGATTCAGCTGGTAGGTATCGAAGGTAATACCATGGAATTGAACCTCGAGATTGATCCACAGGAAGCACGGGAGATTTGCGTTGATGCACTGTGTTCTCCAAATTGCGAGGAGTACACCTCTATGAAATTCTACCGTCACGGACTTTTCGTATTTAGCCAGAATGGTCGTATCCGTCAAGACACATTGGTACTTGACACATCGCGTTCATCCTTGCTCCCAGATGTAATGGCACGTCCACCAGAGGTTGCCCCGTTTGAACTTAGAAATGACGAGCCACTCAAGTTGCAGATCTTTATCGACAAAAGCATGGTTGAGGTTTTCGCTAACCATCGGCAATGTGTAGCATTACGGGGCTATCCGGAACGTCAGGACAGCTTGGGGGTCTCAATTCGTGCTCAAGGCCGTGATGTTGTTTTAAGATCCCTTGAAGCTTGGCAGATGAAACGTATCTGGGACAAGAAGTAAGGCTGAAATTTCAGGTTTTCTGGTGTGGCATTGTCTAAATCCACTTACTGGCAACGTATAGTGGTCACTATTAGAATTAGGCTTCTAGCAGTGAGACCTGTCATCTTGACTGAGCAGGGAGAATAAAGGCATTTTTCTGACTTTGATATTTTTCAGTCAATAAGGCTTTTTCAAACCCAGCCTGGAAAGGGGAATTGACAGGCATTTGGCTATTATTATTTTACCAAGAACCCAACATCGACCCAATTAACAAAGTTTTCATAACTATTGGTGTAACCGGGCACGGCAACCAAGCTGATCGTCCGGCTGCCTGATGGGATTTTCACCTCGAAACGCCACGGCTCCTGCGAGATCCGTACTGTCGGACTTTCATCTGCTAACTCACCATTGATGTAGATCTTGAAGATGACGCTTGGATGCATGGCTCTGGCACGTCCTAGCTCATCCTCCAGCATGCTTTCGTCGAGTCCGGCTAAACCAACCAAGCAATCATATGTTGGCTGTATGCAATACAATAGGTGAGAAGGTGCTTCCACACCGATTCCTTTGGCATAATTCTCTCCACGTAGTTTTAATGGCCGCTGTAGATAAGATTGATCGCAACTGGGTTTTCTTTCAGACGAGTAGATGTTGAAACCATGCACCGTCATCCGAATCGGTTCGAGATCAGATAGATGGATGTTTGGGGGCGGTGGCTTGGACGGTAGGCAAACGAACGTAGCTGAACTTTCTAGGCAAATCGATTGGTGGCCTCGATAAGCTATTGTCCGAATTGTTTGCGTTTCACAAACAGGAAAAGGATCGGTATAGAGAGATGATTTTTCATCCGGTGGCGTTCCGTCAAGGGTATAGTAGATCTGGCAACCCTGATTTAAAGGTGCAGACAGAGAAACCACTGTTGATTCTTCAAACTGATAAGGTCTGTTTAAGGTGCCCCAAGGCGTAATCCGAACTGGATCAATGGGTGTTTCATCGTCCCATTGTCCTAATTTACGGAGTTCATCAACCAAGTGAATGGTTGGCACTATTGATTCAAGTTGCTGGATGACTTCCTTAGTGCCTCGATCTGGATGTTGACCTTCTGATGGATTATAGCCTGAAATCGCATCCGTCATATCACGCGCTAGAATTGATTGGATGCCGATACGCATCATCGGACCAACTCCAACAGGTTTACCGGTAGTACAAACGTTGGTGTGAAAACCCAAGAAGATGAGACAGTTTATTCCTAGTTTTTGGCACCAGGAATAAACTTCTTGCGTTCCTTCGACAATTAAATCAAGCTGATCTATTTTTAAATTAGGATTCATTCCGTCCCAACCGTAGTTAACACGACAATCGATACCTGATCCACACATGCAACCACCGGCTCCGTAGCAATCTAGCGTCGGAAACTGAATATCTAGTGGAGTTGGCAGTGGGTGAGGTTCTACGGCTACCGATTTTTCCCGTTGTGGTGTGCCGACATACTGGTCGGCAACGTCTGTTGGCCCCCAAAAAATCTGGACACCTAATGACCTTAATGCCGCCAATGCATGGTTCATTCGCAAGGCGAACGAACCGCACCGCTCAGCAGCAGTCATGCACCAATGGTAATTCCATGTATCGACGACCATCGCTCCAATCTGGTCAATCGAAAAGGTTCGTTTTTCAAGAAAAACCTGGTTTTGCGGGTTACGGTGTTGTAAGTCAAGTTGTATGGTCAAATTCTTGGTTCCTTTTTCCCTACATGAAGTGACTTTGAAATCGGTTTAGACTTAAAACCATAGTATCATTTCAGATAAGTCTTCAATTTTCAATAATTTCGATTTCTACCGGATTGATGTAACGCTGGTAATAATCTTCCACTTTCGCTTCGGGAGCGGTACCTTGATGAACATAGGCACAAAACTGAAGCCGAAAAGTCTCACCTTCTAGTTCGCTGGGTGGATGATGAAGGATGCTCATCTGTTGTGGAACCGCTATTTCACCGAAGAAACCTGGATGTTCCGGATTGGACGGATGATCGAATAAAGCTAAGCCATTGACTCCATCTCCTACATTTCCGGCTAAATCGCACCAGCGTGCTCGCTGATGATGCACTTCGGATCTACCTATTTGTCCTGCCGAATTTTCAACATGTCCTTGATCCGGGATTTTCATGGAAGGATTTAATCGAGCTACAAAAAGGAACTGCCGGTCACCGATATCGACCGGATATGTGGTCTGGTGGGTAACTTCCAGGAACCTTTTTTGTAGATCAACACACCAAGCCCGTACCGTCCGTGTTTCATTCATAATGATGTCACCATTTCCTTTAACATGGATCAAATCTTCGACAAATTCTGCATATACAGGCCCGTCTGTTGATCGAATGAATCGTTGATGTAATGTCTTTCCACATGGTCCATATGGGGGTTCGTCCCAATCAGACCAGATGTTAGCAGAACCACCTTCCCCGTGTCCTCCATAGGCCAGATACAATCCGGTATGATGGGGATGATCGCCTCCGCCTGCTCCCCGTACAACAGATCCGTGATTTCCATTTAGAGGCCAGAAGTACGGTTTCCATACGCCCAAGAAATTATATCGGGTGAAAATACGATCGTCCATTGTAATCAGCAGGTGCGAGGTCAGTTGGCGAATATGAAAGCGTTGATCCTCTACCGACCCATTTTCCAGTGGTGGAAGAGCTCGAATAGCATACCAAGCTGATTCTTCTGCAGATAGATCTTCCGTTTGCCAGGTCAGTTGGCGGATGGATGGTTCGAACTGAGAAGGAGTCTTTTCCACCAGAGATTGACCTGTGGATGTTGTCTGTGAGACCACTAATCTGGAAACGCCTTCCTGCCAATCAGGAAAGTGATTACGAGGTTTGAAGGTAAAACGGACTAAGTCGTTATGCCGAGCTACCGAACCGGCATTAACTTTTACGATAACAGCATTTTGGGATTGTTCCATATCACAACCAGTTGAATCCGAATAGAAAATTTAATTTTCACACACTAATACACATCGTTGACAAGGTGATGTATATTTAAGAAAGAAGTTGGTGAAAATCACAATTGTTTATAGAATAACAGAATCTAAAAGCTTGCACACAGATAAAAACGAAGGAAATGAGTAATGGCAGAGCGGATTGGACAAGATATCATTGATCTCCTTACAGTACCCAGCACAGCAACTTTAACATCAGTAATGCGTCAATTAAGTATAACAAATACTTTTATGCATCGAGTTGTACCTTTACGTCCAGACATGAGGATGGCTGGCCCAGCCTTTACCCTGCGATACATACCAGCACGCCAAGATCTCGATCCTGGCACAATTGATAACTGACAAGACCGTACAGCGTATTGGTATCGAAGAGATTGGCCAAGGGCAAGTTTTGGTGATTGACGCCCGAGGGGATACGCGAGCAGGAACGATGGGATCGATTCTCGTAACGCGCATTTATCAGCGCGGTGCCGTTGGTGTTGTCACAGATGGTGCTTTCCGTGACAGTCCAATCATCGCAGAAATTGGGATTCCAGCTTACGCCGTAGCTATGAACGCAAACACCAACAAAACCATACATCATCCCAGCGAAATTCAAGTTCCAGTCGCATGCGGAGAAGTGGCCGTGGTGCCAGGCGATATTATTATCGGAGATGGGGAGGGTGTAGTTGTCGTCCCTACATTAATAGCGGAAACAGTTGCGGAGATGGCGGTAGCTATGGAAGAAAAAGAAGACTTCCTGATGGAAAAGATACGCGCTGGCGCCAGTATTGTTGGTATTTATCCTCCTGATGAAAAAGTTCTAACAGAATATGAGGAGTGGAAAAGAAAGAAATTAGCCAAAAATCCATAAACCGGCACGACTAATCATTTCGGCAAAACTTAAATTCTCAGGCGTAGATATTGGTAATAAAGGGAATCACATCATTACGCGTTATTGCTTCTCTAAATTCATTTTTTTTAAATTGCTTCAAGGCTTGCAACATCAATTGACTTATCTCAACCAGTTCTAATAACTTTCTCAGAGTTTGCTTTATGGTAAAGTAAAAGTAACTAACAATTTTATTGGTGTTTTCCCTAACGCATTTATTATCAACTGAATCTAGCTTGCTAAATAGAGGCAAATTCTGAGCAACTTCTCTTTCTAGCAATTCAATTCTTTTATCAACATAGAGAAACGAAGTAGGATACGGTATTGATCCGATATTTTCCTCGGGCGTAATTTTTACTGTATCTTGCCACGCTTTGGCAATGATTACTTTCTCGTTGTAGATATCTTCCTGTAGCCGTAAGTGTTTCTTCAGGTAATGACAAGCTTCCTCGATTATTTCGTCCCTAGTCAAATCAAAATTTCCTTTGTCATAAGGATACAATATTAGTTTATCTCAACTTCATTACACCACACTTGGAGCAATTTTTCAATCATAATTTCAGATTAATTTCCTTCTGAATTGAAAAATATTTTATCAATAGTTACAATTGAGACACTCATAGTCCTAGGCTCCCTGCTTATATCAGTTGAAGACCACGATTGATACTGTCACTTTTGACATGAGGAGGGCAAAGAAAAACATAATAATTCTCATTTTAGGTTTAGCTTGTTGCTTCAATTTACTAACATTAAGTACTGTTACTGTGGAGATTAAAACACTGTTTTACGAGTATCAAAAAAGTGCCCAGTGGTTTTTCAAAGTTACGACTGAGACGGTAACAAAAGTCAGAAATGAAAGGATAACGTATAAATTAACGACCAATGCTCAGAAAGGTTTTAAACTGGCACAGCTTAAGCAGTATGACATGGTTTTATTCGGCACCCACGGAATAGGTGGTTGGGCAAGTTATCATTTGGAGGATGTTGAAAAAGACTTAACTACCTACGTTGAAGGTGGTGGTGTCGTCCTAGTTCATACTAGTAACGATAAGCATTTCAAGGGCGACATGTTTCCAGTAGAATTGCTGATGTTGGAAAACGGAGATGAAGACTTTGAAGTCACTCCGGAAGGACAAAAATCAGGCATTTTCGATAAGCCCAATAAGGTAAACAATGTTGTTGAAGATGATACTTATCAAGATGTTAAAAGCCTTGGGTTGTTTTATCTAAAAGCAAAGGCAAAGGAACACCACATATATTACAATTGAAGCGCGGTGGTGGCGAATATATCGTCACTCCCTGTTGAGGGGACGGTAATAAAGCGCAGGCTGAGTCGAACCAACTTTTTTTCGAGAACTTGATCCACTACTTAGTCAAAAAACGTGTTAAGCAGATACAAGCAGTCAGTCCCACTGACAAACTCGCCACCTACTGGGGCAATATAAAAAGAAATTAGTAGTTAGCTAATCATACTTACTTATTCGAGCTAAAAGAGGAGATTATTATGAATGGTGCCCAGTGGTTAGTCGCAACGTTACGGCGGCGTGGTGTGGAGTTGATCTTCGCACTCTGCGGGAACGGCCTTAAGCCATTTTTAGATGCTTGTATTGACCAGCAGATGCAGGTGATTGATGTCAGGAACGAGCAATCAGCTGCCTATATGGCGGATACTTGGGGACGTCTGACCAAACGGATTGGGGTTGTCGCGGTTAGTGCTGGGCCTGGCCATACAAATGCGCTTACCGGATTGGCCAATGCCTTTTGGGATGGAGGGCCAATGTTGCTAATCAGCGGTTGTGCAAGTACACAAACCCGTGGGATGGGAAATTTTCAGGAGCTTGATCAAGTAGAGATGGCCGCCCCAGTTTGTAAATATGCCCGATTGATTAACAGTGCTGAAGCTTTAGAACATGAACTCATTAAGGCACTCAGGTTAGCTGTCTCTGGCCGTCCGGGGCCAGTGCACTTAACCATTCCAGTTAACGTGCTGAATGCGGCGATGCCAGATTCAGCTGTCCGTCAGTTACAAATGAGTACACTTTCTATTGATCAGGTCAACCCAAAATCTTCTGGAGATCAGGATCTAGTACGTGAAGCTGTTGAACAATTGGCTACTGCAGACCGCCCCGCTATAATTGTTGGAAATGGTATATTCTATGCCAACGCCTGGCAATCTTTGGCTGAATTTGCCGAGGAAACAAATATTCCTATCTTTTCAAGCATGTGGTCGCGGGGAGCTATCGAGAAGCCGATACCCGAGTATGTCGGTACAACTTTTAGCGGCCCGACCAACGGTGCCTATTCCTGTCTGGCAGAGACTGACGTGGTGTTGGTATTAGGAGCTCAAGTCGATTACCGTATGGAATACGGTCGTCCGCCAGTTTTTGCTGAGTCAACACGTTTTATTAGTGTTAACAGTGACCCAAACGAATTTCCGAAGACAGTTGAACCAAAGATAAGGATTGTATCTGACTCGCAATCAGCACTCCAGCAAATGAATGTGGTTGTGAAACATTACGTGTGGAATCATCGGGCATGGTTAAACAAAGTGCGTAGAATGCGAGAAGCATTATTAACAAAATGGGACCAACACGGTCGTGAGGACCGATGTCCGCTATCTTCACTACGGATTTGCAGGGAAATACAGCCATTCTTGGACCAGGATATAACTTTCTTGATTGATGGTGGGAACATTGGCCGATGGGCAAACCTGATTCTCTGGAATCGTCATCCAGAATACTGGTTTACTTGTGGTGCCAGCGGTGTTGTCGGCTGGGGTATACCCGGTGCTATTGCTGCAAAACTGGCTCGCCCAGAAGAACCGGTTTTACTTCTGAGTGGCGATGGGGCTGCCGGATTCACCCTCACGGAGATCGAAACGGCGTTACGTTTTAACACCCCATATGTTGCTATCATTGCCCACGACAGTGCTTGGGGAATTGAAGCTGACTCTCGTCCGCCTGACCGCCGGATGGGAACCGTTTTTGGAGAAATTCGATTTGATAAGGTGGCTGAGGCACTTGGCGCCAAAGGCGTCTATATTGACCATCCCAACCAACTTGCACCAGCTATTAAAAGTGGATTAACAACAGAGACAGTCACCTTGATCCATGTGCCAACAGAGCTCGAAGGAGTTGCTCAATTAGACTAAAATGGACAGTTGGTTTATCTCTTCTAGCCGTGGGCCCTGTGTTATATTTGCGTAGACACTAACTGGTAATAGTTTTGCTGTCTGGATTTTTCATTATTATGTATTGATCCAACGATTGTTCAACTTCTTCAAACACTCCTAACCAGTTTCTAATCTTATTCTGTCGCAACAACCTCATCGAAGGATACCAGGGTGTGTCTTGTCTGTTCAGCATCCAACGCCAACTCGGCATATACCGTAGTAAATTCCAGACTTTTTTCCCCAAAGCGCCAGCCATATGTACTGTGGCATTAGATGTTGATATAACGAGATCTAGGGTTGATACTTGTGCCGCGAAATCATCCAAATTTTTTAAAGGGTCTATTTCGTCATCCAGATAGATCGAAATGTTGCTCTTATTAGAAGTATACTCTTCAATCTCCTGCCTAACGTCTCCATATTGTAAATTAATAAAGAAACAATCCTGTTTTGATAGAATAGATGTCCAATATTCTAATGGTGTGCTCTTGGCTTTGCCAAAGTTTTGATTACTACTCTTCCATGAAATACCAATCAGTAATTTATCATCTGCTAACTTTTTATATTTTGTCTTTAATTTTGAAGTTTTTTCTGGGCAAGCCTTAAGGTAAGATTGATTCTTTATTTTAAAGTCGTTTTGTCTAGACCTCAGCCAACGTCCTAAACTACCTATCGGTATTTGATAGTCGATGTCGATATCAAATAATTGCTGAACTGGCGGATTCTCACGAGGGCAGAATTGGATCTTGGGAAAAGCACGCTCAAACAGGGGAATCAACCGTATATCACAATCAGTGATGATGTTGGCCTTCGTTCGTAACAGGTCATCAAACATACTAGCAAACATAATTTGGTCACCAACACCCTGTTCTGCCCAAACCAAGATCAATTTGCCATTAAGATCTGAACCATCCCACCAAACTTGAGGGAAATACCTAGTTTCCAAGTAAAAATCTTTGCATTGCCATCTCCATTCATATTCTTTCCATCCCTGATTAAGATTACCTTTCAGTAATAATGTCTGCCCCAAGTTGTTGTGCGGCTCTGCATAATCGGGCTGAATCCCAATTGCTTTCTGATAACTCTGAATCGATTCTTCCAATTTTCCCTGCTCTCGCAGTGCATTACCGAGATTGTTGTGTGGTTCTGCATAATCGGGCTGAATCCCAATTGCTTTCTGATAACTCTGAATCGATTCTTCCAATTTTCCCTGCTCTCGCAATGCGTTACCCAAATTATTATAAGGTTCTGCATAATCGGGCTGAATCTCGATTGCTTTCTGATAACTTTGAATCGATTCTTCCAGTTTTCCCTGTTTTTGTAATACATTACCCAAATTACTGTAATGTCCTGCAAAGTCGGGCTGAATCTCGATTGCTTTCTGATAGGCTCGAATCGATTCTTCCAGTTTTCCCTGTTTCCATAGGATCACACCAAGATTATTGTAGATTTCTGCATTATCGGGCTGCATCTTAATTGCCTCTTGGTAGGCTGTAAGTGCTTGTTCTAATCTCTCCTGTTTTTGCAATGCGATACCAAGATTGTAATGAGTCTCCGCATCATCAGGCTGCAGTTTAATAGCCTGTTGACAAGCTTGCACAGCCTCTTCTAATTTCCTTTGTTTGATGAGGGCAATGCCTAGGTTATTAAAGAATGATGATTGTTTTGGATCTACCTTTGTCGCTTGGGTAATCAGTTCAACAGCAACTTCGTACTTTTTTGCTTGGAGGGCAACAACACCCAAGAGATGGAGAGCCTCAGCATCTTGGGAATTTATCTGAAGTATTTGTTGATATATTTGTTCTGCCTGACGTACTTGACCATCTTGATGAAGTGAAATGGCTTCTGTCAATTTTTCTTTAACATTTACTGGCAAGGATATACCATATGATTAGATTTGTGGTGGTTACATTGTTTGTTCTATTGCACAGTAGTCTAATATGTATTGATTCAGTTCCAAACTGACCTGTTGAAACACATCCGACCAATCATTCATACGTGTCTGTCGAAACAGCTTCATCGAAGAATACCAAGGCGTATCTTCTCTTTTCAACATCCAACGCCAGTCTGGGACGTAAGGTAGTAATGTCCAGACTTTTTTCCCCAAAGCGCCAGCCATATGTACCGTCGTATTATCTATTGATATGACTAAATCTAAGGTTGATACCTGTGCCGCGAAATCATCCAAATTTTTTAAAGGGTCTATTTCCCCATCTAGATAGATCGAAATGTTACTCTGATCGGAAGTATACTCTTCAATTTCCTGCCTAACGTCTCCATATTGTAAATTAATAAAAAAACAATCCTGTTTCGATAGAATGGGCTTCCAATTCTCTAAGGAAGTGCTCTTTGTATCCGCCCTTGTTTGATCTATACTGGTACTTTTCCAAGAGATGCCGACCAATATTTTCCCATCGGCCAGCTTCCGGTATTTACTTCTTATTTCTGGGGTTTTCTCCGGACAAACATATAGGTAGAAATTTTTATTGGATAAAAAGCTTCTTTCCTCGGTTCTGAACCATCGACCTAACCCACCCATTGGAACATGATAATTGATATTACTATTTAGGAGTCTTGGTTGGGTAGGATTTTCTTGAGGTACAAAGTCAATTTGAGGAAAGGAGCGCTGGAATAGAGGAATCAGTCTCCGCTCACATTCGATGATGGTATCAGCTTTAGTTTTCAACAGATCTTCAAAGATACTGGCAAACATAATTTGATCGCCAATACCTTGTTCCGCCCAAACCAAAATGGATTTTCCTTCAATATTTGAACCATTCCAAGCCGGTTGAGGGAAAATCCTGTTTTCAGTTAGAAAATCGTCACATTTATCTCGCCATTCATAATGTTTCCAGCCATCATCAAACTCACCTTTTAACAGTAGTGATATGCCTAAATTTTTATGTGCTTCGGCGAACTGTGGATTGATTTTGATGGCTTGATAATAAGATTGGACAGATTCCTCCAGCTCTCCCAGTTCTTGGAAGATGACACCAAGATTGTTATGGGTTTCGGCGTTATCAGGTGCAATCTCAATGGCCTGCAGATAGACTTGAATCGCTTGGTCAAATTTTCTCTGTTTTTTAAGGAGAACACCAAGATTGTTGTAAGGATCAATAAAGTTAGGTTGAAATGCAATAGCTTGTTGATAAATCTGAACTGCTTGATCGAATTGTTCTTGCTCCTGCAAGGCTAAACCCAGATTATAGTGAGCTTCGGCATGACTTGACTGAAGTTCAATAGCCTGTCGATATGCCTGAGCCGCTTGTTGTAACCTTTCTTGTTTATGCAAAGTGGTGCCAAGATGGTAATACATCTCAGCGTCATTTGGATGATGTTCGATGGCCCGACGAAAAACCTGAATCGCCTCGTCTAATTGTCCTTTTTGTTGAAGAAGTTTGCCAAGATTATAACAGGCCTCTATATTGTCAGGCTTAATCTCAATTGCCCACCGGTAAGCTTGAATAGCCTCATTGAGCTTATCCTGTTTTTGTAAGACAATCCCCAGGTTATTATGCCCCTCAGTAAATCGAGGATTAATCTCAATAGATTGGTGAAATGCTTGGACTGCCTGGTCTAATTTCTCCTGTCCTTTTAGGACGAGACCCAAGTTATTAAAGAATGAATACTGAGTTGAATCTATTTTTATAGCTTGGGTAATTAAATTAGCGGCAATCTGATGTTCTTTCTCTTGATAAGCTATAACCCCCAAGAGATGAAGAGCATCTGCATGTTGTGGTAAGACCTGAAGTATTTCTTGATATACCTGTTCTGCCTGATGTAACAGATTAGCTTGGTGGAAAGCTATACCTTCCTCTAATTTCTGATCAATTTTCATCGTAAGGTGTTCTAGATCAAGATTCTAGTTATGGCGATGACAGAAAATAATCTTGCTTACATTATATAATACTATTTCTTTGCATTAATGGTTTTTGTGCTGGTGACCGCAGGTTGGAATAAACTGATCGCAACGGTGTTGGCTTCGGAACTATCCGGAACATCAGGTGTCAATCTATTTCAGTATTCAGTTTCGTAAATCAGCCGTTTATGTTAAGTTAAAGATTATAGTAATCTAAAAACTCAGGTTAACCAAAGAGTGTGATGGGAAAATTACTTGCATATCCGACTTATGAATCAATAGACGTACGGCCGTTAATTAACTGCCAAGGAACCTATACTATCATTAGTGGATCCATTATTCTGCCTGAAGTTCGCCAGGCCATGTATTCAGCCTCACAGCAATATGTACATCTTGAAGAATTAATGGAAAAGGTCGGCTCTCGGATTGCTGAATTGATGCAGTGTGAGTGGGGATTGGTAACCAATGGTTGTGCTGCCGCTTTGTGCCAAGTTACTGCGGCTTGTGTGGCTGGAACTGATCCTGGGCACATCGTCCGACTTCCTGATACAGAAGGGATGAAGAATGAAGTTATCGTTCAGCCTTCACATCGACATGTTTATGACCACGCCGTACGTATGGCTGGCGTAAGGATAATCGAGGCCGAAACAATAACAGATCTCCAAGCCTCAATCAGCGACTCAACTGCGATGCTGTTGATATTTGGAGATGCTGCTGAAAGAGGGAAGGTCACCGTGCGGGAGATGGCTGATGTCGGTCGGCAATACGGAATCCCGACTTTCGTTGATGCTGCTGCTGAACGTCCGGACATCCCAAACTGGTATCTTGAACAAGGCGTAGATGCTGTTGCTTATAGTGGTGGTAAGTGTTTACGTGGTCCTCAGGCTTCTGGTCTCGTCTTGGGACGTAAAGACCTGTTGCAAACTGCTTTTCTTCATGGAGCACCGCATCATTCACTGGGCCGACCAATGAAAGTTGGTAAAGAAGAGATTATGGGACTTCTGGCAGCAGTAGAGCAGTGGATGAAACGGGATCATCAAGCGGAATGGCGAGAATGGGAGAGGCATTTAGATCTAATTGGCAGTGTCATGAAAGAGTTTGATTCTGTCACTACATCCATTCGTCAGCCGGGTAGATCCAACGTGGCACCGGTACTCGAAGTCAGCTGGGATATTGAAGCGCTAGGAATCACTGGTACGGCGGTGGGAGAGCAATTATCTTCTGGTAAGCCGCGTATTGAGTTATCAAACCGTGAGAACGGCATCTCAATTATGCCTTATATGATGGAAGAAGGCGATGCTGAGATCGTCGCTGACCGATTGCGGTTCGTAGTGAATCAACTCATCGAGCTGAATTGAAACATTAGAGATTGGATTCGGCTTGATTCGTCTGTAATCAGATTGATCAAGACATATTTATTGTTAGCAGCGTTCTTCGATTTTGCAATACGATAATGATTTCTATTCAGGAAGCAACTCTCAATGATAATCTAGAACTCCTTGCGCTGACGCAGGCAACTCCGATGAATGGAGTAATCTCCCTACGAATTGACAGATCACCTGCTTTTTTCAACTGCTGAAACTGCGAGGCGCCGGTAAGGTTTTTATTGCGAGAGCAGATGGCCGTATTGTCGGGTGCATTTCGGTGGCGTATCGATCGGTATTTGTGGACGGCAAACCTCAACGAGTCGGTTACGTAGGTGATTTGAAAGTTCATCCATCATTCCAGGGAAGTCGCGTTGCTCTCAAATTAACGCAGGCACTATTTGGCTACGCGATGAGACAAGATGTGGATCTGTATTTTTGTGTTGTTGCCAGTGGAAATGAAAAGGCATTTTCATTTCTGCAAGGCAGACTAGGGATTCCACCGTTACAATTTGTAGGTCGGTTTCGCGTTTCTGAGATTTTGACTTCAACCTAACCGATTATCCAGTAAGTCTTACGAGATTGAAGATACCAACGTGGACGATATCCATGAGGTTTGTCGGTTGTGTAATCAATTCAACACTTCGTATCAATTTGCCCCAGTACTAACCGAAAGTGATTTTCTCTCTTCCATAAATCCCGCCGCGTCTAGTTGCCAAAAATCGGTGAGGAAATACGGATGCTTTATCTCCGTAACCTTGCCTTCAAGAATGGTCATCAGCAAGCACTACGGTATCTGCTTCAACGTGTTCGAAACGAGGCATTTCAGAAAGGATATGTTTTCATCGCCATCGGAATTCATGAACATGATCCATTGCAGTTTGTAGTTCGCTGGCTACCCAAATTCACCTTCGTCTCACATTGTTTTGTCACAAGTACTCACAACAACCAAGACTCGCTAACCAAAATCGTTTCGGGTATCCCCATGGAGGATTATGCGCTGGTATGAAACAAGGAAACTTGAAGGCGCAATTGGAGATTGCTACTGAATGGGCGATTGCGCTTCGGTATGAAGACATCCCTCAGCGTGTATTGGCTGTTGCGCGGCTTCAGATTGCAAACATACTGGCTGCCATATTAGCAGGGTCCCAAAGTCGTGCTGGGGTCCGAACGAAGGCAAGCTTTGAACGAACACTTGCACTGGGCCCATGCACGTTGATCCCTCATGGGGACCGATGTCCCATCTTTGATGCTGTTTATCTTCACGCTGTGTACGCCACAATGCCTTGGAACTAGATGTCTACCTATATCGAGGACATCTGGGACAAACCGTGATTCCTGTTCCTCTTGCGTTGGCTGAGGCATTCAACCTGGATGGTAAAGCGATACTTACAGCACAAGTTGCTGCGAATGAACTGGCAGGAAGACTTGGGGCCGCCATAACTTCGGAGTTGTTGCACGGACATCAAAGGTCATATCTTCAGAGATTTGCAGCTGCAATTTGCGCTGCTAAACTACCTTCTCTTAATCAAGAATGTTTTGCTGAAGCGCTGGCAATTGCAATGACACAACCTAAATATCCGCTTCACGTTGGTGAGTTTTCTTCCGACACGAAAGTGCTTTCCGCAGCATCGTCGGTTGTAGAGGGAACGCGAAGTGCATTTCTAGCATCGGAAGGAATGACTGGAACGAGGAATATTCTTGAACACCAAGGTGGGTTCTATCGGCAGTTCACCCTCCATCGAAATACACCACAGCCTTTTCTGCAACTGGGTGAAGCTTGGGTCACAGAGACACTTGCTTTCAAGCGATATTCTGCTTGTGCTTACGCACAGGGAGCAATTGACTGCATTCGAGTGCTTTCCCATGAAAATACCTTTGAGATCTCAGAAATCAAGAAAATCGAAATTTTCACAATGATCACTGCGCTAGTAATGGAGCATCTAGCAATCCCGCACTATAAAAGCCTATTTACACCAGTAAACGTCCAATTCTCTGTAGCAAGATCTGTCGCCATGGCACTCTTCTACAAAGATTTGCGTGGCTATCATTTTACCCCTGAAAACTTTGAAAAAGCTCTGCCAACTATCAAGAATCTGTCAAAGCAAACCGACTCTAGACACGATTGGAAGTTGACCATCCAACTTCTCAGAGGAGTAGACGATGGGATTATTGAAGGCAGTTCGAAACACTCAGCAGGCATGCTGGAGTTTTATAGAACGTCCCCAGAATTTCGCAGGCGTTTCGTTACTATGCAATCTTTAGGTTTCAGAGATATTCCTGCGCTGCTCGCGCTCGATAAAAAAGATCTCGTGTTTTTCCTGAATCGCTTCGCTCGCGGATTTCATTCCAAGGTGCGTCCGACACGTGTTCGTGGCCCATTAGGCGATCTCAGCAAATTGTCATGGCGGATGGGTGCACGAGTCAAGTTGACACTGGCATCTAAGGAAGTCATCGAAGCAGAAACGATTCTTCCTCCAGCATAACAGGTGATCCCCGACGAACTGATAATGGTCAGAGAGAAAATCAAAATCGAAGGTACTCCCGTTATTGGTGAAGAACCAGTAACGAAACTTTTTGAAAAAATTATGAAACTTGAATCGACGTCAATCAAAGAATTGATGTCCCTTCTACATGTTTAATCTAAGGAGATTTTCATGAATACAAGTCTGGCGAAATCCTCTACTACCGTAGATCGCTATTGTGCAGTGTTTGCCGATATTCTTTCTCAAGCTGTAACGGGTGGGCTTGTTGGCATGCAGAATTTCGCGTCGATGGTTGAGTTATATGACGATGTGGAAGAAAAGATTGAAGCCGTTGAACACACGGAAAATGAAAAATGTCATGCCGTAACATTTGAAAGTGTGGCCGAAGAGCTTGGCGTTTCAATTATCGTTAATCTTGAAGCTCCGTATTGGAAGCAGATTCGTTCAGCTTTCCTACACTGGGCGAAACAAAAGGATCTGACAGCATGTATTCTTATTCAGGAGGTTATGCTTGAATCCTTCGCGGTTTCGATGTATGGCGCCGCTAGTGATGTAGCCAAGGGAAAGAAGCTGTCACGGGTGTTAAATCCATCGCTGCTGAAGAAGCAGAACATCTTGAGCATGCTACAGAGTTGCTCTGTCAAGAACATGATCATGATCCCAATGGTTTTGAAGAAAAAGCTCGCCGTGTCCACGAAGATGTCATGCCAGTTCTAGCTGAAATGGTTGCTAAGGAGGATAGTCAGGGTATTGCGGTTTATGCAGCGGTGAATGTGAAAAAATCGCTTCATCATGTTAACTTGGATATGGTGACTTTACGTGGAAAAGCTTTAAACTATTGCTTAAGAATTCTCGATCGCATTGGATTGCCTAGTGAAAGGACGCTCGAATGGGTTGTGAACCTTCCCGTTTAGATTTTGCCCTGATCGGACACTTGGAAAGTTGGGAAAAGATAGCCAACGTTATGTGTCACCTGCGGGACCCAAAATGCGGAGAACTTTCCATGGAGCAGATTCGCGAAATCGTACCGTGGATTCCACCACGAGCCACCTGTCGGATCACAATCCGGTCGCATCTGTCCGACGAATCAGTATGGGGGATCTATATTGACACCTTTATCACACCCAATGAATTGCGTTCACAGTCTTTCAAAAAAAATTTGGTGAAGGTTCAACCAAGCTTCGCAGTATGCTATTCGCGCGGGTGCTCGCGTCGCTGCATTGGGCGGATTTACATCGATTGTACTCGAGGGAAGCAAGGCGATTCTATCGCAAAATGCGCCGACTATTTTTACAACAAGCAATACCCTTACCGTCGCATACATTGTCAAAGGAGTTGAGGAGGCAATTCGTTTGCGCGGTCGGAAGTTAAATGATTGTGGCCTTCTCATCATTGGTTCAACTGGCGATATCGGATCAGGATGTACGTACTATCTGGCTGACAAAGTCAAAGCCTTATTCCTTTGTGCACGGAATTCGGATCGGCTCCAAGTGCAACAGCGAAGACTTTGCAACCTTCAAGTCGAGAGCCATGTCACTACATCTCCAGCAGAATTCCTTCCTGTAGCTGATATTGTCATCTGTGCAGCGAGCGTTGCTTCTCCTGCCTTTTCGCTGAGAGCTTGTAAAACTGATGCGGTGATTTGTGACGCGGGCTATCCAAAAAACATTCAACCCACTTTGGCAAATATGATAGGAGAAAGTGTGTTTTTCGGTGGGATGGGCAGAGTTCTTGGCGGCTTGCAATGTGAACCAGATCTACGTCAGGCTTGTTATGGATACCCACTTCTGAATATTGCGCATGGATGTATGCTTGAAGGGGTACTTCTCGCATTAGAAGGACGTCATGAAGTGTTCTCACAAGGAAGAGGAAACATTAAGCCAACACGAGTTGAGGAAATTTGGCAACTCGCTCAAAAACACAGCTTCGTGCTTTCTCCCTTCTTTAACCAGAGAGGACTGTGGGCAAAGCAACCAAACGACGAAGAGGTATAAGCCATGAAAAATGTAGACAAAGGGCAGGTGGAGCTTTCTGAACTGCTCTTTTCCCTCAGCTGGAAGGACCCAAACTCAGATCGTGAAGCCTTACGTATATTGCCCACAGATGTTCTCCTAACCATAACATCCGGAGGGTGTAACACCCTTGGTTTTCTCTTGCAAAATCCCAAGATCCTTTACTCGGTAGATATTAATCCATCACAGTCGTATCTCCTTGAGTTAAAGATTGCTGCTATGCGCTGATTAAGCTTTTCAGAATTTCTGGAATTTCTTGGCGTCCGTCAGACAGACAAACGCTGGGACATGTTTCAAGGAATTCAGGGAGAACTGGGTGAAAGCGCATCCTTGTTTTGGCAATCGAAAAAATTGTGGATTTAGAAAGGGGCATTGGACAAAGGACGTTACGAAAGATTCATTGCACTTGCCCGAATCTTCCTCCACACTGTGCAAGGCCGAAAACGCATCGAAGGCCTCTTTGCCAGTCATACCCTTGAAGATCAGCAACATTATTTTGACACCATGTGGGATACTCGTCGATGGCGATCAATCTTCAAAATCTTTTTTAATAAAAAGGTGCTTGCCAAACGTGGCCTTTCGCCGGATTATTTCCATTTTGATGATGGAACCGAATCATTTGCCGAGAGCTTTTATCGCCGTTCAAAGCATGCAATGACAGAATTATCGATTGAAGGCAACTATTTTCTCTCTCAATACCTGTTGGGTCGATACCAAACAGAGATGGAGATCCCAGATTACCTTCGTCTCGAAAATTTTAAAACGATCCAAAGTCGTCTGGATAAGATACAAATCGTCACAGCTGACGTCAAGAAATGGTTGGCTAGTCGGGAACCAACTTCCATTGATTGTCTAAGCCTCTCCAATATTTGTGAATTGATGAGTATTGAAGAAACAGCGACGACATTTGAAGAGGTGTCACGCACCGCACGAAAGGGGGCGTGGATCTGTTTTCGAAATCTAATGATTCCAAAGAACTGTTCCGGATTCTTTGTCCAATCAGATTGAACGAGATGCTGCTTTAAGCAGCCAGCTTCATCTCAATGACCGATCGTTTGTTTATTCAAGAGTAGACGCGTTGCGGGTTGGATAGTTGATAATTCTTTTCAACCTTTTTAGGAGAAAAGTTATGCAACCGAATTAATCCGCACATATGCAAGGGCTAAAGTGTTGTCAACATCCAAAGGTCAGCAATCAGATGTTGACGGATGAAGCAGAATATGCTAGTTTTTGGTTCAGATTTCTTGATCAAGTCTCCGAAATAAGGAGAAAGTATGGAAATTTACATTAGCACGGATATCGAGACAAATGGACCTATCCCATCTCATCATTCGATGCTAAGCTTTGGCTCGGCGGCGTTTTTTCTTGATAATACGATTGTTTCAACCTTTAGCTATAATCTGGACTTGTTGCCCAATGCAAAAGAATATCCGCCAACGATGGAATGGTGGAAGACTCAGCCGGAGGCATGGGCTGCCTGTAGGGAAAATACCGTAACACCGGCGCTGGCTATCTCAGATTATTTAGCATGGCTCGAATCCCTGCCAGGAACTCCTGTTTTTGTAGCACATCCCGTCGCTTTCGACTACGCCTTCATCTCATGGTACTTATGGGAATTTACAGGTGAAGATCCATTTAAACGTAATACGCTTGATGTTGGTTCGTTTGCCGCTGCAGTATTAAATCAGCCGGTAACAAAAGCCCAGAAACCAGATATGCCTGAAGATTGGTTTGATCCAGATTTTGAGCATAACCATATCGCTTTAGATGATGCTATAGGTCATGCCAAGCTCGTTTGCAATATGATCCAGGCTAACCTAACAGTGCATTCATCGTCTAAAATCACCTGAGTTACGCAAGACGGAAACATAAATTACTAGTAGATTAGGAAGTCATTACCCATGCAGATTAGTGGAGATTAATATCGGATACCACTAGAAGGTCTTGCCTGCGATAGGAAGCATATCTTTATTCTGTAGGGGATGATATGTGGGTTAGTGGCTCCCAACCGAGAAGTTGCTTGGCTTTAGACAAGTTAATTTCTTTTTGTTCCGCGTCACCGGCAATAAATACAGCATTGAAGCCAGTGTGTAGAACCGAAATAGCGGAAAGGTAAGCCATTGCCAGATCCTCCTCGTCCGTCCACCAGATGTGTACTGGATTAGACTTTGGTTGAGCACGTCTCTCCAGCCACTGCTGTCTCGTCGATGGCCCGGTGATTCGCAAAGCAATGATTGACATTTTATGTTCACGGCAGAAATATTGACAGACTTGCTCTCCAAACCCTTTGGACAATCCGTATACACCAGGATTATCTAGTGGGACTTTCTCCTCAGCGGGGAAGTGGTTACGTGTGCGTTCATGAACGGTGAAAGTGCTGGTGTAGACGCCGTGCTGAATACCCTCGGCCTTGGCTGCATGTAACAGTATATGGAGTCCCATCACGTTGACTTCATGGTTAGCAATAATATCATCGAAATTAGCCACGGAAGAATTGTCACTGGTGGGTCTTCTCATTACCATGTAGACAAACGTGTCCATCCCTTTCAAGGCTTGCTGAACTATATCTGGATCAGTAACAGATCCCTCTGTATAGTCAACAGATGGATCTCTTGGTGGAGTGAGATCGAGAATGCGGAATTGGTGATTCGGCTTCATATAAGGAAGCGTCATCGTTCCAACATGTCCTGAACCACCGACAAGTAGTACCTTCACTGAAGTGTTCTCCTTTTTCAGTTATTCTGGACCAATTACCTTGATCCTAAGCTCTTCTGCTGTTTGATGCAGAAACATACTTGCCTTCGGTAGTTCGGATTCACTGCTTCCTTCTACAATCAGTGGATACTCCGGATTAAGAGTTTCCATTCGACGGATGTAGGTCTTGAAATCCAGCATCCCATTACCGCAAGATGCTGTCGGCAAATGGAGGGTATGGGCATTGGTGATGGTGACATCCTTGGCATGTCCGCTAACAATGTGTTTCCTCAGGATGTCAAACATGTGATTTATGGCCTCACCAGTTCTGAAGATGGTCTTAAGCGTAATCCAGTTGGCTGGGTCAAGATCAGATCTGACCCATGGCGAATCAACTGCATCCAGTATCTCCTTGGTAACCTCCTCGTTTTCAAGCACCACAAACTGATGTCCTTCTAAGCTTAGGTAAACCTGATTATCTTCAGCCGCTTTGGAGGACTCTTTCAGGCTCTTGATCAACTGCTCGCGGCTTTCGAGGTTCCAATTGTCAGGATGAGGATTCCATGGCCCAGTTGGATTCAGCGACCCGGGGCCAGTATCAATGCCGCGGGCACCAAGATTTCCTGCAACCCTGAGTGCTTCCTGCAGTGTTCGGACTGCTTTTTGTCGTGCAGTTTCATTCGGGTGAATCAAAGGTTGCCAGTAACCTGTAGCCTGATAAAGTCTCAGACCGTGATCAGCCAGAAGGTCACGGACTCTATGGCATTTGGCTGGTGGTGTTTCAAATGGGTCGTTGTCTCTAAAACGAGAAAACACACCTGAGAAGCCAAGTTCCTTAACTCTCTGGGCAATCTCCGGTGTAAAATCATCCATGTTACTGGGTAGAAATGCTCCTGACATTCCAAAACGCATGATTACCTCCATCATTAAAAAGGGGGATCAGACTTGAGTGTTTGAATTAAATCTCAATCTAGTGTTTTTTGAAATTTGATGCTCGCAACAACGCTGGTTATTCACAAGCTATGATCAAAATTCAATACGTCTATTATAGATTGAGATTTCAATTTTTGAGATGTTTGTCCAAGAATTTGAATGACGCCCAAACAGATCTCCAAAACCGATACAAGATTATGAGGTTGGTGTCCAAACTATGTTCTAGGCCTTTAACAATTCTGAGATTGACTTCAACTCCTTTCTCCCTTAAGGCCTGGGCGAAATCCTTCGACTGAAGGATAGGTACTAGTTGATCCTCTGCACCATGGATGATGAAGAATGGCGGATCATCGGCGGAAATGTGAAATCTTGGTGATGCATCTCTCCATTGGCTGTCGGTGGATTTGCTATATGGCATCCCCATGAAATCAATTAGCCAAGCTTCCGCTTGTTTTGCAGCCGGAGAATCACCCAATTGATCAAGACAGATGGGTAACCGAAGATCGGCTGGTCCTGCTAGATCAACTACGCACTGTATCTTGCTACTGATCTGATCTTTTGAGTTGGCAGAATCAACGACACCCAGTAGCGATACCAAATGTGCACCCGATGATACACCTAAACCACCGATCTTTGTCGCATCAATATTGTATTCATCCGCGTGTCTACGTACCCACCGCACCGCCGCTTGTACATCCTCTAATTGAGCTGGGAAGGACCAATCTGGAGCAAAGCGGTGACTGACAGAAACTGCTACATAACCGCGTTTAGCTAACATCATGGCAACTCGTTCCATGTTTACCTTATTACCCTGTCTCCAGCCCCCTCCATGAACCACCAGAACTGATGGTCGAGGCGTTGTAGGTTGCCGTCTGGGAAGATACAAATCGAGGGATAGCTCCACCCCTTCAACACGATGGTAGACAATGTCTGACTTGGTAATCACGCTTCTGCCACAGCCTATCCAGAGAATTCCGATATGGATAACAAAAATTGTGCTCAGAAATCCGCGAATCATTCTTAATTCTCCATTTTCTGACACGTTCAGCCTCGTCTATACCTAGCAGTGGCAGGAAGTTTTGATATGAACTTAGATTGATGTTTCCTATTTGTCCTTATACCAGGTTTCTGATGGATCACGATTATTGTTATCTGGTAAAAGCTTGATTAGCGATTTTGCGCCCTCGATTTGTCAGTCGTAGAATCTGGTCTTGAATCTGTATAGATCCTTGTTTCTCCGCATGCCAGACAACGTTTTGCGCAAAAGCCTGATCCCAACAAAGGTGATGGTTGATTCGGTCGAGGCTACACTCTTCAACTTCGTCTTCTCTGTCTTCGTGGTTTATCAGATGGATCAATAGCATCGTCTGAGCAAATTCCCATTTTTGCCGAAGCCTTCTGTAAACGGTGGCTAAGATACCACGCTGTGGTGCCATTAGAAACGCCAAAAGAAAACAAATTCCTGTCATGCTAGCCATCGCTCCAGCCACCGATGCATCCATCTTAATAGCCACAACATAACCCATAATAGCACTGATAGTCCCAACCAAACTACTTATTACTAACATAACTGACAGTCGATCCGTCAGTAAATAAGCAGTGGAGGGAGGAACGATCATCAAAGCGACGACCAACACGGCACCAACCGCGTGGAACGCACCGACAGCGGTAATTGAAACCAGAGACATGAGGCCATAGTGGATAAAGGCAGGTGAAAAGCCCAAAGCTGTAGCTAAACCTACGTCAAAGGTTGAGATCTTGAGTTCTTTATAGAAGACAGCGATGCACAGCAGGTTAACCACTAGAATTAGTCCCATGGCTACCAGCCCACGAGGAAGACTTAATCCAAATATTGTAACCCTATCAAACGGAGCCAACGCAATTTCACCCAACAAGACAACATCTTGATCTAAATGGACGTTACTGGCGTATTTCGTTACCAGGATGACACCGATACTAAACAATGCGGGGAAGACAATGCCGATGGCTGCGTCCTCTTTCACCAACTGTGTTCGATGCAGTAGTTCCACCAAACTAACAGTGGCAACACCGGCTGCTGCAGCAAAGATAAGGAGCACCGGAGAGTCGACCTGACCGATGATAAGAAAGCCCACCACAATGCCAAGCAGCACTGAATGGCTGATGGCATCACTCATCAAGGCCATCTGACGCAAGATTAGAAACACTCCCGGCAAGGCGCAAGAGACAGAAACGACAACAGCTACCAATAGAATTTCGATCTGTGGCGACATTTCTATTCTAAATCCACTTCGGTGGTTTCCAAGTCGAGTTTCACTTTCTTTAGTGGCGATTGCCATATCAGCCCGCGATTGGGTGCAAAAGCTAATGAAAAGAGGAAAATGCCGCTCGCACATATCACAATCATCGGACCAGTAGGAATTCTGACTGCAGTACTACTGATCACCGCACCGGTGACGCCAGATATCGCTCCGAAAAAGGCGGCCAGACATACCATAACAGCCAGACGATTGGTCCACTGGCGAGCAGCGGAAGCGGGAGCAACCACCATGGCACTCATCAGCACAACGCCGACTGCTTGAAGACCAATTACAATTGCCATGACAATCAATGTCATGAGAAGAATGTCAAGTATCTTCATTGGAAAACCTAGGCTTGCACCGAAGGCAGGATCGAAACAGAGCAGTTTAAACTCTTTCCAGAAAAGGAGCGTCAGGCTGATGACTATCACACCAATTACTCCCATCGTTTTGATGTCCCGCTCTAACAAAGCTGCTGCTTGTCCGAATAGGAATTTATCTAGGCCTGCCTGATTGGCATTCGGCATTTTTTGAATCAGTGTTAGTAAGACAATGCCGACTCCGAAAAAGACGGCTAGAATAATTCCGAGCGCTGCGTCTTCTTTAACTCGTGTGTTGCGAACAATTGCTGTCACCACAAGGATTCCAAGCCACCCTGACAATGAGGCTCCAACTATCATAACCAAGGGAGCTTTACTGTCAGTAATTAAAAAGGCCAGACATATGCCTGGCAGGGCAGCGTGAGAGATGGCATCTCCAACTAGACTTTGTTTCCGCAAGACCGCATAACTTCCTAAAGCGCCGCTTACAACACCTAGAATCATAGTACCGATAGCGACAGTGCGAAGTGTATAATCGGAAAATAGGTTTAGGGAAATTTGCACGGTTGGCAAAGACTTCTATGAAGTCGGTTCGGTGAGGACCTGAGGTTTTGACATTTCTTGCTCAGTTCTCAAAAAGCCGATTCTTCCACCATAAGTCTGGCGGAGGTTTGATTCTGTGAAAATGGTACCGACGGGACCGCTAGCGATTCGGCGCACGTTCAACAGCGTAACCCAGTCGAAATATTCTGACACGGTTTGTAGGTCGTGGTGGACGACAACCACGGTTTTCCCTTCCTGACGAAACTGTTGCAATAGTGAAACGATTGCTCTCTCCGTTAAAGCATCAACACCCTGAAACGGTTCATCCATAAAGTAAACTTGTGCATCCTGAGTCAAAGCGCGCGCTAGAAAAACACGTTGTTGCTGCCCACCTGATAGTTGGCTAATCTGTCGATCTTCCAAGTCGAGAATGCCGACTTTCTCCATTGCCTCAGAGGCCAGTTGTTTCTCTAGTTGTCCCGGACGGCGAAGCCAGCCCAGTGCGCCATAACGCCCCATCATGACGACGTCCTTAACTGTAGTTGGGAAATCCCAGTCCACACTGCCGCGTTGCGGAACATAGCTGACGATATGGCGTTGCTGCCGATACGGTTTTCCATAGATTAGCATCTGGCCTGAAGCTGAACGAACCAGTCCGAGAATCGCCTTGATCAGTGTTGTTTTCCCTGCTCCATTAGGACCAACAATGGCCATTAAAACACCTGACGGCACACTCATATCAATATCCCACAATACTGGTTTCTCCTGATAGGCTACAGTTAAGTCTGTTACTTCTATAGCCGACAAACTTTGATCAATTGACATTAATTATTCCCAGTTAGTCCATAAAAAATGGTATCAATGTTGTGGCGCACCATACCTATATAAGTACCTTCTTCGGTATGTGGGTTACCCATAGCATCAGAAAACAGTTCGCCGCCTATTTTAACTTCAAACCCACGAGCTTGCACTGCTGCTTGCACTGCTTCTATACTCTGTCTTGGTACAGATGACTCGACAAAGATAGCTGGGATTTTTCGATCGGCGATAAATTGTGCAAGATTTCTAACATCAGCAGTTCCCGCCTCGGTCGCTGTGCTGATCCCCTGAAGGGCACGGACCTCAAATCCGTAGGCATGACCAAAGTAACCAAAAGCATCATGGGCAGTAACGAGAACTCGTTTTGATGTTTCTATCTGCTTTGCTTTTTCTTTCACATAAATATCAAGGTCCTTTAGTTGGAGCATATACTTTTCAGCTTGGGTCTGAAAACGTTCCTCTGCAGACGGCATCAGCTTGGTCAGCGTATCGCGAATAGTTTCTGCCACGTTCGTCCACAAGGTAACGTCAAACCAGACATGTGGATCGTAAGCTCCTGCGAACTCTGGTGGGGCAGTTAGCTTTGATCGATCGATATTTTTTGTCACTGCCACAACTTGACTGGGCTTTTGATCTGATAAACGCTCGAGAACCCCGCTCATACCTGCCTCCAAATGCAAACCATTGTAGAGAATAAGATCGGCTTGAGAGATGAGGTTGACGGCACCAGCACTGGCTTTATAGAGGTGCGGATCAACCCCCGTTCCCATTAAGCTAGTTACTTCAACCCTCTCACCTCCGATGTTCTTGACCAAATCGGCGATCATACCGATTGTCGCTACGACGCGAATAGGGCGGTCTTGGACATCTAGGATGGTAATCGATTTCTGTACAGGAGGAGAGACTCTTTGTTGATCTGTACAGCTAAATAAGACAGTGATCCAAAATAGCCAAAGGCCAATAATTTTCTTCAAGTTAGTCTTCCTTCACTTTGGATACCAGAATGGAACTGGCCACTTTTTGGCCGATCACAAAATCATTTGTAGCATCATCACTTAAGCCAACACGAACAGTAATGAGTTGATCGAAAGGCGCAATTGAAATGATCCGAATGATTGTCTGTGGATAGAGTTGTAATTTGCCGAGATAACGAAGTAAGTCAGTGTCATGATCACTGACTTCGACGATAACCGCACTGTCACCTTCCGCTAGTTTGGGGAGGAATTCTGTATCTCTTATCTCGATATCTCCGTCTCGAGACGGTATTGGTGCACCATGTGGATCTGTTGTTGGGTAGCCAAGGATTTCGTCTATCCGATCTTCAAGATCTTCGGACAAGACATGTTCCCATTTTTCCGCTTCATCGTGCACTTGATCCCAAGGAACGTTAAGAGCTTCTGCCAGATAAAGTTCAACTAACCGATGGTGTTGGATGACCTCAAGCGCGATTTTTTCGCCGGGCGGTGTCAATTTAACACCTTGATATCGCTCGTAACTTACTAGATTTGAGTCCGCCAATTTTTTGATCATGCCTGTAGCCGAAGCTGGATTAACTCCGAGGTGCTCCACCAATGCAGATGTAACCACCGTGGGTTGGGAAAATTGCAACTTATAAATAGCTTTTAGATAGTCTTCGACAGCTTGTGAATTCATTTTGGTCTTCAAAAAGTAAGTTTTCAGTAATTATAAATTAAAACTTAGGCACACCTAAATTTTAATTTATGCTCGAATGTCTGTCAAGTTTTTTTAACTTCAAGGTAGATTAGTATTGTATGTATGTACAACTGGGTGTAGGTCAATAACAAAAATACGGGGAAGGCGACAGCAAGTGTTCTTAACTTTGATGTAATTCAGAAGGATATCATGAATTGGATCTTACTTCCATGCTTGTAGATCCAGCAACACACCCAAGTAATCTGATTTTGCATTCAGTAACCCTTGATATCCTCGGTTGGCTTGTGAGGCAGGCAATTTATGAGTTAGAAGAGGACTTACTGTCAAGCGTTCGGCGGCGATAAACTCCAGCATGACCTCACATGGATCGGCGTCACCGTATTGCGCTGCATCTACTTGGCGGCTTGCATGTGCACCGATAAGCGATATGCCCTTCCGATGAAGCCCAAAATAAAGTTCAATTTCAGCACTACCTCGGGGACTGCCCAATAAAATGACCTGTCCCATCTGTGAGGCAACTTGGATTGCCTGCGATGCGACCTCCGGGCTTCCTGTCGCTTCGACAACAATTTGGCAACCTTTTCCACTGGTAACTTGATCAATGCTTTCTGTAATATCTGCTTCATCAGGATTAATTTGTAAATCAATTCCGCATTGGGCGGAAATTTCAAGACGCTGAGGAATCGGATCGATTCCAATAACTTTTCTCGCTCCAGCACTTTGCATCAACTGTGCCGCCAGGTTGCCTACCAGCCCTTGCCCAAAGATCACGACAGTATGTCCTAACCTGATGTTCGACAGACGAACAGATGATAGCGCAATCTGTGCTAAAGCAGCAAAAGGCACATGTTCAATTGGGATACCATCTGGTACAGGGTGCCACTGGCCTGGCGCGGACAAGATCGCATGCGATGCGTGACCTACACGCGTAAAGATCAAATCACCACTTTGCAACTCGTTGATCTTTTCTCCCACTTCCATAACACAGCTGACCGTTGCGTATCCAGGATGAAATGGGAATTTGGCGTAACCAAAGTCAGGAACTGGAAACCCAACATGGGTCTCTGTGAACATTGCCAGTTCTGTCCCTGAACTAATCAATCCCCACAGGTTTTTGACCAAAACTTCTTCTGGGCCTAGGTTAGCAGACAAATTGAACTCTTCGATCTCAACCTGCAATTTCTCGAGAAAAACCAAACGTTTTGCTTTCACCAACATTCACCTTAGTTTCTATACGTTCATGATGTATAGTACCAACTTGCAAAATCTTCGATTATAAAGTGTAAAATGGCCTCTTGTTTTTCGCCAGTATATCACACATTGGGACATAGATATACGTTACCCGCAAACATCATTGACAGTATTTTTGACAAGCAGTAAATTCGAAGTATCGGATGTTCTTATTATTTCATGATTGGGCTTTAATTTGATTTGCCTTTTTACAACTGCAGGTATGGGATTTCTTGCAGAATTCGAAGGTAATTGTCTCGTTTGGATCTAGCGAATAGGCAGTGTCAAAGCAAGCCGAACAGCAGGAAGCTACATATCTATTTAAAAAGCACGGAGCTGATTATTAGCAGATCCATAACTCATAACGATCATTGGTATCGGACCAAAGTGGATAACGCTTTGGCTGTTTACCTCCCATTCTATTCAGAAAAAGGAAAGATTTCAGAAGACGCCACTCAAAATAAAAATGATGAGAAGTTTGTAGGTAACATCAAGTTAGTCGCCGGAAAGTTCGGGAGCGGAATCGAACTGGATGGTCAAAGTTATGTGGGCATTCCATGGTCAGATTCTATAGATGTTGTCGATGAAAGTTTTTCGACGGAGATTTGGTTCAAATATACAGAGAAGGCATCTGCTGGGAGTCTAATCTGGGGTTATGCTGTCGGTGGTGGAAAACCACAATTTTGGATTCGATCTGAACCAGGCAGCAACAGGATACGAGGATTGATACATGACGGGAAATCCATCATTATTATGACCAAAACTCCGTACAATGACGGGAAGTGGCATCACCTAGCGTTGGTCAGAAACTCTAACGGACAAGATACTCTTACCGTTTATATTGATGGTGCTGTCAAAGATTCCCAAAAAGGTAAAATCGCCTTGGTCACCAAGGGACAGGTTTTTGGCATTCACCTGGGGCAGCGAGTTGATGGACGAAATAGATACAATGGTGCCTTTGACGAGTTCCGACTTTGGAGAAGGGCTTTGGATCAGGATGAGATTAAGATACTCATGACCCAAGGACAAGCTCTGATTTTGGCAATCCACCCCACTGGTTACCTGACAACAACCTGGGGAACCATAAAAAATCAATAAGGTTTCTCAGTTGTTGCAAATATTTCCCTCTCATTTTTCCCACAAAAGAACGGAAGAATACCATTCTTGAAGTACGTTTGTGAGTGTCCGTTCAGTCACCCTCTGTGACGCATCACTGTAAATATTCTGATCCTCTGGTAATGCCAGCTAGCTGAGCCAATCTATGGTCACTTATGATCTGGTGATGCCAATGAGGGCTTGCTCAATGTCACAGTGGAGCGTTGTCACTCAGTTTGGTGCCTCAACAGGAATGATCAATTTTACTTTTCGGGATCTGTAAGAGAAATGGCCATCTGCACTTTATAGATACCAATTCGGTTCGCCAACGCAAACAGCTCTTCGATGGCCGGATTTTCCATGGCCAAGCACTTGATAGAAACCGCTTTCCGCGGATAAATATGTTTGACCTGGGAGAAGTTCGCCCCTCACATTTGGTCTGATACAGATCAAATTTGTTTGGGTAATTCGGTTTCACGGCCAGTAAGTGAGTTTTATAGCATTTGGTTATTCACGCGTAGTTCGTGGATCAGCTATGCAAATTATACTCCCAACCCGTGTGTCTTCAATACATAGGCAACAGATCCCCATTTCTGTTTCACAATCAAATAGAATATGATATATACAAACATTTAACCACATAACCGATCAGACTTTAGATGCTTTCTAACATCTTCCGTCACACTAAGCAAATAAAGGAACATGATGTTGTTGTCCAGCAATGGGGTCTTATTGATCTACCTCATGATATGTCCTCAGCAGATTCTCCGGTGAGTCACCTATCCTCTACAAAACAGTACTCGATCTGCTAACAACGTTCAATCCAGGTATGATTAAAGATGTTTGATCCTCCTTAAATTTCACGCCTTGGGCATATCTTATATGGAGAGCCGAATTGAAGTTAAAAAGCATCACATGGAAATCAATTTTTCTGGGGCTGTTGCTAATTCCAATTAATATATACTGGATTGTACGTAGCGAAACCACCGGCCAAATTTTCTATTCGACAACCTCTTCACTGTTCTGCAGTGTCATTTTCATCGTTTTTTTACTGGCATTATTCAATCAAGTTACAAAGCGATGGTTCCGGCTACATGCACTGGCACAAGGTGAATTGCTTGTTATCTACTCCGTACTCTCTGTTACCACTGCCATGTCGGGAGAAAGTGTTGGACAACAGTTAGTTCGGATAATGGGCACACCATTTTGGTATGCCACATCTGAAAACGAATGGGCAGCCTTATTTCACCGTTATTTGCCGCCATGGTTGATTGTTGCAAATAAACCGATTCTCCAGGCTTTCTTTGAAGGAGATCGTGGCGATCCGTCCTTGCTCTATACCGTCCCTCATTTCATGATCTGGTTCCAGCCACTGCTAATGTGGAGTCTTTTCGTTTTCTTAATCGTGTCCATTATGACATGTATCAACGTTATCGTTCGAAAGCAATGGATTGAGCAGGAGAAGCTAACCTATCCCATTATCCAGTTACCACTTGGTCTGACGACGGAGGATAAAAGTCTTCTTGATAATCGAAAGATGTGGATCGGTTTCAGTATTGGTGCTGGTATCACGTTATTGAACGGGTTTCACTATCTTTTTCCTATTGTACCGGGGATCAACAATATCAACGATATCAGTGGCCTGTTTTCTACTCATCCATGGGATGTGGTTCGTCCAATGGTAATCGCGTTCTATCCATGTGCCATTGGACTTGCCTTCCTGATGCCGCTCGATCTTTCAATGTCAACTTGGTTCTTCTTTTTCTTTTGGAAGGCACAGTTGATTCTTGGTGCAGTTTTCGGATTGAGAAGTCTACCCGGGTTCCCATACGCACGCTGGCAACAAACGGGAGCGTATCTGGCCATTGGCATCTTGGCTTTGTGGATAAGTCGGCGGCAAATTGGTCATGTGTTTAATGCTGCATGGAAAAGTGTACCTCCTGCTAGTAGCCGCTTGTCTGAACCCATGAGTTACCGAATAGCTATTTTAGGGTTGGTTGGCGGATTCTCACTGTTGGCACTGTTTGGAATGCAGATGGGTATGACGTCCTGGGTTGCTCTTTCTTTCTTCAGCTTCTATTTCATTTTATCCATCGCGATCACTCGCATGCGGGCAGAGTTAGGTCCCCTTGTTCATGAATTGTACTACAGCAACGTGGGACAGGCGATGACTGCTGTTTTAGGAACACGCCGTATTCCTCCTAGCAGTTTGACCGCCGTGTCGTTGCTATGGTGGTTAACACGTAGTCAAAATTCTCATGTCATGCCTCATCAGTTGGAGACGTTCAAATTGGCCGAACGAACGGGAGTTGATGCCCACCGATGGTGGGTTTTTATGTTGGTGGCCTCAGTGTTAGGGGGACTCATCTGTTCTTATGCAGTTCTTGACGCTGGATATCACAACGGTGGCGACGCTGGCTTTGCCCCTGAAACTTATAGACGTCTTCAAGGCTGGTTGTATAATCCACGCCCAGCAAACTTACCTGCCAGCGTCTTTATGGGAATCGGTTTTCTTTTTGCGTTGCTTCTTCTTTGGCTGAAACAACGATTTCTATGGTGGCCGTTTCATCCTCTTGGATATGCTGTTACCCAAGGGGATTGGGCTATCACCTTTATCTGGTTTCCTATTTTTACCAGTTGGCTGCTCAAATTGTTGATTTTAAAGTATGGGGGAATTCGGGCACATCGAAATGCGATTCCCATCTTTCTCGGCTTAATTCTCGGCGATTTTGTGATGGGGGCAACTTGGGGATTAATTGGTTTAATAACAGGACTTCCGACCTATCGGTTCAAAAATTGGTAGTTTACGATCGCAACGAATTTAGTAATCTTCTTCTTGATTTGTCTTATTACCAAAATAGCTTTATTGTAAGACATTTCATATTTAACTACAGTAGGATTCAATAAGAAGCTTAATCTTAGCATTATTTAGCAACGATAGGGCTATATATACTTGGGGGAATTAGGAGATGTATTTTGGTCGTCTTAATTCGGTAGGAGCATTAGATTAAATTAGAGCATTCCAGCAACAAACAACAGAAAATGCCGATTTTGATTTTTAAGACTCGCCTCAGATCCATCGAATACTGTGATAAGAATTGCTCCCGATACAACAAGAACCGGAATGTGCACTCTAAATGACGCTTCAAACATTGATTACCTGCTCTTCTGTTAGCAATCATTTAGCTCGGATTATAGGGATGTGCCGCAACTGCGTCTTCATCAAGTTCTACCCCCAGTCCCGGTGCAGTTGGTGGAAGGATATATCCATTCTCAAATTGAATGGGTGTTTTCAGGATGTTCGCGTGGAGAGAGGACACATTAAATTCTTGAATGAGAAAGTTTGGGCTGCAGGTTGCCAGTTGAATCGCAGCGGCTGCTGCGATTGGCCCACAATACATGTGCGGAGCAATAGAAGCATAATGCGCTTCCGCCATCCCCGCGATTTTCTTTGACTCCAAAATTCCACCGCAATGCCCTACATCCAACTGGATAATCTGCGCTGCCTGCTTTTTTAAAATCTCGACAAATTCATACTTCGTTAGGAGTCGTTCACCGGTTGCAATCGGAATGCTGGTGTGGGCGGCGACGCGTGCCATTTCGTCAACGTTTTCCGGGGCTACCGGTTCTTCAAACCAAAATGGGTAGTATTCCTCGAGAATACTGGCAATCCTGATGGCACTGGAAATGGTCAATTGGTCGTGCGTCCCAATACCAACTTCCATTTTATCGCCCACCACATCCCGAATGCTGGCAAAGATCTTGGCCACGTAATTGATTTCCTATAACGGAATATCACGTGGTTGGGGAAAGAGTGGCGGAAACGGGTCAAACTTCATCGCTGTATTTCCTTCTTCGAGCAGTTCAGCAGCGATTTCCCCAGCCCGTTCAGGATTCTCCCAAATCCCGTCGGTCGGCATATAGGCATACGCCCTCAATGCCTTCATCTGAAATGAGCTTGACAAAGAGCTAGCATTGGCCACCATGATACGGCCGCACGTTACCAACCAAAAATGTTTGGACATCAACAATTTTCATTCTGTTATACCTCCATAATTTACGTTAGGGTGTGTTATAAATTTTCTCTTCAATTTTTGGCCTGCAATTGGATCACTGATGCATCCGCCATCCGCTACCAGCAGACAGCTAGTTGCCCCGTCATCCAGTGCGCCTATTCAGAGGCTAGAAAGACTATCACACTCCTCTTCAGAGTAGTGACACGGATCACGGTAATAGGTGATGAACACTCTAGAATCCCTCGTTTCGAACACTTTTGATGCATAGCACTGATGTCGTGAGTTGTGCTGGTGATGAGGGCAACCTTGACTCCAATTGTGAGTCAGCATGTTCCTTTTGCTTGCTTTTGACTACGCTGCCGAACTTGTTTTATACGGCTAAAATTCCGTAAAATATCAACATTCAGAAATTTTGCCGTCTATTTACAACTTAATTTGGATACAATCCGTAAAATGAGATGATAATAAGGTTCCTGACATAATAAGACAACAAAGTCAAAAACTTTGGTGAAGAGTTGAATTCAAATCACCTTCTAAAAAAACGACCAACAAATGCAATTATCGGTCATTTCTTCCTCTTTATTAAGACTAGGCCATTTCAAAAATCCAGCAATAGCTGAAAACTTAGTTTCAAGAAACTATCGATAAATGCAAAATTTATGCCTGGTAGCCTGAGAACTGCCCCAGTCAGTGGTAAAAGCAACCATCACGGCCAGAGATTATTCGGTTTCGACCATACAGCGAAAGTGACTTAAGTGCCCAGATGGATCATGAAGCGGACCCTTTCTATTTCCAAAACACTTCAACATCTAACTCATCGGCAAGATCTTCCAGTGCTTTCAGGTGTTTTGGATGTAGCGGGATGCCGTCACGCCGGGCCATCTTCTGGTTCAACAACTCAATCTCACCAGGCAGATAGATTCGGTCAACACCATCAGCACGTTCGGCGTTGCGAATGGTACGGATTTCCTCATCCACTGACTCCGTGAATTCATCTATAGGGCTGAAGTTTTTAACTTTAATGGCGTAAAAGAAATGCCCTCGCCGGGCCAACTCCGGCGTTGTCTCCGGCGTTCGGTTACAGGCGGCGGGACCTCCCGTCAGCACCCCACCGAGGATGCTCATCACGATTGCCAATCCGTGCCCTTTGTATCCACCGAAAGGCAGCATTCCTCGCGCCAGATGAGGATCTTGTGTTGGCTCACCGCTGGCATCCAGTGCCCAACCAAACGGTAGCTTCTTTCCTTCTATAACATAGGTTCCAACATGTCCCCACGCTATCCAACCGCATGCCATATCCAAGACAATTGATGGTTCAACTTTAGTAGGAATTGCATAGGCGATGGGGTGATTCCCTAACACGCCTGAGATACCACCATGTGGCACAACGCTTGCACCGCCAGTTTTGGTTGTCGTAAATCCAATCATCTCTTCTGGCAACGCCATCATGGCGAAGCATGCTCCGGCACCGTAGTGGTTGCTATTACGCACAGCAACCGCTGCAAACCCGGTAGCATCAGCTTTCTTAATTGCCATGTTCATTGCATGCATACCCGCAATATGCCCGAGGCTATTGTCCGCATTAATAAGGGCTGTACTCGGTGCTTCTGCCAATACATGCGGGATCGGTTTGGGATTGATTTCTCCGGTGATAATACCATGTGCATATCCGGGCAAGGCGCGAGTGCCATGAGAATAAACACCCCGTTCATCTGTTTCAACCTGCATTCGGGCAACATTATCGGCATCTTCTGCAGGGACTCCCACACGTTGGTAAAGTGTACTGATAAAAGCTTGAAAAGGCTTGGACTGAATGCTAATTTTGTCAGTTTGCTGATCCATTTTTGTTTCCTCAAATCAACCTCAACATAAACTAAGCAAGCAAAAATACGGGAATTTCTACTTTTAAACAAATCTAATTTTTACGCTCAGTGAAGATGAGACTTGAAACGTCAAGTATCTTGTCCAGATGGTTCAGAGAATACAAAATATCTTGATTTTTTATATTTAGTTTATTAGGTAGCATAAAATGTGATATTCTACAACTCAAGGCCAGAAAAATAGAAGGGAATTATCATGCCTACATTCCAAACAGAGACACTTAGACAATACGGCTACGAACTCTTTGAATCTGCTGGTTGCTCATTAGAAGATACCCAAGCAGTTGTTGATCATTTGATTGAATCCGATCTTTTTGGGCACCATTCCCATGGAGCGATCCGTTTCTACGAATACGCCCGAGCTATCCGGGAAGGTCGATTCCAACCCCGCGCTGCACCTGAAGTGGTCATCGATAATCCCTGTGTTGCAGTGGTGGATGCCCATGGTGCCTTGGGGCAAGTCGGAGCGACTTTTGCCATGAATCTGGCAATCGAAAAAGCCAGGAAATATGGTACCAGCACAGTCACGTTACGGAATACGAGTCATGTAGGCCGCGTTGGTGCCTATCCTTTACTAACCGCGCGAGCAGGGATGATAGGAATTGCTTTTGTCAACGCTGGTAACCTCGGGTACCAAATTGCTCCTTTTGGTGGTATAGATGGACGTCTGAGTACCAATCCGATTGCCTTTTCCGCCCCACGCCAGAATGACAATCCAATTCTGGTTGACATGACAACCTCCGTGGTGGCTGAAGGAAAGGTTCGACTTGCTTTAAACCAGAAAAGACAGGTACCAGAAGGCTGGCTTATCGATGCTCAAGGTAATCCAACTACCGATCCAAATAAGTTTAAGGGAGATCCTCCCGGAGCTATCTTACCGTTAGGCGGTGTGGTGGCACACAAGGGTTACGGCCTTAGCTTTGTGGTCGAACTTTTGGGCGGGATCCTCAGCGGTCAGGGCTGCGCCGCAGGTGAACGCACCATGGTGAGTAATGGTGTACTCTTCACCGTCTATCACATCGAGCACTTCACCGATCTTAACACCTATTTTGATGAAGTAGAAGCTTTGATCCGACATGTCAAATCAAGCCGGCTAGCCCCAGATTTTGAGGAGATCCTGGTTCCCGGTGAACCCGAATTTCGCTATGCTCAACGAAAACAAAACGAAGGTATTGAGATTGATGACACTACTTGGCAAGCTATCTGTGAAGAGGCTAGGGCGTTTGGTCTCAATCCAGATCAATGGCCAAACTGAATCAGACATAAATTATTCAGGTAAAGTTCCCTCAATCTGGTCAACGAGATGGATGGAATGAATTACATCGCGTAGATCACTAATCGGAACTTCTTTTTTCTGTATGCAATCTATAAAGTGTTCATGCATCGTCAGGACACCTTCATACCGAGGCCCATCTCCTTGATCTACGCTGTCGACTTCCCAGCCGCCCATTGTGTGGCTTTTGTTGTCCTCGTGAATTTCAATCTCTCCAGGGATCTTCATATAGCACCCAATGCCGACACCATGGAGTTCAGAGCGAAGAACGCGTCCACCCGAGGCTCGGTTCCCGAACATAACTCCCGTTGCATCGTTGTCAAAACGAACTAGTCCGGTATAGCAGTTTCGGCTCTGACCTCCAAACTTATCCTGATAGGCGGTTACTTCTACCGGTTCGCCACCTGCCATGTATCGCAGAAGATCAACAACATGGCAGACATCATTCCAAAGTGTTGTGGTAAATTCTTTGACACCCAACATTTGCTTGTTGAATGTGGTTATTGCTGTGGAAACAGGCCCTTTCTCTGCCACACGGCGCATTGCTTCGCGTGTCACAGCAGCGTAGCGACGCTGAAATCCAACCATGGCATATAGATCGTTTGCGATTGCCGCCTCCAGTATCTGTTGTGTTTCGTCACTATTTGCGCCGGGCGGCTTTTCGATAAAAATATGTTTCCCGGCATTAAGGCAATCCAGCGCAGGCTGTAAAATCCACTCCTCTCGCATTACGCAGTAAATGATATCTAGATCTACGCTATCCAGCATTTTGCGGTGATCGGTGAAAGTATGTGAAAATCCATATTTCTCAGCAACCTGATTCAGCCGAGTTTCATCCAGTTCGCATACGGCGACCATTTCTACATTATCTTTAAGACGATTAACGCTTGGATAGTGGGCACCTTGACTTCGGCCACCCGCACCGATAAATCCTGCTTTTAACATCGTGAGTTCCTCCAGGATATTGATTGAGTTAAGAAATTACTTGGGATGATTCCGAATAATACCATATAGGCAAAAACCCTGTCCCTTCTCCATATTAAAGAGATTCTTCATTCTTGCAGACTAACAGTGTATTGTCAATAGCTAATTTGTCGGTACTGCACAGAAATGAAGCTGGGATTCAGTTGAGATTTTTTAAGTTGAATTGTATTCTTTCGTTGGTAGAATATACATCAACGGTCAAAGTCAATGTTGGATGGTGCCAAGTAGTAAGGATACTAATTACGTTTTAATGCTGATAAAACCAAGCAAAGGAGTAAGTAATGAATCAAGCTGACTACGACCATTACTGGGAAGAGGGCTGGGTCGTTATTGAAGGCATCTATGCTACCGATGAAGTCGATAGTATAGCTTAACTCGCAACTGAAATCAGCAATAAGGAGTTAGAAGACGATGCCAGTAGTGGTGTTGTCGATCGCCAGGCAAACGGTGCAATCGTACCGAGGAAAATCAATCGGCCTTTCCTGAGAGAACCGGCTTTCCAATCTCTCGTTCTGGATTTGCGCTTATCAACTATTATCAGTGAACTTGTCGGAGTTGAACCATTGTTGGTTACAGATCAGATTTTTATGAAACCACCATGCTTCGGGAGTGCCAAGCCGTATCATCAAGACAACTACTATTTTAAATGCAAACCTGCAGATCATGTCATTACTGCTTGGATTGCCATGGATGACGAGGAGGAGTCTAATGGTTGTCTGCGTTATATTACAGTTCTCACAAGGGACCTATTCTACCGCACGAAACGCTGGACCCCGATGAGCCGTATAATCTTGTGCCACCGCCTGAATTGATCGACTTGTCAAAAGAGGCGTTGGCAATAGTCAATAAAGGCGGTGTTGTCTTCCATCATAGCCAAACGTTGCATACCTCACACCGCAACGAATCGGACCGTTGGCGCCGGGGTTATGATGCTACCCATTGGGCTAGTGCTCAGACTACGTCAGAAAACAGCACAATTGACAGTGCCTATTTTAATCGTGACGATTTTCCGGCTATGCAGTCCTGATCCTTTAGGTCTGGGTCGAATCACTGAGTCCGAGAAGATTTAGCGTGTCACGGTACAGGATTTGTTCCGGCAGATCGTCCGGTAAGGCTGGTAGGCGCATCTCTTTCGACAGATTGACAATATTGTGCAACCCTTCAACAGTTTCGTCCAGAGTGGCGATAGGATAGTCGGTACCAAAGAGAAGTTTGTCGGTCACACCATACTCCACGGCTAACCGGAGTGAATTGTAGAATTGCCAGGGGCGATAAAACAGGGCGGAGATATCGGCGAAAACGTTAGGTTGCTTCCGAATTAATACGATCGTTTCCACTTCCCAAGGATGTCCCATGTGAGCGATGATCATTTTCAGGTCGGGAAATTGGAGGGCGATATCCTCAAGCAAGACAGGATTCGCGTACTTTAGTGGTGCTTTCCGTGGGAAGGTAGTGCCCTGATGAAACATAATCGGCAATCCATATTGCTCGGCTTTGGCAAATATGGACATGGCGCTCGGATCTTGCGGATTCCACCCACCATAGATCGGGCTCATTTTTAGGCCTCTAAGCCCCAGTTCATTGATGGCGCGATCAACCTCAGATAGTGCATCATCTTCAGTTGGACAAATAGCGGCAAACCCGATCAGTCTTTTGGCGTCCGTCCGAACATATTCCGCTACCGTGTCATTCACAGTCAGGAATCCAGTGAGAGGTGCCCGCAACCCAAACACAAGTACACGATCTGCCTTAATGGTATCAGCTGCATGCTGTTCCGCTGTAATGTTCAGTTCAACCTTTTGACGACGCATAATGAAGGTTTCACTCGCCAGCTCTTCGGTCAATTCTCCCGGATAACGCCAGAAATGTGTATGACAGTCGGTGATCATTAGATCTAAGATTCCATAATAAGGTAAGGATACAGGATCAATTTCATCAATTAAGGCAGATCCACATCATAACATTCGCTTTTTAAAAAAGCTAACATTCGCATTCGTTTTTGGGTCGCATCCTTGAAGAGTTCCGGAGTGTAATACTTCCATCCGGATGAACCGTCTCGCATGTAAAGGTGTGTAATATAATCTTTTTCAGCTTGCGTCCGCGGTTTTTGCATATAATTGAGGTAAATCCCGCGCCGTTCAGCACCTTCTCCGAAGGCTGAGTGATAGAATTTTACGTTAAACACAATGGCATCACCCAGATCTGATTCGATGGGATAAGTGCCAGGGACGCGTCCTTGCCCAATAAAAGAATCTCGTTACCATAGTTCTCCATGCGTTCTCGATAAGGCTGAAACTGACTGCCCGGCAAGACAGAGAGACACCCTGTATCGGCACATACCGGATCAAGGAATAGGACAATTTTTAAGTGGGTATGACCTTCTGAAGACACATCATCGTGGTGCCAGCTAGTACCGCCAAAATGATGGATGCCTTCTGATACTGTAAATACGAAGTCTTTACCTATTAAGTCTTGAACCACTTGGTAGATACGATCGTCGTCAAGGAGCCGGTTATAGACATCTGTATTATGTCGATAGAATGAAACAACCTGTTGGCGTTTGGGTGCTTGGTTCCAAGGTACGCCATTGTTGGCCTGAATCATTGTCTCATCAAAGGCATCAATATAGATTTGCATTTCATCTGGTGGAATCAGATTTTTCAAACAGATAAATCCAAGCGTTTCAAATTGATGTTTCTGCGAGTCTGTGAGCATCTGTGATCTTCTATCTACATCTACTGACGTTGTTTTCTTTCAGGACTAAATTATCGTATTAGAGAGCCAATGTCGCCTAGTCAGGGTTACAGACTAAAAGACAAAATGGCCTCCAAGATTCTTCAGAGACATTTTAATGAAAGAGAATACAAGGTAATAAAAATTGTTGCAAGTGCAATTAGACTGGCAGATTGAACCTTTCTTCTATACCCTCGAAAAAGCGAGGCTTCAATTTAGACGTGACCTATCTTGAAACCAATTGGTAAACTGTTTCCTATTTTAGCCTTAACTTCCGAACTTACTTGGCTGGTTTATGGTTGACTGAATCCTGCTCCTGAAAACCAAAAAGTATTCAAGCAACAAAAGTAAAAAGCATCTTGACGACAATCGTCAATCCTCATAAAATGGTTCACCATATTGAGTTGTTATTTTAATCTGTTGTTGGCTGCCGATGGGTCTTCAACAACGGAGACAAGAAGCAGAAATAGTGTATGAATAAGAACGTGTCATTCAGGAAAACATACAGGGATTTGATCCGGATTTCGTTGATCTCCTTGCTCTGGTTTGAATTGAAGCGGGGCGTTTCCAGTGCCGACAAGTTGCCAGTTTTTCTCGGTCAGGGACTGATTTGTGGTGAAGTCAGCCAAACCAGTGCGATTCTCCAGTCACGCCTCACGCCGACCGTAACTCTTGATTCAATTGGGAATCTGCTTGGAGCGTCTGGAATTGGGCGGTTTGAATTGGCAACCAATCCTAATTTCACCAATTCATTCTACACAGAGTGGATGCACTCAACCGCTGATCACGATTATATCATTAAAACCAAAGTCACAGATCTTCAATCGGGAACACGCTACTACTGCCGTCTGCAATATGGTAAGAGCGAAACCGCTATGCGTGCGGCAAGTATGTGTACCTTCAGGACACACGCTGGAATCGATAGTGCAGAAGAAGTTTCCTTCGTCGTTTTGACAGGTATGAATCACTATTACTTCCACTATGGCAAGTATGATCCGATGGCAGCTTACAAAAGTGATGACAAGTACTTGGGCTATCCCGCACTGGCGACGATTCGGAAAATAAGGCCAGATTTTTTGTCGGTACTGGCCAACATCTATTTTTATGTTCCCAGCGTGAAGGCTTACAATCGTAGCATTGGACAAGAAAAACATTTACCATCAAGCCATGGAAGACAGGAGGTTTTGACTGAGATGGGGATGAGAAAAAAATACCACGAACAGCTCGTCCAACCCCGTTTCATCGAACTTTTTGCATATGTATCAACATACTTGGGAGAAAGATGATCATGATTACCGGGGAACGATTGTGATCCGCACATTGATTACCCGATTTCTCATGCGTTGGGTGTCCGAAACTTCCGCGAACAGTTGCCTGTCGTAGATCCGACCGACGAATTTCCAAGATCCTGCCTCAAGTGGCTTTCTGAAGTTTGTTGCTACACCAGGTCCTCCCCGTCTTGAATTTATTTATTTCGATGAGAATAGCAGTGAACTATATCGTCATCAGAAGGAGTAATCGCTAAGCGAGAATCTACACGAGACCTAGCAAATATTCCGGTTTTGGCGACCAAACCAAAAGTTACACCATCTGTAGAGTGCAGGAGGACAGCAATATGCTTAAAAGTTGTGATACGGTTGTCGCTTTATCTAATGCGACAGTGGACAATCAGGTCATCTTCGGTAAGAACAGCGATCGACCAGCGGTCGAATGTCAGCCGTTGGTTTTACGAGACCGAAAATCTCACTTCTCGGATTCTATGACGAATTGCCAATTTATTCAACTTCCAGAGACCAGAACGACGTATCGTCATATTGGATCTACCCCATACTGGTGCTGGGGGGATGAACATGGATTCAACGAACACCAAGTGGTGATTGGAAATGAAGGGCTGGGGTCTAAGTATGAATTTGATTCGCCAAAACTGATTGGTATGGAGCTGGTTCGACTCGGTTTGGAGCGTGCCTCAACTGCTGCTGAAGCAGTTGAGGTGATGACAACCCTAATTACGAAATATGGGCAAGGGGAATTTAGCAACCAGGCAAACGTCCGTACATACGACAACGGTTATATTATTGCCGATCCTCGTGAAGCGTATGTCCTTGAAACGGCTGGTCATGAATGGGCAACTAAACGGATCGATAGTGTAGCCGGAATCAGCAACGTCTATTCAATCGAAGATGACTGGAATTGTTTATCTCCGACTGCGCTTGAACAAGCAATAGCTAATAACTGGTGGATGGAAAAAGCAGAGCAGCTCAATTTCGCTAAAGCCTACAGTCGTCAAGCAGACCGTTCAGTTGGCAGTGGTGCGGTACGTCGGAGACGCTCTTGTACATTGTTAAACCAGCATTTGGGAAATATCGATATTCCGACCACCATCGCCGTATTGAGTGACCATGGTGGAGATGATACCGATAAAACATCCTTCGACACGGCGCTTAAGCAGGGCGGGATCTGCGTACATCACAACCAAGATGGAACAGGTGGAAACACGGCGGCAAGTCTTGTCGCTCACCTGTGTGACGATAATTCACGATTGCCTGTTTATTGGTGTAGTCTCTACTCACCTTGTCTGGGTGTTTTTCTGCCTATGTTCATCGAAGGAGAACTGCCTTCTGTGCTTGCGATTGGTAGCGAGAAGCCGTCGAATGAAAGTCCCTGGTGGCTTTTCCGCCAATTGAGTCTGAAAAATTGTTCAGATGCAATTGAGCTGATCTCAATGGTTCGAGAGAGGTGGGGAACATTCCAAAAGTGCCTTTTTGACAGTGCATATGAAATGGCTAAAGTAGGTAAAGAACTTATCAATGACCAGCGTCAGGCTGAAGCTAAGCAACTGTTGACTGAATACATGGCAGAAAATGTCGTATTGATGCTCAAAATTGTTCGAGGAATGTTGGCAAATACAAGTGCCTCAACCGCAAGAGGATAAGAGATGTTCCAAAAATTGACTGACCACCTTTTTTTTGTTGAAGACACCTGTTGCATCTATGCCGTTTGCGTTAATGACAAAGTTTTATTGATTGACTGTGGAACACACCTGAGGTCAGAGAATTTTGAAGGACTTTCGGGCAAAGACTGTTCGGTGGAACGAATTCTATTAACCCACTTTCATCGCGATCAATGTGCGTCGGCAAATCGTTTTCAAGCAGATGGTGCTGAGATTTTTATTCCCTTCGTCGAAAGACGCTTCTTGGAAGAAACTGATTTGCTTAAAGCATCCTATGATACCTATGATAACTACACCTCATATTATCCTGGGAGGGGTACGTTAACTGACATCCACTCCAATGGGTATGTGTATGATTACGAGTCGATGATGTGGTGTGGGATTCGGTTCGATGCCGTTCCGTTACCGGGGCATACATTCGGTTCCGTAGGCTATCAGTTTGAAATTGACGGGAAACGGGTCTTGGCATGCGGCGATTTAATGAGTGCACCTGGAAAGGTTCAACAATATTTCTGGAGCCAATGGAGTTATATGTCGTTTAAAGGGCACGTGAACCATCTGGAGAGTCTTCAGACGGTGGCGAGCACCGAACTTGATCTGATCCTCCCTGGACACGGTGAACCGTTTGTTCCAACACCAGCGGCTTTTACCGAACTTCAGAAACCGATGGAAGAATTGTATGAACTGTTTCATGGGCATGCTTTTCAATACTATCGTCCTGAGTTTCGCCAATTAACATCACATGTCTATGAAGTTGTCAATTCAGTTGCCCGAACCTACATTATCCAAGACGAATCTGGTCATGCGCTCTTGATTGACTGTGGATACACCTCCAATGCCCCGATTAGCGCCAATCCACATCGGTTCATTGACCATCTGACTCCCTATCTCAAAACCGAACTCGGCATTGAAACTGTTGAGTGGTTTCTGCCATCGCACTATCATGATGACCATCTGGTTGGTTATCCCGCATTGAAAGCTCAATATGGTACCAAGCTCGCGTCATCACCAGAACTGAAAGACATTCTGGAGAACCCACACAATTACGACATGCCATGTCTGGTGCCTCAGGGAGTCCAGGTTGACCAAGTGATCAAGCGCGGTCAACCTTTCCATTGGCGAGGGATCGATTTTTACGTGGAACAACATCCCGGACAGACGCTTTACCATCATCTGATCTGGTTCTCAGTGGACGGTAGGAAATTCCTATGTATCGGAGACAATATCTCGGGTGTCAGTTTCCGTGAGAACCGCGACTATATTCATTCATTCATCCCCAAGAATCGTACGCCAGTATCGAGTTACTGGGATATGCCGAAACAGATTCTGGATCACGCACCCGATTTCATCCTGACTGGTCATGGTGGTGGGGTGCTGTTTGAGAAAACCAAGATCGAGCGGTGGCAGGCGTGGATGGAACGTTGGCAAACATTGTTCACACAAATGATTGATCAACCGCATCCGAACATCGGGATGGATCCGCACTGGATCGAGTTCTATCCATATAAAGTCCGCATTACCCCTGGTGAAACGTTGATATTCAAGGTAATAATCACTAACTATCAAGCCAAAGCACAAATATACCAACTTCACTTCCTCTCTATTGAGGGCGTCAACCTCTGGCCGGAAAAGACGGAGATTGCAGTTCCCGCCAATGAAAAATGCGTCTGCCAAATCCAAGCCACATTCCCAGAGAAAATCGAGACGCACTCCTTGCCAATTGTAGCGGACGTAACATGGAACGGTAAAAGGCTGGGGGAAATTGCGGAAGCCATTGCTTACTGGTAAGCTGACGGTATATGTTGTAGCTCTCAGCGGCAGCGTATATTGAGCCTTAAACTTAAATATAGAGAAGGCCAGCAAAAGTGACTTTCCAATGAAATACCACATCAGTCTCCGGTACGTCTGTTCAGCGAGTTAAGAAGCCTCCGCATCGAAGTGCCTTTTGTGCAGAGCATTTGCTTGGCTTACAACTCACCACGCAAATAGGGAAGGATCTCCTTCTGCAAACACTTACGTGCGCAGAAGAGATGCGACTTCACAGTATCGAGTATCGATGCGTCACTTCAATTTTTGTGCAATCTCCGAAAGCATCATCCCATCCCGATGGCGAAGGATAAAGACTTGGCGTTGCTGGGATGATAACTGTAACATTACTGTTCTGAAATGAGCCAACAGTTCTTCGGTTTCGATGGATCTTGTTGGCGGAGGAAAATTGAAATCCACGACCTTAGCCAGCAGATCATCGACGGATTTCGAGGTGTCAATTCCTCTCTTTTGGTGTCTTATTCGCTGCGCGTGTGCGATCGATGCGGAGGTTGATGGTGATACGGTAGATCCATGTATAAAATCGGCACCGCCCGTTGAAACGGGGCAATCCTCGATAGGTTTTAAGGAACACATCTTGGGTAATATCAAGAGCATCCTCATGTGTTTTGACGTATCGTTGGGCCAATTGAGTAGGTTACGTTCTGGTAACGGATAACCAAATCGTTGAAAGCTGACTCCTCTCCGCGCTGAAACCGTTTGACAAGCAACACATCATCAGGATCTGCTTGAACAGATCGCGGGATTTCTTGTGTCCCAGTAGCCATTATTTATTTCCTAATTGCTGTTTTTTTCTGTCGAACTCCAAGGATGGCTGACTCTGATCTAATAACTGGTTGGTTTTTTCAGTTAAAGCAAATAGACTGAGACTTGAAAGATCTCAGTCCGTTTTATGTGATTGCATCATATTAATTTCTGACCAATGACAGAAATTATGGTTTTTAGCCTGTTTTTTCAATTTGTACTTAAGTTTATATTAGCAAGAATTCATATCATTGACAGGTATGGCGAAAAGTGCTATATTCCTCTAAATATTAGAGGTATCATAAAATAATGAAAATTACATCTATCGCAACTTATCAGGTCAATCTGCCATTAAAGGAAGGTAGTTATAATTGGTCTAGAGGGAAATCTGTCTCCGTCTTCGATAGTACAATTGTTCGAGTGGAAACGGACGAAGGGTTGATTGGATATGGAGAAGTTTGCCCTCTAGGACCATATTATCTGCCTGCATATGCCAGTGGTGCCCGTTCTGGGATTAAAGAGCTAGCACCGCACTTAATTGGTCAAGACCCAACCAAGTTAGGGCCTCTAAACCGATTAATGGATGCTGCACTAAAAGGTCATCCTTACGTCAAGTCACCTATCGATATTGCCTGTTGGGATATTTTGGGACAAGCGTCTGGCCAAAGCATCTGCGAACTACTTGGTGGACGATATGAGAAAGATTTTGTCTTGTATCGCGCAATATCGCAGGAATCTCCTGATGAAATGGCAGAGAAAGTAGCTGGCTATCGGCAGGAGGGCTATCGACGGTTCCAGTTGAAAGTTGGAGCCAACCCGGAAACGGATATCGAGCGTATTCATGCCGTGGCCGACAGGTTGGAATCTGGTGATAAGCTGATTGCCGACGCAAATACTGGATGGTTGAAACATGAAGCTATCCGAGTAATTCGAGCTGTTAAGGATGTCGATGTGTACATCGAACAACCCTGTTTAAGTTACCAAGAATGCCTTTCTATACGTCAACGCACCGATCACCCTTTTGTCCTGGATGAATTAATAGACAACATTGACGTTTTGTTGCGAGGCCATGCTGATCAGGCAATGGATATCGTTAATATCAAGATTAGTAAGTTTGGAGGATTAACCAAAGCCAAACTGGCCAGAGACCTTTGTGTTGAACTTGGAATTGCCATGACGATAGAAGACAGTTGGGGCGGGGATTTAACAACTGCGGCTATTGCCCATCTTGCACATAGCACTCCGCCGGACTTTTTGTTTACATCAACTGATTTCAACAGTTACGTGACGGTTAGTACGGCAACAGGCGCACCACAACGGAAAAACGGCCGTATGACCACTTCGACTGAACCGGGTTTAGGTGTGGTCCTACGAAGCGACGTTCTGGGCGATCCCGTTTTTGAAATCGACTAAATATGACTCAATTATTAAGGAATCCAAATTGGAAAACATAAATTGGAACGGTGTTTTTCCTGCTGCCACCACACATTTCAAGGATGACCATTCGCTTGATTTACCAGCTACGACTCAACATGTTGAAGTAATGATTGAAGCTGGTATCCACGGTGTCATTATGCTGGGAACCGTTGGAGAAAACAGTTCTCTTGAATATTCGGAAAAGCTGGATGTGCTTAAGGCCACTGTGGAAGCTGTTGATAACCGTATCCCTGTCCTGACAGGTGTGGCCGAGTATACTACCTCTTTAGCTTGTCGTTACGCGGTTGACGCCCAAGAGTCGGGGGTTGACGGGCTAATGGTTTTACCCGCGATGGTCTACAAATCTGATCGACGCGAGACGATATCTCACTATAGATCGGTAGCGCGGGCAACGAATCTGCCAATTATGTGTTATAACAACCCGGTTGCCTATAACGTGGATATTACACCGGATATGTTTGCTGAAATGAGCGGCCAAGAGACCCTTGTCGCCATCAAAGAGTCATCCGAGAATGTCAGGAGGATTACCGACTTAATCAACACTGTTGGTGACCGATATATTCTCTTTAGTGGTGTCGATGATCTGGCCTTAGAGAGTATTATGCTAGGTGCTGTCGGTTGGGTGGCAGGTTTGGTTAATGCTTTTCCAGTAGAAAATATATCACTTTGGAATCTAGCAATAAACGGAAGATATCAGGAAGCTCTGGAAATCTACCGTTGGTTCACACCTTTACTTCACTTGGATACACACACCAAGTTGGTTCAGTATATCAAATTAGCCGTGGCTGAGTGCGGTTTGGGAACCGAAACCACCCGTCCTCCACGGTTGGAACTAAAGGGAAATGAACGAGAAGCTATATTGAAAATTATTCGACGCGGTATTGAAACTCGGCCAGAAATTGCTTGATAGGACAAATAAGAATTGTCCATCCAGTTGACACTACTGTCGATGCCGATTCTGAGGGACATGATTGCGCTCTGTGGGCTATCATCAGTACCCAATGCTCTTTAGATAGGCACGATTGACCCGAATCTTTTCGCTCACCGGTGCTTCTGCCTGTCCAGGGCAAACAGTAATCCAACCTTCATAACCAATGTTTTTCAGCGTTGAAAGAAATGTTGGATAATCACACATCATCCCTTCACCTAACTGCACACTATTACCATTCTTGTAATCGTGCAAATGAACATAAGAGATCTGGTGACGAAAGTCATGAACTGCTTGAGTGAGATCGCACCCCCAATGAACCGCATGGGACATGTCAAAGCAAAGCTGACACTGACCAAGCCGACTCATAAACTTTCGCCATTCATCAGCACTGTCGACAAGATGGTTAACATGTGGATGAAAAGTAACAGTAACACCGAGAGGCTTGGCATAAACGGCTAGATCTTCGTAAACACAAGCCATTTGATCCAAGTCTTGGTTAGTTGTCGATCTATCAAACCGTCCAGGCCCCTTGGTCATGAAGACTGAAACTTCAAGGTCCGATGCAAACTCAATTCGGCGTTTGTTGATTTCATGGACCGCGTCAGTTGTACTCAGAGTGACGTTCGGACCACAAACTGCGGCCACTTCGATACCAACTGCCTGACAGATTCGGCGAACTCGATGAGCAGATCCAAGCCAGTCAAGTGACTGCCGAGTTTCCCAACCGTGCCATCCAGATGTCTTGAGAAGTGTAAGTTCCCTCTCCAAATTAGGGCTCTGCCAATAAAGGGTGCTGTAAGCAAGTGAGAATGTCATTAGGCTCTTCTCCATAGACTTGAATCTTATACCAAGAAACATAAGCTACGATTACCTGAGCTATGCTCAGGTACCTTTTGAGAAATCGGGGACATCCACTGGAGCTCCCCCGAGCTCACGCGAGATTTCTGAAACTAGGCCGGGAGCAGTCATATTTAGGGCATCCACCACATCTATTGGTGGTCGACGATCTTCGATAATACAGCACGCAAAATCTTCGATCATCAACGGGGTACCTCCATTGTAACTATTATCTACTGCCTCCTCTGGCATCTGTTTCCACGCATCAGACAGGTAATCCTCAAACTCCCATAGATTCTGCCATGTACCTTGAGGTGTCTGACCATCAATATAAATCTTGTGTTGATCCTGTGGCCCCCTTGGCGCTTCGTAACAAGCACCGGTCCCCTGAAGTCCATAGTAAACAAAGTTTGTCGGACGGCTGGAAAAGAAATCGAGACGAATGCGGATCAACTTTCCATGTTCTGTCTGACAGAGCACGATACAGGTATCATCTGCTTGTGCCCATGGTAGATGGTGCTGACCGGATCCCAGACAAACTACTTGCGTAACACGCTCGCCAAAAACTTGGTACAATGGTCCTAGATCATGGGTAATGTAATGGTGACCAAGTCGAAGTGCGAGTTCTTCTGTCCGCCAATTGTATCCTTGTTTGGGATGAGGCAAGCCTATTTTAAAGTCTTGGATCTGGTCAGCTTCACCATAGTAGAGTTGACCGAACCTACCTGCCTTGACCAGACCCATGACAATGCTCCACGGTCGTATATAGCAATAGTTAGAAGCCAGCATGTATTTCCGGTTGGAGGACAAAACCGCTTCACGCAGTTGCCAGCACTGCTCGATACTGGTTGCGGCAGTAACCTCGGAGAGAACGTGTTTACCGGCAGCCAATGCATCAATGCTGTGCTGGACATGAAGTGGCATCGGCGACGCGACAATAACAGCGTCGATTTCGCTGTCTAGCATTGCCTGCCATGAAGTATAGGTTTTTAAAACCGGCGATTTGTCAGCCATGGCAACCAACCGCCCCTCGTCTTGGTCACAGATTGCGACCAGTTCGGCGGTTGGCGCATGGCGCATTGCCAGGGCTAGCCCAGCACCGCGTCCGGCTCCGAGGATGCCAAATCGAACTGAATCCATCTCTGTCCTTCATTCAATAGTTTGTCTCTATACCATCTGGTTCCGGCTAACGGTCTAGTATTCTAGCTTAAGCGCCCAACTTGGTCTACTGAAAATGGTGATGCCTTATACAAAATAGTGTTATAATCTCAATCACTTGGTTGCTTGAAATCCACTAACAGGTATCCCAACGCTTAGTTGTTAGGACGAACTTCGATAGGTTCAAAAAGGCAAGACCGATTAGGGATATGCCTCAACAGGTGGAAATATACCAAACGGAGGAATTGCATGGCAGAATCAACAATTCAGTTAGGTGTTATTGGTTGTGGATGGGCCGGTAGTCAGGCAGTACAAGCAGCCAAGGTTGTTCCACGAACAACAGTTATTGCTGTTGCTGACATCTGGCCGGACCGATGCCAGTTGGTAGCAAAAGAATTCTCAGTTCCTGAAACGTATGAAGATTGTCACAACCTATTAGCAAATTCACAAATTGATGCCGTGTACCTTGCAACTTCACCTGATGGTCGCCTACAGATGGTACTTGACGCACTTGAAGCAGAGAAACACGTGCTCGTCCAGAAGCCGCATGCAATTCGCGCACCAGAGATCCTAGAGATGGAATCTGCGGCTAGGGATGCCGGTAAGGTATTACAGTTCTGCTATTTTATGCGCCATTTTCCGCACAACCGGAAAATTCGGGCTGCAGTGTTTAATGGCCAAATCGGAGATCCTTATCACGCCCGTATTTTTGGAAAATACAACTCCATTCCACCATTAAATCAAAATAATCGCTGGCTGCACGCCTACGGTTACAAAGGTGGCTCTTTAGGACAGCATTATTCGCATGAACTAGATTTGGCGTGGTGGTGGATGGGATGTCCTGATCCTATGTGGGCTTTTGGTGCGAAACATGCCCTCTATCCAGTCTACGATGGCCCTGAGGGCCCTGCCGAAGATTATTTCACTGGTATTGTCGGTTTTGAGGGTGACAAAACGATTCAGATCGATTGCTCCCGAATGAACCATTCTGATTCACCAACGGTGGTTGAACTATACGGTACTACAGGTGCCATAACTAGTGGTAAAATTTCTCGGTTCCAGAATGGTGAATTCAAGCATGAAGAGATTAACGAATTGCCAGATATCCCTCACACCGAATTGCGGGGCGATGTGCCAACGTTCTTCTATGAAATCGAACACTTTGCCATGGCGATCTCTGGGGAGGTTGAACCAGACGTTTCATCAACGGATGCCTACGCTTTTATGAAGATCTTGGATGGACTTTATGATAGTGCTAAAATAGAGAAACAGATCACCATCGAATAAAATCGGAATCACGGATTACAAAACCTTGGGGTATTCTTAGTCATCCAAAAATCGATAGCCCCTCAACCTGAAGATGACATCCTTACACCAATTTCCCTATAAAACCTTGAACCACAAAAACAGATCAAAGACAACCAAAATGAAGATGCCTGCCGAATCTTTTATTGATCTACTTAAGGCTTATGGAGACGTGAATCCACCTTCCATGATATATCGCGAGGGGCAAGACTTCTCTGACTGGCAACAGCGTTTTCAGGAAAAAATAGCAAAATTGCGAGGGGCATTACCCAAACGGAAAACACCTCAGGTTGAAACTATAAACACAGTTGTAGTCGAAAACCATATGCGTCATCTGCTTCGTATTCAGGTCAGTGAAATTTCAACGCTGATTACATACTTGTTGATTCCACGAGATCTTGCATCGACAGAAAGCAGACCGGGCCTAATTGTTTCGCACGGACATGCCAAGTACGGGATCGATTCAGTCTGCGGAGTTCACGGGATGGAAGAAGAAGATAACAATCGTCGGGCGTATGCGCTTGAAGCTGTACGTGACGGGTATGTTGTACTGGCACCGGCTTGGTGGGGATGGGCCGGTCGAGATGGACATTTAGATCATGTAGGCAATCGTGACCGGTGTAACGTGATTCAAATGGCAGCGTCGATGTATGGTATTAACATACTCGATCTGCATATCCAAGATGGTCGGGCAGCAATTGACGTTCTTACTTCACGTCCCGAGGTAGATGATGACCGTATCGGTTGCATTGGAAACTCCTATGGTGGCCGAACGGCAATGTGGCTGACTGTTTTTGATCAACGAATAAAAGCCTGTGTTCCAGCTGGTTGCATGAATACCTTTCGGGAACGGTCCTTAAAACTTTCATCTTGCGGTATCCAATATCTGCCCGGTCTTCTGCAATATGGCGATGTTCCAGAAGTTTTCAGTTTGATAGCCCCTCGTCCAATGCAACTTCAAGCAGGCAGGCATGATCCGCTAATTACACCAGTTGATCGAGATGCTATACTAAAAACAGTCCAGTCTGCCTATCGTATACTAAACGCCGAATCCAACTTTGATTATGTTCTTCATCCGGATGGGCATCTGCTATCATGGGGAAGGGCAGCGTCATTTTTGAAGATGCATTTATAGAGAATACCGCTTGATAAATCGAGATCTGGGTAAAATTAAGGAATAGGTAATGAATCTTCTACGTTTCGGAATTATTGGTTCTGGTGGTATGGCGCATGCCCGTGCCGAAAGGATTATAAAAAATCCTCGTTCTCAACTAACGTGTGTTGCTTCCCGCAACCCTTCAACTGGTCAGGTGTTAGCTGATGCCTATGGAGTACCGTTCCTTCCAGATTGGCGTTCACTCATTTCACATGCCCATGTAGATGCTGTTCTTGTTGCAACACATCAGAACACGCATGCACTGATGAGTTTAAACGCCCTACAAGGAGGAAGGCATGTGTTTACTGAGTCGCCTATGGCGTTGTGCACAGACGATGCAGATGCGCTGATCCAGTGTGTGCGAGATACAAACCGGATTCTGCGTATCGGACATACCAGCGTTTTGCACAGCGTCCATGCGGTAATGAAGCAGGAAATAGGAAAGATCGGGAAAATAATGTTTGCAGTGATGCATGTCCATTGGAGTGAAGACACGGATCCAAAGCAAAATGCGGCGTTTCAAATGGAGGTTAGCGGACACCCTTTTTTTATGGGAGCAACCTTAGCCTTCCCGCTCTTTGATCTGTGCCCTGAGGTTGCGTGGATTGATGCATATTCTTCATTTCGAAATCTTGATGCGGTTGGGAGATTCGATGACTGCGTTGCAACAATGCAAATTGGCTTTGCACAAGGTGGTATCGGTCAAGTTATCTACGCCCGTGGTTTATCACAGCCCGGTGGAGGTAGACGGCGTTTCGTCGGAAGCCTAGGATCACTTGAGTTCCGAGATGACGACCCGAACGTACTTAAGATCTCAGCCACAGGTGAAGTGTGTTTACCCATCCCCGACGTAGATGCTTGGCAACTGGAGATAGATGATTTCGTTGATACCGTGTTGGACGAATCACCGATGTTGATTTCCCCTGAAGCTGCACGGCGTGTAGTAACTATCGCTGAAGCAGCGGTCGCCTCAGCGACCGAAGGACGGCGAATCATACTGGAGTAATAATGGAAACAATGCTAGCACTCGCAACTTTACACTCTGGCAAATTTGCCTATTATGTTTTTTTATTCACAAAAGAGGACAAGGTGGATTGAAGAACCACAGAACTCAGACAAGGGAATTTCTCATATTGTCTGTGTAGCCAATTATCACTTGTAATTATCGTGGATAAAATGGATAAGCCTAGGTCACTCATCACCTATATTGGTGACAGACTCGGTCAAGTTTTCAGACATACATCCTCCACCAATAAGGCAAAAAAATCTTGGGATGGAGAGCTAAAACGAGTTTCGAGGATGGTTTAGATAAAACAATAGAATGGTATAAAAACAACCCAGAATGGTGGGAAAAGTCGTTATGGATGAGGAAAGTGCCTATGGTAACCAAAGATGGAAAGAAGGAGTTTCACTAGACATCTTTATTTAGAGTAAGTAAGTTACTTTCGCGGCTTAGTTTGACATTGAAGGGGCCATATCTCCATTTGCATTACGTGACGTTATCACCCGAAATATTCGATTATTGAAACAAGGCAACAGATCCGGCAGGTCAAATTCCTGTAAAATCCCCCAAGCGGCTATTTCGAGATTATAATGCTCCTGATCATAATACCGCGTTTCAGCCAAGTTACGATAAGAGATCAGTAAATCCTCAAACTCAAGACTGGCAAATCGATCCTCCAGTGCACCGGCGAAATAGGCATAAACTGCACCTTTCTGTAAACCGTATAGGCCGACCACCGCAACATCAGGACGTGAATGAAGATAGTCATACCCTCTGAGAACGTCGAAGACCCGTAACCCTAGCGTTGAAATACCGAGCATAATTGCATCGCTGGCGAGTTTATACGCCGTTGAATGGGGATGATTGTTTCTGTTTACTGGCCTCATTTCTACAGCGCCAATCCCACGCAGATCGTAGACAAAAATCCGATGACCGTCTGCTAAACGTTGTTCGAGCCAATCACGCATATCCGGAATCTGATTTGTGCCCTTTTCAAAAATGACCAGATCCGTCTGTATAACCTCAATGTCATGCTTGGGATGGATCATGATACCGGTAACCACGATGTTTGGTTGGCTGAAAAAGAAAATCTTTTCTGTTCGATAACCGTCGATGACCTGATCCGAAATAATGCGCGGATAGATAGGTTGATCACGATCACCGACAACCCCCAAGACCTCCTCAATTGATTGACGAAGTTCCGTTACACCCCGCAACTGTATCTCAATCTGACTGACCCGTTCACGATTTAGATCAAACACGGTTTTACTGTCTGAATACAAATCAAGGATCTGACCATTTGGTGTTACCCATAGATCCGAATCAGAAAGGACTTCCGGATCTTCCGTTCTGAAATCAGGCGACTCACCGCGAAAATGCTGTTTAAAAAAATTAACGCAGGCCTGGCGGAGCTCTGGTGAATATTGGTGAGAGTGCGGTGAAATGATCATGTCAAGACGTGACTCTGCGTTGTAGAGGGCGTAAACTTTTTTTGCACGGTTAACCGCTTCGATAGCACCTTCAATTGGAAAAAAGTCGTAGGCAACTGCCCCAACACGGACAGGTTTTGGGGCTATGGCAGTAATGTACTCGTCGTGATCCGGTCCATGCACAAAACATCCAGGAACAATTTGCTCACTGTCTTGCGGCTGTCCCGTTTTCATGTAGGATTCAAGCGTCATAATAAAAGTGCACGGCATAGCCGCAGCGAAACGCGGCTCACTTATCATCAAAAAGCTTGATTGTGTCCCCCCTCCTGAATTACCAGTCAACCCAATTCTAAGTGGATCGACCTCGGGGAGGGATTCAAGATAATCTAACCCGCGAATTGTGTCCCAGATGAAGTGACGGGCGATACTAGCGCCATTGAGCGTAAATTGCAGGCCAGCGTAGGTATGTTCAGTAGTGCAACCACCGATAATACGATCACCAGATTCTGGATCGAAGTATTGGAACCGTTCTCCTTGTCCAGGCGGATCAATCGCCATCACCACAAAATTGTTATTAACCAAATCGATGCAAACCTTCTGGTAAGTGGGATATGCTTTGGCGTTATCGGCGTGTCCATGCACAAACATTACTGTTGGTTGTGGGGATGTTATTCCGTTGGGTATGTATAAGACCGCTGTTACGTAAAAGTTGGGTTGGCTTTGGTAAAGGATCTTCTCGATAGTGTAGTTGCCGCAATCAATTTTTCCTGTACACTGCAGGTTAAGCGGTGTTCGTTCGATTGGTAAGCCACCAATCGCTTTCATGAAATGGTCACGTACCTGCTTCCGATGTGCTTCAAATTTTCCAATGGTTGTCAGTTCGGCTTTTTCCTGTTCGCGGCGTCGGAAATTTTCTTCAGCACGACATCTCAGATCATCTGCCAGTTGTCCGGAGACGTCATAATACCCATCAACATGAGAATTAAAAGTTTGCAGAACTATGTTCCTCCTAGAATTAAGTTGTTTGTTAAAAAGAAGTGTAAATCACAGTATGTTTTTGCGGTATTTGGAAAGCTGAAGAATGGAGAAGGGATATGCCTGGGGCGATTCGAACGCCCGACCTTTAGCTCCGGAGGCTAACGCTCTATCCAACTGAGCTACAGGCACATTAAACAATTTTGCTATTGTAACACGACGCTCACTTTCCGTCAAGACAGACAAACTAAGCTGTGTCTTTTGGAATTGGGTCACGGATATTGAGGCATGATCCGCTTTTTTGTATTTGATTCGCTTGGTCACTTCTGCTAAACTAGCTAAGGAAAATAATGGATAGTCCAAATGCAAAGTAGATGTCAATCCCACCCTACAATTTGCGCGCTCGGCGGTATCAAACACGGTAAGACAGCTCTAGCGACAGCAATCCTGAAAGTGGTCCGACACATCGGATCCACTGAGGTAACAGATACCGAGTTTCAGCAAATGGACCCAGTTGGTTATCCAATAACAGATCAACTCTCGACTCTGTTTCGAACTGCTAAATTTGAAACTAGCCGAAAACACTATAGACTGATCGATAGTGAATCCCACACGGATCTGATTAAAGCCATTATTGGCAGTTCACCCAAAATTCAGGCAGCCATTTTAGTCGTCAGCGCAATCGATGGGATCACACAGGAAATTATCGAACAAATCCAATTGGCCAATCAGGTTGGCATTCGGACAATTTTCCCCTTTCTTAACAAGGCTGATGCGGTGGGAGATCAGGAACTTCTTGAAATGTGTCAAGACGAAATGGAGGAACTCCTCGAAAGGTATGGTTATGGTGCTGAAAAAAGGCCGCCAATAATCATTGGCGATGTTGCTAATGCCTTAGAATATAAAGGACAAGATCTTGGCGCTTCAGATTGGCAACCGATTGTCGATCTGATCTTTTCCCTTGCCCAACATATGCCGGATCCGATTTTGACTAGTGAACTGTCATTGATGATACCGGTTTCTGAAGTTTTAGAAGAGAAAAAGGGTGTAACAACAATCCGAGGTGAAAAGCTACAAGGACAGTTAGCGGTTGGACAGGATGTTGACATTGTTGGAAAAGGGGATAGAATACGAACACGTTGCGTCGGATATAATCAGCCCGAAATTCAGATCGATGCAGAACCGGGTTGGATTACAGCTGGACAGGTTGTTTCAACCCCGAAACAGATTAGATCCTATAATCAGTTTAAAGCAGCTATTTATCTGATGACAGTCGAGGAATGCGGCATGCATATTCCAATCGTTGGTAGTGATAAACCCGATATTCACCTGTGGACAATTGATGTTGGTGGGCACATCACGCTTCCACCAGACACTGCTATTGTCAATCCAGGTGAACATGCCACCGTTTCAGTTGAATTGGAAATCCCAATGGCCATGCAGGTTGGCACACGATTTGAGCTGAAAAAGATGGAGCAGTTGATTGGTGTTGGTATCGTAACAGAAATTGTTCAGCTATCCTGAAAATTGAATACGTATTCAATTTCCATGCTTTGATGTCCTTAACAAGTTTATAGATCCGTTCAAATATTATGATTCAACTCGGCTTAAGTCTTTTATTGGATGAAAAACGGAATATCATCAACCATCGGCAGGTAGGTCTCATCACCAACCAAACGGGTGTAAACGAAAATCTGGATCGTAATATGGGTCTCCTCTCTGATTTTTGCTGTATTTCCGCCCTTTTCTCCCCAGAACATGGTTTCTTCGGCAGTGCTCAAGATGGTCAGAAGGTTAATTCTTCAATTGACAAAGAACGACTAATTCCGGTTCATAGCCTTTACGGTGACAGACGGAAACCGACACAGGAAATGGTTGACGGTTTGGATATGTTGATTTACGATATTCAAGATGTCGGATCACGTTTCTACACGTATATTTCGACTTTATTACTATCAATGGGGACTGCCAGCGAGTGCGACATCGATTTCATAGTTCTTGATCGGCCAAATCCGATTGGCGGAAATCTGGTTGAAGGCAACATACTGGACCCGGATTTTCAATCTTTTGTTGGTCCGTACCCAATACCAATCCGGCATGGGATGACTGTGGGTGAGTTGGCTCTACTCTTCAGAGCTGAAACAGATCTTGATCTTGCACTAACCGTTGTTCCCATGAAAGGTTGGGAGCGATGGATGTGGTTTGATCAAACGGGACTGCCGTGGGTACCACCGTCACCCAATATGCCAACGGTTGACACGGCCACGCTCTATCCGGGGATGTGCTTGATTGAAGGTACTAACCTTTCCGAAGGACGCGGAACCACAAAGCCCTTCGAATGGATCGGTGCACCCTGGATCGATGGTTGCGATTTGGCTAAAAAGTTAAACCAGCTGGCTTTAAATGGTGTCCTGTTTCGACAGATCCATTTTAAGCCGGAGTTTTCAAAGTATGCCAAAGAGATGTGTAGCGGTGTACAGGTTCACATCATAGATCGGCTGACCGCCAGACCAACTGAGATTTCACTACATCTCATTTCGACAATAATGGCATCTTATCCAGATCAATTTGAATTCCGATCGCGATTTTTTAACCTGTTAACAGGTACAGATCAGATTCAAGAAGCATTATTAAACAGCAAATCCGTAACCGAAATTAGCCAAAGCTGGCAACCAAAAAACACCCAATTTGACAAAAAACGACAAGCTCATTTTATTTACTAAGTAAATTAGGAGGCTTTTTTAAATGGCAGAACATACTCACCATCACCAGCATGAGTCAACCCCATTAATTATTCCTGCTTTGGAAACAGCAGAGGAGATGTCCAAAGCCTGCGTTCGCTTCCTTGAGACGCTAAGTCCTGACCTTCGTCGGAAAGCAGAAATTCCGTTCGATCAAGGAGAAAGACTTCGCTGGCATTTTGTTCCGATTGATATGTTTGAGCGGAAGGGCGTGCTGATTCAAGAAATGAACCAGAAACAACGGGATGTGGCATTCAAACTCCTAGCAACTGGACTAAGTGAGAAAGGGTATCAAAAAGCGACCGCAATTATAGATTTAGAAGCGATTCTAGGCGATATTGAACGAGCACAAGGAACCTATAGTCATCCACGTGGCCCAGAACTTTACTTTTTTACCGTCTTTGGCGATCCAGATGGGAGTCAGCCGTGGGGCTGGCGGGTAGAAGGTCATCATGTATCTCTTCATTTTACGATTGTCAATCGTAAACTCATCTCACCCAATCCCTCATTTTTCGGCTCTAACCCCGGCGAGGTAAAGCAAGGAGAGCATAAAGGTCTTCGGATTTTGTCTACAGAAGAAGATTTAGCCCGTTCATTACTCAAATCGTTAACCCCCGATCAGCGGTCAAAAACAATTATCAATGCTGATGCACCACATGATATTTTGACTCGGGACAACCCAAGGGTCGAAATTCAGCACGCAGAAGGAATTGCCATTGAATCTTTGTCCACTGCCCAACGTCAAATGACAATGGACCTGATTTCTGAGTACGTTGATCGGATGCCGGACCAACTGGCGGGAATTGAGAGAAAAAAACTGCAGCATGCTGATCTCAACGCCATTCATTTTGCCTGGGCAGGTGGTGAAGAACGCGGTCAACCACATTATTATCGCCTACATGGACATTCGTTCTTTGTTGAATATGACAATGTGCAAAACAATGCCAACCATATCCACTCCATATGGCGACATCTGGACGACGATTTCGGATTTGATCTGCTTCAATACCATCACCAGAACGGGCATTCGCAGTAACCTCGCTTATCTCGCTATCATCCGGCTGCGGGTAATCAGAAACCCGGTGGCGGCTGATAGTATCAGCGCTGGCATTCGGGAAGCTAATCCGTCGCCGATAGTCAGAATCGTGTAAGTTTGTAGCGCTTGGCTATCGATAGACCATTTTGTCCGATTCCGATTATCAGACCAACGAGACCATTAACAATCACACTGACAATAGCCACGGTTGCGTCGCCTCTAATAAACTTGGTAGCGCCATCCATAGTCCCATAAAATTCCTGTTCGATTGCTGTTGCCCGGCGTTTGGCACAGGCTTCATTCTTGGTGATGAACCCAGCGCTCAGATCCGCATCGATGGACAATTGCCTGCTGGGAATCGTGTCTAGCGCGAATCGTGCGCGAACTTCGGCTATTCGTTCCGCACCACTGGTGACAACCACATGCTGGATAGTAAGCAGGATCACAAAAAGAATGAACCCGATAACCAAGTTTTGGCTGGTCACCAGAGTGCCAAAAGTGAGAATCACCAGCCCCGCACCCAATGGCCGTGAAGCGTTAAGCGGAATCAAGCGTGTGGATGTGATGTTGAGCGATAACCGATAAATTGTCGTCAGTAGTAGTAGCGGTGGAAAAATGTAGAAATCGGTTGGTTTTGGAATCAGGACTGTCAGCATCAGGATCAGGATCGAGAATGCCAAATTGAAAATAATCAGAAAATCGATAACAATTGGTGGGATCGGAATTAAGATTGCCAAGACAATCGATACAGCCAGTATAGCAGAACAGACCCACCTTTTCCGGACATTACCCAACCTCATTCAAATTGACCAAGATGGGTGGTGATGCCCCCGAATCCTGAAACAGTTGCAAAGCAGCCTGAATTACACCAAACTGGCGTTGGGGTGCGTTCGGTTGACCTAGCGAATAGCCGTGCGGAAACGGCACCCACAATGATCTCGGAGGTCGAACTTTTACCGCTACTTCTTTTAGCAACTGGATAGTCACAGTAGCAATGCCTGTCCGCTCAATTTCTGACGCAATTAGACCCACGGTCTGGTTACAGACAGGTCAGACCGGTATCAACAGTGTTAGGTTAACTCCATCATCTTTTAATAGTTGAGCGATTTGGGGAGCGGATTCGTTGATTAAGGTCTCAGGAGTAATAATCGATCCCATCACCGAGATGTGACGGTGGTTGACGCTGCTGACAACTCCATTTTCTGCCAGTTGATTGATGCGATCGATCGGAAAAACCAAATTCCGATCAGCTGTCATGCCGGTACGATCAAAGGAACGACTGCGGTGCGATTCAATCAGTTTCTGGACATCGGTATTGTTGGGGATCTCCCGATGACTGGAATCACCACCGATAATCTTTTTGCTGAATGGTGTTTGATTAGGCAAAACCAGTCCAGCACTCGAAACCAGCGCGATTTTGCATTGATCTACTGTTTTGTTCAGTTTGACAAAAGGAATCGTATCTATCTGTTGCCAGCGATATACTTTTAAAAAAGCACGAGTAACAATAGAAAATTCGTTAAGCGATCCCATGTCGTTTTGTTACCAATCCTGACAGGAGATGTTGATAATTGTATTCGTCTTGGCTAACAAGATCAACGCCTGACCGCCAAGGAGTTGAATATTCAAAAGTATCCGATTGATTGCCATCGGAGTCCAAATCTACCCTCACGAAATCCCTGCGCTTGCATCCACTTTGCGATAGTTTAACCTTTAGATGCGATAGTTTTGTTCCTTTCCGTAAGCATCTGGCAGGTTGGATATGGTCAGGCTATCATTTCGGGGGTTTCCGTTGCAGGAAAGGCAGGTTGACTCTCCCAGCGCACCAGAGTAAGACTTATTGTTGACTGCAGTTGGAAGTGCGCTGGCCCATCCGAAGCTCTGATGGGTTGACCAGTATATTAAGATGTAAGTGAGTAGGAACACGAAAATTTGTTTTGGCAATATTCGGCACATTATCTTGCCTCGAAGACAGCCCCAAGCATAATTTCAGGTTAAAGGATATGGTAAAGATAGCACGCGATCGGAGCAAAAGGCAATTTTTTCTTTCCGATATCGAAGACTGTCTTTATACGATTTCTAGCATTCGTAACAAGATTGACTTTCTACTTATATCTTGATATAATTTGTTGGCATTTGTATGATGTATTGACAGTATGCGTAGCCACTTGCGCAGATGATCAGAACAGTAGGAACAGGAATAGAGTGAAAACCAATCTTTCAGGCCATATTCAATCCGTAAAGCTAGTTGACACACATGAGCACTTACGAAAAGAGCCCGAGTGGTTGAATAGCGGTCCCGATATTTTACAGGATCTTTTTGGTAATTATGTTCCTGCGGATTTACATGCAGCTGGTGCTTCAGGCCAAGCAATGAAAGATTTGATGGACAGTTCTAACCCAGACATCATCGCACGCTTTGGCGGTATTAAAGAGGCTTGGGAAGCCGCGCAGTTTACCGGTTATGGTGAAGCCATACGGATTATAGCCTCTGAGGTCTATGGTATGGATGAAATGACTGGCAAAAGTCTGGTTGCAGCACAAGAAAAAAACCAGGAACTCCGAAAACCGGGTGAGCGTTATAGGCTTTTGCATGATGTAGCGAATCTCGATCATGTGCAGACGGATGATTTCTGCTGGCAGTGCTATCCAGATGCTTCCGGCCCTGACTTCTTCCTATATGATCTGTCGTGGGCAGGGTTTTGTAACGGTCAAGTTGACCCTCAGTCGATTTACAAGGAAATTGGGATTGAAGTAACCAATTTAGCAACATTAAAACAAGGGATGGAAGCGATTTTCGCCAAGCACGCGCCAATCGCTATTGCGGTCAAATCCCAACATGCCTACAACCGGACATTGAATTGGATTGAGCGAAGTGATCAAGAAGCTAAAGAAGCTTTGAATCATATCCTTAGGAAACCAGCAGAGGAAATTGATGTAGAGACTCGGCTTTGTCTTGGCGATTGGGCATGGGCCCAAGGAGTTGCGTTGTCAATTGAGCACAATCTACCGTTCAAGATTCATACAGGTTACTATGCCGGAAATGACCGAATGCCGGTCAGTCGTATTCCAGCGGGCAATATGTGTAGCTTGCTTGCCAAATATCTAGAGGCTAAATTTGTGTTAATGCACATTGCATACCCCTATAGTGATGAACTTGTCGCTATTGCTAAGCACTACCGCAACGTCTGGGTAGACATGTGTTGGGCGTGGAGTATAGATCCCTATAGTTCTCGCGATTTTCTACGTCGCTTTATCCATGCTGTGCCGATCAATAAGATTTTTACTTTTGGTGGAGACACCGGTTGGGCGACTAGCAGTGTCGCTTATGCCTTTCAGGCCCGTCGTGAAATTCAAAAAGCACTTGAAGCTGAAATTGCCGATGGGTATATGAATGAGAAGCAAGCAATGACAGTGGCAACACAAATTATGCATGATAATCAGTACGCATGCTTTGATCTTAACAATACCAGAGCCAACATCCATTCAGCAGCCTAAATTATTTAACTGTCAGTGGAGCTAGATCGTGGGAACCCAGAAGCTTGGTGAGATGAACAAGCTTGAAATGATTGATTTTCAGAGGTCTCGTGTTGTTGCCACTCAAGCATCTCGCAGCTCTCAGGCAGAAACCTCAATCGGGAAACGTGCATTTACAACCTCTCCAGCACGAATTCGGCTTGGACGAGATGCCAGCGGCAACTTAATTGGAAGTGGTATTTTAATCAATCGGCATTCCTAAGGCGATTTGACCCCTCATTCCCATCATAATGATGCGAAAAATATGGAAGAGCAAGGAGTTCGATACTGCAGCGAGCTTTCGTCTGGCGTCGCAACTCGGTGTTTCGCAATTAATGGGAAAGTTGCTTGTTAGCCGAGGAATCGAAGTCCCTGAAGTAGCCCAATCCTACCTTTATCCAACTGAGAATGATCTCCATTCTCCATTTCTGTTATACGGTATGTCAGATGCGGTTGATAGGATCAAATCCGCAATCGACACGAATGAGCAAATCTGGATTTTCGGGGACTACGATGTCGACGGGACTACTGCTGCTTCGCTCCTAATAAATACCTTCCGTCACCTTGGTAGTTCCGTTGAGTGCCATATTCCAGACCGTTTTGATGAAGGATACGGTTTAAATAAGGAAGCTATTCAGTCTATCGCAGACGCAGGATGTGACCTTCTGATTACAGTTGATTGTGGAATTACATCTGTTGCCGAGGTAGCGTTTGGAAATTCGCTTGGTATTGACACAATCATTACCGATCATCACCTCCCTCCACCCGAAGGTCTTCCCCCAGCACACACAATCATTAACCCCAAATTAGAAGGATGCCAATATCCATTCGACGACTTAGCCGGAATTGGATTAGCATTCAAACTTGCTCATGGGTTGATGGACGGCCAATTTAATGCATTCCTTGTATCGCAACTTGATCTTGTAGCTCTTGGTACAGTTGTTGATATGGTTCCATTAGTGAACGAAAACCGGGTGCTTTCAAAACTGGGACTGGAAGTGATTAATAAACGTCAACGACTAGGTATTCGTGCGTTGTGTGAAGTAGCAGACGTCGGTACCGGCAAAAAAATTACCGGTCAAACGCTTGGTTTTACTCTGGGGCCACGCTTGAATGCCGCTGGCAGAATGGATCACGCTAAGAAAGTGATTGATCTACTGACTACAGATTCAGAAGGTGAAGCACTTCAACTTGCCAATGAATTGAATCAATTCAACAGTGAACGTCGTGAAATCCAAACCAGAATTGAAAAAGAAGCAATCAACCAGATTGAGAAGAAGGATTTGAATCAAGCCTACGGATTGGTAGTGGCAAAAAGAGGATGGCATCGTGGGATTACCGGGATTGTAGCTTCCAACATCAAAGACCGATACCATCGCCCTGTTTTCTTTATCGCTATTGAGGATGACGAGGCGTACGCATCCGGACGCGGGATTGACGGGATTAATTTAGCTGAGAGCCTAGACTCTTGTAGTGATTTACTAATTAAACATGGGGGACATAAAGCAGCCGCAGGTTTCTCTATTAAAACTGAAAATATTCCATTATTTGAAGATTATTTTAATCAATACGCGCGAGAAAACCTCTCTGCTGAAGACCTTGTACTGAAACTACACTACGATTTTGAGGTTCAAATTCCAAACTTAACGCTAGAAGCAATTGAGGAGTTAAGTAGCCTTGAACCACATGGTGTAGACAACAATGCTCCGACGTTAATTATGAGGGACCTGAAACTTCATGGCCAGCCACGAATTATTGGACAAGACAAAAAGCATCTCAAATTTGTTGCGACGGATGGTCACTATACAATTGAAGCAATCGCCTTCAACATGGCTGATTATATGACTGTTATCAGCAATAAAAACAGTCATATAAATCTTGCTTTTTCGCCTGAAATTAACGAATGGCAAGGGCGCGCAACCCCCCAGCTGATGGTTAAGGATATCCAAATACAAGCCATTGATCGTAGCACTAAACGAAAAATTTTTCCTCCGCCTAATGTTGAAAGTTCAGCAAGAATTGTAGATCAACGTAATGTGGATGACAAACTCAAATATGTTTCTCAAATTTTGGTTCAGGACGAACCAACTCTGATCTATGTTCGTAATGATAAGGCAATAGATCAATTTTTAGGTCTAATGCAGTCATCTGGCAAACAGTTGGTTGGTAAATGCGAAGCAGGAACACCAAATGATAAAAAACAGATTTTGGCTGAAATGCTAGCCGAAGATAAAATCAAGGCGATCATCTCATCTGAAGCAATTAGCTTTCTTCCAAAAGTTCAACATATTATTCTCTGTCATCCTTTCTCCATCCCGGATTTATTTTTTGATCGATGTAAACCTGCATTTAATGGTGATTATACCACCGACCTACATCTGATTTACCATGATAGGGATTTTGACTTTGAACGGAAGCTCCTGAATCAACAATATCCTGACCGAGACATTTTAGTTGTTGTATATAGAAATTTACGGACACTGGGAAAAAACAAAGAGTCTATTGAACTGGGAATGCTCATTTCCTCCATCATGCAATCCGCAAAAATTCCTGAAGATGCTGTTCTGAATGCACTCACCGTTTTAGCTGATCTCAAATTAATCACTGAGCCTCAGAACTCCAGTAAAATTGAAGTTTTATCTTCAAAAAAATGTGAGCTCAACGCTTCAAAAATTTATCAACATGGTGAAGAAATAAAAATGATGAGTGCCGATTTCACCGGGTTACTGAGAAAAAGTAGTGAAGACATATGGGAGAGAATAAGTTATGAGTTTGGAAAGCTTAATTCAATCGATTAAAAGTTACAATCCTGAGGCTAATTTCGACCTGCTTAAATATGCATACGAATTTGGAGAGGAATGTCATTTGGGTCAAAAAAGAAAATCAGGAGATCCATATTTTACACACTGCATTGGAACAGCCGAGATTCTGGTTGATCTTAAACTTGATCTTTATACAATATGTGCTGCCATATTACATGACACAATTGAAGATAATGAAGAAATAACACGTGATAAACTTGCTTGGCGTTTTGGTGAAACGGTTGCAGATCTAGTTGAAGGGGTTTCGAAAATTAGTCAATACCATTTCAGAGGCGGATCCCGGCAAAGACAAGCGGAAAGCTATCTGAAACTGCTTCTGGCAACGGCTCAGGATGTGCGGGTTATTCTAATCAAGTTGGCAGACCGTGTGCATAATATGGAAACGCTCTCTTTCCAACCAGAATCAAGGCAACGAGAAATAGCCAAAGAAACGTTCGAAGTATATGCCCCGATCGCGCAGCGTCTCGGAATCTCACGGATTAAAAGTCGGTTGGAGGATCTCGCCTTCAAATACACCAATCCTGAAGAATATAAATTAATTGCTAAATCACTCAACCAAAAGTTAGCTGAGAGAGAAGACTACGCCGGTCAAATGGCTGAAGAGATCCGGGATGCACTCGCACAATCAGGAGTAGCAGCAGAAGTCTATGGCAGGCCTAAAAGTATTTACAGTATTCATCAGAAAATCAAAGAAAAGGGGACGCCATTTGAGGAAATCTTTGATTTGATAGGATTACGTATTTTAGTTAATGACAATGCTGATTGTTACCGAACCACAGGTGTTATTCATGAAAACTGGCACCATGTACCGGCACGGTTCAAAGATTTTATCGGTCTTCCAAAAGCAAATGGATATCGTTCTTTACACACAACGATTATGGATGAAGGACATCGGATTGAAATCCAGATTCGGACACATGTTATGCATGAAGTTGCCGAGGATGGCATAGCCGCTCACTGGAGTTATAAAGAAGGAGTACCCGAAAGTGAAACGATATTCAAGTGGTTACGCGGGATGTTGGAAGATATTCGTGAATTGAGAAACCCAAACCAGTTCATTAAATCAATGAAGCACGAACTCCTTGCAGATCAAGTATATGTCTTCACGCCACGAGGTGATGTGATTGAGCTTCCTGCTGGGTCGACATCCATTGACTTTGCATATAAAATTCACACTCAGGTTGGCAATACGTGTAAAGGCACAGAAGTCAACGGAATGATTACGTCGTTACGCTATCGATTGTGTAACGGAGATCGAGTGAAAATTATCACTGACACCAGTACACATCCGGTCAGAGAGTGGCTCAGATGGGTTCGAACGGCCAGAGCCCAAAATCGAATTGGACAATGGTTGCGAGAACAGGATCGTGTCCAGGCTATTGAGCTTGGAAAACGTTTCCTCGAAATCGAAATGAAGCGACGACGAACTGATATAAATATGTGGCTGAAATCGGAAAGAGTAACAGAGATTCTCCAGATATTAAATCTGAAGTCGCCTTCAGAATTGCTGCAACATATTGGGACAGGTCAACGATTGTCAGCTGATATAATGAAATTAGTTGCAATTGATAATTCTTCCGAGGATATAGAATCAACCGATGGTATCACCTTCCATTCAACTCCAACCATTGATCTAAACATAATGGGGACAGATTCTATCCGCATTATGAAATGTTGTCACCCCATTCCGGGAGACGAAGTTGTGGCTTATGTGACAAAAGGGAAGGGAATATCAATACACAGACATCACTGTCAGCGTATTGCTAACGAAGAAGCAGACAGACTTATTCAGGTAGATTGGGAACCGACTGATGAGATATCTTATCCAACGGAGATTATCTTTGAAGTCCAAGATCGGTCAGGTATACTCGGTGAGGTTACAACCACAATTGCTGCGCAGGAAATAAATATTCGTAAAGGGAACTTTGGTCCGGCTGATTCAAATGGAAACATGGCCACGAATTCAGCATTCGAAAGGGTTGGATATAACAAAATGATGCTGGAGGTTACCGGTTTGGAACAACTGGAACAAGCGATAAGAGCAATTCGCCAATTAAAAGAAGTTATCCGCGTCTCGCGAAATTGAGATCTGTTTTCAGTGTCTAGATCTATGCGCCGTATGCGACGTGCTGACCACCTGAAATTGCTTTGGTGATTTTCCCTGACCTAATGCAACGTGTACAGACACGAACACGTTTGTTGCCTTCAGGAGTTTGAATCCGAACTCTTTGTAGGTTCGGTAGCCATTTACGTTTAGTATGTCTCCTTGACTTGCTTATTTTATTACCAAACATTACTTTTTTTCCACAAGAGTGGCATACGCGTGCCATCGTCTCATCTCCTTTTCCAGTTCGTTGATTACTTACCTATGAGTACGAGAGCATAAATATATCATAACCTTAGCATAAAATGCAAAGTTTTCCCACAGCTACAGTTGTTTCCCTTAATAGCATTGGGTGATGAAATTCTGATGTTGGCAGTTCAAGATCAATTTTGTCTGTCATTCTAGCAATCTATTTTTGAGTTCAGGTATACGAAATGAAAGCAATTATTAAGACCGGTGACGGTGGACCTGAGGTATTGGAGTTGGGTGAAGTAGAAACACCAGAACCAAAACCAACCCAGTTGTTGATTAACATCAAAGCAACAGCTCTTAACCGGGCTGATACACTCCAGAGGAAAGGTCTCTATCCACCTCCAGCAGGAGAGTCTGAGATTCTTGGTTTAGAGCTTGCTGGCATCGTTGAGGACAGAGGTTCTGCGGTAACCGGTTTTGAACGTGGCGACCGTATATTTGGTTTAGTTGGTGGTGGTGGATACGCTGAATATGCGATCATTGATTATCAGATGGCCATGCAGATTCCTGAAGGCTGGAGTTTTGAAAAAGCGGCGGCGGTACCAGAGGTTTTTTTCACCGCCAACGAGACGCTTTTCAAACTGGGCTGTCTATCTGCTGGCGAAAGTGTGCTGATTCACGCTGGTGGAAGTGGTGTTGGAACAGCTGGTATCCAGATGGCGAATCAAGCAGGGGCACAGGTTTTTATTACTGCTGGATCTGATGAAAAGATTGAAAAAGCTAAGGTGCTCGGCTGTACAGAGGGAATTAATTATAAAACCCATGACTTCGCTGAAACGATTAGAGATCTAACCGAAGGCAAAGGGGTAGATGTCGTTCAGGACTTTATCGGTCAACCCTACTTTGAAAGAAACTGTTCTCTCCTCAAACCAGGCGGGCGGTTGGTCGTTGTCGGATTGATGGGTGGCTCGAAGACAGAAATAGATTTAGGGATTGTCCTCAGAAAACGGCTGCGGATTCTGGGATCAATCATGCGACCACTGGCACTTGAAGAAAAGATCGATATTACTCGACGTTTTGTCGATCGATGGTTACCATTACTGCTAACAGGTGTTATTAATCCTGTTATTGATACGGTTATGTCTCTTGAACAGGCGCATGAGGCTCATCGCTACATGGAAGCCAACCGGAATTTTGGTAAAATCATCTTGAAAGTTTAGATGCCCCACCACCGAAAAAACTGGTATGATTACTGCATTTCAGCAAGTGTTAGCTTTACAAACAAGGATAAGATCTCAAGTATTATGAAAATTTTAATTCTAGGAGCAAAAGGTAATCTGGGACCATATGTTGTCAAAACATTAGAATCCAATTACCATTTGCGGTTGACCGATGTAGAACCAATGAAAACGAAACACGAATTCATGTTGGTAGACGTATCAATACAAGAACAAGTCGTCCATGCCGCCGAAGGAATGGATGCGATTATCAATCTCTCCGTTTTGCGCCACGATCGAAAATTAGCCTTCGATGTTAGCACGCATGGTAGCTATAACATGATGCAGGCAGCTATGATACACGGTATTGATCGGGTAATAAACACCGGGCCACATTTTGTCTTAGCTGGTCGAACGTACGAGACATTTGACTACGAACTCAATCCTGACATCCCACCGCAGCCCGGTACCAATCTTTACGCCTTAACCAAATCACTGGGGCAGGAAATATGCAAGGTGTTCACTGAAAATAATGATGTATATGTGCTTTGTTATCTCTTTTACAGTTTTCGTGATCCTGATCAACCATTGGTGGGAGCCGATTTAACGCCATTCTCGATTTCTTGGAACGATGCGGCTGAAGCGTTCCGATTAGGATTGGAAGTGAACCTATCCGACTTACCGTCCAGATGTGAAATCTTCAACATCTTTACCGATCTACCACACCAGCAATTCTCTAATTCGAAGGCCAAACGTCTTCTGGGTTTTGCGCCTCAAGATACTCTCAGTCAATGGTGGCATAAGTCACCTGACTAAATTCTAGGCTTCAATTGTACACTTGCCGCAAGTTCAATTTTGCCTATAGAACCCTTAGTATGTAGGAAGGCTAGAATTACTTGAAGTAAGCATAGTATAAAATAAAAAGTAATGACCAAAATCAATTAGCAGGAACACCAAGTTTACGCAGAATTAGGAGTTTAAGCCGTTGGCAAAGCCTTAACAGATGGCTCACAGCTCTCTCCTACAGTTTAAGGAACGATGATCACCACCCAACATTACTTTGTAGATATGAAGGAACTTCTAAATCAAACAGAAAAGGGGATTCCTAAAATGCTAGGGTTGCAAGATACTTTAGTTACGCCTGGGTGTGCAGCAGCGATTTCGTTGGGATATTCGCCTGTATGATCAGAGATAATTCTCTCAAGATTAATCAATTGCCAGACACAACCAGCATGGAAAATGAAATCCTGATACAAAACGTCAACGGTACCATTATGATCGGTGTCTCATCATTTTTGACGGTACGCTGGTAGAGGTCGGTAATGAAAGAGAAACGCGGTAGAACAACTAGAAAACGCCATTTCAAATGATGCAGCTGCTTTTCATTACTGAGCCTCGGGAGGGGAGGATGGCGTTTTGTCCATGGAAGAATATGTCCGTATCGACAAACAATACGGTGTGCCAATCATAGCTGATGTTGCCAGTTAGATCTTCCTTCTTGAGCGACCGTATCAACATACAAACATGGGTGAGGATTTGATCTATTATGGTTCTAATGCAACTCGACAGGAATTCTATGTGGACGAAAAGATTTGCTGGATGTGGCTTATCTCCATAGTTTCATCGGTTACGAAGCCACCAAGAATTATCCTGTCGGCAGACCGCTGAAACTGGACCGTCAGGAGATTATTGCTGTTGTCGTAGCGTTACGAGGATGGATAAACATGAATCCCGAATCCGCAATCATGAGCAAAAAGTAGCACAAATTCAGGATGCACTGCAAGATACTCCTTGTATCATCACAGTGAGAGTTTTAGATCAACTCTCACTCAACAACGGTCTTCGAACTACCTTGAATGCACAAAAGACGGGTAGAACCTCCGTACAGATTATTCAAGAATTACAAGACAGGTAATCTAAGCACTTGGGTAGAAGACAGTGGGAATTCAATCTAGATTGTCGTACCAATTTGTTAGATCAAGGTGTAAAGATTACCATTGAACGATTGCAAACCTTGCTAAAAGGGGAAGAGAATTAAAGAAAAAGGTTGGAGACGAAGAAACTCTTCAACAGACTGACTTTGGCAACAGTCTAATTATACAATTTTATTTGTCTACAACTATTTTCTGTGGTACTCTTAATTCTGGGATTTAACGTAGACTAAAATGGGAGACTAAATGGAACCCAAAGAAGAACTTTACGATCAGGCATTGACCCTTTTCTCGCAGAATCAGCTGGAAGAGGCGGTTAGTGCGTTTCTTGATATAATACAAAAACACCCGGATTATATCGAAGGACATATGGGTTTGGCACATGCATATGAACGAGTACAAAATTATGATGGTGCTATTGAAGCAGTTAAAAATGCAATAGATCTTAATCCGAATGACAGCTTAGCTTACAGTAGCTTATCTATGTTCTATCAGCGAAAAGGCATGATCCCCGAAGCGGAAGAAGCAATGGCTCAAGCAGCGGCTGTAAAAATGCAAAATTAGGCTCAAGTGTTTCGTCTAACATGATAGAGTTCTCCATAACTACTAATTCCGTTCTTTCCGAAATCCTGTAGTAGAGACATACGTCTCAAACTTGAATTGCTAAGTAACCTGAGAACAAGGATAAATCGTGATTCAGATGTACTTTGTAGACTTTCGCTCTTAAGTGACTGGTATCTTACAGGTCGAGTAACGGGGAAAGTTCATGTTCGGGAAAAACTCCACTTAGGTCGTGAGTCCCATGACGTTCCAGAATGGGAACTAGAACATTGCGATAGTTGGTTGTCACGGGCAGATCTCCCTTACCTTCCAAGACGTCATCTTTCAGACCCTTCCAATCGCTTAATACTCGGTCGTCTTTAACTCCTCCACCCATAACAAACATCACGTTACCCCTGCCATGGTCGGTTCCTAGTGAAGAGTTCATGTAGAGACGACGGCCAAACTCGGTCATTACCACAACGCTCACAGTTTCCATCCGCTTACGCCCTAGATCATGGTAGAATGCCTGAAGCCCTTGCGAAAGCTCCGGTATAAGCTGATTCATCAGCATGTGCCCAATGTGAATCCCAACCATTCAGGTCTACCGAGGCTACATCCAACCCCACCTTGGTCTTGATGAGTTGGGCAACCTGACTTAGGCCGCGAGAGAAGGAATGGTCACCGTACTCAGCACCATTCTCAGGCTGGTAGGATTTTCGTTCGAACTTCTCGATACATCTCATCGTCCGCATCGTATCCATACCAGTGTGTTGTAGTGCTGTGTTTTTCTGCCAGCGACCATAAAGAAACTCTAGTTGTTCGATGAATTGATCCATGTTTTTACCTAAGAAGAAATCATCTAGTGATTCAAGTACTGTGACCGATGGCGCACCGCGAAGACACTCAGGTATTGATTTACTGAAAGCCATGGCTGACAAAGGACCGGTCTTGATCCCCTGCCGAGCACGAAGAAATCGTCCCAGCCAGCCACCGGGGGTGTTTACTCCACCATGTTCCATCAAATCCTGCACCTCGAAATGCGAGCGGGTTGAATCCTCCGAGCCCACACAGTGAATCACAGCCAGATCGCCATTGCTATAAGGCTCGGTCAAACCTGCAAG